>Ga0080027_10000229_pt1 | contig 24867 bp, 28 predicted proteins | sample OrgsoiDNA2013046_FD_70962 | JGI IMG/M metagenome (GOLD analysis project Ga0080027, IMG submission 70962) | Permafrost soil microbial communities from the Arctic, to analyse light accelerated degradation of dissolved organic matter (DOM) -... | ecosystem: Environmental > Terrestrial > Soil >... | reverse complement strand
CGCGGAGTCTCGCGCGCCGTCGATGCAGCAGGCCCTCGACGAGCTCCGCCAGCTCCGCAAGCAAAAGGAAGACAGCCTCGAAATTCCGGTGAAGCCGCCCGCGACGATCTGACAGGTTTGGAAGTCGACTTAGTTCGGAACCCCGGAAGGGTTCCGCGCCTCCCGCGAAGGGTTCGAGCCAGCAAAGCTGGCCCGCACCCACGCGATTTGACGTTTACCCGCGCGTTTACCCGCGGCGGGTCTGGGCGGCGCTGACCAGGCAGAGGCCGTGGAGAAACAGGCCGGGAAGGAAGCAGCAGGCGTAGCCCATCAGCGTGGTCGCCATCCAGGCAACGCCGGCGCCGGCGCGACCGGAGTAGATGTGGCCGGCGCCCGGGATCAGCATCGACAGCACGACCGCGGTTACCGGGTTCGCGCGCGGTCGCAGCGTCATGAAGAACGAATCGCCGCTGGAGATGGGCGGCGGCCCAAGCGAGGCGTCGCCGCCCACGCGCGTCGCGATCGGCTTTCTGCCAGGGTAGATGTACTCGACCACGCCCGCGGTGTTGGTGCGCACGTTGAGGGTACCGTGTTCGACCATGCGCGCGAGGTGCTTTTCCGCGGTCCGCACCGAGGTTCGCCCGAGGTAGGCCACGTGCGCGGCGGTCACCGGGACATCGGTCTCGAACAACACCTTCAGAACCAGCTGTTCGAACTCGTCGAAGTCCATCGGGCTACAACTCAAGGGTAGCACACAGGCGAAATGGAGCAGCCAGCTCTTTGAGGCTCTTCGACGGAAAGTTTCGCCACGACGCGCGTTGACCGCCCGGAAACCTTTGCCGACACGAACGTTTGATCATCCGCGCCAGCCACGGCAGACTTGCTATTTATCATGATAACTAGCAGCATTATTGCCAGGTAATGGCCGCTGCCTACCACCCCCGCCTCCTGGATGTCGCTCGCCTCGCTGGCCTGAAGACCACATCGTGGTCCTCGACGAGATTCAGAAGCTCCCGGTGCTGCTCGATGAGGTGCATCGCCTGGTGGAGGCTCGCGGGATCCGCTTCATCCTGACCGGCTCGAGCGCGCGGAAGTTGCGGCGCGGCGGAGTCAACCTGCTAGGGGGCCGCGCGGTGACCCGCACGCTGCATCCGTTCATCTACCGGGAGCTGGGGGCGGAGTTCTCGCTGGTGAAGGCGCTCGATCGGGGACTCATCCCGGCGATTTACTTTTCGGACGATCCCCGGGACGACCTACGGGCCTACGCCGGCAACTACCTCAAGGAAGAGATCGCGGCGGAGGCGCTAACGCGTAATGTGCCCGCGTTCAGCCGGTTCCTCGAAATCGCTGCGCTGTGCAATGGGACGATGTTGAACTTTTCGCAGGTGGCGAGTGACGCGCAGGTGCCGATGAGCACCGTGCGCGAGTACTTCCACATTCTGGAGGACACGCTGCTAGCCCGGATGCTGCCGGCGTGGACGAGGACCGCGAAGCGGAAGGCCATCGCCACCGCCAAATACTACTTCTTCGACGTCGGCGTCGCCCGTCACCTGCAGCACCGAAGGGGGCTGTCGGCGCGATCCCCGGAGTTCGGCGAGGCGTTCGAGACCTACATGTTTCACGAGATCGCGAGCTGGATCGACTACAACGAGCCCGTACCGCTCGCTTACTGGCGGTCGACCTCCAACTTCGAAGTCGACTTCGTGCTTGGCGATCAGACCGCTATCGAGGTCAAGGCCAAGAGCCCCGTCGCCGAGCGGGATCTGCGGGGTTTGCGGGCCCTGCACGAGGAGGGCCTCCTCAAGCACCACGTGATGGTCTGTTTGGAGACGCGGCCCCGTCGCGTGGATGGGATCGAGATCCTTCCCTGGAAGGACTTCCTGGACCGCCTGTGGGAAGGAGAGTTCGCGTCGTGACGTTTACCGGGCGTGTCCGCCCACGTGGTTCGGGGCAAAATGACCGGTTAGTTGACGGAATACTTCTTATCGGACATTCGACTGTAGCAGCCACATGAAAATGTCCGGTTTTGTGCCAAGTAGAAATGTCCGGTTCTGCGCGCCAGCCACCTGTGTCCGCGCTGGTCCGATAACATGTTATATTACCCGTGATGGCCAAGGCAAAGCCCTCGATCCAGGCGATGCAGCGCTACCGCGACCGAATGCGCGCGCAAGGGCTCCGGCCCGTGCAGCTTTGGGCGCCCGACACTCGGTCCCCGACGTTCCTCGAAGAGTTCAAGCGGCAAGCGCTGGCGGTCGCCAGACACGAACGGGCGCGCTCGCCCGAGCGGGATGCGATCGACGCCTTCTTGGGTGAGCAAGACGATTCCGGTTGGACCGCGTGAAGCGCGGCGACGTCGTCACCGTCGCGTTGCCTGGCGCGCTCGGAAAACCCCGCCCGGCCGTCGTCGTCCAGGCCGACATCGTCCCTCCGAGCTTTCGGACGGTCACTCTGCTGCCGCTGACGAGCGACGTACAAGGGGCGCCTGCCTTCCGGGTGACCGTCGAGCCCTCGCCAGCGAACGGGCTACGGAAGGTGTCGCAGGTGATGGTCGACAAGGTCTCGACGCACCTGCGCGAGAAGCTCGGACCGGTGATCGGGTCGCTGGACGAGAACACGATGTCGCGCGTGACCCGAACCCTCGCCGTCTGGCTCGGCATCGCCTGACGCGTTTCCACTGCTTTTCGCTGACTGGACCAGAGGCTACGGATCGATCGGGAGGTACTTGCCCAGCACGGGGGTGAACAGGATGCGGAGCTGAAGGACGAGATCCGCGACAAGCAGCTCGGCGACACCTACCCGTTCGGCTTTCCGCTCTACGCCGTGGGTTCCGCCCGGCCCTGATGCCGGTCGGCGAGGAGCAGCTGCCGCATCTGGAAATGACCCGCGAGGTGGCGCGGCGTTTCAACCAGCTCTATTGCGGCGTGGATTCGCACACGCCCGACGCCGAGCACCTGGCCGCGGGCGGTCTGTGTTCCCGTCATCGAGCCGAAGCTCGGCCGCGTGCGAGGGCAGCTCGGGGTCGGAGGCGAGCTTGAGGCGAAGGAAGGCGATGGCCGCCCGAACATCATCCGGATCGCTCGTAATAGCGGGACTTCGGGCCTTAGACGCCTGGACCTCGAGCCCCCTACTGGTCTCGAGGTCCCAGAAGGTGAAGCGTCTCCTGCTTGACATGCTCTTCGTAGACGGGAAGCGCTGATTGATTCGCTTCAGACAGACGCTTCAGATTTGCGAGCCCATTCTCGAGTCTTTCCCGAGCACCTTGTCCGTCTCCGTCACCGATGCGAACGCTCGGCCGAAGAGGTTTATCCGGCCATCCACCGACCAGGTCACGTGGGTGGCTCCCGGGCCTGTCGGCGTCAGCCCCAAAGAGGCGTCCGCGACCAAAGCGAAGGGCTCCTTGAATTCCACACGCTGTTTGACCTGCGAGCGCGGCCGACTCTCGATGATGGTCACGGCTACGTCATGCTCATCCCACGGTGACCAGGCACCCCAAGCGCGCTGGTCGCGCGCTTGCTCGAACACGATGGCGGCCCACGTCTGAATGTCGATTGACCGCTCGACGTGATAAGTGGCCGGTCGCCGCATCGAGATATAGACCGCCAGCGCGATCACCGCGCTAGCCAGAACCACGATGGTCTTCTTCAAGCTCCCCCTCTTTGCCTGGGCGCCGACGTCTTCCGCACGACAGATCGGCCACGCCCCATCATCTAGCAGGCTGCTGAAAATGTCTCCCGTCGCCGTGGTATCGGCGGGTGGTGCGGGTCGGTCCGACAACGCAACCGAAGGAACTCGCCGACCGATGGGGAGCTTCGTCGCGCCGCTCTCATTGACTTCGCACGCGAATTCACGAAACTGGCGGGCGCGATGAGCGACGGTGAAGAGCTTCGCGGCGTGGTTCTGGCTGGCGGCACCGGGTCGCGGCTTTTCCCGCTGACCAAGGTGACCAACAAACACCTGCTGCCGGTCGGACGCGAGCCGATGATCTTTCACCCGGTCAAGAAGCTGGTCGAGGCAGGCATTCGCGAGATCCTGATCGTGACCGGAACCGACCACATGGGTGCGGTGGTCGGTCTCCTCGGAAGCGGCAAGGACTTCGGCTGCGAATTCACCTACCGCGTGCAAGACGAGGCGGGCGGCATCGCGCAGGCGCTCGGGCTGGCGCGGCGCTTCGGGCGCGGCGGGCGGCTGGTGGTGATCCTGGGCGACAACATCTTCGAGAGATCCATCGCCGATTTCGCGGCGGCGTATCGGCGGCAGCCGAGCGGCGCGAAGATTCTGGTGCAGGAGGTGGACGATCCGGGTCGCTACGGCGTGGCCGTCACCGAGGGAAACCGCGTCGTGCGGATTGTCGAGAAGCCCAAGGATCCGCCCAGCCGCCTGGCGGTGACTGGGATCTATTTTTACGACCAGAGCGTCTACGAGATCATCGGCAAGCTCGCGCCGTCCGGTCGTGGCGAGCTGGAGATCACCGACGTCAACAACGCCTACATCGCGCGCGGCGATCTGACCTTCGACGTACTACCGGGCTGGTGGACCGATGCCGGGACCTTCGAGTCGCTCAAGCACGCGACCGACCTGGTCGAAGCGACGCTCGGTCGCTAGGGCTCTCCCACGGCGTACGAAGTCAATGTCGGTCGAGTAGAGACGGCCTAATGCCGAGGCGTGCCAGGCCGTGGAAATCGCGGACGAGTGGCTGCCCAAGGTCGACGACAATCACTTGCGAAGAGCTACTTTGCGGACGATCTCCTCGTCTTCGAGCCGGGAGGCCAGGCCGAGGGCCTTGTTCAGATCGAGCCCGCTGGGCTCACGCATCTTGAACGTCCGCGTACGGTAAGGCTTCCGACGGCCGGTCAGCATGGTCCGCATTAGACGACATTATGGCATCTTCGCGGAGCATCAAAGCATCACTTTGGACCGAGCGAAGCGACGGGCGGGCAGGCGCCCTCCCTCTATGCCGATTGCGTCTCTTCGACGATGAAGGCGCCGAGCGCGTCCTGCCAGGTCGGGAGCGTGTCGAGACCGCGCAGCCGGAGCGCCCGGTTGTCGAGGATCGCGCGGCGGGGTCGCGGGGCCTTCATCGGCAGAGCCGAGGTGGGGACGCCGAGGGCGCGATCGGCCGGTAGGCCCAGCGTCTCGGCGGCCAGGCGGGCGAAGTCGGCCCAGCTGGTCTGACCCTGCGCCGTGCAGTGGTAGAGGCCGTAGAAATCGGTCGCCGCCAGCGCGGCCGAGACGCGGGCCACGTCGCGCACCCAGGTCGGCGAGCCGAGCCGCTCGCGGTCGGCGCGCACCGTTTCGCCGGCGCGCAGGCGCCGGACGATCGTGGAGGGAAAGTTTCGGCCGCCGTGCCCGTAGAGGCAGCCCACGCGCAGGATGAAATGGCGCGGCGCCGCGGCGGCGACCAGGTCGTCGCCGGCGACCTTCGAGCGGGCGTAGCTGCCCTGCGGTGAAGGCGGATCGCGCTCGTCGTAGAGACGCTCGAGCTCGCCGTCGAACACGAAGTCGGTCGAGTAGTGGACGATGGCGGCGCCGGCGGCCGCCGCCGCACGCGCCACGGTCTCGGCGCCCTGCCCGTTCACCGCCATCGCGATCTCCGGCTCCGTTTCGGCGCGGTCGACGTCGGTGTACGCCGCGGCGTTGAACACAGCCGTGGGCCGCAGGCGATCGAAGAGCGCCCGCAGCGCCGCCTCATCGCGGATGTCGCACTCGGCTCGGCCCAGGCCGGCGGCTACGCCCCAGCCGGCCCGTGGCAGCTCGGCGCACAGCGCCACCCCGAGCGTTCCCCGGCCGCCCAGCACGATCGCAACCTTCTCCGCCGTCATGTCTGTCCTCAGGCGCTGGGCGCCCGGCCCGCCATGGCCAGCCGCACGTCCTCTTCGTCGGCCTTCACCATCATCTCGATGAGCTCGCGGAAGCCGACCTTGGGCTTCCAGCCGAGCGCCTTCTGCGCCTTGCTGGCGTCGCCGTGCAGGTGGTCGACCTCGGTGGGACGGAAGTAGCGCGGATCGATCTCGACGAACTTCTTCCAGTCGAGCCCGAGCGCGCCGAACGCCACGTCCAGCGCCTCGCGGACCGAATGCGACTCGCCGGTCGCCACCACGAAGTCGTCGGGCTTGTCCTGCTGGAGCATCATCCACATCGCCTCGACGTAGTCGCCCGCGAATCCCCAGTCGCGCTTGGCGTCCAGGTTGCCGAGGTAGAGCTTCTTGTCGAGGCCGTGGCGGATGCGCGCCGCCGCGCGCGTGATCTTTCGCGTCACGAACGGAATCCCGCGGCGCGGCGACTCGTGGTTGAACAAGATGCCGCAGGCGATGAACATCCCGTAGGCCTCGCGGTAGTTCTGGCAGAGCTGATGCGCGAACACCTTGGCGCAGGCGTAGGGACTGCGCGGCTCGAAGGGCGTCGATTCGTTCTGCGGCGGCGCGGCCCCGCCGAACATCTCGCTCGACGACGCCTGATAAAACCGCACCGACTTGTCGAGGCCGGATTCGCGGATCGCCTCCAGCAGGCGCAGCGTCCCGACGCCGACCGTCGAGGCGGTGTACTCCGGGATGTCGAAACTGACGCGGACATGGCTCTGCGCGCCCAGGTTGTAGATCTCGTCGGGCTTGATGGTCCGGATGGCGCGGTTGAGCGAGCTCGCGTCGTCCAGATCGCCATAGACCAGCCGCAGGCGATAGTCGGCGACGTGCGGATCCTGGTAGATGCGTTCGAGCCGCTCGGTGTTGAAGGAGCTCGACCGGCGGACGAGCCCGCAGACCTCGTACCCCTTGGCCAGCAGGAGCTCCGCCAGATACGACCCGTCCTGTCCGGTGACGCCGGTGATGAGGGCGCGCTTCATCGACTCTCGATCTCCTCTCGATGTTCCTCGTAGTACGCGACCGTGGCCGCCAGGCCTTGGTCGAAGGGTGTCTTGGCCTCGAAGCCGAAACGCTCGCGGGCGCGCGACACGTCCAGGCGTCGCCGCGGCTGTCCGTTCGGCTTGCTGGTGTCCCAGACGAATCGCCCCCCGTAGCGTGCCGCGCGGGCGATGATGGCGGCGAGATCGGCGATCGCGATCTCCGCCCCGCTGCCGAGGTTCACCGGATCGCTCGCGTCGTAGCGCTCGGCGGCCAGCAGGATCCCCTCGGCCGCGTCGTCGACGTACAGGAACTCGCGCGTCGGCGTGCCGTCGCCCCACAGCGTGACCTCGGCGTCTCCGCGCTCGCGTGCCGCCACGAACTTGCGGACCATCGCCGGGATGACGTGCGAGGAATTCAGATCGAAGTTGTCGCGCGGCCCGTAGAGGTTGACCGGGAAGAGCACGACGCTGTTCATGCCGTATTGTTCACGGTAGGCCTGCGACTGCACCAGCATCAGCTTCTTGGCGATGCCGTAGGGCGCGTTGGTCTCCTCCGGGTAGCCGTTCCAGAGATCGTCTTCCTTGAAGGGAATCGGCGCGAACTTCGGATAGGCGCAGATCGTTCCGAGCGCGACCAGCTTGGGGATGTGGGCGAGGCGGCACTCCTCGAAGAGACCGAGCCCCATCATCGCGTTGTCGAACAGGTACCGTCCCGGGTTTTCGCGGTTGGCGCCGATGCCCCCCACCCGCGCCGCCAGGTGGATGACCAGGTCGGGCTGGGTGTCGGCGAGGAGGCGCCGCGAGGCCCCCCGATCGACCAGGTCGTACTCGCTCGAGCGCGGAACGACCACCGCGGCGCTTTCGGCACGAAGCCGCTCGACCACGAAGCTGCCGAGAAATCCGGCGCCGCCCGTCACGACGACGCGCCGGCCGTTCCAAAATGAGCTCATGGGCCGCCGGAATCTAACCGCAATGGATGCCGGCCGCTACTGCGACAAGGCGGCCCGGGCGGAGAGCTTTCCCGCGGCGACCTGGGCGCCGAGCGCGGTCAGCTCCGGCAGCGCGGCGCCCGCGTCCCCGGCGGGGAGGCGCACGCCACCGGGCCTGACCGTCGCGCCGTAGGTCGTGATCACGAAGATGCGAATCACCTCGGTGCGCTCGGCCGGCAGGGCGCGCCCGTAGGCCTCGACGAGATCGGCGATGTCCCGCGGCGGGTGACCTTCCAGGACCGCCCGCCCCCACGCGGACAGCAACTTCGCCTGGAAATTGCGGAACGGGCCCAGGACGGCCGCCGGGCTGATCCCGGGCGGGATGCGATCGGTGACGAACGGTGCGTAGACCTCGGGTGGCGCGACCTTGCGTCCCACCGACTTCGACTGGACCAGCCGATAGAGCACCGTCGCCGCGAGGCCGGGATCGGCGAGGAGCTCGCCCGGCGGGCGCGGCGCGCCGTCGGCGCCGACGGCATAGCGGTTCTCGCGTATCGCCGCGAACAGGTCACGCTGCTCGCGCGTCCCGGCGCCCGGTGGGATCGCGCCGTTCGCCCCCTCTCCGACGCGCCACTCGCGGGCGATCACCTCGAGCGCGCGCGCGTATCCTTCGAGCAACGCGGCGGGAGGCGGCCCGTCTGCGCCGGCCACACGCGCCGCGGCCGAGCGGCCGATGAGCCCCGCCAGCGTCTGCGGGAGCGCGTTGTCGTGATCCGGATAGCGATCGAGCGCGATCCAGTTGACGTTCGGGTGATCGCTGGCGCCGAAGGTCCCCTTGAGCGCGAGCCCACGGCCGGCCTTCTCGGAGCCGGCCCCGCCCACCACGAACGCGGTCGGCTCGGCGGCTGCGGCGCGGGCCGCCTCCGAATAGCGGCGCCCGCCGATGAGCGCGTCGCGCACGAGCTGCTTGGCGAGGTAGTCGGTGCGCAAGACCTCGCCGGCGAACCCGATCCCGAATTCCCGGTAGACCGCCGCCGCCCGCGGATCGTCCGGCGCCACCGACGAGACCAGGGCGAGACCGGAAGGGCTGCGTGGAGGTGCCCCGCCTCCGGCCTCGATGGGCGCGTAGACGGCGAAGGAATCGGGTGTCCCCAGCGTGGTGTCGCCGTGACAGCCGGCGCCGAGAATCGTACCGAGCATCGCCCCGCTCGCGGCGACCAAGGTCAAGCGAACGGATTTGGATTGGCTCATCTTGTTCTTGAATCTGACATCGGGCGCGACCGATGGTTCCGACTAGGTCCCAGATTCGTCGTGACCCCGGCCTGATTCGAACAGGCGACCTACGGTTTAGGAAACCGCCGCTCTATCCACCTGAGCTACGGGGCCAAATTGTCGAGTTGTCGTCGAGTGTCGTCCGGTTGTCGGTCCGTTTGTAGCATCGGCGCCGTATTCAAGTCTCGTTCCAATGGGACGATAAGGAGTATGTGGTGTAAGGCCCGACGTATGGGCTGGGCCGGGAATTGTGTGGGTATCGCAAGGCACGATAAGATATGGGGATTCTGCGAAGCCGCCGACGGGCAAAAGCAAATATGTCTAGGGGGGACAAACGGTGGATCATCACCGGGTCACTCGTCGCGCTGACGGGGCTGGGGATATTTGCGCTGCGGCATCGCAGCCAGACCCGGCGTTTGGCCGCGCACGAGGAAGCGGCCGCCGCGCGATTTCGAGGGCTGGCGTCTGGTCCGCTCGGACCGTCGGGCAGCTCGAATGGCGCCGAGACGCGGAGTCCCGACGAGCTCAAGCGTGACGTCGACGGAGATATGTCGCGGTGGCGAACCGCGGTGGTGGTAAAGGACGCGGAGACCGTGGTGGCGCTGGACCTCACCTTCCGCCAGTTGCCAGACCTCTACACCGACGCCCTGGCGAAGAGCGCGGAGACCGAGGCCAACGAGCGTGTGCGCGCCTTCTCGACGCGGGTTTTGGGCAAGCTCAAGCGGCCGGACCAGGAACCGCTCTACGAGCGTTTGCTTACCGACAAGAGTGTCTATGTTCGACAGAACGCGGCCTGGGCGCTGGGCGAGCTGGGCGCGGCAGGCGATGGCCGCGTGGCCGCCGAGCACGCGGTCGCCGAGCTGCGGCACGTCCGCGCGCGTGACCCCGCGAACGAAGTCCGCCTGGCCGCCAAAGATGCGCTCAATAAGCTCGAGTAAGACTCGAACAATCCGACAATCCACACTCGCGCAAGACAAGCTGAGGAAAACCCCGTGGCAGACAAGCCCCCCCGAAAACCGACCCGCCCTGCGGCCAAGAAGCCCTGGCAGCGGCCGCAGATCAAGAGCGGGCGTCTGTTCGAGTCGAACAGCCTCGCCTGCGGCAAGAACGGCCCTGGGCTCGATTCGTGCGAGCAGTTTCCGAAGATGTCATGACCCGGCCGCCGCGCGCCGCCTTTCCCCAGGAGCTGATGCTGTCGATAGGCGGCTTGGTCGGCCACGTCGAGCTGCACGGGGCGCAGCCGGTGTTTCTGGAGCAGCTGCGCGCCCGCTACGCTGCCTTCGAGATGCCCGCCGCCGCGTGCGTCGAGCGCGATTTCAGCCTGCGCCTGACCTTCGCGCCCAGCGCCGCGCCTGGGCCCGCCGGCCGCCGCCTGGCCGAGACCGAGGCGCATCCGCTGAAGGTCACCGCGACCCGGTGGACGATCGCGGCCCAGCGCTGGGACTTCAAGGTAAGGCTGACAGGTCGGGCCGGACGCGTCGGGCGCGTCGGTTATCGGGGCGAGGGCCACTGTGAGATGAGCCCGTTCGCGCTCGACTGCGTGCTGCGCGTGCTCTACGCGACCCTCCTACCGCGTGTCGGCGGGATGCTCATCCACGGTTGCGGCCTGCGCCACGCTTCGATCGGGGTGGTCTTCCCGGGAGCGAGCGGCGCCGGAAAGACCACGCTGGCGCGCAAAGCTCCCGACGCCGATGACGTTCTGTCGGACGAGATCGTCGCGGTCCGACAGCTCGACGACGGCTGGCGGGTGTTCGGCACGCCGTTCTGGGGAGACTTCGCGCGCGGCGGCATCTCGATGCGGAGCTGGCCGCTCCGCACCCTGGCCTTTCTCGCGCAGTCGCCGCGGGAGGTGGCGATGACGCCGATCATGTCCTCCGACGCGACCTTACGCTTGCTGGGGTGCTTCCTGGCGTTCGCGACCGATCGCGCCTCGGTCGAGCGAAGCCTGGCGGTCGCGGTTCAGCTTTGCGCCGGCGTGCGTTCGGTCGAGGCCTGTCTCACCCGCACGGCGCCGACGGCGGTCATCTTCCGTCGGCTCGCCCCCCACCTCGGCCCGGAGGTCACGCGCAAGGTGCCGCCGTCGAACGCGCGCGAGATGATCTCCGAGTTCCGCGCGCTCCTGCGCAAGCAGAAGTCCTACGCGTTCCGCCCCAAGCAGGCGACGCCTTGGCTCAAGAGCGGAGACCAGCTGGTGGTCCAGACCGGCGGGCGCGCCGCGCCGGTCGCGGGCGACATTCTCCTTTCCTGGACGCCGGGCGCGACCCCCGACGACGACGCCCTCGCCTTCTACCGTCTGCCACCCGGCGGCGGACAACGGGCCGGGCTCGAGGGCGAGGTCCTGGGCAAGGTCGCGCTGGTCTCGCGTGAGGGAAAGACGTTGCCGCTGCCGGGCCGGATCGGCGATCTGGCGCGCAGCTTCGGTCCACTGGTCGCTCTACCGATACTGAGAATGGCGGGAAGATGACCTTCAAACGTGATCCAGGGCTGCCGTACCAGAAGCTCGATGAGGAGACGATCGTCGTCGATCCGCGATCCCGCGAGGTCCATCTGCTGAACGAGACGGCGGCGCGGGTCTGGGAGCTGCTGGCGTCGCCCCGCTCGCTCGACGAGCTGGCGGCCGCGCTCGGTGAGGAGTACGACGCGCCGCAGAGCGAGCTCCGCGCCGGGGTCGACGAGGTCATCGGGGGCTTTCGCGACAAGGGATTGCTGGACCCCGGCGGTCAGCCGGTCAGGGGCTGAATCCGATGGACTCGGCGCCGCGCTGCCAGGACGATGCGGTCATCGCATCCCCGGGCGACCACGCAGTGGTCAGCCGGCTGCAGAGCATGGCGTACGAGCGGATGATCCCGCTCAACGTGTCGCTCGAGCTGACGCTCAAGTGCAACATCCGCTGCCTACACTGCTACAATTTCGATCGCGACACGGCGGGACCGGTCTGCGGCGACGCCGTTTCCACGTCCGCGCCCGAGCTGGAGCTCCCCGAGGTGTTGCGGGTGATGGACGAGCTGCGGGCTGCGGGCTGCCTGTTCCTGTCGCTCACCGGTGGCGAGGTGCTGACCTATCCGCATCTCTTCGCCGTGCTCGATCGCGCCCGCGAGATCAACCTCGCGGTGCAGCTCCTGAGCAACGGAACGATGTTGCGGCCGGGGGTGGCGGCGCGCCTCGGCGGCTATCGCAATCTCCTCGGCGTCAGCATCAGCCTCTACGGCGCGACCGCAGAGGTACACGACGGCATCACGCAGGTGCGCGGATCGTGGCGGCGGACCCTGGACGGCGCGGAGCGGCTGCGCGCCCAGGGGGTGGCGGTGCGCCTCAAGTTGATCGTCATGAGGCCGAACGCGCACGAGGTCGCCGCGATGCGCGCGCTGGCCGACAGGCGCGGCTTCCCCTACATGCTCGACCTCACCATTACCTCGCGCCACGACGGCACGGACGGCAGCCTGGCGATGCGCGTCGACCCAGAGCAGCTGGACGCGCTCTATCGCGGACCGCTCGGCGATCTGATCCCGAGCGGCGGCCGTCCGGTCAGCGAGGCGGCCTTCCCGTGCAACTGCGCGCGCGGCAACTGCGCGATCTCTTCGCGCGGCGAGGTCTATCCCTGCGTCTCGGTTCCCTGGTCGGCGGGGAACGTGCGGAAACAGCCGTTCATCGACATCTGGCGCGGCTCGCCGGTGTTCGAACGTATTCGCGGTCTGCGCATCGCCGACTATCCCTCCTGCGCCCCCTGCCCCGACAAAGGCTACTGCTCGCGGGATCGCGGCGCCGCCTACAACGCCTCGGGGAGCTACACGGGGATCGATCCGTTCGTCTGCAGCGCCGCCGGGCTGGCCCGCAAGATCGGCGAGGCACGCGCCACCACCGGTCGATGATCGAGATCAAGCGTACCCTCGCGGGTGGCGAGAAGCGCTTCGACTGTCGCCACCTGGCCGGCGACGCGAGCCACGCCGTGCTGCTCTGGATCGCGCCCGGACCGATGCACGTTCACGGCGTCGACCTTCCAGCCGGCACCATCAGCTTCGGGCATTTCTGGGCCGATCGCCACTACAACGTCTATCACTGGCTGGACGCGGCCCACCGCACCGTCGGCTTTTACTTCAACCTCGCCGACCGGACGCGGATCTCGACCGAGACGCTGGAATGGCGAGACCTGGTCATCGATATCCTGGCGACGCCGGCCGGTCGCCTCGACATTCTCGACGAGGACGAGCTTCCGGAAATCGTCGACCCCGAGGTTGGCGCGCACATCGCCGACGGCAAGGCGGCGATCCTGGGCGCGCCGGCGAAACTGATGGTCGAGATCGAGGCCGCTTCGCGCGCGCTCTTTCCCCGCGCGTTTCCCGCCCGATGACGGCTATGGCAGCTCGAGCCCGACCGGACCCCGCGTAACGGCCGCCAGCCGGAACCCGCCGAGGAGCGCGCGGGCCGACGACCGACGATCGGGTGCGCCGAGCCCGGCGGAGCTGGCCAAGGCGCCGACCACGGCCTCCGGCGACAGGCCGCGCTCGCGCAGGGACGCGATCGTCGCCGGTCGCGTTCGCTTGGCCAGTCGCTCTCCCTCCGCCGAAAGAACCAGCGGCACGTGCGCGAAGGCCGGCGGCGCCAGACCGAGCGCCCGATAGAGCGCGATCTGGCGCGCCGTCGAGCCGAGCAGATCATCCCCGCGGACGACGCGGGTCACCTCCATCGCCGCGTCGTCGACCACCACGGCCAGCTGATAGGCCGCGGCGCCGTCGGCGCGGCGGAGGACGAAGTCGTCGACGCCGCCCGGGCCCGTGGCCACGCGGCCATGGATCTCGTCGATGAATTCGATCTGCGCCGCGCGTCCATCGAATCGGATCGCCGGGTTGCGCCCTTGGCTGGCGGCCCGCGCGTGCACCTCCGCCGGCGGACGCCCGCGGCAGGTTCCGGGATACCGCGGGCCATGGTCCTCTCCGGCGCCCGCCCCGAAGTCGTGGGGCGCGCTGGCGGCCCGGGCAACGTCGAGGCGAGAGCAGGCACACAGGAAGGCCGATCCCTCTGCCAGCAGCCGTTCGATGGCGGCGTCGTAGCGGGCGGTGCGCTCGCTCTGGCGGTAGGGCGCGAACGGGCCTCCCCGATCGGGCCCCTCGTCCCAGTCGATCCCGAGCCAGGCGAGATCGCTCAGGAGCGCGGTCTCCGCGCCGGGCTGCACCCGCGGGCGATCGAGATCTTCGATCCGGAGCACGAACGTCCCGCCGGCGGCCCGCGCGTCGAGCCAGGCCAGCAGGGCCGTGCGCGCGTTGCCGAGGTGCATGGCGCCCGTCGGGCTGGGCGCGAAACGACCTCGGATGGGCGGGGATTCCATCAGTAGACGATCAAGGATTCGACCGGTGCGCCGTACAGACGCTGGCGACCGCTCAGTGCCGCGAGCTCGATGACGAACGCCGCCCCGGCCACGAGGCCGCCCAGATCATGCACCAATTCGATGGCGGCCTGGGCGGTGCCGCCGGTGGCCAGCAGATCGTCGACGATGGCGACCTGTGCGCCCGCGACGAAGGCGTCGCTGTGAATTTCCAGGGTGTCGTTGCCGTATTCGAGCGCGTAGCTGCGCTGCGCCGTCTTGTGCGGAAGCTTGCCGCGCTTGCGCACCGGCACGAACCCGACGCCCAGCATCGCGGCGACCGGCGCGCCGAAGATGAAGCCGCGCGACTCGACGGCCACCACCAGCTGTGGCTTGTGAGCTGCCAGGCGTTCGGCCAGCAGCTCGACGGTGTGCCGCATGGCCGGGCCGTCGGCCATGAGCGGCGTGAGATCGCGAAACAAGATGCCCGGCTTTGGAAAATCGGGAATGTCGCGGACGCGCGCACGGAGGATCTCCAGGCGCGGATCTTCCCAGGCGACGCTCACGATCCGGTCCCGGGGGGCAGGTAGCTCATGGGATCACGCGGAATTTGCCCGGTCCGGACCTCGAAATGCAAGTGGGGTCCCGTGGCATGACCGCTCTGCCCGACCAGCGCGATCCGATCGCCGGCGCGCACCGTCTGCCCCTGGGAGACCAGCAGGACCGAATTGTGCGCGTAGACCGTCAGCAGATCGCCAGGATGCTTGAGCACCACCAGGTTACCGTAACCACGAATTCCACTTCCGGCGTAGACCACCCGTCCATCGGCGGCGGCGAAGACCGGGGTGCCGATCGGCGCCGGCAGATCGATCCCTTCGTGGCGCTTCCCCCATCGGGCGCCGAAGGGCGACCCGACGACGATCCGGATCGTGGTGAGCGGCCAGCGGAGCGTGGGGCGCCCGCCCTTCTCCTCGGGGGTTGGTGGCGCGGGGGTCGTCGCGGCGGCCGGCGCGGCGGTGAGCACGAACAGCAGCCGCCCCGCCTGGACCTGCGCGGCGTCATCGAGACCGTTGAGCTCGAGAATGTCCTCGGGCGGGATACCGGCGCGCCGGGCGATGTCGTCGAGCGTCTCGCCGGGGCTCACGACGTACCAGTTGCCGGGGAGAGTGTCGGGGTGCATCGGCGGCCGCTCGCTGCGGCAGCCGGCGATGGCGATGGCGAATGCGAGCGCGACCAGGAACGCCCCGGGTTCTCGCCGGGGGTCAGGCCGCGGGGGCACCGCCACCGACACCGAATCGGCCGCGGAGATCGACGTAGCGGCAGCGCGTTTCGAAGGTGGTCTGGTAGTCGTCGCCGACCCGTCTGACCACCGCCAGCTCCTGCTCCTGGGGGCCACCGACGGGGATCACCAGCCGCCCGCCGTCGGACAGCTCGCCAACCAGGAGGGTCGGGATGCGCGGTGCGCCTGCCGAGACGATGATGACGTCGTAGGGGGCGTGCGCGGGCCAACCGCCGCTGCCGTCGAAGGCCTCGACGGTGACGTTGCGGGTCTCGGTCTCGGCGAGCGCGCGCTGCGCGCGCTCGGCCAGCGCCGGAACGATCTCGATCGCGAACACCTCGGCGCAGAGCTCGGCGAGGACGGCGGCCTGATAGCCGCACCCGGCCCCGACCTCGAGCGCGCGATCGCCCGGACGGGGCGCGGCGAGCTCGGTCGCGCGCGCGACCATGTAGGGCTGCGAGATCGTCTGACCGTATCCGATTGGCAGCGGACGATCTTCGTACGCCGAGGGCGCCAGGGACATCTCGACGAAGCGATGGCGCCTGACCTTCCCCATGGCACCGAGGACCCGTGGGTCGCCGATCCCGCGGCCCACCAGCTGCTCGGCCACCATCGCACGACGGGCGTCGGCGAACCGGGCCTCCGCGTCGCTGTCCCCTCGGCCCCTCGCTCCGCCCCGCGTCTCGTCCATCGTAGGATCAACCTCTAGCGCGTTCGATCGCCTCGTGCACGAAATTCCCGACCTGCCACCCCACGAGCTCATCCACCAGCCGCGCGTGTGTGAGGTCGAGCCCCAGCGGTGTCACCGAGGCCAGCCCGGATCTCACCGCGCTGCAGTCGGACCCCGGCAGGTCGGTGGCGTTCTCCTCGGGACCGCCGATCCAGTAGTAAGAGCGATCGCGCAGATCGCGGCGGACCTCGACCTGATCTCGGTAGACCCGGCGCCCGAGGAACGTCACCTGATAGCCACGGATGGGACCGCCTGGAAGGTTCACGCTGAGCAGCGACGCGTCCGGCAGCGCGGCCGTGCCGCGCCGGATGATCTCCGCCGCGAGCGCGGCGGCAAAAGCCGCGGCGTGGGAGAAATCCTGCGGTTTGCGGCGTTCCAGCGACACCGCCAGCGCCGGCACCCCGCGCAGCGCCCCCTCGACCGCGCCGGCCACCGTCCCCGAGTAAAAGACGTCCGAGCCGAGGTTGTAGCCATTGTTGATGCCGGAGACCACCAGCGCGGGCCGCCGCTTGACCAGGTGCAAGATCGCCAGGTACGCGCAGTCCACCGGCGTCCCGTCGATCGAAAAGACGCCCGGCTCGATCTCGTCCACCCGCAGGGGCCGGTCGAGCGAGATGGAATGAGACGCCGCGCTTCGCTCCCGATCCGGCGCCGCCACCACCACCTCGCCGATCTCCCCCAGCGCCTCTCGCAGCGCACGGATCCCCGGCGCCATCACCCCGTCATCATTCGTCACCAAGATCAGCGGCCGCTGGTTGCTCATCTTTTACTTTAACTCCAATCCGGGAGGGGCCCGCGGGGAGGGCCATAGGGCCCTCCCCGCGCCGTAGTCGGGGCGACTGGATTTGAACCAGCGACCCCCTGTCCCCCAGACAGGTGCGCTAACCAGGCTGCGCCACGCCCCGATTTATTCCGCGCAAATACGTATCAGATCCGCGAGGCCCTGCTTGATTTTTCGTACCGTCTCGGCACTGACACCCGTCGTGACCACGACCGGCGGCGGCACCGGCACGGGCCCCTCTTCATGCCCCTGCTCCCGGAGCCGCGTGCGCGCCCCCTCGATCGTGTAGCGCTTGTCGTAGAGGAGGTGCCGGATCTTGAGCAGCAGCTCCACGTCACGCCGCCGGTAGAGGCGCTGCTGCGAGCGGGTCTTCTGGGGCCGCAACGACTTGAATTCGGTCTCCCAGTAGCGGAGGACGTAGGGCTTCACGCCGCAGAGCTTGGCCGCCTCGCCGATCTTGAAGTACGGCTTGTCCGGGATGCCCGAGTCATCCTTCGGTATCGCGCGGCGCGCCACGTCGGCAGGCTCAGTCGTTGAGGACGTTCTTGAGAACCTGGCTCGGCTTGAAGGTCAGCACCCGCCGCGCGCTGATGGTGATCTCCTGCCCGGTCTGCGGATTGCGCCCGGCCCGCGCGTTCTTGTCGCGCACGACGAAGTTTCCGAAGCCGGAGATCTTGATCTTCTCCCCGCGCTCGAGCGTCTCCTTGATCGTGTCGAATACGGTCTCGACGATCTCGGCCGCCTCTTTCTTCGAGAACCCGCCCACCTTCTCGTAGACGTTCTCGACAATGTCGGCCTTGGTCATGACCATCTCATATATACCATTTACCCAAGTGCGCTGGAAAGGGTCCCCGGGGGCCGGCCGGGGACGGGTCCACTATCGGATGGCCACCGACGGGGCCGATTTCAGGGCGGCGACGACGCGGGCGTGGGCGGCGTCCACCTCGGCGTCGGTGAGCGTCCGATCGTCGGCGCGGTAGGTGAGCGTCCAGAGCATCCCCTTTTTGCCAGCGGGCACATGGTGCGGGTCGCGGTAGTCCTCCAAAACCGCCAGGTCCCGCAGGAGCGGCTCCGACGCGGAGATCAACAGCGCGCGCTGCTCGTCGGCGCTCACCCCGACGTCGATCCAGAACGACAGGTCGCGGTTGGAGGCCGGGAACCGGGGTGGCGCGACGCTGCGAACGGGTCGCCGCTCGCCCCCCACCGCGTCGAGGGCGACCTCCAGGTAGAAGGCGCGCGCCTCGAGCCCGAGCCTGCGGAGGAGCCTGGGGTGGACCTCGCCGACCCGGCCCACCAGCGGGCCGCTGGCGTCGCCCACGTGAATCTCCGCGCCGGCGCCCGGATGCAGCAGCGAGGTCGGCGTTCGGCCGGCCGGCGTGAACACGGGGTTGGCGATCCCCAGGGCCCGCAGAAGCTCCCGCGCGATCCGTTTGACGTCGAAGAAGTCGAAGGCCGCCTCGGTTTTGAGCCAACCGGGACGCCGGCCGACTAGGAGCGCGGCGGCCGCCAACGGCTCGGTCGGGGGCTCCTTCGGGTCATCAACCGCCCGCTTGATGACAGGTCCGACCTCGAAGAGGCTGACGTCGGCCACGCTCCGCGCGAGGTTGCGTTTGGCCGCGTCCATCAGGCCGGGCAGCAGCGACGTGCGCATGAGCTCGTAGTCGGCGGAGATCGGGTTCTTGACGGCGATGCCGTTCGCCAGCTCGCCACCGAGCGCGGCGAGCCAGGGACGTGGCACGAAACCCCAGCTGATGATCTCCGACAGGCCCAGCGCCGCAAGCGCGTCGCGCGCCCGATCGGCGGGCGCGTCGGGGCTGGTGGCGGGCGCCCCGCTCCCCTGCGGCAGCCGCGCCGGTGCGCGATCGTAGCCGACCAGGCGCATGACCTCCTCGACCAGATCTTCCTCGATGGTGACGTCGGGTCGGAAAGTCGGCACGGTCGCGGCGAGCTTTTCGTCGCCGTCGGGCACGCTGGCGATGCCGATCGCGGCCAGTTTCTCGGCCGCCTGCGACAGCGGAATCTCGAACCCCGCTAGACGCGACAGGCCCGCGAACGACAGCGTCACCCGACGGGCATGCTGCTGCACGGGATAGCGATCGATCCCCTCCCCCGCCAGCGCGCCATCACCCAGCCGGGCCAGCATCGCCGCCGCGCGCCGGCTGGCGTGGGGAATTCCTTCGGCGTCGACGCCGCGTTCGAACCGGTGCGAGGCCTCGCTGCGCAGGCCGAGACGCTTCGAGGTGCGGCGGACGGACCGCGGGTCGAAGGTGGCGGCCTCCAGCAGCACGGCGGTGGTCGTCGACGAAACCTCGCTGTCGGCGCCTCCCATCACGCCGGCGAGCGCGATGGCGCCGCGGGCGTCGGCGATCACGATGTCGTTTTCTTGCAGCGGGCGATCGATCCCGTCGAGCGTTTTCATCCGCTCGCCGCGACCGGCGCGCCGCACGGCGATCCCGCCCTGCAGTCGATCGAGATCGAAGGCGTGCAGCGGGTGTCCGGTTTCGAGCATCACGTAGTTGGTGACGTCGACCAGGTTGGAGATGGCGCGCACGCCGCAGGACGCCAGCCGCACCCGCAGCGCGAGCGGGCTCGAACCCGCGCGCAGCCCGGTGACGATGCGCGCCGCGTAGCGCGGACAGGCGGACGGATCGCGAATCTCGACGTCGATGCCCCGTCCTTGCGGCAGCGGAACTTGCAGCACCTCGTCGGGCGGCGGCAGGCGCCAGCCGGTCTCGTAGAGCGCCGCGACCTCGCGGGCGATCCCCGCGTGCGACAGCGCGTCGGGGCGGTTGGGGGTGACGTTCACCTCGAGCACCTCGTCGAGCAGGCCGATCTGCCGCGCCAGATCCGCGCCGACGGCGGCGTCAGACGACAGAATCAAGATTCCGTCACCCGCCTCGCCGAGGCCAAGCTCGACCTCGCTGCACAGCATGCCGGGCGACATGACCCCGCGAATCTCGCGTCGGTCGAGCTTGTGCCCGCCCGGCAGCGTCGCGCCCGGGGGCGCCCAGGCCACCTTGCCGCCCGGCCCAGGCAACGTGAACGCCGGCGCTCCACACACCACCTCCTCCTCGGCGCCCCCGGCGTGCAGGCGCACGATCGACAGCTTCTCGGCGGACGGATGCGGGCGCGCGCCGCGCACCTCGGCGACGAGGACGCCGGTCACATCGCGGCCCCGCCGCTCGATCGATTCGACCTCCAGACCCGCCAGCGTCAGCTTGCCGGCGACGCTGTCGGCGGTCACGCCCGGCTTGAGGTCGCAAAGCTCGCGCAACCAGTTGAAGGAGATCTTCACGGCATCGTCCTCAGCTCACCGAAACTGCGCCAAAAATCGGACGTCGTGCTCGTAGAACGAGCGCAGGTCGTCGACCTCGAACTTGAGCATCGCCATCCGCGAGAGCCCCATCCCGAACGCGAAGCCGGAGACGGCCTGCGGGTCGTAGCCCACGGCCCGGAAGACGTTGGGGTGGACCATCCCGGCGCCCCCGATCTCGATCCACCCGCTCCCCTTGCACAGGCGGCACGATCGCCCGGCGGCAAGGCCGCTCCCCGCGCACAGGTAGCAGGCGGCGTCGACCTCGGCCGATGGCTCGGTGAACGGAAAATAGCTGGGACGCAGGCGCACGCCCAGGTTGGGGCCGAAAAAACGATGGACGAAATACAGCAGCGTCCCCTTGAGATCGGTGAACGACACCCCCTTGTCGACCAGCAGCCCCTCCATCTGCGGAAACATCGGCGTGTGGGTGGCGTCGTCGTCGCGGCGAAAGACGTTGCCGGGCGCAACGATCCGGATCGGGGGTGGCTCGGAGAGCATGGTCCGGATCTGGACCGGCGAGGTGTGCGAGCGGAGGATGCGGCCTCCTTCCACGAAGAAGGTGTCCTGCATGTCGCGCGCGGGGTGATCGGGCGGCGTGTTGAGCGCGTCGAAGTTGTTCCATTCGGTCTCGATCCAGGGCCCGGTGCGCACCTCGAATCCGAGGCCCAGGAAGATCCCCTCGATCTCGCGGCGCACCAGCGTGAGCGGGTGCAGCGTGCCGAGCGCGGCGCCGCGCGCAGGCAGCGTCACGTCGACGACGCGCGCCAGATCGGCGGCCAGGTCCGCCTCGTCGAGCGCGGCGAGCCGCGTTGCGATCGCGCCTTCGATGCTGGCCTTGGCGCGGTTGGCCGCCTCGCCGACGGCCGGTCGCTCCTCGGCCGGCAAGCGCCCGAGCGTCTTCATCAGCTCGGAGACCCTCCCCTTTTTGCCCAGGTACCGCGCCTGGGCGAGGCGAATCTCCTGCTCGGTCGCGAGCGCGCCGATTTCGGCGGCGAACGCGCCCGCCAGCCGATCCAGATCGCCGATCAGGACGGCGACGTTCGGCGCTTGTTCCCCGCTGGACATGGCGTCTGCGCCCGTCCCGCGTCACCGGCGGCGGCGCGGCTAGGCCGCCGCCCGCGCCGTTTCGACGACCTTTTTGAACGCGGCCGGATCGCTGATGGCGAGATCGGAGAGGATCTTGCGATCGATCGCGACGTGGGCCTTGTCGAGCCCGGCGATGAGCTTCGAGTACGAGACGCCCAGCTCCCGGGCCGCGGCGTTGATGCGCACGATCCACAGGCCGCGGAAATCGGGTTTACGCTTGCGGCGGTGAAAGAGCGCGTAGCGCCACTTGCGATGAACCGCCTCTATCGCGGCCTTCCAGAGCTTCGATCGTCCGCCGCGAAAGCCCTTGGCGTGCTTTCGGATCCGGTTGCGGCGTTGACGGGACTTATAACCACCTTTTGCGCGGGGCATGACAGTTCCTAGGCGTAAGGGAGCATCGCTTTGATCTGATGCTCCTGGGTCTTGCTGATGTAACCGCCGCGGCGCAGCCGGCGCTTGGCGCTGGTGGTCTTGGAGGTCAGGTTGTGGCGCAAGTAGGCTTTCTTCCGCTTGACGCGCCCGTTGGCGGTCAGCTTGAAGCGCTTCTTGGCGCTGCTGTTGGACTTCATCTTGATCTTCGGCATGTTCGGAGCGCGGAAGTATATCGATCTCGGCCTTGCAAGCAAGTGTCAGGGTGACCAGCCGAGGAACAGGCTGGCGATGACGGTGGTCCGGTCGGTCCCCGCGACCGGGGCCTCGGCCAGGAACGCCAGCCAGAGGCTTTGCCGCAGCGCTGCGCGCAGGCCGGCCCGCGGGACGATGGTCAAGAGCGTGGGGGTCGGGGCGACCTCCAGGCGCAGCGCGCCGCCCGCGAATACGGCCAGCGCCGGACGCGGCGAGAACCAGCCCTCTGCCAGCGCCGCCGGTTCGAGCCGGCCGTGGGCCTGGCCCGCCACGATGTCGAGCGGTCCGGCCAGCGAGAGACCGCCGTCGACCACCCATCGGTGTCCCAGCCCTTTCCGGACACTGCCCCCGAGCTCGAGACCGGTCTCGATCCCGCTTTGTCGGGCGGTGTCGAGCGGCAGGAGCGCCCTGGAGTAGATCGCGACGGCGGTGCCCGGGGTGACAGTGAAACCCTGGTAGTAGCCGACGGTGGGCGGTCCGAACGACGGGCCAGTCGAAGCGAGGCCGCCGTCGTTGACGTAGCGGTAGCTGAAGAGATCGACCGCCAGCGATAGCCAGCCGTGTCCGCCGATCCGTCGCCGCCCGCGCACCATCACGTCGGCGAGGACATCGCCGAAGAAGCCCGGCGCGGCGCTGTCGTCCAGCAGCGCGCCCCGCAGGCGAAGCGCCAGATCCGAACCTGCGCAGGCCTCGGGCACGGCGCCGAAGTCCGCCGGCTGCGACGGTTGTGCACCGCCCGGCAGCGGTCCGGCCGCCGCCTCCCAGCGCTCCGGGCACGCGTCTGCCGCCCGGGCCCCGCCGGTCGCGAGGGCGAGGGCGACGCCCATTGGAATCGCCAGCCACCGACGGGTCATCCGACCGGTCATCCGACGGGTCATGGCGGCAGTCCTGGCGGCGTCCAGTCACCGCCGTCGAGGTTGAGAAGAAACGGGTTCGAAAAGGCGGTGGGCCAGACGCCGGGCGCGATCGCCTGCAGATCGAAGCGCGGATCGTCGACCCGGGTCGGGCGGGCCGGCGCATCGTCTTTGAAATCCGGCAGGCCGTCGCCGTCGGTATCGGGCGGCGTCTCCTGGTGCAGCCCGGCCTCGACGACCAGCCAGGCGTCGCCCTTGGTCGGCAAGAGCGGCGCCAGCAAGAGCGTGATGCTCCCCCGACCCGGTTGGGTACCGAACCTGTCGCCGATCGCTTCGGCGAAGACGCTCGACAGGTCGAAGGTGCGCACCAGCTGGCCGTTGACGAAGACCCGCGCTTCGGTGACGGGAATCCACGGCGCCGCGGTGACCGAGATCGTCATCGCGGCCGTCGAGGAGAGGGCGATCGGCGTGAGCCCGGGGCGCTGGGTTCTTCCCAGACCGTCGTCGATCGTGACGTCGAGAACCGGACCGTTGGTCCCCTCCATGTGTCCGGCCCGCACGTCGGCGTCGAAAGCGTCGACGTCGAGCGCGGCTTTCTGGTGGTTGCCCCACACCAGATTGCGCGGGTAGCCGATCCGCTCGACCGACAGGGTGTGCGTGTCGCTGTTGGCGGCGCCCGCGCGCAGGTAGCCCTGCGACAGCAGCGAGAACCACAAGGCCCGGTAGCGCAGCCAGTCGGCCCGCGAGGCGCCGGTCATGACCTCCTGCACGTCCCAGTCGAGGTTGCCGTGGTGACCCTCGCCGTTTGGTTTTCGCAAGAGCGCATCGGCGGCGAAGCTGGCGCCGGCCGCGATCGGTTTGGTCGGGTCGTAGCCGATCGCGCGCGGGTAGCCTTGATCTCGCCCGAGCTTGTCGACCAGGTACGGGTGGTTGAGCTGCCGTATGCCGGTGGCGGGGTTGGCGAAGACCTCGTCGATGTCGTCCATCATCTGCCCGGGCTCGCGCAGCTCCGGCCAGGGGGCGCCGTTGCGCGTGGCCATGACGTCGGGGACGAGCGGCCAGAAATTGAAATGGCCGAGGGTCTTTGGGAACTTACTGCCGGGTACCTGGTACCAGAGGACGTTGGGCGTCTGTTCGAGGCCGGGGATGACGGTGATCTGCCCCTCGGCGCCCAGCGCGGCCAGCGTGGTCGCGTAGTTGGTGACGACGTTGTGGTCGGTGGCGACGATGACGTCGACGCCGGTGGCCAGGAAGCTCACCACCCGGTCGAGGTCCGGAATCGACGAGTCGTAGCTGGCACCGCCGTGAACGTGAAAGTCTCCGGAGATGACGCCGCTCGGAAGCAGCGCCGCCTCCAGCGATTCGACCACCAGCGAAACCTGGGTCGAGGCGCCCGGCGCCAGCGTGACCTCGGCCCGGTCGAGGCTCGCGAACGGGCCGCGCGTGGCGTAGACGTAGTATTGGCCGGGCGGAAGCGCCAAGGCGACCTGTCCGGTGACCGTCAGCGCGCGGTTGCAGGCAGGCGACCCGCCGTCGGGCGGCCCCAGCATCGGGGAGCAACCGGGAAAGAGACTGTAGAGGGTGGGATCGGGCGCGCCCGGCGTCGCCGGATCCTCGACGGGGATGACGACTATCTCGGCGTAGGTGGCCGGAACGCCGGGTGAGGACTCGACGTTCACCGTCAGATGCGCCGACGCCGTCAAGGTCAGATCGCCGATGTCGAAGGGCCCCGCGGCGGCCCCGGCCACGACGAAAGAGCTCGCCGCCGCGGCCGGTAGGCCGAAGGCGTAGGGTTGGACACGATAGCTGCGGCCCGGCGGGAGGGTGACCGAAAAGGTGCCGTCGGTTTTGGGGACCGCCTCGCTCCAGGGCGTGCGGCG
>Ga0080027_10000224_pt1 | contig 25297 bp, 16 predicted proteins | sample OrgsoiDNA2013046_FD_70962 | JGI IMG/M metagenome (GOLD analysis project Ga0080027, IMG submission 70962) | Permafrost soil microbial communities from the Arctic, to analyse light accelerated degradation of dissolved organic matter (DOM) -... | ecosystem: Environmental > Terrestrial > Soil >... | reverse complement strand
GAGCATCGGCGTGCTCGGATCTTCGCGCCGCAACACCCGGTGGGCCTGCACGAGGTCGTGCACGTTCTTACGCGGCTCGAGGGTGCCAACGAAGAGCAGGTAGCTCTCCGGAATGCCGTGTCCGCGCAGCCACGATGCCGATGGCGGAGCTGCCAATGCCCATGCCGGGTCGACGCCGAGCGGTGTGACGACGATTCGATCGCGATCGGTGCCGTACACCTCCACCAGATCGTCGGCGGCTGCTTGCGACGGTGTGATGATGACCGCGGCCCGCTCGAGCGCGCGCGGCACCAGTGTGCGATAGGCAGCCGAGGTGCGGTCGACGGTGTCGGGATGCAAGACGAATCCGAGGTCGTGCACGGTCACTACGCCAGCGGCTTTCCTGGTAGGTGGCAGTACGAAGTTCGTGCCATGAAAGACATCGATAGGGCCGGTCAACAGCTCGACGGGTGGGTAATTGCCGTGGCTCCACGCCAGCCGCAACAGCCTGGCCGGCGCCCGGCGCGAGCGCATCTCCGGACCGGCGGGTTTCGCCATCTCAGCGAGCTGTTCCTGGCCCCGCCAGGTAAAAGCGGTGAGGACGACGTCGAGCTCAGGATCTTTGGCGAGCGCGGCGCTCAGGTGGGCAACGTAATGTCCGATACCGGAGCGGGTGCCAAGCAACGGGGTGGCATCCAGCGCGACTCGCACCCGGGCATGCTGTCACACGGGCAGCTTCGCCGCTGTCACACGGGCGGCTTCGCCGCTGTCACACGGGCAGCTCCGCCGCTGTCACACGGGAGGAGTCGGCAGGCCGTGACATACCATGGGACGTCCCGCTGCGCCCAGGCCGTCTACCCCGGAAGTGAGTTCACCTGCCGTGACCCAGATGGCGGAGATGTGGCGCTATCGCGGTCTCATCGGCAATTTCGCCAGTCGTGAACTCAAGTCGAAGTACAAGCACAGCGTGCTGGGCTGGGCGTGGTCGCTGATCAATCCAGCTGCCACGCTGGCGATCTACACGCTCGTGTTCTCGACGATTTTCCGCGCCCTGCCTCCGCCCGCGCACAACGGCATGACCACCTACGTCATATATCTGTTCATCGCGCTGGTAGCTTGGAACTTCTTCAGCAACGTGGTGAACGGCAGCATGGCCGCACTGATCGGCGCCGGACCGCTACTGAAGAAGATCTACTTTCCGGCGTATGCGCCGGTCATTGGCAACTCGGTGTCGGCTCTAGTGCAGACCTTGATCGAGTCGGGTGTGTTGCTCGTCGTACTGTTCGGGACCGACAACATTTCGTGGTCAATGCTGCTGACACCAGTCATTCTGTTGCTGTTGCTCGTCTTCGCCTTGGGTATCGGGCTGATGTTCGCCCTGTTCAACGTGTACTACCGAGATGTCAGCTATCTCGTCAGCATCGTGATGCAGCTGCTGTTCTACTCGACGCCGGTAATCTGGGCCCCGGCTCAGCTGCTGGTGCGGAAGCACGGACATTTCGCTATTGAGGTTCTCTCGAAGAGTCCGATGTACCAGTACGTCGAGGGATTCCGCGATGCACTCTGGGCGGGCCAAGTTCCAGCCCTATCCCGATGGTTGTGGATGGTGGTGTCGGCGGCGGTCAGCATCACGGTCGGACTTCTTGTCTTCAATCGTGGGTCGCGCGATGTGGGCGAGGAGCTGTGACGCTTCTGCACCCTGACGGCCGCGCGCCGGCAGTTGTCGTCGATCACGTGACCAAGGAGTTCAAGCTCTACAAGGATCGGCGCACCAGCTTGAAGGAACGCTTCACCAAACGGCGTCCGAGTCGCTACGACATGTTCAAGGCGCTCGACGACATCACCTTGAACGTGCCGGCCGGTACCACCTACGGCCTGATCGGCTCGAACGGCTCAGGGAAATCCACCCTGCTGAAGTTGATGGCCAACATCCACCGGCCCACCAGTGGCGCCGTCACCCACACCGGTCGCATATCGGCGCTGCTCGAACTTGGCGCCGGATTCCATCCCGAACTCTCGGGCCGCGACAACGTGTACTTGAACGGCTCGATCCTCGGCATGACGCGCAAGCAGGTCGATGCGGCAATGGATTCCATCATCGAATTCAGCGGGATCGAGGAGTTCATCGACACGCCGGTGAAGGTCTACTCCAGCGGCATGTACGTGCGGCTCGGCTTTTCCATCGCGGTCAACCTCGATCCCGAGATCCTGATCATCGACGAGATCATCGCGGTCGGTGACGAAGAGTTTCAGCGCCGCTGCTTTGACTACCTGTACGAGCTCCGCAAGCGTGGCGTCACGATCATTTTCGTGTCGCACAGCCTGCCGCTCGTGCAGACGTTGTGCGATCGGGCGGCCTGGATCGAAAAGGGCGTACTCCGCGCCGAAGGCCCCGCAATGCAGGTCGTCGACGAATACATCGCCACGGTCAACAAGGCCGAGCGCGAGCGTTTCGAGGCCGAAGGCCACGGCCGCGCCGACGGTGACACCGACCGTCGCGGCGGCGGCGAGGCGACCGTCACTGGTCTGACGTTCCTCGACGCCTCTGGCAGCCCGACATTGGCGGTGATCGCAGGGGAGCGGGTCACGTTTCGCATCGCCTACGAGGCACTTACGCCGATTGACGAGGCGGTGTTCGGCTTGGGCTTCCAGACCGAATCGGGCGTTCTCGTCACTGGGCCGAACTCTGCGTTCGGCGGTATCCACACCGGCCGAATTCACGGCACTGGGTACATCGACTACGTGCTCGACCCCCTGGCGTTCACGCCGTCCACCTATCTCGTCTCGACCGCTATCACCGACGCGACGCTGCTGCACGTATACGACTACCGTGATCGTGCGTTCACTCTCGCCGTTCAGCCAGGGAAGTCGCCTGATCGCAACGGCTTGGTAACGCTCGACGGGCACTGGGTACTGCCAACATGAGTTATCTCGGCTAGGACGGAGTTCTCGCAGTGAGAGTCAACCTTGGGTGCGGCCAGGCCTACATGGAGGGCTGGACAAACGTCGACGCCAGCCCCGACGTGAAGGCCGACATCCACCTCGACGCCGCCGAGTTCGTGCGCCAATACGGCGACCAGGTCGACGAGGTCTACATGGGCCACGTCATGGAGCACCTCATGCCGGGCTACGCGGCATCGTTGCTGCGACTGCTTAACGAACGGCTCCGGCCTGGCACGGTGGTCTCCGTCGTCACCCCCGACATGCGGGCAATCTTTGAGGCCTATCTCGCCGGCGAGGTCGATAACGACAAGCTGAACACGTCGTTCATCTACTCCTACGTGCAGCCCTCGCACCATGTGTGGTGCTACGACCAAGAGGCGCTACTCGAGCTGTTCCGGCGGGCCGGGCTGCGCGACGTCGAGCCGATCTCCGACCCCACCAGCTATCCACCGGTGTTCCACAAGTCGGGTCCCGAATCGCAGTGGCAATGCGGCGTGCGCGCGTTCGCCGTCGGGCACGAGGTTTCTCCGCTCGAAGTTGCTGTCAATGAGCTCGACGGTGTCGACCGCACCGCACGCGTCGTGAACAACGTCGAGGGCGTCACCACCGAGCACGAGCTTCTCAACCGGGTGGAGAATTTGCGTGCCGCGCTGCTGCGTGAATACGAACGCCGGCAGGCGCTTGAGGCCAGACTCGCGGGCCAACTAGGCGATCTCGGTTCCGACGCCACGGCCACCGCAATTGCTACCGCCGCTGTCGAGCCGGGTGCCACGAAATCGGGCCCCGAACCGGTGCCGGTCTCGACTGTCGGCGGCTGGCGGGCTCAGCCTGACGCGCCGGTGGCATCCGAAGCCATCGACGTCGTGCCACCACTGCTCAGCGCGGCCGGTGCGAAGGAACGTGCGTTCGGTGTCGTCAAGCGACGGTTACCGGCGGGGTCGAAGTCGCGCAACGTCGTCCGAGGCGGGTTGCTTGCCTATCGCGAGAGCCGGCGGGTATCACGCGACGTCCGCGCTCTGCTTGCTGAGACCGGCGTCATCGAGCCGCACGCGCCCAGCTATCACACCTGGTACCGGCGCCATCGTGCGCCGGCTGCCGAGCTGAAGGCGCAGCGCGACGCGTCAGCCGCCGCGACGCAGCCGCTGCGGGTGCTGGTGGTGGTCTTCGTTGGGCCGGAAGAGTCGGGCAATGCGAGCGCTACCGTCGACAGCATTCGGGCGCAGACCTGGCAGCACTGGGACGTCGAGATATGCGTCGATGCAGGCCACGCACCCGACATCGCTGGCGAACATGTTCGGGTACGCGAAGGTGATACGCGGGTAACTGCGGCGCACTACGCGATCGCCGAGTCTGACGCCGATTTCGTGATCCTGCTCGATGCCGGCGACCGGCTGGTGAAGGAGTGCCTCTATCAAGTGGCGCGCGCCGCGTGGCAGGACCCGTTCGTCGACCTCATCACCTGGGACGACGATGTACACGGTCGCGACGGCCGCCGGCACGACCCGCGGTTCCGGCCGTCGTGGTCACCGGAATCCATGCTCAGCGCTGGTTATCTCGGTCAGTCGTTCGCGATCCGGCATCGGCGGGCGATGTTTGCCGGCAACCTGCGCAACACCTACGGCGGCGCGACCCGCTGGGACCTTTTGCTGCGCTCTGATCTCAACGCCGAGCGTGTGGTGCGGGTGCCGCGAGTGCTCGCGCACGTTCGGCAGCGGCGCCAGGGCGTCAACGCCGACGGTGTGCGAGTCGTGCAAGAGGCGCTCGATAGCCGCCAGGTGCCCGCACGTGCCGAGCTTTCGGAGCACGGGGTGCGCTTGCATTGGGAGCTCGAGAGTTGGCCCCATGTCACGGTCGTGATCCCGACCCGACACAACCGGCCGTTGCTGACGAAGCTGCTGCCTGGGTTGGCTACCACCGACTACCCATCCTTTGACGTTCGCATCATCGACAATGGTGGCCAGTCCGACGCGAACGACGCGTGGTACGCCGAGAAGGGCGCGCGGATCGACCTCGCAGTTCAGTGGTGGACCGAGACGCCGTTCAACTACTCACGGGTCAACAACGCGGCAGCTGCCGGCGCGCGCGGCGAGGTGCTGGTCTTCCTCAACGACGACATCGAGCTGCCCGACGCATCATGGTTGCGCGAGATCGTCGGGTGGGCGAGCCGGCCCGAGATCGGAGTGGCCGGCCTCCAGCTCACCCAGGCCAACGGCAAGATTCAACACGCCGGCGTCGTGCTCGGCATGGGCGGCTTCGCCGATCATGTGTTTCAGGGCATGGCGCCAGGGTCGGATTCGTTGCTTGGGCCTACCGATTGGTATCGCAACGTGCTCGCGGTCACCGGCGCGTGCCTCGCGATCAAGCGCGAAACCTTCGACCAGGTCGGTGGTTTCGACGAGCGCTTCATCTTGTGCGGCAGCGACGTCGCGCTCGGCCTCGACGCCGCGCAGCTGGGGTTACGCAATGTTTGCTCACCGTTTGGTGGTGTGCGGCATCTCGAATCCGCAACGCGCGGCACGCAGATACCGCAGGAGGATTTCTTCGCTAGCTACTGGCGGTACAACACCTGGCTGTTCGGCGGCGACCCGTACTACTCGCCGAGTCTGTCACTGTCGAGCCGCAAGCCCAGGTTGCGCGGCTTGCAAGAGCCGACTCCTGCGCAGCGCCTCGCCGGCCCGCTTGGTCGCGAGTTCCAAGTGTTCCGCCAGACCAGCGATACCGCCGAGGCCATGATGCTGGCCGACACCTGCCGTATCAACGAGGTCGACATCACCGCTGTCGAGAATCTGCACGCGAGCATCATCGGCAGACACGACGTGCGAACCGTCAACTGGTACATCCCTGACATCGACTCGCCGTTTTACGGTGGCGTCAACACCGCGCTGCGATTGGCCGACTACCTGCACCGCAACCACGGCGTCCAGAATCGGTTTGTGGTGTGGGGGAGCCCGCCCGACTTCTACGTGCGCTCCGCAATCACTGCGGCGTTCCCTTCGCTTGCCGACAGCGAGATCAGCTTCTTCGACGGTCCCGACAGCGCAAGTCTTGAACTGGTGCCGCCTGCCGATGCGTCGATCGCCACCCTGTGGCTGACGGCTTACGCGCTAGCGCGTGCCCAGAACACCAAGCGCAAGTTCTATCTGGTGCAGGACTTCGAGCCGATGTTCTATCCGGCGAGTACGTCATACGCGTTGGCCGAGGAGACCTACCGTCTCGGTCTCTATGCGATCTGCAATACCGACAACCTGCGCAAGATCTACGCCGACGACTATGGCGGCAAGGGCACGAGTTTCATGCCGGCAGTCGATCCGACCGTGTTTCATGCCAACGACCGGCCGTTTCGCGGCGACGACGCACCGACCACGGTGTTCGTCTATGCGCGGCCCGGGCACTGGCGCAACTGCTGGGAACTCGCGTCGCTAGCGCTGCGCGAACTCAAGGAACGGCTCGGCGACAACGTGCGCATCGTCACCGCGGGCTCCTGGGCCACCGACCCCGCGGCCGCCGATGCGATTAAGCAACTGGGCCTGCTTCCCTACAAGGCGACCGGTGAGTTGTACCGGCACTGCGATGTTGGGCTCGCGCTGACGGTGTCGAAGCATCCGTCGTATTTGCCGCTTGAGTTAATGGCGTGCGGTGTTCCGGTCGTGGCGTTCGACAATCCGTGGGGCCACTGGATCCTCGAGGACGGCCGGAATTCGTTACTGGCCCGCCGCACGGTGACGGGATTGGTCGATGCACTCGAGCGGGCCTGTGTGAGTCCGGCGCTTCGTCGCGATCTCGCGGCGAACGCGGTCGCCGACATCGCCGCTCGACACGGTAGCTGGGATGCCGCGTTCCGCGGGATCTACGACTACCTCTGCGACCCTGAGGACCACTGACCGCGGTGAGCGCCAGCGCGGCGCGGCGCCGGGTCGCGGTGCTCACGACCGAACCGTTGGGCGCGCAGCTGGCAGGCCCGGCGATCCGCGCGGTCGAGCTGGGTCGCGTGCTGGCCGGTGAGTTCGACGTTGTGGTCGCGTCAACAGCACCGCATGCCGGTGCAGACGCCGTCGGCGGGCAGTGGCAATCACTGGATGCGACCGGGCTGCGCCTGCTTGCTGCCCGTTGTGAGGTCATGGTGCTCGGCGGCGACATCCTGGCTGCGCATCCGTGGCTAACGGCGGCAGGTCCCGCCATCGTTGTTGATCTGTACGATCCGTTCCACCTTGAGCAGCTCGAGCAGGCCCGTGATCTCGGCGTTGCCGACCGCCGACGGGTGGTGTTCGAATGCATCGACGTTCTGAACGCCCAGGCCGTTCTTGGTGACACCTTCCTGTGTGCTGCGGAGCGGCAGCGCGACATGTGGCTCGGGCACCTGGCCGCCTGCGGGCGGGTCAATCCGGCGACCTACGACGCCGATCCCGCACTTCGCAACCTGCTGCGCATCGTGCCGTTCGGAGTGTCTGACGAGCCCCCGGCGGCGGGTGAGTCGATGTTGCGGGGTGTCGTCGACGGGATCGGTGTCGACGACGACATCGTGCTGTGGGGCGGCGGCATCTACAACTGGTTCGACCCGTTGACGTTGATCCGAGCCATCGATCTCGTGCGCGCGGATCGGCCCACTGTGCGGCTCGTGTTCATGGGAGTGCAGCATCCGAACCCGGTGGTCAAGACGATGCGCGCCGCATCGGAGGCGTGGGCACTGTCGAATGAACTCGGGCTGACCGGCGTCCACGTGTTCTTCTCTGATTCGTTTTCGTCCGGCTGGATTCCCTACGCCGAACGCGGCCGCTATCTGCGCGAGGCGACGATCGGAGTCAGCACGCATCATGACCATGTCGAGACGGCCTTTTCCTTTCGTACCAGGATTCTCGACTACTTCTGGGCCGGGCTGCCAGTAGTCACGACCCGTGGCGACGCGCTCGCCGACGTTGTCGCAAAAGCCGGGGCCGGGCGCACCGTTGCGCCGGGTGACGTCGAGGGGCTGGCGGGTGCGCTCGGCTCGTTGCTCGGCGATGCAGCGGCTCTCCAGGCTGCGGCTGCTGCGAGCGCGCGACTTGCGCACGACTACCGCTGGTCGGCGGTCGCGGAGCCGTTGATGGAGTTCTGCCGCAGCCCGTATCGCGCGCCCGACCTTGCCGACGTCGACACGCGAGCGGCGATTCTTGGCCGGGCTCGGCTTGCACCGCATCGGTCGCTGGCTGCGCGGATCGCGTCCCGGCTACCGAAGCGCTGACGCCCCCACCGAGATCGTGGAGGCTGCGGGTAGCTAGAACGACGTGGGCACTCCACAATGTGGCGGCTAGCGAGAGTTGTGCACAGATTGGGATAGAGCGCACACGTCGGCGTTGCCGGTTCGCAACTGTGGTGGCATGCCACGAATCGCTCGGCCGCCACTTCCCGCTGACTTCAGACGAGTGCTGGCCCATCAACACGGCGTGTTCAGTAGGACCCAAGCCACCGGTTGCGGTCTGAGCCCGGGCGCCGTCAGGGCACAGATTGAGGCTCGACGCTGGCAACGTCTCGGACCACGCGTGGTGGTTGCGCACAACGCTCGCCTCGATCACGCCCAAGTGCTGTGGGTCGCCGTGCTGCGCTGTGGGGACGGCGCGATGCTGAGCCATCAGACCGCGGCCTACCTGCACGGGTTGGTTTCGGCAACGCCCGACGTGGTCCACGTGACCATCCCTGCGAGGCGACGTATTGAGCCTCCGCCAGGTGTCGCGCTCCACCGGACGCGGTCGCAACCGGCGGCGGTCGGCGGCGACTTCCCGCCGCATACGTCGGTTGCCGAGACCGTGCTGGACATCGCCGATCAGTGCTCGAGCGCCAGCCAGGTCGTGGCGCTCGCGACCCGAGCGCTACAGCGCCGAGACCTGACTCGAGCTTCGTTGAGTGCCGCCCTCGAGGCCAGATCGCGCGCTCGCTGGCGGGCCTTGCTTGAGGATCTGCTGAGTGTGAGCCAAGCAGGGATCGAGTCGGTCCTTGAGTGGCGCTTCGACAGATGGGTAGTGCAAGCCCACGGATTGCCGACGCCGCGACGCCAGGACGTCGCGGGTGGTGGCGACTATGACCGTCGCGATGGATTCTTCGACGAATACGGGGTCGTTGTCGAGCTTGACGGCCGGCTGGGTCACGTCGGCGAGGGAGCGTTTCGAGATATGCGTCGAGACAACGCTGCTGTGCGCCGCGGCGAGGTGGTGCTCCGGTACGGCTGGGCCGACATTGCGGGCCGGCCCTGCGCCGCAGCACTCGAGCTTGGGTCGGTGCTCAAGCGGCGAGGGTGGAAGGGATCACTGCGCCGGTGCTCCGCGCGCTGCCGCGCCCGGTGATCGTGGAGTCTCCGGGCAGCTAGAGCTACCCACAGACTCCACGATCCTCGTGACGCCGGCGCTAAAAGCAGTCGGCGGGGAGTTTGTCGACGGGTTGGTCGTCGGTGAGGTACAGGGGGAGCGCGAGGAGCTGAACCCGCTGGGTCGTCGTCACGCCGAATTGACGGACCCGCACCGCAACGTTGGTGAGCACCATGTACGCACCATCGGACATCGGCCAGCAGCGGTTCGCCCTCAGGACCAGTCGGACGGCGGCCTGCCGCCCAGGTCTCACTGTCGCCGTCGCGTAAAACGGTTCTGTGAACGTCACGGCCCCTGTCGGTGACGTCACTGCGAAGGTGGCTGACGAGATGGGGGTGAACAACGCAATCTGGCTTCGAGCCAAGCCGGTGACCGTGAACGGGAATCGACCGGTGTTCGCAACGCTGACGTAGACCACGTAGTCGCGCTCAGGAACCATGTGCAGCACGTATTTGGTATCGGTGACGCCGTCGTTCGCGACGATGATCGCGCTGCTGCCGGTCGCAGTGAAGGAGCCTGCGCCGATCGCGGGATGCTGGCCGACCACGCGCCACGTAAGAGCCGCGACGACCCCAACAACAACGAGGGAAACCGATGCAATGACTGGCCATCGGCGACGTCGCCCCGGCCCTGCGGTGTTATGACGCTGAGACCAGCCATGTGCACCCCCCCGTTCGCGAGGATTCAACCAAGATTGTGGAGTTCGTGGGCAGCTAGAACAAGCTGCACGCTCCACAATCCTGACGAAACCAGCGTCAGCCAGCGAGCAGGCCCTGCTGTCGGGCGAGGGCGGCCGCCTCGGTTCGCGTCGTGGCACCAAGTTTGCCGAGAATGTTGCTGACATGCACGCTGGCGGTCTTGTCGCTGATGAACAGCGCCCGCCCGATCTGCCGGTTGGTGAGTCCATCGGTCAGCAGTCGTAGCACCTCAGCCTCGCGGGCCGTCAAGGCGAGGTTCTTGGTAGCCGACGCCAGCGCGGGCGGCAGCCCCAGCTCGGCCTCGAGCCGGGCGCGCCGGGCCAGGTCGTGGGCGCGAAGAATCAACGGCTCAGCTCCTAACCGTTGCGCAGTAGCGAGCGCGGCCCGGAGCACGGCCACCGTCTCGGCGCTGCGGTCACCGGAGTCGAGCGCAGACTCGGCGAGCCGCAGCCGTGCGGCGGCGGCGTTCTCGACGCGACCGGCTCGGTCAGCTTCAGCGACGACCGCTGCCCACTCCGCAGTGGCAGGCGAACCGGTTGCCCGAGCGGCTTCCGCGATCGTCCACAGCACCCACATCCAGACGGCGGGTGGGCGCGATGGGCGACACGCGGCGGCGTGGGTCTGAGCCAACTCGACGTGGGCCGCGGCAGTCTCGGCGAGTGCCGCTGCTTTGCGGAGGTCGCCGGCGGCGCGGGCCCGAATCGCGAGAGCGGCCGACGCCATTGCAGCGCGCGCGGACAGCAGCACCCCTTCGGTTTCGCCGGCATAGTGTTCGCCCCGCGCCGACAACGCGCCCTCGACGATGGCGAGGGCCGCCTCCGGATCGTCGCGCTGGAGAAGCAGATCGACCTCACACATGTCGAGTTGCAGCTCGCCCCATACGTCGCCGGTGCCGCGCAGTTGCCGGAGCAGATCGTCGGCGGTTGGGTCACCGCGCGCAACAAGCACGGCGAGCGCCTGGGTCGCGAGCACCCGACCTGGTGAGGTGGGCGCGTAGGCGGCGTGGAGGCTCGCCCGCAACACGTCGTCCCACTCACCGTTCGCCGACAGCGCCCAGCCGCGGATGAGCTGGAGATCGAGGCCGTAGCTACTCCAGGACAGGCCGGCCCGCTCGCTCAGCTGGACGCCCTGTCGCGCGACCGTGAGCGCGTCGGCGATTCGGCCGTTTTCGAGTAGTTGCACGCTCTGAAAGCGGCGCGTGCGCAGTTCGGTCGCCAGCCCGTCTGGAGCGGCTGAGGCGCGCTCGACGGCGAGTGCTAATAGCTCGGCCGCGTCGCCGGGAATGAGTCCGCGGGTCACCATCAGCGCGCGGGTTACCAGCGCATCGGCAGCGATGGCGTCTGCTCCCACCGCCTCGGCGACCTCAATGGACTCCGACAGGAGCGTTTCGGCGAGGACCGGATTGGTGGACAGAAGCGTGCGGCCATAGGTGGCCAGTGACCGCGCGCGCACCTTGCTCGGCGCGGTGCCCTTCAGCATCTCCACCGCTTGGGCTGCCGTCGCCGCGGCTGGCTGATCAACTTCGAGCTGCGCTCGGGCCAATCGCTCGCGACGTTCGGCGCGCTGGTGGAGGTCGCCGTTCGCGTCCGCTGCGATAACGGCGGCGGCCGCGTGGGTGACCGCACGCCCCGACTCGCCGCTGGCCGCAGCGGCCTCGGTGGCGCGGACGAGCAACCCAAACCGATCGGCGGTCGCGTCGACTTCGCCGATGATGCCAAGCGCCTGTTCGAGGTGACGGAGCGCTTCGGCCGGTGCGGCCACCTCCTCGGCCTCGTCGGCGGCGGCGACTAACGCGACAAACGCGCGTGGGAAATCATGACTGGCGAGTCGATGGTGGGCGAGCTCGGCCATGCTGACCTCGGACGCCGCGCCCTCGGCCGCATGCCGTTGCTCGAGTAGTTCGGCGAATCGTGCGTGGAGACGAATGCGTTCACCTGGCAACAGGTCGCCGTATACGGCTTCTTGAAGCAGGGCGTGCCGAAACGCATAGGCGTCGTCGATGTTGACGAGCAACCCAGCTTCGACTGCGTCGCGCAATGCGTCTTCGGTCTGGTCGGGGTCGGCGTCTGCTGCTTCGACGAGCAGGTCGTGCGTGCTGCGGCGGCCGGCCACCGCCGCTAGCCGGAGCGTTCGGCGGCTGTCTTCGTGGAGCGCCTCGACGCGCGTCAGCAAGACGTCCACGAGCGCCTCCGGTAGCGCGTTCTGGTGTGGGCGCGCGCTGGCGCGCAGCAACTCTTCAGCGAAGAAAGCGTTGCCCTCGCTGCGCGCGAACACCCGCTCGAGCAGTTGGGGTTCGATCGGGCCGTCGATGGTGTTGTGCAGCAATTCCGCGACTTCGGCGTGCGAGAAGCCCGACACGTCGATTCGTTCGACGTCGGCCCGCCGAGCCAGTTCAGCCAGTAGCGGACGCAACGGGTGGCGCCGGTTCACGTCCTCTGATCGATAGCTGACGATCAGCGCCACTCGGCCGCTGCGCAATGTGCGGGCCAGGAACGCGATGAGGTCGCGGGTGCTTCGGTCAGCCCAGTGCAGGTCTTCGATGACGAACAACACCGGCGCTGTTTCGGCCAACGCCACGACGATGCCGTGCAGCGCCTCGAAAAGTTGCACTTGAGCGAGCCCCTCAGCCAACTCATGGCCGGCTCGAACGACATCGCCGGCCTCAATCAGGTGCGGCAACAGCCGAGTCAACACCGGACGCCGGGCAGCTTCGGCGCGTAGCAACCTCGCGCCGTCCGGGCTCGCCTCGAGCGCGTGTAGGGCGTCGACGATCGGCACGTAGGGGAGCGCGAAGTCGCCGAACTGCACGCACGCCCCGAGCAAAACAGTGTGGCCGGCGGCCCGGCTGCGGCTGGCCAACTCCTCGAGCAGCCGGGTCTTGCCGACCCCGGCGTCGCCGCTGACGACCGCGACCCCGGGCGTGCCGCTGACGGCGAGGTCGACCACCGCCGACAGCTGCGCGAGTTCGTGGGTGCGGCCGACGAAACGGCGCGCTGCTGGTCGGGGCACCTCTCGATCTTGGCGGATCCGGCGGGCCCTCGGGTAGGGAGTTAGGAGTGCCACGTCGGCGTGCAGGGGACGACCACCTGCCGTCGAGCGGTCATCGGCTCCGCTGCGCGTTCCGTCGCCAGTCCCGCGGCGGGGCGCGGCCGAAGCCAGTGCGGGCGCCGGGCTTCCCGGCGAAGGCGGTGCTGTTCGGCCGAGATCAACAGATCGTGCTGGTGTTCGGTGGCGAGCATCTTCTTCATGTACCAGTTCATGTCCATGCCTCAACGCTCGTCCTAAGAGGTGCGTTTGGCATTGGCCGAATGCCTTAGTTCGGCGATCAGCACGCTTATATTGCCACCGGCACACTGCCTTGACCGACAAGTTTGGTTATGGCCGAGGTAAGGTTCGCGGTTCCGGGAGGCCCCGGTTGCTAGGCGCACAACATGGGACGGCGTGGGCAGCCGCACTTCGGCGTCGGCGTCGAGGCCCCACTACGGCAACGGGTGGGGTCTTTGGCAGCACACGTTCGCCGGCGAACGCACCGAGCGGGTCATCAGCCCATGTCACGCGAGACCGCGGCCCTCGCGGCGATGGCTGGGTCGCGCCTCTATGGTGGACCGATGGTGTCGGTGAAGCAGATCCAAGTCACCTTCGACTGCGCAGAACCTGAGCGCGTGGCTCGCTTCTGGTGCGAGGTGTTGGGGTACGTCGTACCGCCGTCGCCGGAGGGATTTGCTACTTGGGACGATTTCGATCGCGCGCTGCCGCCTGAGTATCAGGGTTCAGCGTTCGCATGCGTTGATCCCTCAGGTGTGGGCCCGCGACTGTTCTTCCAGCGCGTTCCCGAAGGCAAGGTCGTCAAGAATCGGCTGCATGTTGACGTGCGGGTCGGCACCGGGCTGGTCGGTGACGAGCGCCTGGCCGCACTTGAGGCCGAGTGCGCACGACTGGTCGCGCTCGGCGCGGTACGCGTGCGACTACTGCCTGCCGATGGCCACAACGAGTCGTGCCTCGTGATGCAGGACATCGAGGGCAACGAGTTCTGTCTCGACTGAGTGGCCGCGAACGTGACCATGTCGTCGGACTTCCCGCGCCACTTGCCGTCGTGGTCGAGGCGGGGATCGCTCACGCCCGTCGGTGTGCCGGTTCGCAGTCGCGGACCTGGCTGTCAGGAATTGACAGGAGAAGGCGGGCTATCGGACACGCCGAATAGTGGGGTCTTAAACGATCCCGACGGCACCTTGCCGGCGGCGTCTGATCTGCGCGCTTGGTCCGTCGCGGCCCGGAGAAGCTGATGAGCAACCGCCAACAGCATTGCGGCAAGGGGAAGTTCCACCAGGGCCGCGGACGCAGCCGCCACCACGACGTCGAGTGTTCCCGTCGACGTGGTGATGTCGAACCAGGCATCGCACGTCAGTAGTGCGGCTGACATGAGAGCCAACACGATCACCGGTTGTTGGCGGCGCCACGCGAAATACGCGGTGAGCCCGAGGGAGGTAAGCAGCCCGAGGTCGAAGCCAACCCACGTGAGGGTCCAGTGGCCGGCGATGTACCGCTTGGGCAACGTCACCGCGAGCACGATCACCCAAGGGATCAGCACGAGCGTCGCAATGGTCATGATGGCGACAAATCGCCGGCGACGTTCATTGCCGGCGGTGAGGCTCGGCATATCGCGTGCCGCCTGTGCTAGGCGCCGCCGAAGGTCATCGAGTTCGTCTTTCGACAAACTCCGTAGTTCATCGTCGCTGAGCATGTCGCCCCTTGCTGCCGAACTCATTCGGTACCTTGTCCCGTCGCCGGAGTACAGCGCATCACGGACGAGCTAAATGCGGTGCTGATTCCGCGCGACTAGCCCAGCGATCGCAGCGAGCATCAAGACCGCGACGGCCACCACCGCACCGTCAGTCTTGTGCAACATCAGACTTGCCGCCAACGTGGCCGATCCCAGGATGCCGACGACCACGAGGAGCGCGCGCGCTCTGTCTCGTTGGCTGGGTGAAAGTTCGCTGGACAATGGATGCCTTCCGCGTTGCACTGCGCTGAGGAGTGCGGGCGGTTGAACGCGTTGACCTGCACTTTCTGTGGCTACCCCGGCGGAGTTCTACGCAACCTCCGAGCCGGTGCATTCATGGTGCGGCGTCCCTCGATAGTCCCGCGACCGGACCTACCTATCCCGTGCGCGGGCTCATGGAAGGTGACTACCAGGGTATGAGCGAGGCATGACGTCATCTTCGCCCGAGGCGAGCCGGCAACGACTACACCGCGCAGCGCAAATCGAGGACGCCTCCAACCGGGTCGTGTCCCGGGTGCTGCGGCGGCGCGGCTGGCGGCCGAGGGTGCTCGCCTACTGCGGCTATGGCACGACCGAATGGGTCCGCGTGTTGGGGCGGGTCTTGCTGGCGCCTCCGCACAGTCGGCAGCGCGACCTCCAGACCATTAGGGGCTGGCGTAGGTTCCTCGCGATCACCGCGCCCGGCGTCCCGGTAGTCATCGAGGTAGACACTTACCGCCATGCGGTCTCGACCGCCCGTGGTGGCTACATCGATGTGGTCCTTCCCGCGAAGATGGCGCCCGGGTGGGCGCATGTGCAGCTGAGCGTCGAGGGCTCCGCGCCGTCCGTGGCGCCGGTACGCATTGTCAGCGACCATGCTCAGTTCGGCGTCATCAGCGACATCGACGACACCGTGATGATCACCGCGTTGCCGCGGCCGTTCGTGGCGTTCTGGAACTCGTTCGGCCGCCACGAGGTAGCCCGGCGACCAGTTCCTGGGATGGCCGACCTATACCGCGCGATCGCCTCCGAGAACCCGGCCAGCGTCGTCGTCTATGTGTCGACCGGACCGTGGAATGTTGCGCCGGCGATCGATGGCTTCCTCGAACGGCACGGCTACCCGCGCGGGCCGCTGCTGCTCACGGATTGGGGTCCCACGCTCGACGGGTGGTTTCGGTCTGGCCGCGCCCATAAACGGACGGAGCTCAAGCGACTGCTCACTGAGCTCCCGCAGGTGTCGTGGATTCTCGTCGGCGACGACGGGCAGCACGACCAGGAGCTGTATTGCGAAGCCGCGGGGGCGACACCCGACCGGGTGCGCGCGATCGCGATCCGCCAACTCACCACCACCGAGCAGATCCGCACCCACGGTTCGGCCGGCCCCCTTACGGGCGAGCACGAACAATCCCCCTCGTCGCCTTTGGTAGTCGAGGTGCGCGGCCCGAACGGGTTCGCCCTCATCGCTGCACTACGCGCCCGCGGCGTTCTGCGAAACCCACCCAAGGAAGTGCGCGCAAAGGCGGCGGGTTAGCGCAGAGTTGACGGCCCGGGCGCCGGTTGCGCGAATCGCGTCCCGGCTACCCAAGCGCTGAAGCCTGCAATCGCTGAGCTGGTGAGATCTCCGGAGCCCTGGCGACGCTCCAGCAGCCCCAGAACACCGAAGATCGCGGAGCGTGGACGCTTTCCGCTTACGGCCGTGTCGTACGGGGCGTGAGGGAATTCTGCGGTTAGTGTGACCAGACTGACGTCGTTGTGGGATTCGGCTCCGCTGGTACCCACGAGCCCCTCGCGAGCCCAGGGAGTACCGCGTGCCGTTCGCCTCGCCGTCCGCTCGACTTCCGCTCAGATTGAGCCGCCTCAAGCGGGCAATAGCGAGCGCGGCGGTCGCGATCACTGGCGTCGCAGGCATCGCAACGGGGCTCGTCGTCCAAGCCACGCCGGCCCTCGCCGACGATTTCATCCCGGTGCCGGCGAACGGCGTCTTCGCCATCACTGGCCACGGCTTCGGTCACGGCATCGGTATGAGCCAATACGGCGCGTTCGGCGCGGCGCAGCAAGGTCTCACGGCCGCTCAGATTCTCAGCTTCTATTACCCCGGCACCACGCAGCAGCAGGTTGGCGATCCGGCGATCAGGGTGCACCTCAGTGCGTACGACTCGACCGGCATCACGCTCGGTACCCCAGCCGGGCAACAGATGACGGTGACCGATCAGGTCACCGGTACTGCGGCGATGGGCCCGTCCACGCTGTACAAGATCCAGGTCGATACCGCGACGCTGCACATTCTGTTTCTTGATCCGGCCGATCAGACCTGGAAGTCTTTCGTTGTAGGTGCTTCCGGCGATTCCGTCGGCCCTGTCACCTTCTCAACGCCGGGCGGCGTGCGCATGTACGCGGGCGATGGCACGTCACGTCAGTATCGCGGTTCGATTCGCATCCTGCGGATAAGTTCGACGACCGCAGCTGCAGTGAACGTCGTCGACATGCAGTCGTACTTGTACGGCGTCGTTCCTAGGGAGATGCCTGACAGTTGGGTGTTGCAGGCCGCTTTGCAATCGCAAGCGATAGCGGCGCGTTCGTATGCACTGTCGGTGTCAACGCCAGGCGCGAGCTGGGATATCTGTGACACCACCGCGTGCCAGGTCTACGGTGGCCAAGCTCTGGTCGCCGCGAATGGCACGGTGACGGTGATCGAGGGCCCGAATGCCTCACCTGCGGTCGACGCCACCAACGGAATCGCCTTGTACTACCAGGGCGCACCGGCCTTCACCCAGTTCTCGTCATCCAACGGTGGTGAGGTCTCGCCGGGGTCTCGCCCCTACCTCGTGGCCGCGTCCGACCTCTACGACACGGCGAGCATCGACCCCAACCACGACTGGACCGCGCAGGTCTCGGCGGCCACGCTTCAGGCGGCCTATCCGGCGGTCGGAACCGTGCAAGGCCTTCAAGTGCTCACCCGCGACGGCGCCGGTGACTTCGGCGGCCGGGTGCTCTCAGTTCAAGTCATCGGCAGCGGTGGAAGTGTGAATGTCAGCACGACACTTGGTCTTCGATCCAATTATTGGACGGCGGGGGGTGGTCCTAGCCAGGTGCCGGTGATCCTCAACAGGGGGCTAGCGATCGGCAACCTCGAGGCCGCGGGTAGCGCAGGCCCCGGCGTGCTGGCAGTGACCGGTTGGTCGTTCAACAACATCAGCAAGGCGGTGCCTGACTTCGTGGACGTGTATGTCGACAACGTGCTGGCTGGCCGGCTACCCGCAAACTTGTCGCGGCCTGATGTCTCAGCGGCCTACGGCAACATCAGTCCGTTCCACGGCTACTCGGGCACGTTCCAGACCACGGGCGGGCCGCATTCGGTGTGTGTGAAGGGCATCGATGGCGTGACCAATCCGACGCTGCGCTGCATGACAGCCACGTTGCCGAGTGGCAATCCGTTCGGCAACCTCGAATCGGTCACGGACATCGGCAGTGGTGTGCAACTCACCGGCTGGGCCCTCGACCCCGACACCGCGAGCCCGGCGACGGTGCATGTCTACGTCGACGGCAAGTTCGCCGGCCTCACAGTCGCGAACGCTGACCGCGCCGATGTCGGAAACGCCTATCCCGGCTACGGCGCCGGACACGGATTCAGCCTTGTCGTGCAGGCCGGTCAGGGCACTCACTCGATCTGTGCGTACGCGATCAACATCGGCATCGGCACGACCAACCCGGTGCTGCGATGCGCGACCATCACCTTGAATCGCAACCCGCGCGGTGGTGTGCAGCTCGCCAGTGACGACAACGGATTGGCGACGGTCACCGGATGGGCGGTCGACCCCGACACCCACGACCCGATCGCCGTACATCTGTACGTCGACGGCAAGTGGGCCGGGTTGACAACCGCGAACCTCGACGGCGCCACCCAGGCCGACGCGCTCTACCCGGGCTACGGCACGCTGCACGGGTTCAGCATCTCGACGCAGTTGAGTGCAGGCGTCCATACGATCTGCGCGTTTGGCATCAACGTCGGTCAAGGTTCGACCAACCCGTCGCTCGGGTGTGTGCAGACGACGGGTGACGGCAACCCGGTCGGTCACCTCGAGAACGTGACCAAGGGTGCTGCCGGCTGGGTCGCGGCCGGCTGGGCGCTCGACCCTGATGTCAACGATTCGATCCCCGTCGACGTCTATGTCGATGGGAAGCTGGCCATCCGCTCGACCGCGAGCGTGCCCCGCGCCGACGTCGCGGCGATCTACAGCGGATGGGGAGCGGCTCACGGATTCAGCGCCCCGTTAAGCCTGACGGCGGGGCAACATCAAATCTGCGCTTATGGCATCAATAGTGGACCAGGTGCGACGAATCCCTCTTTAGGCTGCCTGAGCATCCATGCGTGACCGACCGGCCTCCCCACCGGTCGCATGTTCGACCGAGGAGATATGTCGTGTCCGAACTGCCCCGTCGTCCCCTCGTGTTTGGTCTCGCGGTTGCGTTGACGTTTGGCGGGCTGGTCACCACAGTGGCCACCATCGCGGCGCCGGTCGCGCACGCGGCGACGCCGAATCGCGAGCTGTCGGGGTGGATCACCTACTACCAGCAGAGCGCGGGTACCTCTGTCGCGAGCACGAATCCCGACCTGTTCTCTGACGTCTCGGAGTTCTGGTTTCACGCCACGAGTGCGACGACGATCGTGGCGTCGGGCACGACACCCGATTCGGAACTGACGTCGTCGGTCGCGAGCATCAGAAGCCATGGCGTGCCCGTGACCATCACGGTGACCGACGGTACGGGCGGCGGCGTGATGGCGGCCATCTTGTCGAACCCGGCGACCCGGTTACAGCAGGAGCAGGCACTTATCGCGATCGCCCAGCGGTACCACGCGAGTGGCATCGATCTCGACTACGAAAACATGGCGTTCTTCGCGAACGGCAACCCTGCCTTGGTTGCACCGACCCGCGCGGGCTTCGACGCGATGGTGCAAGAACTGTCGGGCATGCTGCACGCGCGCGGCATGATTCTCGCCGTCGACGTGATCACGAAAACCAGTGAGCCGGGCGGGTCTGCGGCGCAACAGGTTTATGACTATCCGACGATCGGCCGCTGGGCTGACCGGGTGCGGATCATGACGTACGACCAGTACGCGACCGGCACCGGCTATCCCGGTGGGCCGGTCAGCAGCGTGTCATGGACCGACTCGATCCTCGCGTTCGCGACGACAGTGATTCCGCCGGCAAAGCTGTACATGGGGGTGCCGCTGTACGGCTACGACTGGTCGAGCAAGACCAACCGCGGCTCGGCGGTTTCCTTTACCCAGGCGCAAAATCTGATGATCCAGCACAACGCGACGCGGCAGTGGTCGGTGCCCGACGGCTCGCCGTTCTTCACCTACACCGATGCGGCGGGTGCCCGCCACACGGTCTGGTACGACGACGCGGAGGCCATTCAGGCCAGGTTGCCGCTCGTCGGCAAGTACGGCCTGGGTGGCGTCGCGATGTGGTCGTTCGGCAATGAAGACCCCGGCATCTGGCAGGTGCTGCGCACGTCCCTGTACGGACCGAACCCGTTCGGCAGCGTCGAGACGGCTCGCTTGTGGCCAGGTGGCGTGCGCGTCACGGGCTGGTCGATTGACCCCAACTCGACTGCCCCCATCAACGTCGACCTCTACGCCGACGGGAAGTTCATCGCGCGCACCTCGGCCGGTGTCGACCGGCCCGATGTCGGCAACATCTACTTCGCCTACGGCACGACGCACGGGTACGACAACGTCGTCTCGCTCGCGGCCGGCAGCCACAAGATCTGTGCGTACGGCATCAACGTCGCGGCCGGCACCACCAACCCACTACTCGGTTGTATTGCGGCGACGGTGCCGACGAATACTCCGCTTGGCCATCTCGAGGCTGCGTCGGGCAAGGCCGGCGTGCTGTCGGTCAGTGGCTGGACGATCGACCCTGACACGGCCGCACCGCTGACTGTGCATGTCTATGTGGATGGCAAGTTCGCCGGCCTCGCGACGGCGAACGTGAACCGGCCTGACGTCGGCACCTTCTATGCGGGCTGGGGTGCTGCACACGGATTCGCGACATCGGTCAACGTGTCCGGTGGCACGCATCAGGTGTGCGTTTACGCCATCAACCAGGGACGCGGAACGGTGAACCCGAGCCTGGGTTGCACGACGGCCAATGTCAGCTCTGGCAATCCGTTCGGCGGTGTCGAGAAGGTGGCACCCGCCTCAGGTGCGGTCACGGTCACCGGGTGGGCGATCGATCCGAACGTGCCCGACCCGATCAATGTCGCGGTCTACGTGAACGGCCACCTGGCCGCAGACGGAGTCGCGAACGTCGCTCGCCCAGATGTCGGCGCGGTCTATCCGGCCGATGGGCCGCTGCACGGATACTCGGTGACGGTGAACGCGCCGGCCGGCCGCGATCAGGTGTGCGTCTACGGCGTGAACACCGGGCCAGGTGACGCTAACCCGGTGCTGGGCTGCAAGACGGTCACCGTGCCGAGCGGCAACCCGGTCGGTCACCTTGAGTCGGTGAAGGGCGCCAAGGGTTCGTTGACGGCGACGGGCTGGACGATTGACCCCAACACCGCGGCGTCCATCGAGGTGGCGGTGTACGTCGACGGTGTAATCGCGTTGCAACAGACCGCTTCGCTCGCGCGTCCTGACATTGCATCCGACTACCCCGGTTTCGGTGCCGCGCACGGATTCTCGCTGCCTGTCACGACAAAGGCCGGCAAACACTCGGTGTGCGTGTATGGCATCAACGTCGGGAACGGCGACACCAACACCGTGCTCGGCTGCGCCACGGCAACCGCGACGTAGGGGCCCGTTCACTAGAGCGAAGGGGACGGGCCCCAGAACGACTCTTCGAGCCGGCGAGGCTAGCGAGGCTCCCGGCTAGCGCAGATAATGACGAGGCCAGGAGTTCTCGGTCGTGGGGAGCGGTCGTGGTGAACGTCGTCGGTCGGATAGCGGTTGTGAAGGTCGAGATCGCTCGGCTGTTTCGGGCCGCCTTAGTCTCCCTGCGGTCGGGCCGCAGGCCGTGGCTCGCTTGCGTCGCGTGGATCTTGGCGGTCGCGGCCACGTTGGCTGACCGTGGCTCGACGCGGCACCTGCTGCTGTCCGGCGGCGGCGTGCGAGCGAACTTGCCGTTGTGGCAAGAGATCATCCGGCTCCCGGTCTCGGCGTTCGTTCCCACACCTGAACTGCCGCTTATCGGCGCAGTTGCTCAATTGTTGATCGTCTTCTCCCTGGGGGAGGTGCTGCTGGGCCGACGCGCCACCCTCCTTGTCGCTGCACTCGGACAGCTCGTCAGCTCACTGGCGGCACGGGTCATGATCCTCGCTGGCACCGCCGCCATGGTGGGGTTGCCGGCCTCGCAAGCCGCGGTGCTCGACACCGGTCCGTCGGGCATGACCACCGCGGTCGGCGCCTGGCTTCTTGTGCGCACCCGCTGTTATGGGTGTCTCACGGTGCTAGGCCTCGCGATCGGCTCCCTGGCGGTGGCACAAGACAACCTCGACGGTCGCGAGCATTTCGTTGCGTACATCGTCGGCGTACTCACCGCCGCGGCACTGCCCCTCGTGAGGGCGCTAGCCGCCCTCCTCCGCAGATACTGGCACCTTCTCAGCGCCGGGATCTCCCGCGCTCCTCACTACGGCGGCTTCTAAGCGCTGCGGTGTTTTCATGAGAAATCGGCTGCAAGGAACGAGTTGGGGAACGCGCGCCTAGGGGGTTAGTTGGCGAGCTACGTTGGCGCGGGTGCGCTGCGCCATGCGCGAGACCGCCCGTCGTTTCGCCAGCGCGCCGGGTAGCAGCCGAGCAAATGACGCCAGCACGTGCAACCGCACCGGCGTCCGGAATTGATGGGCCGAAGGGATATCGACGCGCCTCAGCCGGCGCACCGGCAACAGAAGAGTAATCGCGACGAACCGTGCAATCTCCTGTGCCACAAGAGAAATCGGCGCACACTTCACCAACATCAGCAGCCGGTTGCGCTCGTTGTAGAACGCGAAAGACACCGAACTCACATCGGACGACGCGGCGTGCACGTGGTGCACCACAGCGGCCGGCTCATAGCGGATGCGCCACCCGCCCAACTGCAGGCGCCACGACAGGTCGGTGTCCTCGTAGTAGAGGAAGAACGACGCGTCGAAGGAGCCGACGTCGCGCGCGGCCAGCACCCGCAAGGCGGCGGCCGTGCCCGAGAAAGCAAACACGTCGTCCGCCGAGCCGAAGCGGCCGTCGTCCGGCTCGCCAAACCCGCGGTCGCGCCCGTATCCATCCGCAGCGACGACGACGCCGGTGTTGTTGAGGTGCCCGTCGCGCACGAGCAGCACTTTGCTGGTGACGGCGGCGATTCGCGCCGAGTCGGGAGCGAGCAGCGGTGCGAGCAATGCGCCCAACCATCCGGGCTCAGGGCGCGCGTCTTGGTTGAGCACGACCACGAACGGGGTCGCGGCCGAGCGCACCGCAAGATCGGCTGCGCCGGCGAAGCCGATATTGCGTTCCAGAGTGACCAGCTGCGCGCCGATCGGATGCGCCGCAACGACAGCCGCGGTCGAATCCGACGACGCATTATCGATCACACTGATCACGTAGGAGTCCGGCAGCTCTTGGGCGGCAACCGCGTCGAGGCAGGCACCAATGAGGTCGGCGCCGTTCCAGGCGACCACCACGACGGTCGCGACGGCGGAGGCTATTGGCGGCATCCGACCTCTCCTCTTTGCGCGACCTCGCGGCGTAAGCTTCCACCGACAAGCGACCGAATCAGCTGATCGAACGTTCGAGGTGGATGGCATCGTGGCGCCGAGGGTTCTCGTCGACGCCACCGCCGTTCCCGCCGATAGAGGCGGTCTTGGGCGATACGTTGACGGTCTGCTCGCCGCACTGGCCGCCAACGATGCCGACCTCGCGGTGGTCTGCCAGCGCGTCGACGCAGAGCGCTACGGCCGGCTGGTTCCCGCCGCGCAGATCGTAGCCGGACCCGCATCACTGACGAACCGCACGGCGCGCATCGCCTGGGAACAGACCGGGTTGCCGCTGATCGCCGAGCACGTCGCCGCGAAGGTGATCCACGCACCGAACTACTCCGTGCCGATGCGGCCTGGTCGCCCCGTCGTCACCACGATCCACGACGCAACGTTCTTCAGTGAGCCCGACCTCTACCCCCCGACGCGCGGCGCGTTTTATCGCGCGGCGATCCGGTCGGCGGTGAAGCGATCGACGCGTTGCATCGTGCCGTCGAAGGCAACCCGGGATGAGCTCGTGCGGCTGGTCGATGCTGATCCGATCACTATCGACGTGGCGTACCACGGCGTTGACCACGAGGTATTCCGCCCACCGACCGAGATTGAGGCTGCCCGCATCAGCGCGCGCCTGGGTCTGCGCGGCCAGGAGTACATCGCCTTCCTCGGAGCGTTCGAGCCGCGCAAGAACGTGCCGAGCCTGATCCGGGGCTGGGCGCAGTCGGTGGCCGATTCGGCCGCGCAGCCGGCTCTCGTCATCGCCGGTGGTGCCGGCTGGGACGACGAGATCGAGGCCGCCGTCGCCGAAGTTCCGACCCACCTGCGGGTGATCAGGCCCGGCTACCTGCGGATGGCCGACCTCTCGGCGTTCCTGGGTGGGGCGCTGGTGGTGGCCTATCCGAGCCACGGCGAAGGCTTTGGGTTGCCGGTTCTCGAGGCGATGGCGTGCGGTGCTGCTGTCTTGACCACTCACCGGTTGTCGTTGCCTGAGGTCGGTGGCGATGCGGTCGCGTATACGGAGCCCGACTCCGCCTCCATTGGCGCCGCACTCTCGGGGCTGCTGGCCGATCCGGCTCGTCGCGAATCGCTCGGGCGCGCCGCGCATGCCCGCTCCCTTGAGTTCACCTGGGAAACCAGCGCTCTGGCTCACCTTGCGGCCTACACGCGGGCCGTCTCCGGCGACTGAGCCGCGCGACACCTTAAGGAATGCATAGCCGATGAGTGCACGCGTGCGCGGACAATCCAGCTCAGGACCGTTACGCTACGAGCGTGCGCGTGCTTCATTTGACCTCGTCGTTCCCGCGCGATGCGCGGGACCACGTCGCGCCCTTTCTCCTTGACCTAGCGCACGCAGAACAAGAATCCGGCATGGACGTCGCGGTGCTGGCGCCGCACGATGCCGGCCTGCCGACCGTCGACACGGTGGCCGGTGTCGAGGTGCACAGATTCCGCTATGGCCTGCAGATGATGGAGAAGTTGTCCTATCGCGGCGGTCTGCTCGGAAGTTCTCGACGATTCAGCGGCGTGATGTTGCCAGCCTTTCTCGCCTCGTTTTCGAAGGCGGCCGAAAAGGCAGCGCGTGATTTCCGGCCCGACGTCATTCATGCGCACTGGTGGTTACCCGCCGGATTGTGCGCGGTGCCGGTTGCGCGGCGCCTCAACGTCCCGCTTGTTGTCACGGTGCACGGTTCTGACGTTCACTTGCTGCGCTATCGCGCCTTGCGGCGGGTCGCCTCGCATGTGATGCACCGGGCGTCGCTGGTGGCAACGGTGTCGGAAGATCTACAGCGGCAGATTCTGGAATTCGATCCGCGACTGCATACGGCTGTGCTGCGGCTGCCGATCGGCGCGCAGCC
>Ga0080027_10000219_pt1 | contig 25594 bp, 28 predicted proteins | sample OrgsoiDNA2013046_FD_70962 | JGI IMG/M metagenome (GOLD analysis project Ga0080027, IMG submission 70962) | Permafrost soil microbial communities from the Arctic, to analyse light accelerated degradation of dissolved organic matter (DOM) -... | ecosystem: Environmental > Terrestrial > Soil >... | reverse complement strand
TCTTAAAGAGTAGGAATGGCCCAGCTTCTCCAACCCGAGACCGCCACAACAGATCCGCGCATCCTTCGCAGTCGGCGCATGCTCATGGACGCACTAGCCAAGCTATTGATAACAAAGGAATTTGTAGATATCTCCATTCAGGAGATCGCCGACGAGGCCACGCTGAACCGGGCCACCTTTTATCTTCACTACCCGGGTAAGAACGCGCTGCTCCAGGCCATGACGGAAACCCGCTTCCGCGATCTGATCCAGCGCCGCAGCATCACCTTCACCGACTGCCATGGAGCGCTGCGCGCCATCGCACTCGGCGTCTGCGACTACCTTGCCGAGAGCGCAGGCTGCCCCACTCAGTTGGCTCGGATGGCTCTCGAAGGCTCCATCATCCCCGTCGTCGAGGATATGTTCAAGGAAGGCCTCGCCCTTCATGGGCTGGCAACCAATGGGCCCGCAACCGAGGGGCTTGCACCCGGTGTCGATGCGGCAACTCGTGCGACCACCGCAGCCTGGGCCGTTTTTGGAGCCGCGCGCCGCTGGTATCAGACCCCCAACCGTATCCCCGCCGAAGAGATGGCAGCCAGAATTGAAACTATGGTCAGCCCAGTCCTTTTCGGCGCCCCTAAATAGCTCACCTCGGCCCCCAACTCGGCCCCCAAAAAGAGAGGATGGGCGGCGTAGTGTACGAAGAGTAACCCTACCCCCCACCCCCCCTGCCGAATGGAATCGATAAGATACGTGGCGAAGGACGCCAAAATCTTTGAGTCTAAAGGACTTACAGGCAAAATCTTGACAACAAAGGAGATAGCTCCTACAAGCGGATTTCGTCTGGAAACCCCGTTCTAAACCATGATGCGGTCGGTGCATTCTTAAGTCAACAACTAAGTAGGAATTGCCAGTGGCGCGTTCCAGAATGGGGCATCTCGCCTCTGTAGGCCATCAACCCATTTCCAGAACGATTACGGTCACTTCCGTCTGTCCACGATTTTCCCGATTTTTCCTGCAAAACAAAAGTTTGTCATTCCACCCAACGGGAGAGCCTGCCCTGAGCTTGTCGAAGGGGCTAGCGCCAAAGTACGGCGCGCAACATGGGGCACACGAAGAATTAGAACTTGGGGAACGTCCACGGGAGGTTCCCCAGTTTCTTCCGAGTTTTTAGGTCGGAAGCCGCCCGCCCAATTCCCGGCACTAGTTCGGGTGGCCTACACAAGCCTTCCTTTGGCTTGTGTGGGGCAGTTCCGCGACTGGACAGTGCCCCTTCTCATTTCGGAACCCACCTCGTTCCCGCCCTCGCAACAAAAAACGCGAGGACGGGGCGCCCGAGGTTCAGTTTGTGAAATAGGATCAAAACCCTTGAAAGGCTCGGCCACCCGCCCACCCACAAATCCATCGGAGCGAACCGAATCATGGGGCAGAGACGCGTTGATCGGTACGAACGTGGGCCAAGCCTTGCTTGCCGAGAATAAAGTCTACGGCCATTTGCGAATGCAGACGTGTCGTGTCGAATACTGGCATCGAGACATCTGACGGCTTGATTATGAGCGGAAATTCGGTGCACCCTAGAACGATGCCTTGCGCCCCTCTCTTCCGCAATTCATCGATTTGCTGAAGAACATATTTCTTGCTCTCCGGTTTGAAAATACCCCTGCCCAATTCTTCCTGGATAATTCGATGAAGTTCTTTTCGAGCTGGACCGGAACTGGGCACGAGAGCCTCGATGCCATAGTGCTCTTTCAGCCAGTCGGCCATGAAGCCATCTTCCATCGTGTACAAAGTTCCGATTAGCCCTACCTTCTTCAGGCCACTGTTTCGTATTGCAAGTCCCGTCGCATCCCCGATATGAAGAATTGGCAGATCTATATTTCGCGCCACTTGAGCGTAGACCTTGTGGGGTGTGTTTGCGCAGAACAAGATTCCCTGCGCTCCGCCCGCCCGCAGCCGCTTCGCTGTTTCTGTAATGAGAACAGCTATTTCGTCCCATTGCCCACTTGCCTGGAGTTCGTGAATCTTCTCCTGGTTCATGCTGTACAGAATGAGCGGGGGATTTGTACTGTTCCCGTATGCGTCGTTTACAGCCTCATTGATATACCTGTAGTAGTCGACAGTGGAATACCAAGAAGTGCCCCCAATCAGACCGAGAGTCTTCATTTCAGAAGCGGGAGGGAGTTGAGACAGGCCTCGACTGTGATTTGTCTGCAAGGCCAAAGCTAGAAAAACCGATAGCATGATAGCCGTCTTCATCTGACTCCGTTCAGTTTTCGTCTGTTCGAGGCGGCCCCGTTCATGACGATACAACCGATGGGCGGTCGGAAGTGAGCACTCTTGCTCTCCCATGGCAAGTCGTAATCAGGCGTGGCTGTTGAAAAAGTCCGAACCCAGAAATTCGCGAAAATGAAATCGCGTCAGGATGCCCTATAAGCGATTTTCTCGGGTCGCCTAGACATTTTCTATCCCCCAAATTTTGCCTGTTTGAGGCCAAAAGGGAGTTTTTCAACAGCCACAGGCGATTGCACTCAAAACCGCATGTCGCCAAGTAATAGTGGTAGTCTCAAAGATAAACCGGAACGATACCCAGCACGCCTTCCGAATCGTCATCCCGAAAAAAGAGGCTTTCCAATGATCCCACTCAAGAGAACGGTTCTACCCGCGGTGTTCTATCTCGTATTCAGTCCGGTAACGGCGTTGCATGCTCAAGACAGATTGCACGCAGGCAATTGGGAAAACACTGTTACTTCTGCCGATGGAAAGACTGCGACCAGAAACGCTTGCATGAGCCCACAGATTGCGGCCAGGTCGAACGGATCGGTAGCAGTAATTCGCGCGGAGACTGAAAAAGCAATTGCCGGGGCTGGGTGTAAGCTCACGGACTTTAACCTTGATGCCAAAACCAAGACTGAAACGATGGTCTGCGCATCGGGCACAGTCCACAATGAGACAACGTTCCACGGCGGCGACAGCTTCGAGACGACCACGACACGCACCCAAGGCGGAGTTGTGACCGTCGCGCACTTCAAGGGTCGAAGAACGGGAGACTGTAAGCCGGGGGATTGACGATGGGGGTAGTGCCGCTGGCGGGTGGCCGACCCTTGCTTGGTGCACCAGAATACTCCAGGGGCCTCAGGGAGCCGGGTACAGCGGAACCTTACCTCAGCGGCTAAAGCCGCAGTGCTTCCGAAGCCGCAATCGCAGCACTGAGGTGCTGCGCCGCCCAAAGGCTGACCCGCTATTTACCGCTATTTGGTGGCATGCCAAGATACCAATTCTGTCTGTCACTTCGGACTGTCAGTACTTATAGAATCCCCGCCCCGACTTCCGCCCCAGCCAACCCGCATCCACCATCTTGATCAGCAGCGGGCACGGACGATACTTGGGGTCGCCCAGGCCATCCAGCAGCACGCGCATGATGTCGAGACAAACATCCGGAAAATACGGGGACAAAAATACGAGGACAGACGGGACGTTCACCAGCTTTTGCGAATTAGAACTTGGGAACGTTCCGTTCGCCCCGCATTTCCCGCGCGGAGCAACGAGAGGCAGGAACGGAAGGACAGTCCGCATCTTGGGAACTCTTTTACCGAGTCATACTAGCCAGACTGCTATCGGCCGCGGGCGTAACGCTGATGCGCTTGAATCCGTCGCCATCCTGGGCCAGGATTAGCAGGTTGTTGTTGGGATCCGGTTGGAAGGCCACTTTGTCGAACCCGCCGGTGGAGGGGACGCCGCTTTCAACAACCGGCTTGCCATCGACATAGGCGCGGAACTTGACGTTGCTCCAGACGTTCCAAAAAAGGTGATTGCTGTCCGGGCTGAACGTGAGATTGCCCAGGCTGCCAGGGTAGGCGATGGGCAAATACTTGCCATCGAGGCAGACGCCTTGATTGTTGCCGGCTGCTGGATCGGCTAAGCGGCAAAAGTAGGCGAGGTGTTTGCTGTCCGGGCTGAATTGCACCAGCGACTGGGTCTGGTAGTGCCCGTCGGACTGGTTGACTTCCACGCCAGTGAACGCACTCAGCTTGTTGCCGTCCAGATAGACGACGATCCCATTGCGCTCCTGCACGCCGTAGGCGAGGTGCGTGCCGTCGGGACTGAAGACCAGGGAGAAAATTCGATCGGCCTGCGGCATGGGGAGCATCTTGCCGTCAAAAGCCATGGTATGCAGCGCTGCTGCCACGACGTGATTGCCCGTGGGCGCGATGGCAACTTCGCCCATCTGGTTCATCTGGTTGGATTCCTGGCTGCCAACGACGACGAACTGCGCGCCGCCGCTGTTTCCCACAAACACCGGGGTGCCGGATGGAGACGTAAATCCAACGGTCTTCTGTACGCCGCGGGTTCCGTAGGAATAGAACAGGTCGAGCCGCCCATAGTCCTGCGTTTTCTTGCCGTCAGCGAAGACATAAGCGCGGCCATTCGAGGTCGAGCAGGCAATCGCGTAATGCTTGCCATCGGCGCTAAACGCAAAGGTGCTGATGTTGCAACTGACGCCGGGTGAGGCCGCTTCGCTTCCTGGAACAACCTTGCCGCCAATCACCAGCGAAGACACGGAACCCCCCGGCGCAGGTCTGGTCACGGACGCCACCGCCATATTGCCCACCGGCGGAATGAATAGCCTCACGCTGCTGCCGCGGACCACGGGCTTGCCGTCTTCCAACAGCTCGAACGTCGATTGCGGCCGGGATGCGATGGTGTAGAGGTGCTGGCTGTCGGCGCTCCATTGCGGGGCGCCAGCCAAGTAGGGAGCGGGCTTGCCGTCGATGAGGAGCTTCTGTGTGGTATCGCGCCCGCAGCCGGACCAGAGATAAGCGACGTGATCGCCATCGGGACTAAAGCCGAAATCCCGCAAGTCGTGGTTGCTGTTGATCGTGTCGGCCTTGCCATCCCATACAAAACGGAAGCCGTCGGTGGCGCCCTCGTACTTGCTCTGGGAGAAGAAGTAGACGTGTTTGTTGTTGGAGGTGAAGTTCATTAGCTGGCAACTACCCGCATCGAGCCGGCTTTGCACGTTGGTTTTGGAGTCGCGGTACATTTCCTTACCGTCGACCATGACGACCACTTCGCCGCCTTGCAGCCCGCAATAGGCGTAGCGGTTGCCGTCGGGGCTGAAGATGACGCCGGTGTTGGACATGCTCTGCTGGAAAATCTGGTCGAACTTCGGGCCGGGCACGCCATCGTAGACCACCGTGAAGCGGCTGCCGCTGTGCGAGAGGGTGGCCATATGCACACCGCGCGGACTCACGGCAAACTGCGCGCCCTGTTCCATGGGAGCGAGCAGAGTAGGTTCAATTTTCGTGCCGGGTGGAGGCGTGAAGGGGCCGTTGGGCGACGCCGCAGGCATGCCGTTCTGCCGTTGTCCTTGAGCGGCGGGCTGAGCGCCAGGCTGCTGTCCTTGCTGCTTTTGCTGCTGGGCTTTCTTGTAGGCGTCTTTCGCAGCTTGGATAGGATTGACGATTTGCGCCTGCGCTCCGAATGACAAAACGGCCAAGAACAACCAGACGCCGCATTTTGGACAATTCAAATTCATTTAGGGTGACCCCTTCAAGAAATTGCTGCTCTCCGACCTCCATTGTAGAGCACAGTCGCCCGACTCCTGGGTTGTCGGGCGACAACGAAAGAAAACGGGAATGTCGGGGACATCTCAAGAAAAGGGCAAGCGATCCCAAAGGTCAACGGAAGGACATCATAGGCGCTATTTTGGATCGCGATGCGTAGTGACGACGAACGGGCCACCAACGTCTGGGAACAGCCTCTGGGCTGGCGCGTTGCGCTGAATGCGCAGCGAGAAATCGGTTTCGGGAAACTGGTTAAAACATTTTCCGAGTTGCCTCGGTCCTTCAATACTTATAAAACCCCCGCCCCGACTTCCTCCCCAGCCACCCCGCATCCACCATCTTGATCAACAGCGGGCACGGACGATACTTGGGATCGCCCAGCCCATCGAGCAGCACGCGCATAATATCGAGACAAACATCGAGACCTATGAAGTCGGCGAGCGTTAAAGGCCCCATGGGATGCGCCATGCCCAGCTTGAAGACTTCATCCACCGCTTCGGGAGTGGCCACGCCTTCCATTACGGTGAACATGGCTTCGTTCAGCAGCGGCATGAGCACGCGGTTGGAAACAAAGCCGGGCGCATCGTTCACTTCCACCGGAGTTTTGTCGAGCTTGACGGAAAGATCGCGCACCGCCTCAAACGTTTCCTGTGACGTCGCCAGGCCGCGAATCACTTCCACCAGCTTCATCACCGGCACGGGATTGAAGAAGTGCATCCCCACAACTTTGTCCGGACGCTTCGTCAGCGCGCCGATTTTGGTGATCGATATGGAAGACGTATTCGAAGCCAGAATCACTTGCGGACGGCACGCGGCATCGAGATCGCGAAAAATCTGCGACTTGATCTCAAACTTCTCCGTCGCCGCCTCCACAATCAAATCGCACGCCGCCAGCTTCGCCCGGTCCGTCGTCGCGCTGATCCGCCCCAAGGTCGCGGCCTTTTCTTCAGCAGAAATCTTGCCCTTCGCCACTTCCCGATCCAGATTCTTCGCAATCGTCTCCAGCGCCCGATCCACAAACCTCTGTTCCACATCGCACAAGGTCACGCCAAACCCGGCCCGCGCAAACACATGCGCAATGCCGTTCCCCATCGTCCCCGCGCCCAGAATCCCCGCTTGCTTGATCTGCATCACCACTCCTTCATTTCACAAGAACGCTGACACTCCCAAGGAACTCTGAAGTCTACCAAACCCTCCCAAAGCCGCTCTTCTCCGTACCTCAGAGGTGAAAAAACGCGCCTGCTAACCCGCCTCGCGGCAAAAAGTTGCGCGCCGTCTACGCTTCTAAAGTTCTCATTCTACAGCCCCTTAGCCATGCATCCTCAGGCATCGCCCGGCCCCCACTCCGCATCAGATGTAGGGTACCGGGAATTTGGCTGCGCCGCCGAGGTCGTGCGGAAGGCCCCGTACCGGGAACGAACAAGGAGGACACAATGTTTCACAAGAATCGCATCGCAGGGTTAGCTGTGCTGGCAACGTTGTTCCTCAGCGGTATGGCCGTCGCGCAGGATCGTGATCGGGACGACTACCGCGACCGGGACCGCTGGGGTTATCAGGACCGCGACCGGGACGGAGATCGGGATCGGGATCGGGATCGCGATGGCTATCGCGATCGTGACGATCACCGCTTCCGAGGCGACGACGCTGCCCGCGACTGGGGCTCCCGCGACGGCGCCGATGCCGCCCGCAGCGACTGGCGCGCCCGCAAATCCTCGAACTCCAACCCCCGCGGCCGCTACAAGCACTCCGACCGCGGGTACGACCGTCGGTTCGGCGACAAGCGCGAATACCAGGAACACTACGCCCACGCCTACCGCGAATCCTACGAGCGCGCCTGGCACGATGGAGGCTGGAGGCGCTAAGTCCAGTTTGCAAAACTAAGCCGCCGGACATCCTCCGGCGGCTTTCTCCTTTGGGCTTGTCATTCTTTCAAAAGCTTGTCCATTCCGACCCTGAACGCAGTGATGGGCAGGAATTTGCTCCAGCTCGGCTTCTAACCCCTTTGTATTCAAGGCCAGCCCCCAATTTGTTAGAATAGACGCTACCCGGTTATCCCAAATCACTCGAATCCCGCCCACAATTAGGGCAGGCCCGCAGCGTTTGACGATTTCGGGCGAAGGCTCTGCATCAAAGAGTATTGCGTCCAATCTAGATTCACACGAGCGACCCCCGATGGCAGTTCCGATCAGGCAGGCCTGGACTGTAGCCTCCTACGTAATGCGACAGAAGCTTGCTGGCCGCAAGCGTTATCCCTTCGTCCTCATGCTCGAGCCGCTTTTCCGCTGCAACCTGGCTTGCGCAGGCTGCGGCAAAATTCAGTACCCCACCCATATCCTCAAGAAGGAACTCACGCCGGAAGAGTGCTTCAAGGCCGTCGACGAGTGCGGCGCACCTACTGTATCCATCCCCGGCGGCGAGCCTCTCATGCACTCGCAGATCGATAAGATCGTCGAGGGCCTGGTCGCGCGCAAAAAATATATTTACCTCTGCACCAACGCTCTTCTATTAAAAGAAAAGCTCCACCTCTTCAAGCCCAGCACCTACCTGTCGTTTTCGGTTCATATGGATGGGCAGCGCGAGCACCACGATCTTTCCGTCTGCCGCGAGGGCGGATACGACAAGGCCGTCGAAGGCATTCAGGAAGCTCTCCGCCTGGGTTTCCGCGTCACCACGAACACCACGCTCTTCGACGGCGCCGACCCCAACAGCGTGCGCGATTTCTTCGACGACATGATGAAGCTCGGCGTCGAGGGCATGATGCTCTCGCCCGGATATTCCTACGACAAGGCTCCCGACCAAAAACATTTCCTGGGCCGCGCCCGCACCCGCCGCCTGTTTAGAGGCATTTTGTCCAACAGAAAAAAGACATGGCAGTTCAACATGTCGCCTCTGTTCCTGGAATTCCTGATGGGCAAGCGCGACTATGCCTGCACTCCCTGGGGAATGCCCACCTACAACATGTTCGGCTGGCAGAAGCCCTGCTACCTGCTGCAAGACGGCTACGCCGATACCTTCGAAGAACTGATGGCCTCCACGGCCTGGGAAAACTACGGCACCGAAAGCGGCAATCCCAAGTGCGCCAACTGCATGGTCCACAGCGGCTATGAGGCCACTTCCGTCAACGACATCTTCGGTTCCATTCGAGGAATTTTCGACGCCGCCAAGGCCACCATCTTCTCGACTTATCGCGACTCCGGCGCGCTGAAGCTGTTACAGGAAGATGCCACCCCGGTGCATTCGCGCAACCCTCTCGTGCAGCTCCAAACCAAATCTTCGCAACTAGAAGAGACGCGCGCATGAGCGGCACCGAGCACGTCAACCGCACGGTTTCCTCTGCAACGACCGCTCCCATGACGGCCGACGTGGACAAGCTGGAAGTCGTCCCCGGCTTCGCCCACGAAGCTATCGAAGGCTGGGTTCCTTCGCTCGCTTCCGACGAAGACCTCTGTTCCGCCCTCGAAAAAGCTTTCGACTACCGCGGCGACATCACCATCACCCGCCGCGACGGCTCCAAAGTCGAAGGCTACATCTTCGACCGCCGCACCGGCGCGACTTTAGCCGATTCCGCCGTCCGCCTTCTACCGAAAGACTCCAACGCCAAGCTGACGATTCCCTATTCCGAGATCGCAGCCCTGGCCTTCACCGGCCGTGACACCGCCGCCGGAAAAAGCTGGGAAGCCTGGATGAAGAAGTATTGGGAAAAGAAGGCCGCCGGCGAAACCGGCATCGCGCTGGAACCGGAAGCGCTGGAATGACATCAGACGGGGTTTGATCCATTCTTTGTTGTCATTCTGAGCGGAGCGATGAATCCCCGCACCCTCAACTCCCTAACACTCTTTCCAACTTTCAGGCCGCGAGGTGTCTTCGCCGAAAGCTGGAGAGGGCCCACATGCACTCGGCACCCCGGGGATTCCTCGCTACGCTCAGAATGACAACGCTTTTTGAACTTCTTAAGCAAAACCCATTCTGCACAGGGCTCTTGCAAATTAAACTAACCTGGAATTTCACATGACCACCCACCGCATCGCCCTGGCCAATCTCCGCTATCCAACCTCTCCCGAGGCCTCTGTAGCACAAGCGGAACACGCCATCGCGCAAGCTTCCGCCGCGGGCGCCCACATCCTCTGTTTTCCTGAATGCTTCATTCCCGGCTATCGAGGCATGGGCAAGTCACCGCCTCCTCCCGACGCCAAGTTCCTGGAACAAGCCTGGTCAACGGTAGCCGCAGCCGCCGCGAAGGCCCGCCTTACAGTAATTCTCGGCACCGAGCGAATCACCGCGGACGGCCTGCTGATCACCGCATTAGTCATCAACCGCGACGGCGCAATCGACGGTTTTCAAGATACTGATTTTCAGGATAAAGCCCAGCTCGATCCCTCCGAGGAAGCCACCTACACCGCTGGCACCGCCCGCCGCATCTTCCACGCTGGCCCACTCACCTTTGGCATCGCCATCTGCCACGAGGGTTGGCGCTATCCCGAAACCGTTCGCTGGGCCGCCCGCCAGGGCGCGCACATCGTGTTCCATCCTCATTTCCACCAAGCCGAGCCCGGCAGCTACCGGCCCTCGACTTTCGCCGACCCCGCCAACTCTTTCCACGAGAAAGCAGCCTTGTGCCGCGCCGCCGAGAACACCTGCTATTTCGCCACGGTCAACTACGCCAGCGACGGCTCGCCAACCACTTCGGCGGTGGTGAAGCCCGATGGGACGCTGCTCAGCTACCAGCCTTACGGTAAGGAGGAGTTGCTCCTCGCGGATATCGATATTTCGGAGGCGACTGGGTTGCTCGCGCGGCGTTACAAGGATCTCTAGAGTAGCAAAACGAACAAGGCTCCACGCCCTCAGCTGAAATGACTCATAAGCTGATACATTTTCTTGCAATAGGGGATAAATAGCTGCAGGAGAACATACGCCTGTTCACGATCCACGATCTTTCCCGTCGGATGTCCCGACTGATTTCTAAAGGTTCGAATAATCGACAAAATACCTGCGAAATGCGTATCCAAGTCCTCTTTCAAATCCGGCGACATCTGCCGAGCCTGCTGATCAAGAATATTCTTAAACTTGTTCACTTTCTGGAGGATCGTTCGCTCCTGAGTCACACTGGCAAATGTTCCGGAGTGTGTTGTGCTCCGTTCGATTTTTTCGACGAGAAGCAGGAATGTGTGCTCGGTCGCCACGCCTAACATTACGGTCGCTGCGAGGATACAGCCGCTTCGGAACGACTGCATTGCCTCCTTGAGGTAGAGCACTGTAGTTTCATCGATCGTAGGCACCTCTGACCTGACGAGCCGCTCGTAGGAAGACACATCGTGAAAAAAATATGCTTGCTGATCAGCAGCTAGCCTGCGGCCAAATTCGGTGACCCGAAAGAACGGGAACTCACGGTTCGAGTCATTTAGCCCAAGCGTAATTATTCCTTCCCGAAACAGTGTCCAAAATACCTCCAGGAATCGCTCTCTGTCGTTATTCGACAGTGAAGGACCGAATGTGCCCCCTCCCTGATATGTACGCTCCTGCGGTCGGGCTTCGCGTCTTTGGAATACCTCTGCTACTCCTACTAACAGATTCTCGTACTGCGTTGGCTGATAGGACGAACTTTCCCGCCCCGAGACAATGTCCAGGGCAGCAGCACGGATCTCTTCAAAACTATGGTCCATGGCGTTTATGGTCCCGTGTTGGTCGGGCAACTCCTAGGAGAATAGATTGAATACCTGGCGGCTGTGAAGTTACGGATTTATGTTCGCATCCATCATCAACTGCGAGTATCGCTGTTGGTGCAGCTCTTTAACAGTGAATGTCGGGAGTAAGGCATTCCAGACCTCGTGAATGCGTTCGTCTATGCGCGCCCCCGCATCATCAAAATGAAAGTATGCCTGTATTTCAGTGACTGTGCTTATCAGAATACCGGCGGCCTGCGATATGTGAGCAGCAAGATGTATCGGAAAGGCCTCGTCCAGCTTCAGCCTATCTTCGGGAGAAAGGACATCAGAAATATACGGCAACCCCGTCTCTATCAATCCGTCAAAAGCCCCATGGGCCAGCGCGGAATATTGACGCCAGGGACCGAAGTTCAACAGCTTGAGAGTTTGCTGATGTTGTGAAAATGTCCCTCCTGGCTGGGGGCACTTCACGTACCGGCCCAAGGTCAGCCACTGCTTGGCCTGCAACACCTCCACTTCGACGAGGCCGTTGCTCTGCATATCATGCTTGATATAGGCACGAGCCTCTGTAATCCATTCGTCCCATTCCTGCTGGCCTCCCATATTTGGCTGCGTCTTCGTCAAGGGCCGTGAGTTTGCTCTTGTCCCCGCTACTGCGAAATTCGGCTCCTTTGACCGCAGGATTCTGTAGGATGGCAGTAATGTTGTAGAAGGAATCGATCATGTTCCGGATGAGCGGTAGCATGACGATGGAGTACTGCTTCCTGTAGTTGAAATCATTTTCCACGCGGTCGTCGGCGTTAAGATAAAAAAATAGGTTGTAGGTGTATATCATCTGGCGCAGCATCACGTGCAGATCGACGGAGACGTAGCCTGGCGTCGCGCCCAAGATTCTCGGCGCCTCGCGCCTGAGCTTTTGAGCCAACACTTCAGCGAGTGTCTCGAGTTTCCTTTGGAAAGTAGATGCGTCTAGCTCAATCGCCATGTTCTGATTCTAGCCAAGCTCAGGCGGGTAAACCACGCTTTTGACGTCTCGGCGGGCAAGTCAGAAGAGAAACCCTTTTCGTCCTTTTACGTCTCGTCATAAACCGCCATAAATATGGAGGTATGCCGATGACATCGCTCAATATCTCTCTCCCTGAGGCGCTGAAGGAATATGTTGAGGGGGAGGTTGCCTCGGGTGATTGGGGCACCCCGAGCGAATACGTTCGTGAACTCATTCGTCAGGGCAAGGAACGGCGCTTCGGCCGTTTGCAGGAGGACCTGCTGGCTGCGGCGAGGGGAGCAATGATTCAGCTCCCGCTCGAGGAAATCCGCAAGAAAGGCCTGGTCCAGTTCTTGCGTCAGCGGACGCGCCGGAAATGAAGGGCCGGGGGCTGTTACCGGGCACTCCCTCGGGGGCTAAAGCCCCTCATTTTTTAGGAGCTTAACGCGGCGCTGAAGCGCCGCTCTACCGTGACTGGTCTACCTCAAATGCGCCACCTAGGCCCTAGAGAGCCCTTGTATTACAGTGCAATACCGTGTATCTTCTTGCATTATGGCCAGCTCCGAAAAAACCATCAGCTTCCGCGCCGCGGCGAAAAAGATTGACGTGCTCGATTCGCTGGCCGCCGCGCAGGACCGTTCCCGCAGCTACCTGATCAATGAAGCCATCACCAACTACATCGAACTCCACGCCTACCAGGACGGCCTCGTCCGCAAAGGCCTGGCGGAGATGCGGAAGAACCGCGTGTTGGGCCATGATGAAGTCGTCCGTCGCCTGAAGAGATCCGGGCGCGCGCGACCGTAAGATCGGGGTTGTGTTTTTGGGACCAAGGCCTTCTGAACCCGCTCCCGCCCTGAAAATGATCGAATGGACTGAACAAGCCGCCCGGCAGTTGGATCAGGCTCACGATTACATTGCCCTCTCGAACAGCGCAGACGTTGCCGCGCGCGTGGTCCAGCGTATTCTGGCTAGCGTGGAACGCCTGGCCGCCTTCCCCATGTCGGGCAGGGCGGGCCGGGTTCCGGGAACGCGGGAGCTGGTCGTTCCGGATACACCGATGATCGCAGCGTATGCCGTCGATCGTGACCGCGTTGTGATTCTGGCAATCCACCACGGCACTCAGAAATGGCCGGAGGCTTTCTGAGCCATTCCAACTTTGGAACCAGCCCCCGAAAATTCCAAAAAAGTCGTTGACTTAGCGCTCGACTGATCGCACCATTGTTATGAGGGGGATTTTACAGGCGAAAATGATCTTTGGAGTGCTAACTCTTTTGTTTTCTAGATTTTGCCTGTAAGTCCTTTAAACTCAAAGATTTCGCCTTCCTTCACCGCGTATCTCGTTGATTCCATTGCGCCGGGGGGTGGGGGGTACAAGCGGGCGACACAGACTTTGCCCTTTGGAACAAAGGCGGCGGACAGGAGTGTCCGCCCCACACGAGCCACAAACCCGCTCTTACTTGCTGGAACCGTCGGTGAGCGCGACGGCCTTGTGCTTGTGCTGCATCTTACGGTGGATATCGGGCCAGAACTCCTTCATCAGGTTCGACAGGCCGTCCCACATGTCGAGCTGGCCGAGGGTGCCAAGGTTGCGGCCAAAGGTGCGGTCTTCCGGCGCGTGGTATACGTTGGAAAGACCCGCGGCTAGGGCATTGCCGAAGAGCTCGGAATAGTTGAAGCGGCTCTGGCCGGAATCGGTGCGGGCGACGACCAGGCGGCTGATGGAGTAGAACGCGCGGTGCGAGATGGAGCCTTGTCCGAGTTGGTAATAGCGCGGATCTTCGTGCAGCATGCTGGGGAAGATGGCGGTGGTCATGTAGGTGCCGATGGAATTGTCGGCAAAGGTTGCGCCGTAGCGCTTGCCGTAGGCTCCCCACCCCTGGCCCCACGATGGGGGAGAATTTTTGGCCTGATCGATGGCAGCGAGGACCCCATCGAATGGAAAATCGAAATAGTCGAAAACACCGGCCGTGGCCAGGCGGAATTTTTGTTTGCTGGAAATCGGTGGCAGAGCAAGAGCGTTTTCGACCGTGCCGTAGTTGGGCATGACCGTGAGAATCCGGTCGTTGATGGTGCCGGTTTCCTTTTCCAGCTCGGTTTTGCCTTCTTTCGGAATCTGCTGGGTGGCGCTGGGGGCGTCGGGAGGTTCGGGCTTTTTCGGGGCAGGCTGGCTGGATTGAGCGGAGTCCGGAGCTGGCGTGGACGGCTGCTGGGCGATGGAGGAAAGGCTAAGCGTGACGGCGAGCGCTAAGCACCAAATGAAGCGGATTCGGAAACTTCTCAAACAAGGCCCTCTTCTATTCGCACCGGGCAATGACACGGGTGCTACTTCAGTTTATCAACGGAGGTTCGGGCGCAGGGCGAACTTTACATTTACTTACGTTCTGTGCGCTTTGCCAAAGGCGGTGTTACTCGGGCTTCCCGGCAATGCTGATTCTGTTTTCGGCGCGCGCGAGGGCGTCGAGGGTGCGCGGATAGTCGGTGTTGGCGTCGGGCGTTTTCAGGATCTGTTCGGCTTGGACCTTTGCCTTTTGGGCGCGGGCAACGTCGATTTCCGTGGGGCGTTCGGCGGTCTCGGCGAGGATGGTGACTTTGTCGGGAAGAACTTCGGCGAAGCCCCACGCCACGGCGAAGCGGTGCGTGACGCTTGCGTTGCGGTAGGTGATTTCGCCGACGCCGAGTTCGGTGATGAGCGGGGCGTGGCCGGGGAGGATGCCGAGGTAGCCGTCGCGGCCGGGAATTTCCATTTCTTCGGCCACGTCTTTGACGACCTGGCGGTCGGGGGTTACGATCTCGAATTGGAATGTATCTGCCATATGCCTCGGGGGCTAAAGCCCCTTCTTATATCGAGGGCAATCGCAGGGCTGAAGCTCTGCGCCGCCCAAAAGCTTTTCCCGCAGTTTCTAGCTCCACCAGCTTCAATCTACTTCCCCGCCCTGTCGCAAAGAACGCGACAAGGACGGGCACCCGATTTTTATTGCTATGCCGCGGTCTTCATTTTTTCGGCTTCTTCCAGAACCTCGTCGATGCCGCCCTTGAGGTAGAAGGCCTGTTCGGGAACTTCGTCATACTTGCCTTCCACGATGCCGCGGAAGCTTTTGACGGTGTCTTCGATTTTGACGTAGCGGCCCGGACGTCCCGTAAACTGCTCGGCGACGTGGAACGGTTGCGAGAGGAACTTCTGGACTTTTCTCGCGCGGGCTACGACCTGTTTTTGGTCTTCGCTGAGTTCGTCGATGCCGAGGATGGCGATGATGTCTTGCAGATCTTTGTACGTCTGCAAGGTGCGCTTCACCATTTGGGCAACATCATAATGTTCCTGGCCAACGATAAGCGGGTCGAGAATTCTGGAAGTGGAAGCGAGAGGGTCGACTGCGGGATAAATTCCGATTTCGGTAAGTGCGCGCGAGAGCACCGTGGTCGCGTCCAAGTGGGCGAAAGCCGTAGCAGGCGCTGGATCGGTAAGATCGTCGGCGGGCACGTAGATGGCTTGCACCGAGGTGATGGAGCCTTTTTTGGTGGACGTAATGCGCTCTTGCAGTTCGCCCATTTCCGTGGCGAGGTTGGGTTGGTAGCCGACGGCGCTTGGCATACGGCCGAGGAGCGCGGAGACTTCCGAGCCAGCTTGCGTGAAGCGGAAGATGTTGTCGATGAAGAGCAGCGTGTCAGCGCCTTCGACGTCGCGAAAGTATTCGGCAACCGTCAGGCCGCTGAGTGCGACGCGGAGACGGGCGCCGGGCGGCTCGGTCATCTGACCGTAGATTAGAGAGGCTTTGGATTTGGATGGGTCGCCGGGTTTGATGACACCGGACTCGGACATTTCGAGCCACAAGTCATTGCCTTCACGGGTGCGTTCGCCGACGCCGACGAAGACGGAAAAGCCGCCGTGCTGTTTAGCTACGTTGTTGATGAGTTCCTGAATGAAAACAGTCTTGCCGACACCGGCGCCACCGAAGAGGCCGATTTTGCCGCCCTTCAAGAACGGTTGCACCAGGTCGACGACCTTGACGCCGGTTTCAAACATTTCGGCGCGGGTGGATTGCTCGTCAAAGGCTGGGGCCTGGCGGTGGATGGGATGGCGTTCTTTGTATTCGACGGGGCCAAGTTCATCGACGGGTTCGCCGACTACGTTCATGACGCGCCCCAGCGTGCCGCGGCCTACGGGGACGGTGATTTGCGCGCCGAGGTCTATGGCCTTCATGCCGCGGACGAGGCCGTCAGTGGCCTGCATGGAGACGCAGCGCACGCGGCCTTCGCCGAGATGCTGTTGCACTTCCAGAATGATGCTGATGGGTTCCGGAGTGTTGAAGCCTTCGCTGACTACCTGGATTGCCTGGTAGATGGGCGGGAGGGAGCCTTCGGCGAATTGCACGTCGACGGCGGGTCCGGAGATTTGAATTACTTTGCCTGTGTTTTGTGCCATAAAGTCTATTCTCTGTTCGTTCCAGCGCCTAAAGGCGCTTATCTTCCGTACCGTTCGGCATGCCTGAAAGCATGCCCTGATGCGAACCCTCAACTTTATCTCGGGGGCTAAAGCCCCATTTCCAATTGCGCTTTATGCAGCGCTGAAGCGCTGCTCCACCCAAAAGCCTAGTTGTTCTAAAAGCAGGTCCCTCCACTTCGCAGTGGCTTTGCTTCGCGAAGCGACTGCTCCGGTCGGGATGACAAATCCTTGTAAATCTAAACATCCTCAATATCTCAAGACTCAAATCTCTTTACTGGGCGGCGGCGCCGCTTACGATTTCGATGATTTCTTTTGTGATTTTGGCCTGGCGGGCGCGGTTCATTACCAGGGTCAGGCGTTCGATCATGTCGGATGCGTTGTTGGTGGCCGAGTCCATGGCGGTCATGCGGGCGGCGTGTTCGGCGGCCACGGACTCTAGCATGGCGCGGTAGATCTGGTTGGTTACGTATTTAGGGAGCAGGGCGCGGAAAAGCTGGTCGGGAGGCTGCTCGTAGATGTAGTCGACGTTGGCTGTGCCGAAGGCGTTGGCGGCTTGATTCTTGTCTTCTTGCTCGCGGAGGCTTACGCCCGCGGTTTTTGCGGCTTCGGCGCGGCGGAGGCGTTCTTCTTCGCTGGCTTCCTCCGACATGCGGACTATGTCTTCGCCGATTTGTTCGATGGGTAGAATCTGATCGACGACCAGGCGTTGGGCGATGACGGATTTGAATTCGTTGAAGACCACGTAGACGGAATCGATTTCGGCATGGATGTAGCGGTCCATGACGCTGTTGGCGAGAGCGTGGACTTGCGCGTATTCGACTTTGGCCAGGACACCGACGTGCTCGCCGATGACTTCGACTGGGGCGATGCGGTTCTTGGGTTCGGCGGCGGGCGTCGTCCCATCTGGCTCGTCCAGCGCGTGTTCCAAAAGCTGTTCGAGCTGTGCCGTCTGGACGGTAGCCGCGGGATAGCGACGGCGCAGGAAGTCGCGGCCTTTGCGGCCTACGCACTCGATATCGACGTTCTTACCAGCTTTGGTTTCGAGGAAGCGCGTCGCGGCTTTGTTGATGTTGGTGTTGAAAGCGCCTGCGAGACCTTTGTCGCCGGTCACAACGATTACAAGTACGTTTTTTTCTTCGCGCTGGATCAGGAGCGGGTGATGGGCCTGGCCGGTGACGGGATCGTAGACCTCGGCGCGGGAGACCAGGCTCTTGAGGACGTTCGTCATCATCAGCGCGTAGGGGCGGGCCGCAATGGCGCGCTCCTGCGCGCGGCGCAGTTTGGCAGCCGAGACCATTTTCATGGCCTTGGTGATTTGCCGCGTATTGATTACGCTGCGGATGCGGCGCTTGATGTCGAGAACGTTGGGCATGTCTTTTGCAGCGCCTAAAGGCGCTTTGTTTTGGAACCCTTTCGGCATGCCTGAAGGCATGCCCTGATACAAAGCTTAAACCTTACCTCAGCGGCTAAAGCCGTCCTTGTAATTGCCCTCAATGCAGCGCTAAAGCGCTGCTCCACCCAAAAGCAGGTCCTCCACTCCACAGTTGCTTCGCTTCGCGAAGTAACTGTTCCGATCGGGATGACAATCTTTTAAATCAACTGCAGATCCCTCCCGTTGGTCGGGAGGACAATCTTTTTTTCTTCGCTACAAACTTACTTCGCAACAAACTGTTGCTTCGCTTCTTTGATGACTGTGAGCATTTCGGCTTTCAGGGCATCGTCGATAGTTTTCTTCTCCATGATGGTGCGGAGGAGGGCTGGGTTGGCGGTGTCTACGTATTTGTATAAGGCCGCTTCGAAGTCGCGGACTTTGTTGACTGGAAGGTCGTCGAGGAAGCCGCTGGTGCCGGCCATGATGACCAGAATTTGTTTTGAGAATGGAAGCGGGGAGTATTGGCCCTGCTTGAGAACTTCAACCAGGCGTTGGCCGCGGGTTAGCTGGGCTTGCGTGGCTTTGTCTAGATCGCTACCGAATTGGGCGAAGGCGGCTAGTTCGCGGTACTGGGCCAGTTCCAGTTTCAGCGTTCCGGCTACCTGGCGCATGGCTTTGATCTGGGCTGCGCCGCCGACGCGGCTTACGGAGAGACCGACGTTCACGGCGGGACGTACGCCGGAGTTGAACAAGTCGGTTTCGAGATAGATCTGTCCGTCGGTGATAGAGATGACGTTGGTGGGAATGTAGGCGGAGACGTCACCAGCCTGCGTTTCAATGACCGGAAGCGCAGTCAGCGATCCGGCACCCATCTTGTCGCTGAGCTTGGAGGCGCGCTCCAGCAAACGGGAGTGGAGATAGAACACGTCGCCCGGGTAGGCTTCGCGGCCTGGGGGACGGCGGAGGAGCAGGGAGATTTCGCGGTAGGCTGCGGCGTGCTTGGAAAGATCGTCGTAGATGACGAGCGCGTGACGCTTGGTGTCGCGGAAGTGCTCGCCGATGGCGCAGGCGGTGTAGGGCGAGATGTAGAGCATGGGCGCGGGCTCGGAGGCCGACGCGGCGACGACGATGGTGTATTCCATGGCGCCGTTGTCTTCGAGAATCTTGACGACCTGCGCGATGGAGGAACGCTTCTGGCCGACAGCATTGTAGATGCAGATTAAGTCGTTGCCCTTGGCGTTGATGATGGTATCGATGGCAACAGCAGATTTTCCGGTTTGGCGGTCGCCGATGATGAGTTCGCGCTGGCCGCGGCCAATCGGGATCATGCTGTCGATGGCCTTGAGGCCCGTGGCCATCGGTTCGCGGACCGGTTGGCGGTCGATGACGCCCGGTGCGATGCGTTCCAAAGGATTAAATTGGGTGGTCGCAATGGGGCCTTTGCCGTCGATGGGCTGGCCGAGCGAGTTGACGACACGTCCGATCATGGCGTCGCCGACGGGCACGCTCATGATGCGGCCGGTGCGCTTGACCTCGTCGCCCTCTTTGATCTCGGTGTATTCGCCGAGGAGCACGACGCCGACCTGATCTTCTTCCAGGTTCATGGCGATGCCGGCCAAGCCGTGCGGGAAGGTGAGGAGCTCGCCGGACATGACCTTGTCGAGACCGTGGACGCGGGCGATGCCGTCGCCGAGGGAGATGACGGTGCCGACTTCGTCGACAGCGATTTTGGATTCGTAACCTTCGATTTGGTCGCGAATGAGTTTGGTGATTTCGTCTGCTTTGATCTGTGCCATATCAACCAGTTCTCGGCGTGGGCCGATTGTTTTTCAGCGGCTAAAGCCGCTTGTCTCGCAATCTCGCCGGCATGCCTTCAGGCATGCCCTAATACAGGACGCAACCCTAATCTCGGGGGCTAAAGCCCCACTTTTTCTTGTCCGGTACGCGCGGCTGAAGCCGCGCTCTACCGTCTCGTCCCTACAGCGGCATCGTACTCTCGCCAACGGGTTTTATCGCTGAAACCTTATCCTGCGGCGATTTGTTCGCGGAGGCGTTTTAGTTGGCCTTGAATTGAGCCATCGTAAATTGTGCTGCCTACACGGACTACTGCGCCGCCTAAAAGAGTTGCGTCCTGAGCATAGCGGGCGCGAAGGCTCTTGCCCGTCATGCGCTCGACTTGTTGTTCCAGGTTTTTCTTTTCTGCGTCGCCTAATGTGCGGGCGCTGGTGATTTCAGCTTCGGCGAAGCCGAGGCGGTCGTTGATTTCTTGTTCCGTTTGACGAATGATGGCGGCGAGATCGTTGGTGCGGCGGTGGTCGATCACTACCGCGACAAAATTGCGGACTTCCTTGGAAGCGCCAAGCTTCGCGACAATCGCGTCCAGAACGCCGTGTTTCTGCGGGGCGCTGATGGAGGGGTTATCCCAGGTTTTACGGAGGTCGGAACTATTCGCGACAAAACCAGCGAGCGAATGCAGGTCAGCGATGCTCTTGGTGGCGTCGAGCTTGCGCTCGAACACAACATCGGCGAAGGCACGGGCGTAGCGGGGGGCGATGGCGGCCATTTACTGAGTCGCCTTTCCCCTGCTCGGTTGACCCAGCGATGTGGCGAAGCCGCTGATCAGGGCCTGGTCGGCTGGGACGTCGACTTGAATGCGCTGGCGGGCCATGTTGACAGCGAGGTCGGCGGCATAGGCGGCCAGTTCGCGCCGGGCGGACGTGGCGGCAACGTCAATTTCCTGTGCGGCGGCTTCGACGATTTTCTGTTTGTCGTCTTCGGCGGCGGCACGAATGCGATCGGCCTCAGCGGCGCCGTCTTGTTCCGCTCTCTCGGTCATGGTGGCGATATCGGAATCGAGGCGGCTCAGGCGCGCTTCGATGGCGGCCAGGCGGGACTTGGCATCATCGCTGGCGGCTTTGGCCTCGTCCATGGCCTTGCGGATGGATTCGGTGCGGTTGCGGAACATGGTCGGCAGGTGCAGACGCGAGAAGTAAACGACGCCAAGGGCGATGATGGCGAAGTTGATGACGACGGCGAGCCAGTACATGGCTCCTCCGCTGAGGCCGAGGTGTTTGCCGAGCCACTGCACGCTGGGTGATTCCTTGAACTGGGCGGTGCCGTCGTCTTCTTTCTCTTTGGCGGCGTCCTTTTTCTCAGCGCCATTTTCGGCAGCGGTCTTGCCGGCGGCATCGGAAGAACGGATGCCCGCGGCGGCATCGGCGGCCTGAGCGTTCGTTTGAGCGGCGGCCGAGTTCCACGCGCCGGAGATCATTACCGGAGCGAGGAGCAGAACGGCAAGGAACAGATATCTACGCGAGAGGGTCTTCATCGTCCACCTCCCGGGGAAGTGGAAGGCCTGAAGCTCATGGGCAGGAGCACGCGGCGGATGACGTCGTTAGCGAGGCGTTCGCCTTCGGTTTGGAGCTGGGATCGGGCGACGGCCTTATCTTGCTCCAGAGCGGCCTTGGCGGCGGCGACTTGCTGCTGCGACTGGGCTCGAGCTGCTGCTACGGCTGTCTCGCGGGTTTTCACGACAGCCTGCCGGCGCTCCTCTTGAGCTTTGAAGACGGCCAAGGTGGCTTCCCGCAGCTTGTGTTCGTACTCGGCCGTTTTGGCTTCGGCAGCGGCGATATCGGCGCGGGCTTTTTGAACGGCGCCATCAGTCAAGTTTTGGCGTTCGGCAAGGACTTTGGCGAGTGGAGCGTGGACCAGAACGCGGTAGAAAAAATAGAGCAGGATCAGAAATACGATGGTCGGGATGGACCCGAGCAGTAATTCGCCTAGCTGTTTGAGCGTCTGATCCATGTGCGCAGAATTAGGGTTTCGGAGCTGTACCGGAAGAAAGGCTGTAGGAAACTAGTTAGGGTACCACCGGGATGGGGAGGTGTCAAACGAAAATGGCCCAAAAAGGGCCGTTTTTGCGTGTATTCGGAGTGGGAATGGGCTGTGGAAAAAGATGAAGAATCTCTTGACTTCGGTCCAGGCAGGACTACGATTGAATTATCACCTCCGATCCAGACCGGATCGAATGGGCCGTCTGTCAGGGAAGAGTCACCGCTCCCTGGCAGGCGGCCTGTTTACGTTTTGGGGCTTAGAGCAAGAGCGGATTCCTCCCGTTGGTCGGAATGACAATTTTAGGGAGGGTGGGTTCGGAATGCGATTATGATTTGGCATGATTATTCAAGGCGGCGAATTTGTTGACCTACCGACTCCCACCGGGCCGATGCGGACACAGGTGGTGCGGCCTGTGGCGGCGGGCAAGTATCCGGGGCTGGTGCTGTTTTCCGAAATCTTCCAGATCACGGGACCAATCCGGCGGGCCGCGGCGCTGCTGGCTGGGCACGGATACGTGGTGGCTGTGCCGGAGATTTATCACGAGATGGAGCCGGCTGGGACCGTGCTGGCGTATGACCAGGCGGGGGCGGATCGCGGGAATGCGCACAAGATTGGCAAACCGATTTCTGCTTACGACGCCGATGCGCGGGCGGCGCTGGATTTTCTCGCGGGTCATGCGGCCTGCACAGGGCGGCTGGGCGCGGTGGGGATTTGTATTGGCGGACACTTGGCGTTTCGGGCGGCGATGAATACGGATGTGCTGGCGGCGGCGTGTTTTTATGCAACCGATATTCATTCGCGTAGTTTGGGGCAGGGGCAAAACGACAACTCGCTGGAGCGTGTTGGGGAGATTCGCGGAGAGCTATTGCATATTTGGGGACGCCAGGATCCGCATGTTCCGCTGGAGGGACGAAACCTGATCAAAGCTCGGCTCGAGGCGGCGGGGACTCGATTTACGTGGCACGAATTCAATGGAGCGCACGCGTTTATGCGCGATGAAGGGCCTAGGTATGATCCGGAATTGGTGCTGCAGTGTTGGGGGTTGGTGCTGGGGTTGTTCCATCGAAGGCTGGGTGGGGGAGATTTCGCGCATCCCTAACCGAGCGATGGAACAAACTAGATATGGCTGGTGTCTGTAATCATGAGGTTAGCGTTGGTGAGATTCTCGCTCCGTATCGCATTTCCTATTTCGGCGGCGATCTTATTTGGCGTATTGTCTTTCGCTACCACTCGACAAGCTCACGTCTTGGATCGGCAGGGCTGGGGAAACTCTCCTGGGACCGATATTGACTGGGAAGGACCTGTGGACATTGGAACTCCGGCGGACGTTTTGCTGCTCGCTCTTTATTTGCCGGCCCTTGTCGCTTTGCTTCCTTTGTCGCCGATAACGTACTGGGTTGATTCTGAGGTGGTGCTTCGTGCTGCTTGGTGTATTAGCGCTATCGGACAGTGGTTTCTGATCGGGCGTTACTTCGATATTCGTCGTGGACTCATTTCTGCCGGCAACCCCAATCGCCGTGTACTCCTCCATGAGATGTTGTTCGGCATCACCATAGTAGCGGGCAGTCTCACGGCCGGAATGGGCCTTTTTGAGGCGGCTAAGGGCCACAGTTTATGGGGGCTGGTAATGACGGCCAGCGTTGTGTTCTGGGGACTGGTTCTGGTAGTTAGTGCGTTGCGCTGGCGGTCATCTTCTTCCAGAGTGCGCGCTCAATTCAACCCGCTGCGCATTTCTTAGCTTCCACCTGGCCTACTGGCCGCGCTTGCCCCTAACCTTACTCCTGACCCCGACCGCCCACTTCTCCACTCTTCGCGCAACTGATGCAGGCGCGTCGAGTTCCAATTCCACGGCCCCATCTTTGTAGCTTCGCGTCCGGATTCTGGATTTGGATTCGAGCTGAGCCAGGACTTTGCCCTCGCTCTGGGGAATGCGCAGCTTGACGCGCTGGATGGGGTCTAGCTCGAGCATGGCATCGATGCGGGCTAGCAACTCGGGCAGGCCAGTTTGTTTCGCAGCCGAAACGTAGACGGTGGTGGCATCGTTGGCCAGATCGGCTCGCTCGGCGGCGGGCACTAGGTCGAGCTTGTTCTGCACGCGCAGTCGCGGCTTCTTGTCGGCCTCCAGCTCGCGGAGAACGATTTCTACCTGCGCGTCCTGCTCGGACGTGGTGAGGCTGCTGGCGTCGGAAACCTGTAACACTAGCGCGGCGAGCTGGACTTCTTCCAGCGTGGCGCGGAAGGCGGAGACCAGCGTGTGCGGCAGGCTGCGAATGAAGCCGACTGTATCGGACAGAAGAACTTTGCGCTTCGACGGCAGCGTGATGGAGCGCAGCGTGGGGTCGAGTGTGGCGAACATGCGGGGCGATTCCAGCACACCCGCCTGCGTGAGCGCGTTGAACAATGTGGACTTGCCGGCGTTGGTGTAGCCGACGAGCGCGATTGTGGGCACGGGGGCGGATTCGCGGCGCTGGCGTTGCTGGGCGCGGATGCGTTTGACTTCTTCAATTTGTTGTTTCACATGGCGAACGCGGCGGGCGATTTTGCGCTTGTCGGTTTCTAGTTGCGTTTCACCGGGGCCGCGGGTGCCGATGCCGCCGCCGAGCTGTGACATCTCAATTCCCCGCCCCGTCAGGCGCGGCAGCATGTAGTTCAGCTGCGCGAGTTCGACCTGGAGCTGGCCTTCTTTGGTACGCGCGTGCCGGGCGAAGATATCGAGGATGAGCTGCGTGCGGTCGATGACGCGCCTGTGGAGGGCGTTCTCGATGTTGCGCTGCTGCGAGGGCGTGAGGTCGTGGTCGAAGAGGATTACGTCGGCTTCGGTGGAGGCGGCGGCTCCGGCGATTTCCTCGAGCTTGCCGCGGCCGATTAACGTGGCGGGATCGGGGCGATCGCGGTGTTGGAGGACTTCGCCGACGATTTCGGCTCCGGCGCTTTCCGTGAGGGCGCGAAGTTCGGCGAGAGATTCCTCGGCGCTGAATTCGGGAATGCGGGGTTTGGTGGCGGTTGGGCTGCGGAGGGCGGCGGAATCGCGTGCGGCGGTGGCTCCGGCGGTAAGTGTGGACTTGGGGGCTTTGTTCTTGCTGCGCGAACGGTAGCTCACGCCGACCAGAAACGCGCGCTCCACGCCGCGGCGGGTATCGTGGCCGTTGTGGCGGGGTTCAAGACCTGGGAGTCTGGATTCAGCTTTGCGCAAGCTACAACAGTTTACGACTCTCCGCGCGATCCTGCCGCGGCGGCCTCGGTAGCGTGCTCAGAGACAGGTCGGACCTCCGCCGCTGGGTGCAGGCCGAAGCGTTCCCCGTGGGATTTCGGCATGACCAGGGTGGAGATGGCGTGCTTGAAGATGAGCTGCTCCTGGCCATTGGCGTCGAGCACGACGGAGTATTTGTCGAACGAGCGAATGCGGCCCGTCAGCTTGACTCCGCTCAACAGGTAGATGGTGATGGGGGTTTTTTCCTTGCGTGCTGAGTTCAGGAAGGAATCCTGAATATTTTGCGCCGGCTTATCCATTGCGCCGATCTCCTTACTGTTGCGCGTGCGCTGTGCGCACGCTTTCTGCAACTTGCGCTGGCCAGGGGCAGCCCAGCGCCGGGGGATACCAGCGAGTCAGGGCTTGTATCGGCATGCGAGACAAGTTCCAAGACCCGTTGGAAGGAATTACTTCGTACAATACGGCGTCTGGCGGGAGTTTTCAACTCCCTTGTGTTTTTTTCTTGGTACAATTGCCCGCCAGAAGGGCGTTCCGGCCGGTGCCGG
>Ga0080027_10000218_pt1 | contig 25922 bp, 21 predicted proteins | sample OrgsoiDNA2013046_FD_70962 | JGI IMG/M metagenome (GOLD analysis project Ga0080027, IMG submission 70962) | Permafrost soil microbial communities from the Arctic, to analyse light accelerated degradation of dissolved organic matter (DOM) -... | ecosystem: Environmental > Terrestrial > Soil >... | reverse complement strand
CCGCCATCTATTTCACCCCCACGCACAGTCACCGCGCCCATCCTACATCCTAAGTGACCATCGGGTAGCGCCCACACCACCAAGGGGGGATTCCCGAGGTAAACCAGCCCCGCTAGAGTGAATACATGCCTGTAAGTCCAGCCCGTATGTGCAATACTTTGCATATTGCACCAAAGTGCCCTCGATGGATTCGGGTAACACCTTATTTCTAAACCCACTTGGCGTATTCTGTAAGGACTCGATTCTGGCTCAAAATTTGCATGATCTGTACGCTCTTCCCCCCGAATTTAAACGGATGAGCAAAGTCACCTTACGACCGAGTAAGGAATCAGGCCAACCCCCTCAGCCTCTCGATTCCCAGACCCGCGGATCCCTGCGCCCGCCCAGCGCGGGCAAGCCGCGGGTTCTCTGCGTCTTCGGCACCCGCCCGGAGGTGATCAAACTCGCCCCCGTCCTTCAGGCCCTCAGATCTCGCGCCGACCTCGACACCTTCGTCGTCAGCTCCGGCCAGCACACGACGCTCCTCTATCCGTTCCTAGATTTCTTCGGCATTCAACTGAATGAGGACCTTCAGGTAATGCAGCCCGATCAGACGCCGAACGAAGTCTGCGCGCGCGTTATGTCGGCTCTCGAACCCATCGTCCGCCGCGAAAAGCCCTCTTTGATTTTGGTGCAAGGTGACACCACCACCGCTCTCGCAGGCGCGATGACTGGCTTTCATCACCGCATTCCCGTCGGCCACGTCGAAGCTGGCCTTCGTTCCGGCAACCCGCTCAGCCCCTTTCCGGAAGAAATGAACCGCCGCCTGGTTTCCCAGGTCGCCACCTACCACTTCGCCGCAACTGCGGGAAATCGCGCCGCCCTCCTGGCCGAAGGCGTTCCCGAGGCCGGTATCTTCGTCACCGGCAACCCGGTGGTCGACTCGCTCCAATTCATCCTGAAGAACGCGCAACCTTCGCTCCGGGCCGCCGAACTCCTGCAACTCGCAGCCGGCAAGAAGCTCATCGTTCTCACCACCCATCGCCGCGAGAGCTTTGGCCGAGTCATGCGCCAGCACCTGCGCACCTTGCGCGACTTCGTCCACCAGCATTCCGACCTCGCCCTCGTCTTCGCCGTTCATCCCAACCCCAGCGTTCGCGCCGCCGCCGAAGCCGAACTCGGCGGGGGCTCCGCAGCCAACGACCGCATCCACCTCGTCGAACCCCTCAACTACCCCGACTTCGTCCACCTGCTCCAGCGCGCCTGGCTGCTCGTTTCCGATTCCGGCGGCATTCAGGAGGAAGCCCCGACTCTTCACAAGCCGCTCCTCGTCCTGCGCAGCAACACCGAGCGCCCCGAAGCGGTTGAGTCCGGCGTCGCCATCCTGGTGGGGGATGAGACGAATTCCCAGCCGGATCGGCTCCGCCAACTGCTCCACGCCGCCCTCACCGACGAGACCTGGGCCGAGCGCGTCCGCACCGCCGTCAACCCCTTTGGCAACGGCGATTCCGGCGAAATAATTGCCAGCATTCTGCATCGGGAACTGGTAGGATCAATGCCCCGCCCGGCGGCTGCTGGCCATCCCGTATCTTCCGCGCGGGCCAAGGGTGCATTATGACCCGCGCCCCGATTATCGATCCAAATAAAGAGCGGCGCGACCTCATGACGGTCGTGCTCGAGGACTACTTCCACGTCGGCGCCATGCGCGGCCTCATCAGCCCCCACCAGTGGAACCGCTTCGAAACCCGTTTCGAATCCAATACCCTCAAGGCTCTCGAACTCCTCAGCAAGAACGACGTCAAGGCCACCTTCTTCGTCCTCGGCTGGATCGCCGAACGCCAGCCCGAACTCGTCGCCGAAATCGCCCGCCAGGGCCATGAAATCGCCAACTATGGCTACGCCCACCGCGACGTGCAGCAGATGACCCGCGAGGAATTCCGCGACGACGCCCGCCGCTCCCGCGACCTGCTCGAAATCGCCAGCGGCCGCCGCGTCATCGGCTTCCGCATCCCGCAGGGCCTCCGCTCCGACGACGACCTCTGGGTCCTCGACGTCCTCGCCGAGGAAGGCTACGTCTACGATTCCAGCGTCGTTCCCTACCGCTACGACCGCGCTTCCCGTGGCGCCTTCCTCGACGAAAATGACGGCCGCGAACTCTGGGAGTTTCCCCACGCCACCATGAATCTGGCCGGCTACCTCCTGCCCATCTCCGGCGGCAACTACTTCCGCCAGATTCCGCACACGCTTCTGCAGCACGCCGTCGCCGCCTGGAAGCGCAAGTTCGATACGCCCTTCATGATGTACTTCCACGTCTGGGAACTCGACCCCGACCAGCCCCGCATCAGCGCGGCCTCCTGGATTGCGCGCACCCGCCAGTACCGCAATCTCAAGAAAATGGACTGGGTGCTGACCGACTATTTCTCCAAATACAAGTTCGACAGCATCGCCAACTTCCTCGGCATCAACACCACGCCCGATACGCCCGTCGCTCCGCGCCCCGTCGCCCCGGTCGCGCCCATTGAAGTCATAACGCCGGTCGAGCGCACGCCAGTCTCCATCGTCGTTCCCTGCTTCAACGAGCGCCCCGCGCTTCCCTATCTCTCGAACACGCTCGAAAGCGTCAGCAAACTCCTGTCCAAGGACTACGTACCGCACTATGTCTTCGTCGACGACGGCAGCACCGACGGTACCTGGGAACTCCTGAACCGCCTCTTCGGCGCGCGCGAGGATTGCCGATTAGTGAAGCACGAGGTCAATCGCGGCGTCGCCGCTTCCATCCTTACCGGCATCCGCTACGCCTCTGACGAAATCGTCTGCTCCATGGACTGCGACTGCACCTACGATCCCCACGAACTGGCGCACATGATCCCGCTCCTAACCCCCGACGTCGATCTCGTCACCGCCTCGCCCTACCACCCGCAAGGCGGCCGCGTCATGAACGTCCCGCAGTGGCGCCTCATCCTTTCCAAAGGCGCGTCGTGGCTCTACAGCAAAGTTCTGCGCCACAAGCTGCACACCTACACCAGCTGTTTCCGCGTCTACCGCCGCAGCGCGGTCGCCGACCTCGAACTCAAGGAAATGGGCTTCCTCGGCGTCTCCGAAACCCTCGCCCTGCTCGATCTCCGCGGCCACAACATCCGCGAATTTCCCACCACTTTATACGTACGCATCCTCGGGCAGTCCAAAATGAAAGTCGCCCGCAACATTGTCGGCCACCTCAAGAACCTCTGGCGCATGCGTCAAATGCGCCGCATGCTCGATCAGGACGGCCAGTTTCTCGCTGCCCTTCAATCCGATGCGCACCAGTCCAATCCGCACCCACCGACACCCACGCCTCCCTCGGCAGACATTTCTACTTTGAAACCAAATACGGGAGTTCATCATGAATAGCACTCTGGCACGCCCTGTTATGGCTCTTCCCAACGATCAAGACCACACCGGCCGCGACCTTGGCGAAGCCGAAATCGCCTTGCTCAAGGAAGTCATCGCCACCGGCACGCTCACCAGCACCAAAGGCACCTTCACCAAGCGCCTCGAAGAAGCCTTCGCCAAGAAGATCGGCATGAAGCACGCCTACGCCTGCACCTCCGGCACTGCCGCCATCCACATCGCCATCGGCGCCATCGACCCCAACCCGGGCGATGAAATCATCACCACCTCCATCACCGACATGGGCGCGCTCACCCCCATGCTGTATCAAGGCGCAATCCCGGTCTTCGCCGAAGTCGACCACGTCACCCTGAATGTCACTGCGAAAACCCTCGAAGCCTGCCTCAGCCCCAAGACCAAGGCCATCATGGTCACGCACCTCTTCGGCAACCCGTGCGATATGGAACCGATTATGGAACTCGCGCTCAAGCACAACATCCCCGTCATCGAAGACTGCGCCCAGGCTTTCATGGCGAAAGTGGGCGGCCGCTTCGTCGGAACCTTCGGCGCCATCAGCTGTTTCAGCACACAGCAAGGCAAACACATGACCACCGGTGAAGGCGGTCTCGTCGTCACCAATGACGACGCTCTCGCCCGCCGCTGCTTCCTCCTCATCAACAAAGCCTGGGGATACGGCGACGCCAAGCCCGACCACTACTTCGCGGCCCTCAACTACCGCATGTGCGAACTGCAAAGCGCTGTCGCCCTGGCCCAGCTCGTAAAACTCGAGTCCGTAGCCGACCGCCGCGTCCAAGCGGCCGACAAGCTCACCAAAATGATCTCCAACATCCCCGGCATCAAGACCCCGCCCGTCGCCCCCGGCGACGTCCACACCTACTGGAAGTATTGCCTGACGGTGGACGGCGGCAAAATCAAAGACGGCGCAGTCGGCCTGGCCGGTAAACTCAAAGAACGCGGCATCGCTTCCGCCCCGCGCTACATTCAAAAGCCCTCGTTCATGTGCGAAGTCTTCCAAAAACGTCGCACCTTCGGCACCAGCGGCTACCCCTTCAACCTCGCCCGCCCCGAAGCCGTCAACTACGACAAAGCCAAGTTCCCCATGACCTTCAAAGCTCTCGAAGACGTTCTGGTCCTCCCCTGGAACGAACTCTACACCGACGAACACATCAACTACATCGCCACATCCATCCGTGAGTGCGTGGAGGCGCTCCGCTAAATGTCAACCCTGAAAACGTCCAGCCACATCACCAAAAGCCCCGTCTGTTTCGGTCTGGTAGGCGCAGGCGCCATCGCGCAATCTTACTTGCAAGCGTTCCAGAACTGTCCGGAAGTCCAGCTCGTAGCCGTAGCGGACACGAACCTCGTAGCCGCGCAAGCCATGGCGCAGAAAGCCAATTGCAACGCCTATTCCTCGCACATCGCGATGGCGAACGCAGAAAAACTCGACGCCGTCCTAGTCTGCACACCCCCCAACACGCACCCCGACGTCTGCACCGACTTCATCGAGCGCCGCATCGCCATCCTTTGCGAAAAGCCTCTCTGCAAAGATGTCAACAGCGCCCGCTCCATGATCCTAGCCGCCCGCAGCTCGGGCGTCATGATGACCATGGCTTCGAAATTCCGCTACGTTGACGACGTAGTCAAGGCCCGCCAGTTGGTCAACTCCGGAGCCATCGGCGAAGTCGTCTTGATCGAAAACTTCTTCACCTCCCACGTCGATATGACTAAGCGCTGGAACTCGAACCCAGAAATCTCCGGCGGCGGAGTCTTAATCGACAACGGCACTCACTCCGTCGACGTCATGCGCTACTTCCTCGGCCCTCTGAGCGAGATCCACGTAGTCGAAGGCAAACGCAGCCAGCACCTTCCCGTCGACGAAACCGTCCACGTCTTCGTCCGCAGCACAAGCGGAATCCTGGGCACAGTCGACCTCTCCTGGTCCATCAATAAAGAGCTCGAAAGTTACTTGCGCATCTACGGCTCCGCTGGCACCATTTCCGTAGGCTGGAAGGAATCGAAATTCCTAATGGCCGGGTCGAAAGAATGGAAGGTATTCGGCAACGGCTACAACAAAGTGCAAGCCTTCAGCAGCCAGCTGGAAAACTTCGCCCGCGCGCTCCGCGGCTCCGAGCCCTTAGTAGTAACGCTCGAAGACGCCCTAGCCTCGGTGCAAGTAGTAGAAGCCGGCTACGCCTCACTCCGCGATGCCAAATGGTTCGCCATCCCTTTAGCCCCGAGCCGTGAGACCGACCGCCCAGAACAACCAAAACGTATCCAGTAATTTCACGAAATAAAGCGGGTACCCCGTCCTTGTCGCGTTAGCGACAGGGCGGGGCTTTCGCGAAGCTTGAGGAAATCACTTTTGGGTGGCGCAGCGCTTCAGCGCTGCATGGATTGCGCAGTGAAAACCGGCTTTAGCCGCAGAGGTAAGGTTGAACAAATTGCCCGACTATCCCAACGTCCGCATCCACCCCACCGCCCTGATCGAAGACGACGTCACCATCGGTCAAGGCTCCTCCGTCTGGGACTCCGTCCACATCCGCCACGGCGCCCATATCGGCGAGCAATGCATCATCGGCGAAAAGACCTACATCGCCTACGACGTAAAAATCGGTCATCGAGTCAAAATCAACGCCATGGTCTACATCTGCGCCGCCGTAACAATAGAAGACGGCGTCATGATCAGCGCCGGCACCACGTTCACCAACGACCGCTTCCCCCGAGCCACCACCCCAGACCTCAAACACCTCCGCTCCTCCGACCCCGACGAACACACGCGCCCAACGCTAGTCCGCGAAGGCTCCACCATCGGCGCACAGTGCACCATCGGCAACGGTCTCGCCATCGGACGCTTCGCCACGATCGGCATGGGCTCCCTAGTCACAAAAAACATTGGAGACTTCCACCTAGCCATCGGCGCCCCAGCCCGGACCATCGGCTACGTCTGCCGCTGCGGCGAACCCATCGGCAAGGTTGCCGATCTAGAGCCAGTAGTCCCCAAACTAACCTGCCAATGCGGTCTAACCTACGCCCTCAACAACGGCGTAATCACAGAACTCAATCCGCCGTCATAATGAAATGAATTTGATCGCTCTTAACCAATCCGGACAAACGGGTGCCGCATCCTTCGCGCACTTTGCGAAGGGTGGGATGCGAAACCGCCGGCACCAAGAGAGTTAGGACTTAGAAACCATGCCTCAACCCCAATCCTGGGCCATCCTCGGCGGCGGAATCCTCGGCATGACGGTCGCTCTCCGCTTAGCCCAACAAGGCCAAAAAGTAACCCTCTACGACTCCGCCAAAGAACTTGGAGGCCTGGCCAGCGCCTGGCAACTCGGCGACATCACCTGGGACCGCCACTACCACGTAACCCTGCTCTCCGACGGCCACAACCGATCTTTACTAAGAGAGCTAAATCTGGAGCAGGAACTAACGTGGGTTGAAACCAAGACAGGCTTCTACACCGGAGGCCGCATGGTCTCCATGTCCAATAGCCTCGAGTTTCTAAAATTCCCACCCATCAACCTAATTGACAAAGCCCGCCTGGCCGCCACGATCCTCCACGCCTCCCGAATTCAAGACTGGCACGCCCTGGAACAAATCCCTGTAGAAGAATGGCTCCGCAAATGGTCGGGAGATAACACCACGGAAAAAATCTGGCTCCCCCTCCTGCGCGCCAAGCTGGGCGCCAATTACACCAAAGCCAGCGCAGCCTTCATCTGGGCCACCATCGCCCGCATGTACGCCGCCCGCCGCTCCGGCCTCAAAAAAGAAATGTTCGGCTACGTCCCCGGAGGTTACGCCCGCATCCTCACCCGCATGCAGGAGGTCCTGCAAAAAGCCGGCGTAACCATTCGCCTCAATTCCCGCGTCACCGCCATCCGCAAAGCCGACCACGGAGTCAACGTAAAATTCGCCGACGGCTCCACCATCACCCCCGACCAGGCCATCTTCACCGGCCCCTCCACTGCCGCCGCCGACCTCTGCCCCGAACTCTCGCAGGAAGAACAACGCCTCCACCGCGGCATCGAATACCAGGGCATCCTCTGCGCTTCCTTATTGTTGAAGCGCCCTCTAACCCCGTACTACGTAACCAACATCACCGACCCGGGCCTCCCCTTCACCGCCGTCATTGAAATGACCGCCCTGGTTGATCCAAAGCAATTCGGAGGCCGCCACCTTATCTACCTCCCCAAATACGTCCCCATCAACGACCCCATGTTCGAACAGTCCGACGCCGAAATCCAAGCCGCCTTCTTCACGGCCCTCAAGAAAATGCACCCCACCCTCACCGACGACGACCTCCTCACCTTCCAGGTCAGCCGCGTCCGCCAGGTCTTCGTAATCCCCACCCTCAACTATTCGCAAAACCTTCCGCCGGTCACCACCACCCTCGCCGGCCTCCACATCCTCAACTCCGCCCACATCGTAAATGGAACGCTAAACGTCAACGACACAGTTCAACTAGCCGAACGCTCCATCCCCCGCTTGCTCTCTCAAACGAGCAGCCGGACACCAGCCGTCTATGAGACAGTGTGAAAGTTGTGTTTGAGGTGTTAATTAAGGCTGTCATTCTGAGCGAAGCGATGAATCTCCGGGGCGCCGACTCTTCCGGGCCCCGTCCAGCTTTCTCATCGCGCCCCGTCCCTGAAGGGTTCTGATCGGACGCAAGCACGGCGCCCCAAAAGACATGAACAACGCCACAGCAACCCGCCGAAAGCCCCTAGCCAGCCTCTCCCTGGACCTCGACAACAAATGGTCCTACATGAAAACCCACGGCGACCCAGGATGGGAACAACTCCCGTCCTACTTAGACATCATCGTTCCCAGAGTGCTAGCGATCCTAAAAGAAGAAAGCCTAACCATCACCTTCTTCATCGTAGGCCTAGACGCCGCCCAACCGGACAGCCAACCAGTATTAAGAGCCATCGCCGAAGCCGGCCATGAAATCGGCAACCACTCCTACAAACACGAGCCCTGGCTCCACCTCTACTCCAATGAGGAACTGGAACAAGAAATAACAGCCGCCGAAACCGCCATTCGGCAAGCCACCGGCCAAACCCCCATCGGGTTCCGCGGCCCCGGCTTCAGCTTCAGCCCGCAACTCTTAACGCTCTTGGCCAGCAAAGGCTACCAATACGACGCCTCCACCTTCCCCACGTTCCTGGGCCCCCTCGCCCGCATGTACTACTTCGCCAAAAGCAGCCTCAGCTCCGAACAAAGCTCCCAACGCAAAGCCCTCTTCGGCTCCGCCAAAGAAGGTTTCCGCCCTCTCAAGCCCTATCGCTGGCAAACCGCCTCGGGCCCGCTGACGGAAATCCCCGTAACCACCATGCCCATCGCCCGCGTCCCCATCCACCTCAGCTATGTCCTTTACCTCGCCACTTTCTCTCGCGCTCTGGCATTAACATATTGGAGCGCCGCTCTAACCCTCTGCCGCGTCACCAACACGCAACCGTCGTTGCTGCTTCATCCTCTAGATTTTCTAGGAAAAGAAGACTGCCCCGAACTAGCCTTCTTCCCTGCCATGCAAACCCCCGCTGCCCCCAAACTAGAAGTAGCCCGCAAGGTCCTGCAAACCTTCGCCCGCCAATTCCAGGTCGTCCCCATGCGCGACCACGCCCAAACCCTACTGTCCGCCCCGTCCAAACCCATGTAGGGGCAGGCGCCCTCGCCTGCCCAGCCAGCACAAACCGTCTTCCCGCCCGCCCACCGTCACAATTGCCCAACTCCACCCAACCCCCGCACCAACCACATTCCAAATCCGCAAATACCCCTTGACTTAACGCATTCCCCATGGGACGGTAAAATAGGGCCCAAAACACTAACTGTAGGAAACCAAATGCCCTCACCTAAACTCCTCGGCGAGCTAGCCGAAATGACGTTCCATACCCGCTGCGCCCACCTCGGCCTGCGCGTCGCCATACCCTATGGCGACTCTACCCCTACGACTCCATCGTCGACAACCGCCATACCTGCTGGCGCGTCCAGGTCAAGTCCGCCGACAAGCTCGGACGCAACGGCCTCTACCAGGTCCACTCCGGCCACGCCGTCTACGGCAATAAGATCCAGCCGTACCAGGAATCCGATATCGACTTCATCGCCTTCTACCTGTTCCGGGTCAACAGCTGGTACATCATGCCCCGCAGGGCCATCGGCACCCGTCTCTCCGTAACCCTCTATGCCCCCTACCGCCGCCACAAGGGCCTCTACTCCAAATACTTCGAAGCCTGGCGCCTGTTGAAACAACCCCGCCCCTGCACCTGCAACCATCGTGTCGCCACCATTCATGCCTGCTCTGACCCTAACTTCGCTGTTTCGAACAACTCTGTCATCCCGACCGGAGTCGTTGCGTCGCGAAGCGAAACAACGGCGTAGTGGAGAGCCTGCCCTGAGCTTGTCGAAGGGGACCTGCTTTTCTCTCAACACCCATTCAGGCTCCAATCCATGCCGAAGCTAGGTGTTCAGGACCGGACACAAAACAACACTTTCGGACACCCGTCGTGAATCAGCATCGGCCGCCCGCCATTTAACTCTGTTCTTTTCAACGCACCGCCACATCCTCAAATTGGCGGAAAGAATGCCTCAATCAACCGGGCGCGGTCAGGGCTTTTCCCTGACGGCCGCTCGAATCGAGGCGCACCGAACGTCTCGCTAGCCAACGAGGTCCTCGTGCAAAATCTGATCAGAAATCTGCGCTACGGTCTGCGCGGGTTGCGCAAGAATCTGGGCCTGACGACGGCCGTCATCGCCACGCTCACCCTCGGTATCGGCGCAACAACAGCGATTTACACGGTAGTCTATGCCGTCTTGATCGCCCCCATGCCCTATCCCCACTCCGAGCAGTTGGTCATGGTTTGGTCCAGGGTCGGAGGGCAGCGAAACGTGCTGTCCGCGGGCGACTTTCTTGACTGGACCAGACAGAGCAAATCTTTCCAGCAACTGGCTGCCTTCACTGGAGGTGGTTTCAATCTCGCCACCCAGGACGAGCCCGAACAAATTCCTGGCATGCGCTGCACTCCCGGCTGGTTTCACATGCAGGGCATCCCGTTCCTCATGGGACGCGACCTCCTCCCCGAGGAGGGCATTCCCGGCAGAGACCACGTGGTTGTTTTGACGAACCGGTTGTGGAAGCGCCTCGGCGCGAACCGCGCACTTCTCGGCCAACCGATGCGCATCAATGGCGAACCCTACACCGTGGTGGGAGTGTTGTCGCCAGGCTTGGCCGATCGTTTCGACTTCGAGCTTGCGACCCCGCTGTCCTTCCTGCCGGAACAAATCAATCACGACTACCATTGGCTGCTGACCATGGCCCGCTTGAAGCCCGGTGTAACTCTGCAGCAGGCGCAGGCCGACATGGACGCGGTCACCACCAATATTGCGGCTGCCTATCCGACGTCAAATAAGAATTGGAGCGCTTCGGTCGAGCCCCTTCAGAACGATTTTCTTCCCCGCGAACGAATTCGCAACCTCTGGCTTCTTCTCGGAGCGGTCGGCCTCGTGCTGGTCATCGCCTGCGTCAATGTTGCGAATCTGCTGCTGGCCAAAGGCGCGGCCCGCCAGAGGGAGATTGCCATTCGCAGCGCAGTCGGAGCCGACCGCGGCCAGATTTTTGCCCAGTTTCTTACCGAGAGCCTGGTTCTGGCGCTCATCGGCGGCGCACTCGGAGTCGGATTCGGCGCGGGCTTGCTGCGTGCGATTCTCAGCATCGTGCCCGAAGGTATTTTGCCCACCGAAGCGAACTTCCAACTCGATCTTCCCGTTCTCGCAGTCGCGGTGGCCGCGACAACGCTCTCCGGTCTTCTGTATGGCTGCGCTCCCGCTTGGTACGCCTCGCGCGTCGACCCGGGCGACGCGCTGAAAGATGGCGGGCGCTCAGGCACATCTCCCGGCAGCCATAAACTACGCCGCGGTCTCATCATCGCTGAATTCGGACTTGCCTTGTCCTTGCTGGCTGGCGCGGGCCTTGCCGTACACAGCTTTTGGAACCTGATCCGCGTCGATCTCGGTCTGCGCACCGATCACGTCCTCACGTTTCGGCTCGAGCAACCCCAGGAACGATTTGACAATCCGGAACAGATGGACAGCTACAACCGACAAATCTTGAGCGCCCTTCGTTCCGCCCCCGGAGTGTCCGATGCCGCCACAGTTACCGGCACCCCGCTCCGCTTCTACAGCGACGGCATGCCCTTCACTGTCGTTGGCGGCCCCACCTATACGGATCCTTCGCAACGGCCGGGCGCTGGTTTTCAATCCGTCTCGCCCGACTACTTCAGAACTTTTGGCATTCAACTCCTCAAAGGACGCCCTTTTACTGAGCAGGACACGGCTGCGAGCGTGAAAGTCGCGATCGTCAACCAAGAATTTGCCAAACGATACCTGAAAGACCAGGATCCCCTCCAGCACCGCCTTTCCATTGAACAGATCATTCCCGGAGTGCCGAAACTGGGACCCGCGGTCGAGTGGCAGATCGTCGGAGTTATGCATAACGTCCGCTATGGCGATTTCCGCGATGACAATCCAGAAATTGATGTTCCCTTCGCGCAGTCACTACAACCCAGCGTCTCGATTGGCGTTCGTACCTCCGCCGACCCAGCCGCTATCGCGAAAACCGTCGCTGCCGCCGTGCATTCCGTCGATCCGCAGGTCGCGTTATCCCGTATCCGCACCATGGACCAGGTAAAAGAGGAGTCCCTTGCGGAAGACAGATTTACCATGGTTTTGTTCGCGGGTTTCGCCGCTGTGGCCCTGCTCCTTGCGGCGGTGGGCATATATGGGCTCATGGCCTACGCGGTCTCACTGCGAATTCGGGAAATCGGTTTGCGCCTCGCCCTGGGTGCAAGCAAAAGGCGTGTGATCTGGCTCGTCCTGAAAGAGGCGTCCGCGCTCGCCTCGATCGGCCTCGCGATCGGCCTCGTAGGGGCTGTGCTCGTAGGCCGCACCATGCGTGGCACCTTGTACGGTGTCGCTCCCATGGATTTTTCCGTAATCGTATCAGTTGGTGCAATCCTGTTTCTCACCGCTCTTTTTGCATCCTGCCTGCCAGCGCGCCGGGCAGCCTCGATCGATCCCATGCAGGCACTGCGAACGGATTAGCCATCCTCTTGGACTGCCCACCCTTTTGCTCCCCGCTCTTTGCTAAGAACCGGGGCGCCTCTTTTGGCTTGCGTGGGGCTTTCCATTTTCCACATCACAAAATCACAAATAACAACCTACAACCTAACTTCCCTCTTCTTACTGCTCACCTTCGCCCGCGGCTCACTCACCGAAGGAGCCGCCACCATCGCCGCCAGCGCGTAAAACCACGCCGCATTCGATGCCACCTGCAAATTGAAATCAAAGAGGCTATGCACAAGAATTCCCACGCACCCCAGCGACCCTGCCAGAGCCAACCCGCCATTTACGCCGAGCTTCCCGCTCTTCAACTTCCGCCACGCCGCCCTCGCCAGCAGCACCAGAAACCAAACCATCACCCCAAATCCAGCCAGGCCCATCTCCACCAGCAACTGCATGTAGTCGTCATGCGCTTCATTCACAAATATATTCGTATAAAAACTCTGGTACGGCGGGTACGCCGTGGGAAACGTTCCCAATCCGAAACCCAGCAGCGGCCGATCCGCAAACATCCGCGCGCAATCCTTCGCCACCGTCAGCCGCAGCCCAGTCGAAAGTTCCGTGTGCGCTTCCGTGTGGAATGTCGACAGCCGGTCCGTCACCGTCGTCCCGCCCACCAGAAGAATCCATAGCCCTGCAATCGCCAGGCCCGCGCCCAGCATCATCGCCACCCGGGGGCTCTTCCGCGGCAGCGCCACATACGCGCTCGCCAGCGCCAACTGCACCGCCAGCGCTATCACTCCTCCGCGCGATCCGCACAGCACAATCGTGCTCGCCATGAACGCCGCCGCCCCAGCCAGCGCCATCCTCGGCCCCCGCTCCACCCGACGGCTCAAACACATCGTCAGCGGGATCGGAAACAGCATCTCCATCAACCCGGCATAGTGGTTGTGATTCACATACGGCCCATAAATCCAGCCTCCCGAGCGCGGCAGCCGCAGCCAGTAAATCCGCCCATTCGCCGATAGATCCTGAATCACCGCAAAGAACGCCATCGCAAATCCATAGACGCTGGCCACAACCCCCAGGCGCGCAATCTCCTCCGCCCGCCGCAGGCTCTGCGTCAGCAGAAAACACAGAATTGCAATACTGGAAAACAGCAACGCCGAAGTCCACGTCACATACCGGTAGGAGGTAAGCCCCGTAACCAACTGCAATGCCACCAACCCAGCAAACGCCAACATCGGTGCAAATAATGGATTCCCCCGATACCCCGCCCCCTCGCCCCGCAGCCGCGGCCACAACCACACCATCAGGAACCCAGCCGCTCCCGCCTCCATCACAAACCCCGACCACGACTCCACCGCTCCAAACGCCAAGGGCCCAAACAGCAGTAACCCCATGCACCCATACAACACCGTCCGCTCCTCCCGCGGCAGCGGACGCATCCCCGATTCCAAATTCTCCAACTCGGCAAGCACTTGTGTAGGCGTCGACATTCCTGATTGTGTAGGGCCTGATTGTAGGAGACTGGGATCCTGTGGGGCGGACACTCCTGTCCGCCAGCGAAGACGATCTCCCAACCCCGCCTATCGTATCAGGTACCCCAGTTCACAAAAAAAGCCCTCCCTCCCGACGCCGGCTAAGAAGGCTAAGAAGAAGATCGTCATTCCGTCTCTACGACGGCACTAGCTGTTGATCTGCTCCCCTTAAACCGCACGCGGCTGAGTATGATTTCAGATTGCGAAAAGGGGAAGAGGCATGTCGAAGAGTCAGCACACGGAAGGGCAGATGATCGGGGCGTTAAAGCAGATGGAGGCGGTGCGGAAAGCGGAGGACGTGGCGATCGAAGCACACGCTCTATGCCTGGAAAGCGAAGTATGGCGGGATGACGGTGAGCGAGGCGCAGGAAGCGAAGCCGTTGCGGGATGAGAACACGAAATTGAAAAAGCTGGTGGTGGATCTGAGTCTGAACAAAGAGATGCTGAAGGCGGTCATTGCAAAAAACGGGTGGAGCTCGAAGATCAGCGGTCGGATGCAAGTTGGCTGCGATGGGACTATGCAGCGAGCGAGCGCCGGGCAAGACACTGTAGTTCTGGGTGTGTGGTATGCCCCCAATGGAGTAAGTACACTGCTTAGGAACGATGCTGTAGCTTTGCTCCGCCTGAGGGAAGAGGTTATTGACCAGATGCCAGCCAACAAACCGTCCACTGGTCTGGCCGACATTCCACGTAGGGCTGCTACCACGACGTACGGGCAGGTTCTCATTGATCTCCCACGAGCGTATATCGTAGATGAATCTGTAGGTGGTAGGCGGACTTGCGCGCTGCGGAACAGTGATGATGGGGATCTCGATGTGAAGATTTCCATTCAGCAGGTTCACATTGTCGATTCCGCCGCCATGGAAAGAGGCATACACCGGAAGTCCAGTCTCCGGCTGTTGGGCGTGGCTAAGTTGAATGAAACAGTTCAAAGAAAGAATCAGCAGACAAATCGTTCGCCATCTATACACACGACACCTCATAGGGCCCAGGGGATTCGTGCGACTTCGAGGAGCGCGGTCCGAAGTGGCGCAGAGGATAGCGGGTTTCGGAACGGCGTCAAGGGAAAAAGATTTCCACAAGCAAAAAAAATGGCGCCGGTTTGTCGGCGCCATAGTCGCGAAGTCGGTTGGTAACGCGGCTAGTGCGTTACCAGGGAACGGCGAGCAGCTTGGCTCGGACTGTCCCAATGCGCATAGGAATCAGGCTTGGGCGAATTCTGCCCGGCGGGCCTCATACCAGAGGGCGAGTTCGACACGATTCCAGAGTCCGAGCTTGTCATAGATAACGCGGAGGTAGTTCTTAATGACGTGTTCGGTGGTGCCAACTTCGCTGGCGACGTCGCGATTCTTGAGTCCCTGGGCAACAAGTTCGATGATGCGGTATTCGCGTTCACTGGGGATCCGGTTTCCGTAGCGTTCGACTGTAAGCACAGTTGCCTCCTGTAAAGTAAAGTTGCGAGCTGGACCCGTTTGATGCCTTGCGTAATACCGAAACGCAAAAACAGGCGGTTGAAATGAGCTTTGACTGTGCGGCGCGCCATATTGAGTTGCCGGGCGATTTCCTCGTTGTCGCAACCCTGCAGCAGCAATTCCGCAATTTGCCGTTCCCGCGGTCCGAGGTGGACCTTGGTTTCCTCCACGTGGCGTCCCCTTTCTGGACGTGACTTGCCAGCCACTTCGGTGAAATTTGGCGACACCCGGCTCTCCGTAGCGCTGGAGAGGATGGGGTGCATGTCCTGTATCTGCTCGGGCCAGAAGCGAGTAGAAAGCGATGTACAAGGACAGTACTTGGCCAATACCTAGCAGCCTGATTGCCATTTTGAGACGAGGAATTGCACAGGCGGGTTCAATTTGCGCGATTCCGGTGACAATTCTGTGACAAATGGAATCTGTAAGCCTATTATTTTGTGAAGGTTAGTGAACAACACCGAGGGACCAAACTTTAGTAACTTGGGGTACCAGAAAAACTGTATGCTCGCTGCCCCGAAATGGTCAGTCGCCAGAAAGCTAAGTAAAATAGCTTAGAACATACTTCCCATTTTACACGGTGGTTCCTCCCCTGCAGCGTAGCCCCGTCCTTAGGAGGTCCGCCTCCGCGATACAGATGTAGATCCTCTTAGGTGTGATATTTTCAGGCTTACACATTGGGGCGATCTGGAACCGTGAAGCTATCCGTAGTGATGCCTGTTTACAACGAGCGGGGAACGTTGGGTGAGGTCGTCGAGCGGGTATTGGCCGTTCCCGTGGACCTGGAACTCATTTGCGTGGACGATGGGTCGAGCGACGGGTCGCGGGAGATTCTGGCGGAGTTGCAGCTGCGGTTTCCGCAGATTCGCGTGTTATTGCAGCCGCACAACATGGGCAAGGGAGCGGCGCTGCGGCGTGGGATCCAGGAGGCGGCCGGGGACTATGTCATCGTTCAGGACGCGGACCTGGAGTACGATCCAGCGGAATATCCGATTCTGTTAGGGCCCCTGGAGCAAGGCAAGGCCGATGTAGTGTTTGGATCGCGATTCCTGGGCGGAGGGCCGCACCGGGTGCTGTATTTCTGGCATTCGGTCGGCAACTGGCTGCTGACGCTGATGTCGAACATTTTCACGGACATGAATCTCTCGGACATGGAGACCTGCTACAAGGTCTTCCGCCGAGAAATTCTGCAGTCCATCCCGATCGAGGAGGACCGGTTTGGGTTCGAGCCGGAAATCACAGTGAAGATCGCCAAACGGCGGCTCCGGGTCTATGAAGTTGGAATCAGCTACTGGGGCCGCACGTATGAAGAAGGCAAGAAGATTGGATGGAAAGACGGCGTCCGAGCGGTGTACTGCCTGGTGAAATACTCCGTTAAGGAACCTGTTGTAGCCAAGCAAGCGGCATCTGCGACAGATTCCCAAGGTCGACAGACGGCGAGCTAGTGCGGCTTAGAGGGAGTCGATCCCGTCGCCCTGCCTGTGGATTTGGTGGTGGCGAGGCTGTGCGTTGGAGCGTGGCCTGAGAAGTTAATGGGGACGCTCTTGTTGCCCTTGTCGGCTCCAGGTTTTGGCAGACTAGCTGCTCGAACTCGACTTTGCCCGGACGAGCTTGCCTGGGAGTGCAAGGACTGCTGCTCGATCCGATTGAGATCCGCTGCGGGCCCGCTGTGGACGTTCTGGCGCAAAACCAGTGCGGAGTTATCTTTGTGGCGCGAAAGATTGGCGGGCGTGCCTTTGCCAGCCAGGTGGGAAGAGGTCACCTTGCCGCTGTTTTTTGGCTGCTGCGCGCCAGAAACGGCTGAAATCGCGCTTACGGCGATCGTCAGAGCGATAATACCGGAGACTTTCATGCAGTTGGCTCTCCACTGAAACGCTGATGAGTAAAGTCTAGGCCATTCGGGATTGCTTGTCGAAAGCACTCCTGTGCTACGCCAAGTTCGTGACCATCATCAGGTTAGATGTGTCGGATCAGGTCTCGGGATGGTTGCCAAATGGGCCTGCGATCCCATCTGGAGATCGGGTGTGAGGATGAGTACCGATGTCACAACCCCGAGATCGTTCTCTGCTGGCAAATCGGCACTGTATCCCCTAGTATAGAAAGCATTCGTGGTGAGTTTTGCTTTTGTAGAGCCCTACGGGAAGAGGTTCGACAAACGGACGGTATGCAATGAATTGCACATCGCATTGCACATCGAGGTGCCGAAGGCGCCGCGTTACCGGATCCGAAGGGCTTTCAATAACTTAGAACCGGGAGTTTCCAGCCAATTCGGAAGATAAGTTGCGACTTCCGTGAGTAACAGTGCACCCAAAGAATTAAATTGGAAGGCTTTTTGGGGAACTCGCGGGTTCGCACGTTCGTTTTCTTCGAATTCTGACAGGCAATCGGTCTTTTCTAAATATTCTGTTCTTCTTAAGGAGAAACGTTTGACAGCAACCAGTCATTTGACCAGCCCGCATGGCGGCGAATTAGTGGATCTTATCGTCACTCCGGAACGCAAGAAGGCATTGCAAGCCGCTTCGAAAGACTTCCCTTCGTGGGACCTCACACCGCGCCAGACCTGCGATCTGGAGCTGCTTCTGAACGGCGGCTTTTCGCCGCTGCGCGGATTCATGAAGAAGGCCGACTACGAGTCTGTGTGTAAGAAGATGCGGCTGGCCGACGGGACCCTGTGGCCGATGCCGATCACGCTCGACTTGCCGGAAGAATTTGCCGGGAAGTTGGCCGTGGGAGGAAAGCTGGCTTTGCGTGACGCCGAAGGTGTGATGCTGGCCGTGTTGAACGTGGAAGAGATTTACAAGCCGGACCGTGCCGCCGAAGCGCAGGACGTATTTGGCACAACCGACAAGCTGCATCCCGGCGCCGACCAGACGATGAACCGCACGAATCCGGTGTACGTTGGCGGTTCGCTGGAAGGCCTGCAACACCCCGTGCACTATGACTTCCGTGGAATTCGGCTGACACCGGCCGAGTTGCGCGCGGAGTTTTCGCGTCTGGGATGGAAGAAGATTGTAGCGTTCCAAACCAGAAACCCGATGCATCGCGCTCACGTGGAGCTTTCCATGCGGGCGGCGAAGAATGTTGAAGCAAGCCTGCTGCTGCATCCGGTCGTGGGAATGACCAAGCCAGGCGACGTGGATTACTACACCCGCGTTCGTTGTTACCAATTATTGCTGCCGAAGTATCCGCACGGGACGGTGAAGCTATCGTTGCTGCCTTTAGCGATGCGCATGGGCGGTCCGCGCGAAGCGATGTGGCACGGCTTGATTCGCAAGAATTATGGCTGCTCGCACTTTATTGTGGGCCGCGACCACGCGGGTCCGGGCAAAGATTCGACCGGAAAACCCTTCTACGGCCCTTACGAAGCGCAAGAACTCTTTGCCAAGCACGAGAAGGAAATGGGCATCACCATGGTTCCGTTCAACATGATGGTGTACCTGGAGAAGGACGGCATTTACGCCCCGGACAACGAAGTGGCGAAGGGGACACCGACGCTCAACCTCTCCGGCACGGAACTGCGCGACCGCTTGAACGCGGGCCGCGATCTTCCAGAATGGTTTACCTATCCGGAAGTTGCGCGCGAATTGCGCCGCAGCTATCCACCTCGCGCCAAGCAAGGGTTCACGGTGTTCTTTACTGGGCTTTCGGGCTCCGGCAAGTCGACCATTGCGAATGCTTTGATGGTGAAGTTCCTGGAAATGGGCGGCCGGCCCGTCACCATCCTCGATGGAGATCTGGTTCGCAAGAATCTTTCTTCCGAGCTGGGCTTCTCCAAGGAGCACCGCGACATCAATATCCGCCGCATCGGGTACGTGGCATCGGAGATCACCAAAAACGGCGGGATTGCCGTTTGCGCTCCGATCGCTCCCTACGAAGCAACGCGTAAGGCAGTGAAGGAGATGATCGAAGCAGGCGGCGGCTTTATTCTGGTTCACGTGGCCACGTCGGTGGAAGTTTGCGAACAGCGTGACCGCAAAGGTTTATACGCCAAGGCGCGCGCCGGCATCCTTAAGGAATTCACGGGAATTTCGGATCCTTACGAAGTTCCGGTGAAGGCCGACATGACCATCGACACGGGCGCCTTGACCGCGGAAGAAGCGGCACAGGAGATCGTGCTGCATCTGGAACGCGAAGGCTACATCGGCGTCAGCGACGACAAGTAAAAGGGGTCGGGAAAACTTCGAGATATTTCGAGACCAATGTTCGAACTGAAGATTCTCGTTGGGTTTCTGGTGGGCACCCTGATTGGCATGACGGGTTTGGGGGGCGGCGTGTTGCTGCTCCCCATTCTCATTTATGGGCTCCACGTGCCAGCCATGTTGGCAGTCGGGTCGGACGCGTTATTCAACTTCGTCACCAAGATTGGCACAAGTTGGGTCCATCTCAGTAAGGGGACGGTGCGGCGCAAGGTGGTTATTGCGCTCGCCTGCGGCAGTATTCCCGGATCGTACGGCGGCGTTGCGGTATTAAAGCACCTCCGCTTTCTTTACGGCGATGGTGTCAACAGCTTTATTTCGCATGCCATCGGTATCCTGCTGATTTGTATTCCAATGTTGCTGCTTTTGCAGGGGCGGTTCGAAAAGGAGCTTGCGGTGCGCCAGCCCACGGCAAAGTCATTCCTGGGAATGACCGTGATTGGGTTGTTAGCTGGATTTCTGGTCGGGATGACGTCGGTGGGCTCGGGCAGTATCGTGATGATGTTGCTGCTGCTCTTCTACAGCTATCCGCCGCGCGTGATGGTGGGCACGGATATCGTGCATGCGTTGATTCTCACAGGCTTTACCAGTTTGCTCCATTTTCGGCTCCACAATATCGACTTCACGCTGGTCACGGCGCTGTTGATCGGATCGATTCCGGGCGGCCTGTTCGGAGCCTACTTAGCGACACGCGCGCCGGTCCTGTGGCTCAGGCGAATTCTATGCGCCGTGTTGCTCATCACGGGAACCCGGATGTTGTGGGCCTGATTTCACTTTATGAATCTCATTTCGCATACCGAGGCTTTATCCAGGATTGAAGAAGCACTGGAAGCTGCACGCACCATCTTTGCCCGCTTCACACCGGGCGAAGTGCAAGCGGAATACAAAGCTGGGCACGATCCGGTAACTCTGGCCGACACTCAGGTCGATGCCGCGCTGAGGAAGTGCCTACTACGTCCGGGCGAAGGATGGCTTTCCGAGGAAAGTGTCGACGATCCGATCCGTCTGGAAAGCCGTTGGGTTTGGATAGTCGACCCGCTTGATGGTACGCGGGAATTCGTGGAGGGGATTCCGGAATGGTGTTGTTCGATTGGCTTGGCACTGGACGGCAAGCCGTTCGCAGGTGGAATTTGCAATCCGGCCACACGGGAGACCTTTATTGGAACGGTGGAGAGAGGTTTGGTTTTCAACGGAAACCCGGCGCAGCCCAGCTCTCGCGCCAGGCTCGAAGGCGGGGTTGTTTTGGCGAGCCGTAGCGAAGTAAAACGCGGGGAGTGGGAGCAGTTTCAGGGAAAGGGATTTGAAGTTCGTCCAACGGGGTCAGTGGCGTACAAGCTCGCTTGCGTGGCAGCCGGGCTGGCCGACGCCACCTGGACCCTGACGCCGAAGCATGAATGGGACGTGGCGGCGGGAGTGGCCTTGATTGAGTCTGCCGGGGGATTTACGGGAACGCTCGACCAGTCGCCGCTGCTGTTCAACAACCGGAAACCGAAGCTTAGCGGACTGCTGGCTGGAGGAGCGGCGTTGAAGAACGAAATTATCGCGCTGACATCCGCCGCCGAAAAACCCGCAGCTAAGAAGCCTGACCCCGTTCGCTAGCGCGAGCTAACTCGGCGGGACGTCGCGCCGATACGAGGTGACCCGCGCCGCTCAGCCAGGCCTCAAAAACGTTTAGAGGCTGCATCCCTGAGTCCACAAAACGAGGCAACAGCAGAGGGTGGCTTTGCCGTGAGGCCAATCCCGGATCGCAGGTTGTTGCGGAAACCACACCTTCTTCTTTTAGCCATTTGAGAAATAACGTTTCGTAGTGTCCTGAGGGATAACAGAAGTGTGTAGGCATCCGCCCAGATGCTTGGGCAATGCGCTGGCGATTGTCGTTGATTTCTTTGTGGAATAGGGCCTCATCTAAGGGAGTACGGTGGCGGTGGGTGTGCAACTGGATGTCAAAGGTACGCGCCATTTCGGCAATTTCTTCGGGACGCATGATCTGGAGCAAGCGCTTGGCAACGAATCCGGCATAGTCTAAGCCAAGCAGCTTGGCGAGCTGCTCCAGCAGGTCGTTCTTTTGATAGCCTGTGAGTTTTTCCCGAAGGCACAACTGTTCCAGTGCAGCTACGACTTGCCTGCGCCCGTCCTCCGAACGCAGATCCATGGGCGAATCCAAACCCAGAGCCGAACCGGCTTGCAGGACCTCGCTGCGGCGCTGCCACAACAGATAGGAGGCCGCGACTCCAAAAATGGGCCGCGCGTAATCGCTGTAATAAGTTGTCTGGTAAACCGTTGCGGGAAATTCAAACTCGCGCAAGATGGGGCTGGCCTGGCGGTAAAAATCGTACCCGCCGTCGTCGAAGGTTAAGGCGACACTACGCGGAGGCAAGTCATTCCTATAAAGCCGTTCGACAGCCTCGGCTAACGGCAAGACCTGATAGCCTCCGCGACGGATAGCCTCGAGGCGCTCCCGAAGCGTTGCGGGCGGCAGGTATAGATTGGGACGCCACTCGTGCTCGTCTTCGAGTGACACTCCGTGATAACAGAGGATAAGTAGGCGCTCGCTGCGCCAGCGGCTATCCCGGATACGCGGGAAAGCTCCGGAATTCTTGAGCAGACGCAGGGCAGCGAGCTTCATGTTTCTTAGCATGTTGGTTTTCTCTGGATGCGTCAGACGGCCCCGTTGGCCGAATGACTCTTGGGCGCTTCGGCGTCGACGAACACACGATGCCACAATTCCAAGTTCATCAAACGCCAAATTCTGTCGGTGTGATCGCGCTGCTTCTTGCGGTGTTCGGCGAAGATGCGGTGCAGCGACTCTGGCTGAAACAGGCCCCGGGCGAGGCTGCGGTCGCTGGTCAGCATTTGTTCCACCTCGTTGAGTTGATCGCCTTGCAGCCAACGTGACCATGGCGTCGGAAAACCCATCTTTTTACGGTAGAGGATGTCCCGCGGCAGAATGTCTTCCAGGGCCCGCTTGAGAACCATTTTGCCAGACAAACCTTTCACCAGATATTTTACGGGAATACGCATGGCTTGCTCAACCAGGACGTGATCCAGGAAAGGAACACGACTCTCCAGCGAGGCAGCCATGCTCATTTGATCCTGCTTCATGAGCAATTCCACGAGATAAGTCTTAATGTCGGTGTAGAGCATTTTGTGGAGCAGGTCGCCGGGAGACTTTTCCCAATAGCCCATGGCGCTGGCGTAAGGATCGCCGGCTGTTTCCCTGGCCTGTGGGGTGAGCAGACTGCTCTGCTGATCCTGCGGGAAGGCCGAGTAGAAATTATCGAAGTACATCGATTCCCATCGTTCGCCGTCGCGTCCGAGGAAAGTGTGTTCGAGGCGTCTTTGCAGCGTGGCGCCGAGCAATTCGGATTGGATAGCGCCGCGGAGGTGGGTGCGGAGAAACGAAGGCGTGACCCCGCGATAGACTGCATCGGCGCGAGTGTTCCATAGAGTGCGGGAGTAGCGGCCATAGCCTCCGAGGGTTTCGTCGCTGCCTTCGCCGGTGAGAACGACGGTCACCCGTTCACGGGCTAAGCGCGCAACGAAATAGAGCGCAACGCTGGAAGGCCAGACAATAGGTTCATCTTCGTGCCAGATGAGATTCGGCAAGGCAGCAAAGAATTCCTGGCGCGAGACGCGAACCTCGTGATGCCGGGTTCCGATGTGGGTGGCGACCTCCTGGGCATACTGCAACTCACTAAACGCCGCCTCCTCGTAGCCGACAGAAAAAGTCTCAACTGGTTCCTGGCGAACGCGCTTGGTGAGAGCGGCCACGGCGCTGGAATCGATACCGCCGCTGAGGAAAACGCCGAGCGGGACATCGCTCATTAGATGGCTGGATACGGCCTGTTCCAGGCCAGCGCGATACATATCGATGTAGTGCTTTTCCGGAAGACTGCCGTCGTCCGGGGTGACGTTGAGGTCCCAGTACTGTCCGCCGCTCCAATCGCCGGACTCATTGAGTTCGAACCAATGGCCCGGCATGAGCTTGCGGATTCCGGAAAACATGGTTTCCGCGCCGGACGTGTAACCGAAGGCCAGATATTCGCCCAGCATGCTCCGATTGAATTCGGCTATCACGCCGGGGTAGGCGAGGATCGTTTTTATCTCGGAGCCGAAGAGCAGAGCCCGATCTTCGTTGCGATAGTAGAAAGGCTTGATGCCCAGCCGGTCGCGAGCCGCAAAGAGAACGCGGCGACGTTGATCCCAAATCACGAACGCGAACATGCCGCGGAGGTGTTGCACGCAGTCGCGACCGTATTCTTCGTAGAGATGGATGATGGATTCGGTGTCGCTGTGGGTGCGGTATACGTGGCCGCGCGCCTCCATTTCCTTGCGGGAGTCCTGGTGGTTGTAGACTTCGCCGTTATAGACGATCCAGACATCGCCGGTTTCGTTCGACAAGGGCTGGTGACCGGACTTGACGTCGATGATGCTGAGACGGCGCATGGCGATGCCCACGTTGCCGTCGAGGAAAAGGCCTTCATCATCCGGACCGCGGTGGGTGATCTGGCGGTTCATCGAGGCCAGCGTGGACCGATCCACGCGACGCGTTCGATCCTGGTAGAAGATCCCGCAGATGCCACACATTTATCGACCTGTCCTGTCTCTTGCGCCGGAAAGCGCTACATCCCGTGCAGGGGTGGCGTGGCTCAATGGCTGGTGCAGGACAATTTCGTCGCGGGAGGGCGATACGACCTGAGTCGCCTCGCCTCGCGTGACAAGCTGGCAATATGGAATCGTTCCGTGGGCGGAGACGAGCCGCTTTCCGGCCGCTTCCACATAACTGCCGTTGCAAAAATACAGATCGCGCAGAATCCGGTCAACCCTGCGGTAGTAAACGAACAAGGCGTCGCTGGCCCACCCGTCGTGCATCCACGGGCCGGCCGTTCTGCGGAAAAAAAAGCCATGCTGCTCCGCGCCGACTTCGTAGAGATAACCCTGAACTTCTGAGCCGGTTAACGGATTGAGGGAGCGCAATTTTCCGCCGGGTTGGGTGCGGCTCGATAGCGGAAGGAGGACGGTGGCGCATTCGGCTGGCAGTTCGAGTTCGGCGGAACAACGGAAGGTCCACGACTCTTCGCGACGGCCATAGACCGGAGAACACAGAGTGGGGCGGAGTTCGCGCCCCCAGCCATCGCCTGCGCAGCCCACGATCTCCAGGCCGTAGTCGGCGCCAGAGCGCGCGTAGAAGCGGCCTTCTTTTTCAGAGGAATGCAGCCCCGCGCCCAGGTGCCAGGTGAGTTCGAGACGGTGGACACCATCTCCCTCTGCCACGTCGCGAATCAACCAGAATCTCCCCGGGAGATGGACTACCCAGCGACGGTGGGTCACACCGAACTCGGAATAACCGTCGTGAGTTCCGCAGAACAAGTCAAAATGCTCGCCCTGAACCCATATCTCCTTCGAGGAACGAGTCAAACGACTCCAGGCGAATGGGCCGCGAGGATCACTTTGGCCCCGACCGTCCACCGTCATCGTGTTGTGCGAGCTTGTATTGCGCAGAACGTCACGTTCCGGGCCCTCTCCAACATATTCAAGAGTTCCGGGATCCCTGAGAAGGACGTTGTTTGCATACAATATTTGCAGGCCCAGCGCATCGGCATGGCCGTGTCCCGCCGATCCCGCGCCATGCGGACCAGCGTCGAGGACTAATTGTTGCGCCACGGGGTGCGCGCTGGCCATCAGGTAAATGCCCGAATCCTCCAGCGCGATGGAGCCTTGTGGCGTGGGAATCGACTTAAGAGCGTCAAACTGGTCGACGCCTTCCTGACCCAGCAGCCAGATCACGTCTTCGGTCAGACCAGCAGAAGTTTGTTTGAAATCTCCGCGCCCGAATACGACAGCCGCAGCCGCCAGCGGCTCGACCAAGTTCTCGGCGCGGTTCCTTTGGGGATCCGTCAGGCGTCCGCCATCGTCGTCGCCGAAGCTTGCAGTGATTCCCGTACGGCTGAGCAGTGCGAGCACCGTACACATGCGCTCGACGGTGCGGGCATACTCGTCGGGCGGGTCGAGGTCGGACTTCGCAGCCAGGAGTCCACACTGCAAGAAAAAGTCCAGAGCGTAGACGTGATAGTAGGCGCTTTGCTCAAAGTAAAAACCGTCGTGGCGTACTTGCGTTTGAGCTTGCTGGATCACCATCTTCCAACCGCGTTCCCGCCAACGGTCGGAGTGAATGGCTTCAGGGCAATTTGTTCCAATAAAAAACAGTGCCGCAACTTCGCCCAATAGATGCGTATTAGGTGAAAAATAAGTGGAGAGGTAGCGCTCAATGTGACGGCCATTGATGGCGAGAG
>Ga0080027_10000217_pt1 | contig 25929 bp, 24 predicted proteins | sample OrgsoiDNA2013046_FD_70962 | JGI IMG/M metagenome (GOLD analysis project Ga0080027, IMG submission 70962) | Permafrost soil microbial communities from the Arctic, to analyse light accelerated degradation of dissolved organic matter (DOM) -... | ecosystem: Environmental > Terrestrial > Soil >... | reverse complement strand
TGGACGCACATAAGCATCTCCGGATCGGATTATTTGGATTTGGTGTAGTGGGAGAAGGACTCTACCGCATTTTGCAACAAACCCCATCGCTCAAGGCGAGCATAAAAAAAGTATGTATCAAACATCCGGGTAAAAAAAGAAACGCACCTGAAGATCTTTTTACAACGGATAAGGAATCCTTATTGAATGATCCCGATATCAACGTGATCGTAGAAGTGATCAATGAAACCGAACCCGCATTCCAGATTGTTTCCACCGCACTGAAAAATGGTAAGGACGTGGTGAGCGCCAGTAAAAAAATGCTGGCCGAACACCTGTCCCAATTGTTGGACCTTCAAAAGGAAACGGGGCGTTCCATTTTGTATGAAGCGGCTGCCTGTGCATCCATCCCCGTAATTCGTAACCTGGAGGAATACTACGATAATGATCTGTTGCATTCCATGCGCGCCATCGTAAACGGTTCCACCAATTTTATTTTAACAAAAATGTTTGAAGAAAAGCTGGACTTCAAACAGTCGCTGCTCATGGCCCAGCAACTCGGATTTGCAGAAAGCGATCCTTCACTCGATGTGGAAGGCATTGACGCAGTCAATAAGTGGACCCTTCTGCTGGCCCACGCCTATGGTATCATATCGGATCCGAAAAAAATCGTCTTCAACGGCATTCAGCATATACAGGCCGGTGATGCAACAGTGGCCGCTGAGAAACATTATGAAATCAAACTGGTGGCCCAGGCAAAAAAATTATTGAACGGCAAAGTCGCTGCCTTCGTGCTTCCCCAATTTGTAAAATCAGACGATCACCTGAGTTTTGTGAAGAACGAATACAATGGTGTCGTCATCGAAAGTGGATTTGCGGACAAACAATTCTTTTATGGAAAAGGTGCGGGCAGTTTTCCGACAGCCTCAGCCGTTCTCAGTGATCTGTCTGCCCTGCGATATCAATACAGATACGAATACAAAAAGCTTTATCATCACGCACCACTGGAACTCACAGATGAATTCTTTGTAAAGGCCTATATCAGCTTCGACGACTGGGAATTTATACCGAAAGAAAAATTTGAGTGGATAGAAGAATGGCACGCGGAAAGCGATCGCAAGTACCTCATCGGTGTACTTTCATTTAAAGAATTGCAAAACGGCTGGTGGCGCAAAAACAAGACATCTCTCATCCTGACACCCGACCCGATTATTGAAGACGTTGAAATCCGGAAATTGAAGAAGAAAAGTCTTGAACTGGCGGGCATAAGCTGATTTACGCTTAAAGCCGAAAGCGTAAAGCGTAAAGCCTAAAACTTCCTTTTGGATCCCCGAATTTTATTTTTTTAAATGTATTGGTTTTAAGCTTTAGGCTTAAAAAGTTTTGGGCTTTACGCTTTAGGCTTTGGGCTTAAAAGGGCTTTAGGCTTAAAAATATTCCGATCCTGAAAATCAACGCACCGGTATGATTGATCCCGTTCTGGTTGTTTTTTTGTAAACCAATGAATCCGTAGTTCCCGCCGGCTTCGGCAAAAACGGACGTAGAGTTGAATTGATAAAGCACACCCAAATTTCCTTCGACACCGAAATTTCCTTTGTGTAATTGGTTTTTGATGTCGCCCGTACTGTCAAAAATTACTGTTGCGGTACCTACCCGCTGGGTTTCCTGTTTATCATAATATACTTTACTGGAACCCGCTGCAGATGCTTTGGCCGTTACAAGCAATCCACCGTATATCCCGCCATCCCAATACAATTTCCAGCGTCCCGAATTGTCCAGACCCAAACTATATTTTAAAAGAACAGGAAGCATCAGGTACTGCAGCCTGACCGTACTTGTGAAATTTGCATATAAATATTTGGCATTTGATCCGGGCGGAAAATATTGAGCCAGATCGGGAGATGCGGGAATCGTTTGCAGACCGGATTTCTGACCGCCCTGCGTTGACCATTCCAGACCGGCTTCGATTGAAATCTTCTCCACAATCCGATAGTCTGCAACAACCGCGAAGTCCGGGCCGGAGATCGTTTTATATCCCTTGCTGACATCTGATGCGCCGGCGGCCGATGAAAGATTGGGTAAACTCAAGCCGCCCTTGATTCCCCATTGAAGGTTTTGGGCATGACTGGTTTCTATGGCTAAAAAAGATAAGAATAAAAAAAATGACGGGACCGGTTTGGATAGCAAGTTATTTTATTTCTTATTGATGATATTTCAAGGTAAAATAAAGATAATACCTTTCACCGAAGGATTATTTCCGGACAGAAATTCAACTGATGACAGATAACAGATGACAGATGACAGATGACAGATGACCGTTACTCATTAATCATTAACCATTAGTTTTAGGCTTTGGGCTTTAAGCTTTAGGCTTAAAAGATATGCACGATTCCTTCTTCATCCACGATGAGTTTATTTTCCGCCTGCATGAAATCAATCACCCTACGCAAATGTTCCGAATGAATTTCAGCAAACTGGTCAAATAAGGCACGGGCCGTAAGCGACTGCTGATTCGCGCCTGCCTTCAATTTCAGATAGATTGACTCAAATTCAGCAGGGCTCAGTTTTTCCTTTTCTTTCTTTACGCAATTATCGCAGCATCCGCAATCTTCTGCTCCTTTCTCACCAAAATATTCGGCGATGGCTGTACTGCGGCACCCGTTTGTTTGGACATAATTAAGAATGCCCCGCACTCTATTAATAAATTGTTCCTTTCTAAAAGCATATGCATTTTCATCAATCCGTATATCGGCGGCTTTTCTGCGGGGCAAATTAAAATAAACCTGCGGTGTTTCTTTTTGCGGGTTATATTCCACGATATGGAAACGATGTAATTCATACAATCCTTTCATAACCTCCTCCAGCGACCAGTTCAGGAGTGAAGCCAGAACTTTTTCATGAATCGCAACCGGTTGATCATAAATTCCGGAATAGGTCCTCAATAAGGTTTTTATCAGGGGTTCGAGGGCAGGTTTTTCTTTTTCAAACTGAGTGAGCAGATCTCTTTCACTGATAAAATAAAGTGTTGCCGGCGTAAATACCGGGTCATTCAATGTGATAAATCCTTCCTGTTGTAAAACCTGCAACGCAGCCTGAACGGGTTTTGACTGAAAAGAAAATTTCTTCAGAAAGTCATTCAGATCAAATGGGTAACTAACCTGCTCCGTGCCGAGTGGGACTTGCAAATAATTCGCCAGCCCCTGGTAAATCTTACGGATATAATCCAGCGGCGGATATTGCATTTTATGAAGAAGGGACAGCTCTTCCAGCATTTCTTCATTATACAGCAAAACGGCATAAGACTTTTCCCCGTCGCGTCCTGCGCGGCCGGCTTCCTGGTAATAATTTTCGAGATTATCCGGAACTTCCGAATGCATAACGAGACGCACATCGGGCTTGTCAATGCCCATTCCGAATGCATTCGTGCACACAATTACGCGAATTGCATTTTTCATCCAGCGTTCCTGTTTTTCGTTGCGGTCTTCCTGCGTTAATCCGGCGTGATAATAATCAGAAGAGATGCCATGCATTTTGAGGAGGTCGCTGATCTCTTTGGTCCGCCGGCGGTTACGGCAATAAATAATTGAACAGCCTTCCAGCCGGCGCAGGATATCCAGCATTTTATTAAAAACAGAGCTCGTCCGGTGCGCACTGAAAGAAAGATTGGGACGCAAAAACGATTGTGTAAAAATCCGGGGGTTAACCATTCTTAATTTCTCACAGATATCTTTCCGGATTGTCGGTGTCGCGGATGCAGTCAGTGCCAGAACAGGAACGCCCGGCAGTTCATTCCGGATTTCTGCGATCCTTAAATAGGGTGGTCTGAAATCATATCCCCATTGTGAAATACAATGTGCTTCATCAACAGCAATTAAACTCACGCGCAGAGCAGGTAAATATTCCCTGAAGAGATCGGTTTCCAGACGCTCCGGCGAAACATACAGAAAACGGCAGTTCCCCGCAGTAGCCAGTTTAAAAGTGGATACAAGATCTTTGCGGCTCATGCCTGAATAAATCGCAAAAGCGGTTATGCCTTTTTTTCTCAGATTTTGTACCTGGTCCTTCATCAGGGCGATGAGTGGACTGATCACCAGGCAAAGTCCTTCTGTCACCAGGGTAGGTACCTGGAAGCAAATGGATTTACCTCCTCCCGTTGGCAAAAGAGCAAGCGTGTCGTGGCCGGACAGCACGGATTCCACTATCCCTTCCTGCTGGGGACGGAAGGAATCATATTTCCAATACTCTCTTAATACCTCTGATGCGGTGCGGTTCATGTTCCGGAATAAATCTAAATTTACAGTAGCTTTTTAACAAATAAACGGGAAGAATTAATTAGCAGAACCAGGTCGCTGACAGCCATGGCGGCAGCGGCCACAGCCGGTGTGAGTAATCCAAAAGCCGCGACCGGAATCGCCAGCACATTATAAAAAAATGCCCAGAATAAATTTTGCCGGATGGTAAGAAAGGTATGCGCGCCGAGTTGCATCGCCAGGGGCAATTTTTTCAAACCGCTATTCATCAGCACAACCCCCGCCGTCTGCATGGCAAGTTGTGAAGCATCACTCATCGAAATACCAATATCTGCTTTGGCAAGTGCCGGCGCATCGTTAATACCATCTCCCACCATGGCCGTTACCGACAAATGGGAAATTCTTTCAACCTGTTGCAATTTTTGTTGCGGGGTTTGTTCGGCAATCACTTCATCCATTCCCAGGGCAGATGCGATATCAACACATTTTTGTTTACGGTCACCGCTAAGCAGGATCGTTTTTATATTTCGCTTTTTAAAATAAGCGATCACATCAAATGCTTCCGGTCTTAATTCATCCTGCATTTCCACCCAGCCGATGATACGCTTATTTTTCGTCAGAAATATGGAATGGTTCGCATCCATCGATTGGTCTCCAGCGAAAACAGAAGATCCGGCCCTGTATTCATCGCCCTGCAGGCTGGTGGCCAGCATGCCCATTCCCTTGATTTCTTCTATTTTTTTCCATCGTATTTCGGGCTGTGCTTTCCAGGCGCGTGTCAGCGACTGGGCGATCGGATGATTGGAATATTTTTCAATGGAAAACAGGATCCTCCTGAACTCGGTTTCTTCTATCTCCGGATCCAGTATTTTAAATTCCCTGATACTGAAAGCACCAGTCGTGAGTGTCCCGGTTTTATCGAAAACAACCTGTTTGATCTTTTTGAATAACTCAAGACTATCTGCCTTCCTGAACAATACCCCATTCCTGGCTGCGCGTCCCAGTCCAACCGCGATCGCCGCCGGAGTGGCGAGTCCCATCGCACAAGGGCAGGCGATCACGAGTACGGCAATACTTCTCATAACGGATGAACCGAAATCGTGGAGAATAAAATAATTCAGCAGAAAACAAATGAGTGCTATGCCAATAACCACCGGAACAAAAACAGCGCTGATGCGGTCGGCCATCAACTGAATCTTTGGCTTGTCAGTCTGCGCACGTTTTACCAGGTCGATCATATTCGATAACACAGAATCTTTCGCGGAAGCCGTTACCTGTGCCTTCATGTTGCCATCTAGTAAAACCGATCCGCCAATGATCAGGTCCTTCGTCGTTTTATTTACAGGCAGGCTCTCCCCGGTGATGATCGCTTCATCCACCTGCCCTTCTCCCCAAAGTATTTTTGCATCTGCGGGAATCTGTTCGCCACTGCGGATGAGCACCAGATCGCCGCTGCGCAGCTGGAGGCTGTCAACAGGAAAAATGATTTCCTGGTGCTGGTCATCAAAAGCAATCATATTGGCGGTTACTTTTTGTGTTCTGACCAGTCGTGTGAGGGCTCGCTGCGTTGTCTGGAGTGAACGTTCTTCCAAATAATTCCCGAAGAAAACCAGCGTGATGATGGCCGCCGCGGTTTCATAAAAAAGATAGGATTCTCCCAGATTGAGCAGGGTTCCGGTCAGACTATATATAAAAGCGGCGGTTGCCCCGAGGGCAATCAGGACATTCATATTCGGTGAACGCTGACGGATACTTTGAATGGCGCTTCTTCCAAAATAATACATGCCTGTTATATAGACCGGCAAACATATGATCAATTGTACCCAGGAATTATGTATCCAGTGTAGAAGTGGCCCATGACCCAGCATGTGCAATTGCAAGATGAGTGTAAGGGGGACCGAAATGGCGAGATAACGGATGAATTTATTGGAGTGTTTTTTTGCAGCAATCTCTTCTGCCACATGATAGCCAAGTCCTTCGATTCCCTTTTTCAGATCCTGTTCCGGTATTCCGGGTTCGTTCAGAAACTGTGCTTCGCCAGCCGTCAGGCTGACCCGCACATCCTTCATACCCTTTTTTTCAAGAAACCCATTGATCGTTTGCGCACAGGCGCTGCAACTCATCCCTTCTACCTTCCAACTAACTGTTTCCATGCTTATTTTATCAAAATGCCGGTTCAAATTTACCGAATTCCGGGCGGACCGCTTTTCATGATATAAAACAAGCCGGGAGCTATCTTTGTTGAATGGAATGGATATATGCCCTGCCTGAAATCGATGAAATGGCCCGGGTTTTCTGGGAATCCTTTCCGGATAAAAAAATATACGCTTTTCAGGGAAATATGGGAGCGGGTAAAACAAGTTTTATCCGGGCTCTTTGCGGGGTAAAACACGTAATAGAAACCGTTGGCAGTCCCAGTTTTTCCATAATTAATGAATACAGTTTCCCTGCGGGTATTATTTATCACCTCGATCTGTACCGCTTAAAAGATGAAGAAGAAGCCATCCGGGCGGGCGTGGAGGATTGTTTGTATTCAGGCGAAATCTGTCTGGTGGAATGGCCGGACAGGGCGCCGGGTATTTTTCCGGAAGAGACACTGGGAATTTTCCTGGAAATTCTGGATTCAAACACGCGAAAAATACGGATGCCATCAGTTATTGGAAAAAATTCAGGATAAAATTGTAATTTCCATCCCCACATTATTCAGCCCGGCCGAGTCAAACGTCCTTACATGTCGCAACACAGCAAACCGTATATCAGCACTTCATTCAGTTATGAAACCCTTGAAGAGACCCTGGACGTAAAGCCGAAATCCCGCATGCTGCTGATTGGCGTGCCCAAGGAAACCGCTTTCCAGGAAAACAGGATCGGTCTTACGCCGGAAGCCGTGAGCGTTTTAATCAGCAACGGTCATGAAATCCTCATAGAACACCATGCCGGTGAAGCCGCCCATTATGGTGATAAAGATTACAGTGAGGCGGGCGCCCGCATCATATATGAAAAAGCTGAAGTATATAAATGCCCGACCCTGATAAAATCCGCTCCGGTGGTTGAAGAGGACCTTCCCCTTTTGCAGATGAATCAGACTATAGTCTCTCCCATACATTTGTCGGCCCTCAAGGCAGAGCTTCTGCAGAAAATGATGGAGAAGCGCATTACGGGTATTTCATTTGAAAATCTCAAGGACGAGAGTGGCAGTTATCCCATTGTCCGCAGCATGAGCGAAATTGCCGGCGGCGCCGTGATGCTGGTCGCGGCGCAATACCTGGGTTCCTCCAATCACGGGAAGGGCGTATTGCTGGGAGGTATTTCCGGAATTCCCCCAACCAAGGTTATTATTCTGGGAGCCGGTATCGTTGGTGAATATGCAGCCCGGGCCGCGCTCGCGCTCGGCGCCTCCGTAAAAGTGTTTGACAACAGTGTTTCCCGTTTAAAAAGACTTCAGAACAACATTGGATTTCGCATATATACCTCCGTTATTGAGCCGCGCATCCTGTCCAAACAATTGAAAAGCTGCGAAGTGGCCGTAGGAGCGCTTTCTTCACAATCGGGCCGGACGCCGGTAGTGGTTACCGAAGAAATGGTGAGCAATATGCGTACGGGCAGTGTGATCATTGACGTGAGTATCGACCGGGGCGGATGTTTTGAAACCTCCGAAATCACCTCACATGAACATCCGACTTTTATAAAATATGGCGTGATTCACTATTGTGTCCCGAATATTCCATCCGGTTTTGCAAGAACCGCTTCGCAGGCTATCAGTAATGTGATTACTCCGCTCCTGCTGGAGGCATCTGAAGAAGGTGGTTTTGACAACCTGGTATGGCACAAGATTCATTTACGCAGTGGCATATATATGTTCAAGGGAGCGCTTACCAATTTTCATTTAAGCCAGCGATTCGATTTGAAATATACCGACCTGAATCTGCTTATCGCCAGTCAGCGATAATCACAATACCGACTTAGTCCTTCTAATCGCCGGTCAGCGATAGTCACATAGTGACTTTCAGATTGTTCATGTTAATTTCCGTCTTACAAAAAGAATATTCGGCAGTATCATTCGAACTCACGATTACAATTCTTTCACGGCAAAAATCCCGGATCAGGTCATGGTACAGACCTATGCCCTCAGCATCGAGATTGGTTGTGGGTTCATCCAGTAACAAAACGGGTGTGTCGGAAAAAAAAGCCTGCGCGAGTTTTACTCTCTGTTTCATGCCCGAAGAATAAAAGCGGATCTGTTTGTCCGCTGCTTCATGAAGTCCAAGCTTTTCCAGCACCTGATGAATGGAGAAACCGGGGAGCAGGGGTTTGAACGACCGGTGAAACCGGAAGAATTCGTTGGCCGTCATTTCCTCGATGGTCTCCAGGTAAGGCGCCGCAATGGAAATCAGGGGATAATACTCTTCAACGGGAATATCGTTTTGATTATGATATATCAGGTTGCCTTCCGATGGCATCAGCGCGCCTGCAATAAATTGAAGTAAAGTTGATTTCCCCGAACCGTTGGGACCGGTTATGGCGTATGCATTCGAAGAAAAAAACTGATAGTCGAAGTGCCGGAATATCCATTCCCGGTTGAATCGCTTGCCTGCATCAGACAGGGTAATCCTCATCGAGGTTGCTTTTACTGAAGCGTTTGATGATGCCGCGGCTGCTTTCACGGATAAAAGTTACAATTTCATCACGCTCATCGGTAGCTGAGAATTCTTCTTCCAGGAATTCCAAAGCCTGTGAAGTATTCAAACCCTTGTTATAAATGATGCGGTAGATGTCCAGGATATGATTGATCTTATCGATACTGAATCCCCTTCTTTTGAGTCCTACTGAATTCACGCCACAATAACTCAGTGGCAAACGTCCTGCCTTGATATAAGGCGGAATATCTTTCCCCACCAGAGAGCCTCCCTGGAGAAAACTGTGCCTCCCGACTCTTACAAACTGGTGAATGGCGCACATGCCACCCAGAATGGCATAATCTTCAATGATCACATGGCCCGCAACCTGGGTGTTATTGCTCATCACGCAATAATCTCCCACGATACAATCATGCGCCAGATGGCAATAGGCCTGGATCAGGCAATTGCTACCGATTGAAGTTTTTTCCCTGTCCTTGGTTCCCCGGTTTACGGTAACAAACTCGCGTATCGTAGTATTGTCCCCAATAAAAACATTTGAATATTCACCCTGAAATTTCAAATCCTGCGGAATGGCCGCAATCACGGCGCCGGGAAAAATCCGGCAGTTCTTTCCGATGCGCGCACCTTCCATAATGGTTACGTTAGAACCGATCCAGGTTCCTTCGCCTACTTCCACGTCCTGGTGGATGACGGAGAAAGGATCGATTTTCACGTTGGTTGCAACGCGCGCATTAGGATGTATATAAGTATGAGGATGGATCATTCTTTCATCGGTTGATGGTGTTGAGGCCCGCTGCCTGTTTGAAACTTTTTCTTTGATAACTACAGGTTGCTTCATAAAAAATGCTGAGCAAAACCCAGCTCTACAAAAATAACCTTATTTGCCACAAATCCGCTAATTTAACTTCGCTTTACCAGCTGCGCCATCAGGTCAGCCTCAGTGACTACTTTATTGCCCACGAAAACTGTTCCGCGCATCTCAACAATTCCTCTGCGAATTGGATTCAATAATTCCATTTTCATCACCATGGTATCTCCTGGTACAACCTTCGCTTTAAACTTGCAATTATCTATCTTCAGAAAATAGGTATCGTATTGACCTCCACCCGCCATGGCATTGATCGCCAGGATGCCCCCGGTCTGCGCGAGCGCTTCCACCTGTAATACACCCGGCATAATGGGATTTCCCGGGAAATGACCTACAAAAAACGGTTCGTTAAACGTCACATTTTTTATTCCGACAATATGTGTATCCGTTAGTTCAATGATCTTATCAACCAGCAAAAACGGATACCGGTGCGGCAGCGTTTTTTCAATCTGCTGGCTGCTGTAAATCGGCTGTTGGTTCGGATCATAAACCGGCGTATTCCTAAGATGTTTATTCTTCCGGATATATTGCTTGATCTTTCTGGCAAAATCCACGTTAGTAGAATGTCCCGGACGGCTGGCAATCACATGCCCCTTGATCGGATAACCAACCAGGGCCAGGTCACCGATCACGTCGAGCAATTTATGCCGTGCGGGTTCGTTGGGAAAACGCAGTTCCAGGTTGTTCAGGTAGCCACCGCTTTTTATTTCCATGTTCTCACGTCCGAAGGCTTTGGCAAGCCGGTGCATTTCATCGTCCGTCACTTTTTTGTCGACGATAACGATGGCATTATTGATATCTCCTCCCTTAATGAGATTATTTTCGAGCAGCATTTCCAGCTCGTGTAAAAAACAAAATGTGCGGCAGGGGGCTATCTCAGTTTTAAAATCCTTCATGGACTTGAGCCCGGCATGCTGGGTGCCCAGAACGGGACTGTTGAAATCTATCAGGGTGGTCACTTTATATTCCATTGAGGGCATCGCCATCATCTCCACCCGTTTCTTCTCATCATAATGGGTGATATTGTTGTCAATACTATACCATGCTTTGGCCGCGTCCTGTTCTTCCAGCCCCACTTCTTCAATAATCTCTACAAAAGGTTCCGAACTGCCGTCAATAATGGGAATTTCCGGACCGTTTATTTCAATCAGGCAATTGTCAACCCCCATACCCACCAGGGCGGCCAGGATATGCTCCACGGTGCTGACACGGGCGCCATTGTCTTCCAGTGTGGTTCCCCGGGAAGTGTCCGTTACCAGGTCACAATCCGCTTTGATCATCGGCCTTCCCGCCAGGTCAATGCGCTGGAACTGAAATCCATATCCCGGATTGGCGGGACGTAGGGTCATGTCAACCATGATTCCCGTATGCAGCCCGGTTCCAGAAATATGCACGGCCTGTTTAAGCGTATGTTGTTTATCCGGATTGAATTGTGCGTCCATTACAAGAATTATAACCCGCAAAGATACAGTTTGGGCACGACTTCCATCCCGGCGAAGGCGGGATAGTATTAACAAAAAATTACCCCGTGAAACCCCATAACTGAAAATGATTTAATTTTATTTGTATACAAACGAAATTATGGAAGGAAAAAAGCCTAAAATCCTGTTATGCGAAGACGACGCCAACCTCGGAATGGTGTTAAAGAACTACCTGGAGTTAAACGATTTTGACGTGACGCTGGAGCGGGATGGCCGCCTGGGACTCGCCGCATTTCAGCGTGAACACATAGATCTCTGTCTGCTCGACGTCATGATGCCTCATATGGATGGATTTACATTGGCTGAAGAAATCCGCGATGTAAATCCGGATGTACCCTTGTTCTTCCTGAGTGCAAAAACGATGAAGGAAGATATTATTCAGGGATACAAGCTGGGTGCGGATGATTATATCACCAAACCCTTCGACAGTGAAGTGCTGCTGCTGAAGATCCGCGCCATCCTGAAAAGAAATGACGATTTAAATAAAGAAGCAGACAATAAAGAATTCGACCTGGGTTCCTATCATTTCCATCCCAAACTCAGACAGCTCGTTCATAACGGAAAAACACAAACGCTTTCTCCCAAAGAAAATGAGTTGTTGAAAATGCTTGCCGAACACCTTAACGATTTGTTGCCGAGAGAAGCCGCACTTAAAAAAATCTGGGGTAGCGACACCTATTTTAATGGACGAAGTATGGACGTCTATATCGCCAAACTCAGAAAATATTTACGCGACGACAGTAATATTGAAATCGTGAATATCCATGGTAACGGATTCAGACTGGTGGTACCGGTCAAAGCAACTATATAAATTTCACTTCCGCAAGAATCGGGTTTTACATCAATCGGCTATGGGCTAGTTTTGATTATTAAAATTTAATAATCATGCACAAACGAAGCGAGCCGGAGATTTTATATTTTGGTACCCCGGTCGTGCTGATCAGCACCTGTAACGAAAATGGGTCGTATAATATAGCGCCTATTTCTTCCGTATTCTGGTTAGGATGGCGCTGTGTGATAGGCATCTCCGCATTTTCCAAAACAACGGAGAACATCAAACGAAGCGGAAGTTGCGTACTCAACCTGCCTTCAGTAAACGAAGTTTCTGCCGTCAACCGCCTGGCATTAACAACCGGATCGAATCCCGTTCCGGAAGGGAAAAAACAAAAAGGCTACCGCCATGTACCGGATAAATTTACGCTGGCGGGCCTGACTCCACAGTCTTCAGATACTGTTCCCGCTCCGAGGATCCTCGAATGTCCGGTTCAAATGGAAGCCAGACTCGAGACGATCCACGGCATCGCGGAAAACGATGAATTGCAAAAAGGAAAGATCCTCACAATGGAATTCCGGATTCTCCGTGTGCACCTGGAAGAATCTATCCTGATGAATGGTTCCCATAAGCGCGTGGATCCCGACAAATGGAGACCGCTGATCATGAGCTTCCAAAAATTTTATGGCCTCGGCGATCAGGTGCTTGAATCAAAACTCGCCGAGATACCTGAGTCCTTGTATCACAGTCCGGATATGGATAAAGCAAGACAGGCTTCCCTTCCCAGAATGGAAAGGTTGCAGGCTTCATAAACTACATCGTCGGCCGGGTAATGGGCTTGCCGACACGATGATGTTAACGATTTGTGGGATAAGTTTTAACAAATTGATTTACAAGGTTCCGGTAGTTTCAATGCATGAAATCGCTCAACCATCTGCTGGTCTTTTTCAGCCCATTATTATTCAGCAGCCCGATCTATGCGCAAGCGCCTGAAAATCCGCCGGACAGCGATATTCAGCAAATATTTCCGCCTTCGCCCCTGAACAAAAATTATACATTTCACTTCAAGGGTAAATTTGAGGAAATACCCCTCAAGACACCCGACAGCATTCGTTTGAATGCAATCCTTTTTCATGCGGATTCATCTAAAGGGGTCATTTTCTACCTGCACGGAAATAATGGTGCGCTAGACAAATGGGGGGAAATTGCACCCATTTATACCAGGTTGCATTATGATATTTTTATGCTGGACTACAGGGGTTATGGAAAAAGCGAGGGAAAAATAAAAAATGAAAAACAACTCTACAACGATGTTCAGTTTGCTTATGATCTGGTGAAAATACTTTACTCCGAAAAAAAAATAATCATCCTCGGATATTCAATAGGTACCGGACCGGCCACCATGCTGGCTGCTACCAATCATCCGGAGAAATTAATTCTTCAGGCACCTTATTACAGCCTTTCCGATGCAGTACATTTTTTAGATCCGTTGTTGGATACCACACAAATGCCTTTTCAATTCAATACTTATACGTATTTACCGAAAGTATCCTGCCCGATCGTAATATTCCATGGTGATGCCGACAAAACTTTTTATTACGGATCTTCGAAAAAGTTGAAGACATTTTTCAAACCGGGGGATGAACTCATTACGTTAAAAGCTGCCGGACACGATGCAATGGAAAAGAACATGGACTATTTGACCGCACTGAAAGAAGTTCTTAATACTGTACAGTAACTACTGCCGTTCAGCAGGAAATTAAATTTCTATCCAAAATATTTCCTGTGATTTTTGTAGAATTGGGAAAGGAATAAACCGAGATTAAAATATTAGCAATCATAACCCAATTTACTTTGTAATTTAACGAATCGGTTGCAGTGTATATTAATGATGATTCAATTGAAGTAACGAAAAAGAAATACTAGTTAATCTTCAATATTTTTTGAGTAAAAATAATAAAACAGCGCACAGAAAATAGCGCCGGCAATTACCCAAACCATAGCATCTGGATAATGGTAACCCAAATATCCTAAAAAGAATACACCTGCCATGCTCAGTAATGACTTAAAAATAGCAGGCAATAATTTATTCGTCTTCATGCTTTTGGTTTTGAGCTGTCCAATTTTATCAATTTGCGATCACTCATTCTTTAGTTTTTCTTTCCCTCAATCTTAATATTTATTTAGGTGTAAACTATCCACATAACAGACAGCATTATAACCCCCTCACGTGCAAGGTCAGCCATTTTTTTACAACTAAGCCTGTTTTTTTACTAAGATTATACGCCACCGTTTAGTTAAAGTTGGTCAAAACATAATGAAATGTAATAATCGTGAAGGGAAGCCTCCTCCGGGAGTCCTAGTCCATGCCGTTGGTTATGTTTGCGCTATTTTCCGGTTGCAGTTGATATTACCTGCTAATCGCGGCTTTTTATCTATTTTTAGGTATATGAGTAATCTAATTTGGATCGCTGTCCTTATCCTTGGTGTGTCCGTACGTCTCATTATTTACTTGCGAGCAAGACGTGGAAGAAAGAAGAATCCGAACGAGGCTCCATAGTGGTACCCCAAATTCTAATTACCCCTCTATCGCACTACACTCGGCGGGGAAACCCAGCTCTAAATCCAGTAAAGACCACAAAGGAAGAATTAGACATAACGTGTATGAAATATCCCCCTCTCATCACGTTTATAATTAAATATTCAACTCTTTTACCATGAGAAAAAAGCCATTTTTAACAATATTAATACTTGGTGTCCTTATTGTTATGGTTGTGCAAATAATAAATTTATCCCAGGGGAATAAGTTCCCAAAACAGTTAACAAAAACAATATTAATTGTTACAATAATAGTTGGAGGGCTATTTGAATTGATTAGCAGAATTGCAAGAAGAACAAAAAATAATGCATCCTGATCATCAAATTCCCATTAGTTCTAAAATTCCCACTAGTTCTAATACGTAATAGTTGTCTGAATAGCGCCTTAATCCGAATTTAAATTCATCTACGGAGTTCACTATGATTTTTTTTTACTTAGCTCATTATCAATATTTAATAATTGCCGCAAATTAGAGTTCCATTTAATAAAAATCTTTACTATTTTGGATCAATTACAAAATCAGTACCCGATGAAAAAGGAAATGAAAAGGCTTTTTATTAAATATTTGGGTAGAAAGTATGCGGTAAACACGGTGAAGATTTTTGAACCGGGAAAGATCATCTATGACTTAATAACCGTTATTGATGCAGAAACTAACAAACTGGCATTCCCAAATCAAAAATTGAACGCGGTAACATTAGATACCCACGACAGCACCCTTACGCTTTTCACGTCACTCATAAAGGATTTACCCCAAGAATTAATTACTGCAATAAAGAATGGGATAATGGACGAGTATCATGGACGAGTATCTGAATCCATTTAAGGTATCCTCGAAGCAGCCCAAATCAACAGTTTATCAAATCCGAGAAACTCAATGTGGCCAGCAGATAACACCGGAATGGTTTGTAATCACTTAGCAACGTTACTAAACAAAAATGCCCGCTAACGCGGGACATCTGTTTTAATTTGCGGAGAGGGCGGGATTCGAACCCGCGATAGCGTTTCCACTATACACACTTTCCAGGCGTGCTCCTTCAACCACTCGGACACCTCTCCTTCCGCTTTTAAGGACCGCAAAAATAAGGTTTCAGCTCTTACGGTTCGAATATTTTTAAGGTATGGGCATTCCTGCGTTAATTATTTTCGCCTGCTTTAAAGATTCGGTGAACGAATCTGTTTAGCCATTAATCACAGGTTTTGGGCTTTAGGCTTTGAGCTTTAGGCTTTGGAAAATATTTTTAAGGCATTGGCGGTCGTAATACGGGCAATCTCATCCACGCTAATTCCCTTGATCTGCGCCAACTTTTCCGCCACATAAGTAAGATAACTGCTCTCATTTCTTTTCCCGCGAAAGGGCATGGGAGGCAGGTAAGGTGCGTCCGTTTCCAATACAATATTCTCCAACCCGATCTCCCGGATCGCCTCCGGAAGTTTACTATTCTTATACGTCAGTGTGCCGCCAAGACCCAGATAAAAACCAAGCCCGACAATTTTTTTGGCTGACTGTTCATCATTATTAAAACAATGAAATATACCACGCAGATTTCCTTTCTGATGTTCCTGGACAACGGCAATGGTTTGATCAATGGATTCGCGTGAATGAATCACGATGGGCAAATTCAAATCCAGGGCCCATTCTATCTGCCGGTGAAAGGCCTGGTATTGTTCTTTTTCAAAACTCCGGTCCCAATAAAAATCAAGCCCGGTTTCTCCGATCGCCGCAAATAGCCTGCCAGCAAGACTTTGCTCTACATGTTGAAGCGCCTCTTCCACGTCTGCCTTTACCGAACAGGGATGCAGGCCTTGCATGGCAAAACAAATGTCCGGATAACGTTTTTCCAGTCCAAGCATAGAAGACTCACTTTCCCGGTCAATGGCCGGAAGATAAAACCGACTGACCCCGGCTGCCAGAGCCCGCCGGATAACTTCATCAATATCCTCTGTCAGGGCGGGATCATATAAATGACAATGTGTATCAATCAGTTCCATATACAATTTCAATTGGTGTTCCGGTATGTTGTTGCAGCCCGTTTTTTCAAATTTTCCATCTAATGGTAAACACTTAGTCCGTTATTTGGTTTCAAATCCGGTTTCTTTTCCTTCGTCCTTCCATGCCGCTAAATGCCTGTATAAGCATGGTTATCTGCGAAATATGTTTGGTGAATCAAAAAAAGTTCTACCTTTAAATCAGTTTTCATAGGGTACGGATTAAAAACGGGCCAGGGTGTCTACCCCGGCCCAATTTTTTTTTAGTGAATTCTTCCTGTTCATCTTCGTTTTCCGTCTACCATTTACGTGTTTTCCCCTCATCATTTATTGAATGGTTTCGAAAGAGAAACCTTTCTGTGAAAAATACGCAAGTACAATGGGTAATGCCTCACGCATAACAGGAAATGCTTTGGTACTGTCATGAAAAACAACAATACTGCCCGGGCGTGATTTCCGAATGACCCGCTCCGCAGCCTGTTTGCCACTTACGGAAGGATCAAAATCTCCGCTAAGCACATCCCACATCACCACTTTATAATGAAGTTTGTCAATCAGGTTTCGAATTTGAAATGCACTGGCCCGTCCATAAGGAGGGCGGAATAAATCCGAATCAATCTGTTCACGGGCTCTTTCGATATTCTGCAGATAGACCGCATTGTCAGTCTTCCATCCGTTCAAATGATTAAACGTATGATTGCCTACCCGGTGGCCCTCCATCAGAATTCGTTTATATATGGCCGTTTCCTCAATCACGTTTTTTCCAATGCAGAAAAAACTGGCTTTGGCATTATATTTCTTCAGCTCGTCCAATGCAAAAGGAGTGGCGGCGGCATGTGGACCATCATCAAAACTGAGATAGATTTTATTCCCGCCCGACTTAGGTGGATAGTTCCAGAGACAGGTCGGATAAAGCATCTTCAGCCAGAAAGGTGTCTTTGTAAAGTAAAACATGATGCAATTTACTCAGAAGCTGTTGATATGAATAACCTGCCCGTGCTGGCGAAATACTTTTCCATTATCCTTTAAGAACTGCTCCTGGGTGAACTTGTCCGTCAATAACTTATCCAGGTATATTTTTTCTTCTTCCCTGGTGATCGTCACCGGTTTACCCATATATACGGCCTGATCACAGTAACCTTTCAGCAAAGGATCCAGCTGATTATAAAACAGGTCGGTAGAAGCATAGATATCAGACCCGATCACTTTATCCCCGCTCATACACACAAAACCCACGATCGTGCTGTCCATGGTTTTGAACTTCTTCTGGAAAAACTGATAGTATTCATCATTCAGCTGCGTCATTTTCTTATCGGCAATCCGGGAGAGATAGGCTGAACTTTTATTCGGGATATTACCTTCTCCTAGCTGCTTTGCAATTTCCCGCCATATCAACACCTGGTTCTTACTTTCGTCAAGCACTTTTCGCAGCGACGGATTCGCATAATTCTCATAAGAAAATTTTTTCTCCTTATCACTCCAACGGAGTTCTTCCACACACATCGCAGACACATACTGATCCCGTCCATTCGGTTCGAGCAAAGTATCCTGCGCAATGATGCGGTCCTGGCGTCCTCCTGAAACCACTTCACCGGATGAAATATAGATCGTCTGGTCGGAATGATTATTGATGCGCAGGAAGTGTACGTTTTCTGTAGAAGCGGACCCTCTTTCTGTAATGGTGGCGATGCCCTGCTTCATGGCCTGGCTAAGGGAAATCACGCGTGGCACCCCGTTTCCGAATCCGTTTTTAGGGCGAATAGGGATGATCCGAAGGTTTTTAAATTCTATGGCGGAATCATAGTCAACATACACATTGTCATACGTAATTTCCTGTGCCTGCAATATTCTGCACAAAAATAAACAAGCGATGGTTGCAAAAAATTTCACGGGTGAATATACTATTTCAACCTGCATTGAGCAACCGGGCCGGGTTCCTTTAACAAAAAACACGCAGCAGAACTGACCCGGATCAATGATTCCTGGCCCATTGATTATCTTTGCCCGCATGGAAAAAAAAGTCAGGGTGCGGTTTGCTCCCAGTCCCACAGGCGGTCTGCACCTCGGTGGTGTACGGACCGTTCTATATAATTACCTCTTTGCAAAACAACACGAAGGGGATTTTATTCTCCGTATTGAAGACACGGACCAGGGACGTTTTGTAGCCGGTGCCGAAGAATATATTTACGAAACCCTGAAATGGTGCGGGCTGGAGCCCGATGAAAGTCCCCGGGCCGGAGGTCCCTACGCCCCTTACCGCCAGAGCGAAAGAAAAATGATATACCGCGAATATGCTGAAACCCTGGTTCGCTCAGGACACGCCTATTATGCTTTCGACACGCCCGAAGAACTGGAAATCATGCGCACCACACACCGAAGCGCCGCCAATCCTTCCCCGCAATACGACCATCAAACGCGCATGCATATGCGAAATACACTGACCGTCGGGAAAGAAGAATCCGGGAAATTATTAGCAGGCGGAATGCCGGCTGTGGTCCGAATAAAAATGCCGGATGGCGAAACCGTTGCCTTGAACGATATGATCCGCGGACGGGTGGAATTCAACACCTCTCTGGTAGATGACAAAGTGTTACTGAAAGCCGATGGAATGCCGACCTATCACCTGGCCGTCGTAGTGGATGATTTTCTCATGCAGATAACACACGCATTCCGCGGTGAGGAGTGGCTTTCCAGTGCCCCGGTGCACGTACTCATCTGGCGATGGCTTTTTGGGGAAGAGAACATGCCCGCCTGGGCACATTTCCCCCTGATATTAAAACCCGACGGAAACGGAAAACTCAGCAAACGGGATTCGGACCGGCTCGGAATTCCCATATTTGCGATGGACTGGAAGGACCCGGTATCCGGTGAAATCATTTCCGGTTTCCGCGAAAAAGGATTTCTTCCCGAAGCCTTTGTCAATATGCTGGCCGTGCTGGGTTGGAACGACGGGACCGAACAGGAACTCTATTCTCTTCCGGAGCTGATTGAAAAATTTTCCATAGACCGGGTTCATAAGAGCGGTGCAAAATTCAATTACGAAAAAGCTAAGTGGTTTAACCAGGAATGGATCCGGAAAATACCCGTTGAAGAACTCATTCCGGCGGTCAGAAAAATTTTTTCGGAACACGCATTGGATATTCCTGATGAAATCTATCTCCGCTCTGTGATCCATCTCATCCGGGACCGATGTCATTTACTACCCGAGTTTTATTCACAAGGGAAATTTTTTTTCGTTTCGCCGAAACTATGGGACCTGGAATCCGTCAAGCCGAAGTGGACGGCGGCAAAAACGGAATTCTTTACTGCCTATATCGAATCCTTTGCCAGCGGAACAGAATGGAATGCATACAACCTGGAAACGGTTTTTAAAGAACTCGCCGCAGAGCGGCAGATCAAAGCCGGAGAGTTGCAACTTCCCTTCCGCATCATGCTGGTCGGAGAAAAATCCGGACCTCCGGTTTTTGAGATCGCCGCGCTGCTTGGGAAAAAGGAAACGGGTGAAAGAATAAACCGATTTCTCGGGCAAACAGGAAATTGGTGATGCACATGAAAAAATTAAACCGGTTTTTGTACTTACTGGCTTTGATCAAATTCGTTCTCCCTTTTTTTTTACAGAACCCTGTTTATGAACCGCACCGGGACGAATTCCTGTACCTCGCCGAAGGAAACCATATGGCTTTTGGATTCATGGAAGTGCCCCCGATGCTGTCTGTTTTTGCCTGGTTGACCCGGCATCTGGGAAATAATATGTTCTGGATAAAATGCTGGCCTTCTCTGCTCGGCGCTCTCAATTTTATACTGGTAGGTAAACTCATTATTTCGCTGGGCTCCAAAACATTTGCCCTCTTCCTGCTCTTCTGTTGTTTTTTCTTTACCGGATTTCTCCGTGTACATTTTTTATTCCAGCCCAATTTCCTGGAAGTATTTTTTTATACTGTCATCGCATTCGGATTGATACAGTATATCCGGACTGCAGAAAATAAATGGCTTTATATCACCGGCCTGGGCGCCGGGTTTGGATTGTTAAGTAAATATTCAGTCGCCTTTTATCTGATCAGCCTGGTGCCGGCGCTTTTACTTACCAGACACAGAACCATTTTCCTTAACCGTCATCTCTATTTTGCCTTGGTGCTTGCCTTCATGGTTTTCCTGCCAAATCTGATCTGGCAGTATGTTCATCATTTTCCTGTCTTTTATCATATGCATGAACTGAATTCCACCCAGCTTCAGTATGTGCAGCCACTTTCATTTCTCACAGATCAACTGGTAATGTTTCTACCCTGCTGCTTTATATGGGTGACCGGATTTTTATATTTGTTCCTGAGTAAAGAAGGAAGAACCTATGTTTTTCTGGGCTGGGCGTACCTTGGTGTGATCGTCATCCTGCTTTGGTTCCATGGAAAAAGTTATTATGCATTAGGGTTGTACCCCATGCTGTTCGGATTTGGATCATTTGCCATAGAAAAATGGACTGTCCGGCCACGCTTCTTTCTCCGGTTTATATTTTCAGCTGTCATTATCTACTTCGGAATTTATTTCACCTTTATCAGCCTGCCCCTGCTGGATCCTTCGAAACTGGCGGCTCATTATCAGAAAACACATGCCGCCGGCATGGGCGTATTAAGATGGGAAGACCAGCAGGACCACCCCCTGCCTCAGGATTTTGCCGACATGCTGGGATGGGAGGAAATGGCTCGGAAAACAGCCGCCGCCTTTCACTCGCTGGATCGTAATCAACAGGCGAATACCCTTATTTTTTGTGACAACTATGGTATGGCCGGCGCCATAAATTATTACAGGAAAAAATACCTCTTGCCCGAAGCGTATAGCGATAATGCCAGTTTTTTATACTGGATTCCGGACTCTGTAAAATTTCAAAATCTTGTACTCGTTGAAAATGATCCGAACGAAATGCATTATGATTTTATAAAGCAATTTTCAGGTGCCATATTGACCGACAGTATCACAAATCCTTTTGCACGGGAAAAAGGAACGGCCATCGTGCTGCTGACTGGCGCAAGCGAAAAATTCAGAAAATTCTTCATCGACAAATTACATGCCGACCGGATAAAAACACGGGGTTATTAAATCCGGATTTCGAGAAAACAGTTGCGTAAATTTGATTCATGAACAAATCCTTTTCACGACCGATCCGCGTGCTCGTGGCTAAAGTAGGACTGGATGGCCATGACCGTGGTGCAAAAGTTATTGCCAGTTCACTTCGCGATGCGGGCATGGAAGTTATTTATACGGGCCTCCGGCAAACGCCGGAAATGGTTGTGAACGCTGCCATACAGGAAGACGTGGATGCGATCGGCATAAGTATTTTAAGCGGCGCGCATATGACGGTTTTTCCGAAGATCATTGCCCTGATGAAAGAAAATAATCTCACGGATGTTTTGTTAACCGGAGGCGGTATTATTCCCGAGGAGGACCGCATTCGATTGCAGGAAATGGGTGTTGGGAAATTATTCGCACCCGGCGCCGTAACCACGGATATTTCAGAATACATCCGCAACTGGGTGGAAACGAATCGGGAATAACCAAATTAAATCGTATGTACGAAACTTTATCAACCGAAATGACGGGTAATATCTATATCATCACAATTAACCGTCCGGAAAAATTAAACGCACTGAACAAAACCGTCATCCGTGAGCTGGGAGAGGCCGTAGCGGAAGTATATGATAATCCGTTGATCCGCGCAGCGATCATAACAGGTGCCGGGACAAGGGCATTTGCCGCGGGTGCAGATATCCGGGGTTTTGCGGGTCTTACAAAAGAAGAAGGAATGGCCCTGGCGAAACAGGGGCTGGACGTGTTTTTCAAAATTGAAAACTCGCCAAAACCCATTGTGGCAGCTGTCAACGGATTTGCGTTGGGAGGCGGTTGCGAACTGGCCATGGCCTGTCATTTCCGGTTGTGCAGCGATACGGCGCAATTCGGACAACCGGAAATCAGCCTGGGACTGATTCCGGGGTATGGCGGCACTCAGCGCCTAACGAAATATATCGGAAAGGGACCGGCATTGGAAGCGATGCTCACGGGTAACCCGATCAGTGCCCAGATCGGGTTACAATATGGACTCGTGAATTATGTGACTTCCCAGGAAGAGTTGATGGAAAAAACCAAATCCATTCTTTCGCAGATCATCAGCAAAGCCCCGCTGGCTATTGCGAAATGTATCACCGCGGTCAATGCTGCTACGGGTAACGGAGATGGATATGCGCTGGAAACGAAGCTTTTCGGCGAATGTTTCGCAACCGGAGACATGAAAGAAGGAACAGCAGCTTTTCTGGAGAAAAGACTACCGGTGTTTAAAGGCGAGTAATACAATGTGCCAATGTGCTAATGTGCCAATTTGCCAATTAAAATATAGTATTACTAATTTAGACAGCTCGACACTTTTACAATTCGTCGTAAGCCATCCATTTATTTGGCACATCAGCACACCGGCACACGGCACACCGGCACATCGGCACACCGGCACATCAGCACACCGGCACACCGGCACATCGGCACATCAGCACACCGGCACACCGGCACATCGGCACACCGGCACACCGGCACATTGGCACATCGGCACATCGGCACATTGGCACATTAGCACACTGGTTTTAAAATTTCCACAAACAGGTAATTGACTTCCCCTTTCCAAAAGAATAACTTGTAAGCGTCAAAACAATGCATGCTTGTTAAAACCTATGGTAGTGCGGTATATGGAGTGGACGCCATCACGATAACAGTTGAAGTGAATGTAATGAAGGGTAAGAATTACTTCATTGTGGGACTGCCGGATAATGCCATAAAGGAAAGTCTCCAGCGGGTAGAAAGTGCTTTGAAAACGAACGGGTTCTTAATGCCCCGGATCAAATTGCTGGTGAACCTGGCACCCGCGAATATCCGGAAGTCCGGCTCGGCTTTCGACCTGCCGATCGCTATCGGCATTTTGGCGGGTAGCGGCCAGATCAAAAATATCAGTGTCCTTCGTCAGCTTATTATCATGGGCGAATTAAATCTGGATGGGAGCATTCTTCCGGTAAAAGGGGCTCTGCCCATGGCGATACAGGCACGAAAGGAAATGTTTAAGGGGTTTATCGTTCCAAAATCAAACAGTGCAGAGGCAGCCATTGTGAACCAGCTTGCCGTATACCCGGTATCTCATATACGGGAAGTGGTTGAATTTTTGGATGAACGAATCCAGATAGCGCCACTCGATCCGGATACACGTCGGGATTTTTTTGCGACTCAGTATCAGTTCGACATTGACTTTAAAGACGTACGGGGACAGCAGAATATAAAAAGAGCCCTGGAAATAGCCGCCGCCGGCGGGCATAATGCCATTCTCATCGGTCCGCCGGGTTCGGGAAAGACCATGCTGGCAAAAAGACTGCCGACCATTCTGCCACCCTTAAACATTCAGGAAGCTCTGGAGACTACAAAGATCCACAGTGTGGCGGGTAAACTACAACCGGATTCCATGCTCGTAGCCCGGCGTCCATTCCGTTCACCACACCATACCATTTCAGACATGGCCCTGGTAGGCGGGGGTGGTTTACCCCAGCCTGGCGAAATCTCGCTGGCGCATAACGGCGTTTTATTTTTGGATGAACTACCGGAATTCAGGAGGTCGGTGCTCGAAGTCATGCGTCAGCCAATGGAAGAAAGAAGGGTAAATATCAGCCGGGCGAGGATGAGCATCGATTTCCCGGCAAGTTTTATGTTGCTTGCCAGCATGAATCCATGCCCCTGCGGATTTTACAACCACCCGGAAAGGGCCTGTAGTTGCCCTCCCGGTGCCGTTCAAAAATACCTTAACCGGATTTCCGGTCCGCTGCTTGACCGGATAGACCTACACGTGGAAGTTACCCCGGTGGGCTTCAATGAATTGTCCTCCTCTGACGCAGGCGAAACCTCTGCCACTATCCGTGAACGGGTTATTCGGGCCAGGGAAAAACAATACAGGCGGTTTAGCGATCAGCCAGGCATTTATGCAAATGCCCAGATGGACAGCGGCCTGCTGAAAAAAATATGTGTCATTGAGAAAGCGGGATCGGTCCTTTTAAAATCGGCCATGGAAAAGTTAAATCTTTCTGCAAGGGCATACGACCGGATCCTTAAAGTCTCAAGGACCATTGCTGACCTGGATGAAACAGAAGAAATCAGGACCGAGCACCTGGCAGAAGCCATCCAATACAGGAGCCTTGACAGGGAATCATGGGCGGGATAACGAACGTAGAATTTCCAGCACCAAACCTCCAACAGGAATCAGGGGCGGGATAACTGACGGAGATTTTCCAGCATGAACTGGGGCTGGGGTTCACTTATATTCAGTCTTCCAAGCTGTTGCAGCTTGATGGTTTTGAAAGATAAAATGCTTTTGATCGTCTGACGGGCAGTAATCCGCAGAATTTTGAAATCCAGGGCCGGACGGGCATTTCGGACATAGAAAGCATCCCACTGGTAACGATGGAAAATGCTTTGGAAATTATCGGTCCTCCCTCTGTATCCCTTAACCTGGGCCATACCGGTTATGCCGGGCTTGGCGCAGTATCTGAGCGGATAATTTGAAACCACAATACTAAATTCCTGGTCGTCTTTCTTCATAAATGGACGGGGGCCGACAATACTCATATTTCCTATGAGCACGTTCAAAAATTGGGGTAATTCATCCAGACTGGTAATACGTAAAAAATATCCTATCCGCGTAATACGGGCATCATTGTACATAGCCTGCTTGGAATCGGAATCCTGATTCACGACCATTGTCCTCAACTTAAAGCATCGGAAAGGAATACCGAGAAACCCGATCCGGGTTTGAACAAAAAATACCGGGCCTTTGGAATCAAGCCGGATTAGAATAGCCAGAATGGGGATAAGCCAGCTTAGGACTAGCGTAATCATCAGAATGGAAACCGTAAAGTCAAAAACACGCTTCCCGATCTGATAGAAAACGCCACTGAAACGCGCTTTTACCTTCTTTTTCTTTCTTGAAATGAACTGATAATGCGATACATGGTTTCTACTAACAACACCAGTGGTCATAAGATATCAGGTTTAAACGATCAACTAATAACTACCTTAAAATCCTTGTCTTCAAATTCCCTGCCCCTTTCCGTCCTTTTGCATTATTTTAACAATAATGTGCCTCATTTATCACCTTGACAGTTTTTGGCTGAAAAAGGATGCTTTACCGAAAAAAATAATTACATTAAAAGCCAAACGGTACATTTTGCAATTTATTGCAATACGAAAAAATAGCCTCTCCTTTTTGTTACAAAATCCTCTGTTTTTTTCGTGTGTAAGGGTTTACACTTACACTACCAAAGAGCCTTCCAAACTGGGTTT
>Ga0080027_10000216_pt1 | contig 26012 bp, 14 predicted proteins | sample OrgsoiDNA2013046_FD_70962 | JGI IMG/M metagenome (GOLD analysis project Ga0080027, IMG submission 70962) | Permafrost soil microbial communities from the Arctic, to analyse light accelerated degradation of dissolved organic matter (DOM) -... | ecosystem: Environmental > Terrestrial > Soil >... | reverse complement strand
GATCGAGTCAGCTATCGTGTGACTTATTGACGGAACCAGAAAGCAGCATGATTTGACGAACCTTTGTCCCCCCTTCCCTAGATGAGTATCGATTTTCCCTTCTGGTTGTTGCGTGAATCTAAACGTTTAGACAACAAGTATGGACTTGTGATCCTTGAAGCGAACCGTGGGCGTAGCTCCTCAAAATTACCTTAGATGCGGTCATGAAACAATGCTTGACAAAGTATTCGCCGACCGATATAACGCCAATATGCTAATCGTTTAGATTGTGATGTAGCGGCTGGGAGGCTTGCGATGAATGAGCTCAATGAAAGGTTCTTGTTTGCTTCAGCTCCCGACAGTTGGGGGGTCTTGGACTACCCTGGGCCCTCCTGGGATCAGTCCTACGAGAAGATGCTGGATGAAATGGTAGAGGCTGGCTATGCCGGAACCGAGCTCGGGCCCTACGGATTCTTTCCGACCGAGCCCGTCTTGCTGCGGCCGCAACTGGCTAAGCGCAAGCTCAACCTGCTGGGTTCATTCGTGCCGGTGCAAATGGCGGACCCCGCCTCCGGCAAGGTGGCTCTTGAGAGAATCCGCAAAGTGGGGCAGTTGCTGGCCGATTTGAAGGCGCCCTTCCTGGTCCTGGCGGACGATCAATCACCGGAAAGAAATGTCTTCTCGGGACGAGCCTACAATCGGGCCTGTCCTGTGTTGAGCGCCGACCAGTGGCGCCACGTCGGCAAAATCGTGGCCGATGCGGAGAGAGTCGCCAACGAATTTGGCTTGGATCTCGTGTTCCATCCCCACGTGGCAACCTATGTGGAAACGCCGGAGGAGTGTGAGAGGTTCTTCGACGCGACCTCCCGCACCAATGTTGGCCTCTGTCTGGATACGGGCCATTGCGTCTACGGTCAGGGCGATTCGGTGAGGGAAGCGGAGAAATACAAAGACAAGCTGCGCTTCGTACACATCAAGGATTGCAATGCGAAGGTGCTGGAAGAGGCTCGGCGAAACAAGTGGACGTTCGAAGAGGCGATTGAGCACAAGGTCTTCACCATCATCGGGCAAGGTGACATCGACTTTCCCGCCTTCTTTCGCACTTTGACCAAAAATGGATATTCTGGCTGGGCCGTGGTGGAGCAAGACGTGAAGTTTGGCGATACCGCGATCCCACCCGTCGAGAGCGTTACGGCGAGTCTCAGGTATTTGCGGGGAGTGGTGAGGGAACTGGACCTGGTTGCGTCCTGAGTCACAGTCTTGAAGCGCAGATCAGAGGCACAGACCAGAGCGACAGAGACGTAGCGGCGTCGGGATTTCTCATTGAGGCGGAGATGCGAAAACTGGGAGTAGGTGTGCTCGGAGTGGGAGAGATGGGTCGGCGCCATGCCGAGAACCTGCGCTACCTGGTGCCAAACGCGCAACTCGTAGCCGTTGCCGATGTGGCCGCCGACCGGGCACGCCGAGCCGCCGCGGAACTCGAAATCGACAATTCCTACAGTAGCCTGGAAGCGATGTTGGATTGCAAGGGTCTCGACGCCGTCGTCATCGCGACCCCAGACAAATTCCACGCGTCCGGCGTGAAGACCGTTGCCACCGCTGGCAAAGACATTTTGTGCGAGAAGCCCCTGGCGCTCACGCTGACCGATGCACAGGAACTACTCGACGCGGTATCCAAAGCTAAGGTGCGGCTCCAGGTCGGTTTCATGCGGCGCTATGACCCCGCTTATGCGGCTGCTATGCAGCGCATCGCGGCCGGCGAAATCGGAGTTCCAGTGATCTTCAAGTCCATTGGGCGGGATAAAGATGGACCGCCTCTTGCCGCCTACACGCCGAACATCAACGGAATGTTGTTTTACACCAATAGCATTCACGATTTCGACCTGGCGCGATGGCTGATGCAAGACGAAGTTACTGAGGTCCACGCTTACACCACCGTGGCGATTCGGCCTGAAGTCGCCCAATTTGGGGACGTAGTTGCCAGCGTTGTGAATTTGAAATTTGACCAGGGCGCAATCGGCAACATCGAATCTCACGCACAGGCGGCCTACGGATACGACGTGCGCACCGAGATTGTCGGCTCCAAAGGCTCGATTCTGGTGGGGAGCTTTCACAAAACGCCAGCAACTTTCCTGACAGCGAACGGCAGCCGCGGGATCATCGCCGACCACTTCCTTTCCGTGTTCGCGGAAGCCTATCTGGCGGAGATTCGCGACTTTGTCGACTGTATGCTGACGGACCGTGCGCCGCGAGTAAGTGGCGAGGATGGGATCAGAGCTCTGGCAATCGCGGTGGCCGCCGAGAATTCTCATCTTCAGGCGAAGGCCGCGCAGGTGCCATCTCGAGTCCCCGCGGCCGTGTCCTAAAGCGTTTCGTCTTGATGTTCTCCATTTAGCACGCGATCGGAGGAATTGGTGAGCACAGCTGTATCCTACAAAAGTCCTCTCCACCAGATGACGGCCTCCACGGCGACCTGTCTGTGGAACGATTCGGCATCGGTGCAGGAGTTGTCGTATTCAATCGAGCATGGCGCTGTTGGCGCCACCTGTAATCCCGTCATCGTGCTCGGTGTATTGAAAAAGGACATCAATGCATGGAAAGGGCGTATTGAAGCGCTAATTCGCGAACTCCCAAATGCGACCGAAGACGAAATGGCGTGGGATCTGGTCCGCGAGATCTCGGTGCAGGCGGCGGCGCTACTCAAGCCCATTTTCGACCAACAGCAGGGCAGGAACGGGCGCCTCTCCATCCAGACAGACCCCCGGCTCTTTCGCGATGCGGACGCCATGGTGCGGCAAGCCATCGAGTTTGACGGGCTCGCGCCCAATATGATCGTCAAGATTCCTGCCACGCGGGAAGGCGTTCCTGCCATGGAGGAGGCGACCTATCGCGGCATCAGCATCAATGCCACCGTTTGCTTCACCCTGCCGCAATGCGTTGCGGTTGCGGAAGCGATCGAGCGCGGCCTCCAGCGCCGCGAACAGGAAGGCAAACCAATCGCGACGATGGGGCCGGTATGCACGATCATGGTGGGCAGGCTCGATGACTGGCTCAAGGTTCTCATGGAGCGAAACAACGTGACCATCGATCCGGGCGTCTTGGAATGGGCGGGGGTAGCGGTGTTCAAAAAGACGTATCAGCTCTTCCGCCAGCGCGGCTATCGGTTACGTCTCTTGTCCGCGGCGTTTCGCAACCACATGCACTGGAGCGAATTCATCGGGGGCGATGTGGTCATTTCGCCTCCCTATTCGTGGCAAGTGCGTTTTAACGCCAGCGATATCGAAGTGCGCCCGCGCATGGACGACCCTGTTTCGGCACGCGTCGTGAATGTCCTGTCAAAGAGCTTTCCCGATTTTTGCCGCGCCTATAACGAAAACGGTCTCGCACTGGAGGAATTTGATTCCTTCGGCCCAACCGTCCGGACGCTGCGCCAGTTTATTGCGGCTTGTCACGATCTCGACGGTTTGGTTCGCGACTTCCTCCTGCCCAATCCTGATGTATCGTAGATCACAGCGCCTAAGCGGATATTTGAGCCAAACTTGGAATCCTGAGCGGTTGTCATTGTTCCCGTATGCCCACTAGAAAATCAAGCCCGAAGAAAGCCGCCAGCATCTCAGATGTCGCACGCGAATCAGGCGTGTCGATTTTCACGGTTTCGTCCGTGGTCAACAATAAGGCCCACGTCGGCAAGGCTCTGCGCGAGCGGGTTGAGGCTGCCATCCAAAAGCTCAACTACCGCCCGAACCTCATCGCGCGCAGCATGATCAAACAGAAGACGCAGACAATTGGCATGATTGTGCCCGATATCGCCAATCCATTTTTTCCGATGGTGGTCCGCGGGGCCGAGGATGCCGCGCTCAAGCAAGGCTACAACCTCTTGCTGTGCAACAGCGATGACAGCCTGGCCAAGGAAGAAAGCGCGGTGGAGTTGCTTCTGTCGAAGCGAGTCGACGGAATCCTGCTAACGAAAGCGGCCGGCGATTTTTCTCCGGCTCTGCGGCAGATGATCGAAGAGGTCAATATTCCGTTTGTCCTGGTGATGCGTACCTATCCGCAGCTGACGAAAGATGCGGTGATCAGCGACGACTACCAGGGTGCTTACGAAGCCGTGTGCCACTTGGCCCGTTCCGGCCGGCGGCGCATCGGTCTGATCAGCGGCCCGCTGAAGATCAGTAATGCCAAGGAGCGCTTTCGGGGATTTCGGCACGCCCTGGAGGTGAACAAACTGCCTTACGAGCCGGAACTTTTTGTGGAAGGGGACTATCGCATCGAGTCGGGCTTCCGCGCGGGCCACGCCCTGCTTTCGCACGGCCCGGATGGAATTTATGTAGCCAATCATCTGATGACGATTGGGCTGCTGAAGGCTGTGGATGAAATGGGGCTGCGGTGTCCCGAGGACTTTGGGTTAGTGAGCTTCGATGACTATCCGTGGCTGGGCGTATTTCGCCCTCGGCTTACGACCGTGGAATTGCCCAAACATCAACTCGGCAGTGAGGCGGCAGAGTTGCTTATTCAGCGGATTGCCGGAATCGAAGGCAAGCCCGTCCTCAAGAAACTGCTGCCGGAACTACGGATTCGCGAGTCGTGCGGCTTTGCCCAGTTTGTAGCCAGCGGACAGTCGCGCTCAGGCTCAAGCAAGCTTGAGGCCGCGACTCTGGCCAACAAGTGAGAACGGGTTGGGCTTATTCTGATAACGCCGGCGACTCGTTGAAATCGAAAACTTTCGGCCGCAGCGTGAACATCCGCGTTGTATACGCCGCATAGACAAATCCGATTGCCAGCCAAGCCAACCCCGCGTACTTGGTCCACGTCTGCAATCCAATCAGTAAAGCGAAACAGAACACGCAGCCAAATCCTGGAACAAATGCGTCCACGAAGAAGCTCCGGTTCCCGGCGGCCTCTTTGGAAAACCAGAAGCTCATCAGCGCGACGAAGTTCACTGCCGTAAAAGCCAGTAGCGCCCCGAAGGTAACGATCTCTGCCGATCTTTCCCAGGGAATCAGCAGCACAGCGGCGTAAGCGACCGCACCCACGATCCACTCGTTGTAAACAGGATTGCCTCGAGTGGGGCTGAGATGGCCGAAGATTTTCCTGGGAATCACGTTGTCGCGTCCCATGCTGTATAGCAAGCGAGCCGCACCAACGTGGCCCGCGAGCCCGCATGCCATGCTGGAAACCAGCAGCACAATTCCATAGGCAGCGAAGAGCAGCGGCCCGCCGACAATACGCGCTACATCCATAAACGCAGTTTCCGGGTTCTGCAGCGTGGTGTGATCCGGCCACACCAGTTGCGCCAGATAAACCTGCAAGCCGCTGAAGAGTCCCGTGAAAACGCAAACCAGCACCGCGGCGAGCAGAACGTTGCGTTTGGGATTCTTGACCTCTTCCGCCAGAATCGATACGCCATCGAAGCCGATAAATACCAGCGCCGCAAATGAGGTCCCTGCTGCCAGAGCGCGCAAGTCGAACGTGGCGGGATTGTAAATCGGTTTCAGCGAAAAAAGGCCGCCGATCGCCTGATGCAGCACGACATGCCGGAAGGCCTCGACCAGAAACACCGCCGTCACCAGGATCATGAAACCGAGCAGGACCTCATTAGTGCGCGCGGTGAACTTGATCCCCTGCACGGTCATCACCGTGATGAATCCAACGATCAGTGCCGCCAGGAGCGCGAACGGAATCCGCGGCGCCATGCGATGAATCGTGAGCACTGCATAGAGCGCATTCTGAATCGGTTGGAAGAGATATTCCAGAAACATCGCCCAACCCAGGATGAATCCCACGTGCGGGTTCAGCACCCGGCTGATGTAAGAATAGACCGAGCCTGACGAAGGGTAGAGATTCGCCATTCGTCCGAAACTCACGGCCGTCACCGACATCGCCACCATCCCAATCAGCAGCGTCGTAACCGCGTGACCATGGGACAGCACTTGCGCTTCGCCGAATAGCGGAACGGCTGCGATCGGCGATGTCAGGATGATTCCGTAGTAAACCAGATCCCAGAGGCTCAGGACCCGCTTCAGATGGGGCTGCCCGGGTGCGTCTGTCTGCGTTGCCGTCGTGGTTTGCACCGAGGCCTCTTTCGTTCTTGGCTAAAAGCTCTTTGCTAAAACCTCTCGCTAAAAGAAGTAGCGTTCCTTCTTGCGTTCTTCCTCATATTTCGCGCGAGCAGCACGCACAGGCTCACGCTCGGATACCTCTGCGATGGGAACATCCCACCAGGACTCGTAGCCAGGGACGCTCTGGTCAAACGCCGTTTCGACAACGACCACCGAAGTCCGTGTCTGCTTGCGGGCGGTCAGCAACGCCGCCTTGAGTTCTTCGCCCGTACGAACCCGAATCGTCCAAGCGCCCAGGCTGGCAGCATTCGCTTCGAAGGCAACCGGCACGATGTCGCCTTCATATTTTCCATTGCGGCGGTGGCGGTACTCGGTGCCCATTCCTTCGTTGCCACAACTGCGGCTGAGCCCGCCGATGCTGGAAAAGCCGTGATTATCGATCAGGACAATATTCAGTTTGCAGTTCTCCTGCAGCGACGTAACGATTTCCTGCGCCATCATCAGGTAGGAGCCGTCACCCACCAGCACATAAACTTCGCGCTCGGGATGCGCCATTTTTATGCCCAGCCCGCCGGCAATTTCGTAGCCCATGCAGGAATAGCCGTACTCCATGTGGTAGCCGCCGGGTTGGCGGGTGCGCCACAATTTGTGCAAGTCGCCGGGCATGCTGCCGGCCGCACAGATCATGATGTCGGAGGGCTCGGTGAAGTGGTTGACAATGCCGATGACTTCGCCCTGCGTGATGGGCGGGTCTTTTCGAATGCAATGGATCCGGTCGACCTCCTGTTCCCACGCAGCGCGGAAAGTCGAAGTCTTCGTCTGGTGGCCTTCCTCGGCTTGGTATCCGTTCACGGCCCGCTGGAGTTCCTGAATGGTGACGCGCGCATCGCCCGTCAGCGCGATAGCCGCATGTTTATAGGCGTCGAACTCGGAGATGTTGATGTTGATGAAGCGGACAGCCGGATTCTGGAATGCGGTTTTCGAGGCGCTGGTGAAGTCGCCATAACGGGTTCCAATTCCGAGAATCAGATCGGCCTCGCGGGCCAGAATGTTCGCGCCCGGTGTCCCTGTGACACCCACGGCTCCCAGGTTTTGCGGATGGTCGTAAGGCAGTGTGCCCTTGCCGGCTTGCGTCTCGCAGACAGGAATACCAGTAGCTTCGGCAAACCTCGCGAGCACTTCGAAAGCTTCCGAATAAAGGACGCCGCCCCCTGCGATGATCAGCGGCGCTTTCGCGGAGCGGAGCCACGTCGCTGCGCGCTCCAGAAGCCCTCGATCGCACCGGGTCCGTGGGATCTGCCACACGCGGCGTTGAAGAAACTCCTCCGGAACATCGAATGCTTCGGCCTGCACATCCTGCGGCAGGCAAAGGGTGACGGCACCGGTCTCCGCCGGAGAAGTCAGTACGCGCATCGCCTCGGGAAGGGAAGTCAGCAACTGCTCAGGACGTTGAATACGATCCCAATAGCGCGAGACCGGCTTGAAGCAATCGTTCACGGAAATGTCCGGGGTTGAAGATGATTCCAGTTGCTGCAAAACGGGAGCGACATTGCGCCGCGCGAACAGATCTCCCGGCAAGAGAAGAACGGGAATGCGGTTGATCGTTGCCAGAGCCGCTCCGGTTACCATGTTCGTCGCACCCGGTCCGATCGAGGTCGTGCACACCATCGTCCGCATGCGAAATGTACTCTTGGCAAATGCAGTCGCGGCGTGCACCATGGCCTGCTCATTGCGGAACAAGTAGTACGGCAATCCGGGGTCTTGTTCGAGGGCCTGCCCCATCCCCGCGACATTTCCGTGGCCGAAGATGCCGAAGCAGCCTTCAAAGAATCGGTGCTGTTGGCCGTCGCGCTCGACGAACTGGTTCTTGAGAAAGGCGACAATCGCTTGTGCGACGGTTAGGCGTTTTGTCATAGCGTGGCCCCAGTCAGGATACCGCCTGGTTCCTCGTGCGAGTCCAGCTCACTTTCCGACGAGGGGTAAGCGTGGATCCGTCCCATTCCATGTCGATCGAATCCAGGAGTGTTGCGGATCTTCCGTGAACGCCACCGCTCGCGAGGAACCCGCAAGGAAATTAAGATAGTAAACGTCGTACCCCGGCCCGGCCACAACCGTGTGGTAGCCGCTGCGCACTAAGACAACGTCGCCATCGTGAGCCTTCACCGTCCTCCGGCCGCCCTGCTCCCCCGCGTAAAGGTGCTGGAAGGCAAAGCCTTCCCCCTGACGCATTCGATAGTAGTAGATCTCGTCCAAATCCACCTCGGCCGGCGGGTTGTGCGTGTCGTGCTTGTGCGGCGGGTAGCTGGACCAGTTTCCGCCCGGCGTATAGACCTCGATCACCACGAGCTTGTCCGCGGGGAATGACGGGGTCAACACATCCACAATCTGCCGCGACGCGTTCCCACCGCCCCGCAGGCTGCTGACCACATCCTCTGGCGTGATAAGCCGGGGCTCGAGTTGAGCTTTCGAGGGAACGCGGCACTCCGCAATTTCGCACGTCGTTTCTGCGGTGAAGGAAACCTGGCACTTCGCGGGGAGGTAAAACGTGTAGGGAAAGCCACCAAATACATCTTTGCGCTTTCCCACCGTCTTCGGGCCGTCCCCCCAATTGGCGACGCAAGTCCCCCCCAGAATTACAAATGCGGCTTCCTCATCCTCGAGGCGTACCTGAAAAACGTCGCCCGGTTGCAGGCGGCGCACGAAAAAGCTCATCCAGGCCCAATTCGCCTTTTGGCGGGGCAGATGAAGGAGTTCGCCCGATTCATGCGCGGGCAGGTTCGAGGAGTGGACTAGGAACTGATCTTCGGTCAAATCTCCGTCCGTGCTAGTGGAAGTGGAAGCGCCAACGATCTAAACGTTTTGACACTATGGCAAAACTACGGCCAGATTGTCAATCATAATTCGTCGGGCTGGCCCTTTCCCGCTGCTCCTTGCCCGGGAAATCGATTCATCTCACTGTAATAGTGTCTTGTTAAACTCAGGCCGTAGGCCTCGAAAAAAAGGAATGTTTTACAGAATTCTCAAAAATAACCTTGACTCGGCTGCACGATAGTTGATATATACGCAGCGTATAAACGTTTTGACGAATTGCCGAAATTCAGAAATCCATAGGAAAATGCGAAATAACGAAAGCGAACGGCGGCTTCCCGGAGGAACCATGCAATCAGGTCGGCGAGACAATCACCAAGGCAGCAGCACAGCCCGCAGCGGCCGTGCAGCAGTCAAATATTCGGCAGTTGTATGGATGGTTCTAGCGATGGCGTTGAGCTTCACGGGGCAGGCTGATGCCAAGGTGGCCGCTGGGGTTTCCGGTATCGTGACCGATTCCAGCGGCGCGGTCGTGGCCGGCGCTACCATCCAAATGAAGGCAACCGAGACTGGCGTTGTCGAGACTCGCCAGACCAACGCCGAAGGCTTCTATGCTTTCGTGAACCTGCAGCCTGGGCTCTACGAGATGGAGGTAACTCAAACTGGCTTTGCAGCATTTCACCAGGTGGGTATTGTGCTGGATGTAGATTCGGCAAAAGTTCTAAATGTGAAATTGAGTGTCAGTGGCATTAGCGAAAACGTTGTGGTATCGGATGACGCCGTGCAGTTAGACACAGCCAGCACTCAAAATGGCGAGGTCATCACTGCGAGGACGATTACCGCGGTCCCTCTGAATGGCCGCAGCTATACGGACTTATTGGCATTGCAGCCCGGAGTCTCGGCTGTGTCCTCGGGCCTTGCGGGAGGGCAGGGAGGGCAATTCAGCGCAACCGGATTTACCTTCGCAAAGATTTCGGGTGATCTGAGCGCCGGAAACCTGTCGGTCAATGGCCAGCGCGAGTCATCGAATGGATTCCTGCTCAATGGCACAACGGTGCAGGAATTCGCCTTCTCCGGAGCGGGAATTATTCCCAACCTCGACTCGATCGCGGAATTCCGCATTTTGACCAACAATTTCGATGCGGAATACGGCAACTACGCCGGTGGGCAGATCAACGTAATCACAAAATCCGGGACGAATAAATTCCATGGCAGCGCGTTCGAATTTCTCCGAAACCGCGCGTTTGACGCCAAGAACTACTTCTCTGCAACAAAGGACGATCACAAACAAAACCAATTTGGCGGCACCATCGGCGGTCCGATTGTGAAGGACAAAGTGTTTTTCTTTGGAGACTATCAGGGCAATCGCGTAGTCCAGGGGCAAAGTGGCGGAACGGGAACGTTTCCTGTGCCAACAACTGCGGAACGGGCCGGCGACTTCTCGGCACTGGGCAGCGCGCTGAACGGCACTGTGCAGGGCTCGGCTTGGGCGCAGCAACTGACAACGACTCTGGGCTATACGGTCACAGCCGGCGAGCCGTACTTTTTTGCAGGATGCACCTCCGCGCAATGCGTTTTCCCCGGAGCCCAAGTGCCCAGCAGCGCCTTTACAACGCCTTCCCAGAACCTGTTGAAGTACATTCCCCCTGGCAACGCCGGAGATGGGACGTTCTCTCCAGTTGGCGCGCCAGCACGTCTCAACGATGACAAAGCCAGCGGCCGCGTCGATTTCAACACGCACGGGGGGCTGCTTACGGGATATTACTTCTACGACAAATATCTCCAAAATGTACCGAACATTTTTCTTCCCGGATTCGGCAGCGCTTTCTACGGGCGGTCCCAAGTGGCAGACGTAGGATTTTCGAAGACACTGGGCGCTTCCACGATTAACGATTTGCGCTTTGGGTTGACACGGTTGCGATTCCTGATTCACTCACCGACAGGTGGCGACAACGTCACGCCAAAGTCCTTGGGATTCGAAGAAGGGCCCGACACTCTCGGAATTTCGCCTTCAATTCCGCAATACGCACACGTTCCCAACATTCATCTCAATGGCGGCCTGTCATTCGGAGCGTCTGGCGGGCCGTTGGGGGTCACGGAAACCACGTTTCAGGTCACGGACAATTTCAGTAAAGTGATCGGGAAGCATACGTTGACCTTCGGCGGACAGTTCCGTTACAACCAGCTGACCGAATACAACGGCGGGTCCAACGGTGATTTCACGTTTGATGGTACTGAGACCGGAGTTGACTTTGCCGACTTCCTGATTGGCGCTCCGGCTGGCTACTCCCAAGGGCAGGGTTATCCTTCCTATGGACGCTCGCGGTATTTTGGTCTGTTCGGGCAGGATAGCTGGCGGGTAAAGCCGAATTTGACCCTCAACTACGGGCTGCGATGGGATGTGAGCCGTCCATGGTCGGAGAAGAACGGCCAGCTCGAAACGCTTGTTCTTGGACTGCAATCAACGAGATTTCCTGGATCGCCGACGGGATGGGTCTTTGCAGGCGACCCTGGGATCCCCAGCACCCTCGCCCCCACTCGCTACAACAATTTCGCTCCCCGCCTTGGATTAGCCTATTCGCCGTCTTCTGACAGCGGCGTATTGGGGAAATTGACCGGAGGTCCAGGCAAGACCAGCGTTCGCGCGGGCTGGGGCTTGTTCTATGCCACCTTCGAAGGCGCAACGAATTTTAATGAAATCGGGGATGCTCCGTTCGGCGCGTTTTACGGTAGCCCTGCGCCGCCGCAATTTGTCACTCCGTTCGTGGATCGTGCAACGGGCAAAGTTGAAGGCCAGCGTTTTCCCGTACCGCTTCCGACTGCGAACACTCCCATCAATTGGGCCAATTTCTTGCCCATTGGTACTTCGCCCGCTTTCTGGCATCGAAATGTGTTGCCGTACACGGAAGAGTATCAACTGTCTGTTCAGCGTCAGCTCGCTTCTGCCACCTTGCTCACGGCGAGCTACGTAGGGACGCAGGGTCACCACCTGTTGTCTTCCTTGCAAGCAAACGCTGGCGATCCCGCTCTTTGCGCGAGTGTTGATGAAGCGAGTGAAGTAGTTGGGGGCGTGAATGGGGACCGGTGCAACGGGAACAACCTGAACGATGATTTCTTCCCGGTAACGGGAGGAACGATTCATGGGACGCGAGGTCCGTTTGGTCAGAGCTTCAGCAGTGACGGCTACTTCATCACGATCGGAAAATCCAGCTACAACTCGGCTCAACTCAGCGTCCGTCAACGGATCCGGAGGGTGGAGTTTCTGGCGGGCTATACCTACTCCAAGTCGCTGGACAATGGTTCCGGCTACGGCGAGCAAATCAACTTTGTAAGGCCGAAAGAGCGGTCGCTGTCGTCCTTCGATACCAGGCACAACTTTGTGGTGAGTTATGACTACCAGTTGCCCTTTGATCATTTCGGCGGGCCAAGTCGGCTCGTCAAAGGCTGGCGGCTCAGCGGTATCACGCGATTCACGACGGGCATTCCGGTCACACTGGTTGAGACGGACGGCGGATCTTACCTAGGTACGGGAGGCGCGGGAGCCATCGGGTTGCCGATCGATACCCCGAACTTCACGCCTGGGTCATTGCAGATCAGCGATCCTCGCTCGGGGAAGCCGTACTTCAACACCTCCTTGTTTAGCTCAGAGATTAATCCAGTAACCCAAACCGGGGGAACATTAGGAAACTCCAGGCGCAGATTTTTCTCTGGGCCGGGATTGAACAACTGGGACATCGCGCTGCTGAAAGACACGCTAATCCGTGAAGGAATGAACCTGGAGTTCCGCACCGAACTCTTTAATGCCTTCAATCACACGCAGTTCAATACGCCGGATGGCAACATCAACGACATCAACAGCGGGACGTTTGGTTTTGTCACCAGCGCCAATCCGGCCAGGATCATGCAGCTCTCACTCAAGTTACTCTTCTAGCCGCTTGACGCTGTGTTCGATGGTCCGCCGATCCAAGGCGGACCGTTGGCGCGATTCGGATGTTGGCCAGATGTGATTCAATAGCAGTCCGGAGGCGTCCCAGTGCGCAATTCAAGGCGAACGTTTCTCAAGACCTCGGCGCTCGGATTGGCGGCTGTAGGTGCGGGCGTTACGGCAGCGTCTGCAGAGCCTGCTGTTGTTGTTTCTAATACAGAAAATACCCGACCAACAACTGAAATTGCGATCTGGTCCACCGACGCGAAGCGACGCTTTGCCGCCGGAGAGCCGATCCAGTGGCACCGAGCACCTCCACCATCACCCGATCCGCCACCGGGGGTGGAACCGCCTCCGCCCGATTCCATTCGCCTCATTCCCACCAATCGATTCCAGGAAATTCTAGGTTTCGGCGGCTGTTTCTCGGACGCCGCTTGCTACGTGATCAACCAACTACAAGCGCCGAACCGCGAAAAGTTGCTGCACGAGCTTTTTCATCCCTCCGAACTGGGACTGAATGTCAATCGTACGTGCATTGGATCGGCCGATTCCGCGACCAAGGTCTACAGCTACGATGAGGGCGACCCAGATCCAGAACTCAAGCGTTTCTCTATCGATCACGACCGCGAATACATTCTCCCGATCTTGCGCCAGGTGCTCGAGATCAATCCCGATACATTTTATTTCTCCTCGCCGTGGAGCCCGCCGGGTTGGATGAAGTGGAACAAGTCCATGCTCGGCGGCTCCATGAGTCGACAATACCTCGCATCCTACGCCCAATATTTTCTAAAGTTCCTGCAGGCCTATGCCGAAGCCGGCGTCCCAATCCAAGCCATCACTACACAAAACGAAATCGACACCGACCAGCACGGACAAATGCCCGCGTGTACGTGGTCGCAGGAATGTGAAACGGAATTCATAACCGACCACCTGGGTCCGCTCTTCGAAAAAACAAATACTCCCACCAAGATCTGGATCCTTGATCACAATTTCGTCTATTGGGGCCGCGTCACCTCCCAGCTCGACGATCCCGATTTTCGGAGATATGCCAGCGCGGTCGCGTGGCACGCCTACACCGGCGATCCCAGCATGGCCAGCAAGGTGCACGCCGCTCATCCCGAAATCGAAATGCACTACACGGAAGGCAGTACTGACTACAACGATCCCCACTATCAGGTTGACTGGACGAAGTGGAGCACCACGTATACGGCGGTTCTCAACAACTGGTGTCGTTCCGCGGTCGCATGGAATATGGCCACCGATGAGAAGGGTAAGCCGAATACTGGACCGTATCCCTGCGGCGGCATCTTGATCATCAATCCGCACACTCAGGAAGTCATTCGCAGCGGACAATATTGGGCGCTGGCGCACTACTCGCGAACGATAGGCCGCGGCGGCAGACGGTTTGAGTCCCAAAGCCAAATTCCCGCTCTCAGTCACGTGGCGGTGGAGAATCCAGACGGCCAGAAAGTGCTCATCCTCACGAACACCGGCCCAGCGCGCACCGTGCAAGTAATCCAGGGGCTGAGCGCGGCAACCGTGCCCCTCGAAGAAAATTCCCTCGCGACGCTGGTCTGGAAATGATGGAATAGCTTCACTGTTATTCGAGAGAGCTGAGAAGCCACATGCGGCGTCGCGAATTCATCAAGTCCCTCGCGGGCAGTGCTCTGTTGCTGAAGACGCCCGAGCTCTTGGCGTTTCAGTCGCCCGTGCCCCCGTCGCCTCCGGATCCTGGCGTCAAGCGCGTGCTGGTCATGTTCAAGTGTCACTTCGACGCTGGCTTCGCCGACACACAGGCCGCCATCGTTCAGAAATATTTCACCGAATTCTTTCCCCGCGCCATGGATCTCGCCACGCAACTGCGCGATTCCGGCATCCAGCGCTACGTTTGGACCACCGGCTCATGGCTGCTGTACGAGTATCTCGAGAGCGCCTCGGCAGAGCAGCGCAAGCGCATGGAGAAGGCCGTCGTTGACGGCGATATTGCTTGGCACGCTCTTCCGTTCAGTTGGCAAACAGAATTGATGGACGCCTCCATGATCGAAGGAGGCATCGGTCTGTCAAAAACGCTCGACCGCCGCTTTGGTAAAAACACAACCGGGGCCAAGATGACCGACGTACCCGGCCACACGCGCGGTTTGATTGCGCCCCTCGCCTCGCAAGGCGTCAAGTTTCTGCATATCGGCGTGAACGAGGCGAGCACGTTGCCGGAAGTCCCGCCGCTGTTTCAGTGGAAAGCGCCCGGCGGTGCCTCGATCGTCGTCATGTATCACCATGGCTACGGAGGCGTGATCCGCATTCCGGATTCCGATCTTGCCGTCGCCATCGTCGTGCGCGACGACGATAGCGGCCCCCACACCCTGGAAGAGATCCACGAGACCTACGCCACGCTCGGCCGCGAGTTTCCCAATGCGGAAATTACGCCTACAAACTTAACCGAAATTGCCAACGCCGTCGATCTCCGTCGCGGATCCCTGCCAGTTCTCGGCAGCGAAATCGGGGACACCTGGATTCACGGCGTGGCCAGCGATCCTCTCAAACTCGCCAGATATCGCGAGATCGCGCGCCTGCGTCAGAAATGGATCACCCAGGGAAAGTTCGCCTGTGGCGACGCAACGGATGTTGCATTCCTACGCCACCTCCTCCTGGAGGTCGAGCACACCTGGGGGACGGACACCAAGACATGGCTCGATTTCGATCACTACATTCCAGCCGATCTCGCGCCCATGCTCGATACCAAGAACTACAAAGTTGTGCAGTTCAGCTGGCAGGAAAAACGCGACGATCTCTTTGCCGGCATTGCTGTATTGCCTTCTCCGTTGCGTGAGCAAGCCCAGGCTGCGATGCGCGACCTGGACGCCGCTCCGCCTCGGCTGGCCCATCCTCGTCCTCACGCAGTGGCAACCGAGATTGAAACGCCGCATTTCGTTCTCGGAATCGATCCAAAGACAGGCGCGATCCGCAGGCTGCTCAACCGGAAAACGAAGCGAGAGTGGGCGACCGGGCAAAATCCCCTCGCCCTCTTCTCCTATCAGACGCTGTCACAACAAGACTATTCGCGCTTCTTCGACAGCTATGTGATCAGCGAAGAGGACTGGGCCAAGAAAGACTTCGGCAAACCCAACATCGAACGCTTTGGCGCAGAAAGCCGCGAATGGCTATCCTCGCTCGAGGATCTCCAGATCGAAGAAGATAACGACGGCCACCACCTGCTGGCGCGGCTCTCCCTCAGCGATCCGGATGCCTTGCGCAGAGGGCGAGCATCCTTCCCGCAGAAAATGTATCTGGAAATGTTGCTTTCCAAAGCCGAGCCAGTGATTTACCTCAACTTCTCCTGGTTCCAAAAGCCAGCAACGCGCCTGCCGGAGGCTCTCTGGCTCAGCTTCCGCCCTGTCGCTCCCGACCCCACAGGTTGGACGCTGGAAAAATCAGGAGAGCAGGTATCACCACTCGACGTAGTCCAGTCCGGCAATCGCCACATGCACGCCGTCTCGAAGGGCTTCGGCTACAAGGATGAGAAAGGATCGTTGTTTGTGGAAACTCTGGACGCCCCGGTCGTGACGCTGGGCGTCAAGTCGCCATTGCCATTCTCCAAACGCCAGCCCGATCTTTCTGGTGGCGTTCATTGCAACCTCTTGAACAACGCCTGGGGAACGAACTACATCATGTGGTTCGGCGAGGATATGCGGTTCCGCTTCGTGCTCCACGCGTGAAACGCACGTCCGAGGTTGAGTCACCCGAGGCTGAGTCAACCGGGTTCAATCTGATGTTCTCGCGCAGCCAAACGCCTGAATAGTGGATAGGAGCTGTCATTGAAGCATCATGCCAAAATTCTGCTAGGGCTCCTTGTAGTCGTAGGAATGTCATCTGCCTTTCCGACCCACCTTCAGGCAAAAACTCTTCCACCGAAAACCAGGATCGTAGTCGTAATCAGTCTGGACGGCTTTCCGGCCTATGCTCTCGAGGATGCCCGGCTCCCGATTCCCACGCTGCGCAAGCTCGCCCGCGAAGGCGCTGCCGCTACTTCCATGCGGCCAGTGAATCCGACCGTAACCTGGCCCAATCACACGGCCATCGTCACCGGCGTCGATGCCTCCGAACATCAAGTCTTATTTAACGGACTGCTTACGCGGCCCACCGGAGGCGCGAAGCCCACAATTGAACCCCGGCGAGACAAGGACGTTCTGGTTCATAGCCCGACCATCTACGACGAAGCCCACGATGCCGGACTCACGACAGCACAAGTCGATTGGGTCGCAATCTACGGTGCAAAGACCATCACCTGGCAATTTCCGGAGATCCCCGATCCGAACGGCCCGATTGAACGCGAGCTCATCGCAGCCGGAACCGTCACCGCCGATCAGCTCAGCAAGTTTGAGGACAGCAGTCAGGTCTGGCAAGATGAAATCTGGACCGACGCAGCCGTCGATATCCTCGAGAAGCACCCTCCGAACCTGCTGCTCTTTCACCTTCTCACCTTGGATGACACCAATCACGAATACGGTCCCATGAGCCCTGCGAGCTTTACCGCCATGGCCTACCTGGACGACAAAGTGAAACAGATTTTGGACACGCTGGAGCGCACCGGACTGTCGAAGACTGCCACCGTGATTGTTGTTTCCGATCACGGCTTCCGCGCCATCAAGCACAAGATTCATGCCAACGTACTCTTGCGCGAGAAGGGTTTGGCAAATGAGGGGCCGGGCACATCCAGAGGAGACGCCTGGGTGGTTGCCGACGGCGGGATCGCCATGGTGTACGCGACAAAGTTTGACCGGAAAGCCACGTCGATCCCGGAACTGCGCAGGATATTTACCGGTGCGGAAGGGATTGATCGAGTCTATGGAGTGGAGGATTTTCCGGGTCTTGGCCTGCCAATTCCGAGTGTGAGCGATCAAGCTCCTGACCTCGTGCTCACCGCCCAGCCCGACTATTCGTTCACAGGCGATTCCAGTCAGGAATTTGTCACTCACGTTGCATCAGGCGGCACGCACGGATATCTCAACACAGATCCCCAGATGCAGGCCATTTTCATCGCGTGGGGCGACGGAGTTCCGCAGGGCGTTCGCCTCGGCAACATCTCGAATCTGGATGTTGCGCCGACAATCGCTGCTCTACTCGGGCTGAATATGAAGTCTGCCAAGGGTCACCCACTCATGTTCACCCCGCAAGCGCCCTCCAATAGTTCACATTGAGGATGATGATCAAGATCAACGGGCATGATTAATGATCAACCGCCGCAATTTTCTCGGCACACTCGGTGCTTCAGCAATGTTGGCGGCGGCCCCAGCTCTGGCAGCGGATGCAGAATCCAGAGACTCCATCAACAGAACACGCATTCCATTAAACGGAACATGGGAGCGCCGCATTGGCGATGCTCTCTACGATACGCTGATTGTTCCCTACTCGCTTCGACCCAGTGGCAATTATGTCGTGAGCCGCAACTTCCTTCTTCCTCTTTTAACCCATGCAGAGCGGGTTTTCGTCCACTTCGAAGCGGTAGCTTACTGGGGACGGGTCATCGTCAACGGCAGGGAAGTAGGCACAACCAGCGGGCCCTACATCCCAGCGGAGTTTGAATTCACGCCGCTCGCCCGGGAGGGAAGAAATGAAATCCAGGTTCAGATCGTCGATCTCGCTCCTCTTCCCGACGGAAGCGGTACCACCGAAGTGATTCTCGGGCACAATCCAGGCTGGGAGGCCTCGGGAGGAATCATTCGCGATGCATGGGTGGAAATCCGCCCTGCCTCTTTTGTAGACAATGTTCGTTTCGCCTACACGTTGGGTTCCGATTTCAGCACGTGCACAGGGGAACCCCGCGTCCAGGTGTCGAGTGCGGAATCGTGCCAGGGGCAGGTTTCCGTGGCCCTCCGACGCGGACAAACCGAACTCGCAAGAGCCACCCGGACGGTCGATCTCAGAGAGGGCGCCAACGAACCTGAGTTGGCCTTTGAATTCAAGAACCCGAGCCTGTGGTCTCCAGAATCTCCCAACCTGTACGAATTGAGCGTCAGCCTGACAACCCGTTCCAGCGAAGACCTCTGGACCTGCCAAACAGGGTTTCGTGACATTCTTACTCAGGGCAGAGATTTCCTGCTGAACGGAAAGCGTCTCGTCCTGAACGGCGTTTGCCGACACGACTTGTGGCCCGAAGAGGGCTTCACACTCCAGCGTCAACAACAAGAGCAAGACATGCGGATGATCAAGGCCATGGGCTGCAACTTCGTCCGTCTGGTGCACTACCCCCATGACCGGCACATTATCGAATTGGCCGACCAGATTGGATTGCTGGTGTCCGAAGAGCCGGGCTTCTGGCAAGTGGATTTCGCAAGCGCTTCGCGTCCGCCCGTCGAGATGGGCTTCCGCATTCTCGAAGGAGCCATTCGCCGCGATTGGAATTCTCCATCCGTCATGATCTGGTTCATTTCTAACGAATGCACGCTCAACGAATCCTTCCTGCGAGAAGGCAAAGAACATTGCAACCGGCTGGATCCCCTTAAGCGCTTCGTGGCCCCGGCCAATGACCGCAGCGCGAAAATCGTCAAACCGCTGTTCGTAGCCGCGGAGATGGACTTCTTCGATCAGCACCCTTACACCGATAACCCCGAAGAATTCGCTCAGGAAGCGGCCTACGACGGTCCTTCCAAGCCCCTCATCTTCTCCGAATGGGGTGGCAAAGGAGTCGGACAAGATGCGGCGCTGATGAAAGCCAGCGTGGATCGCCTGATTCGTTTGATCGAAGCTCACGAACTAAGTGGAACTGCATTCTGGTCCTGGCAGGACATTCGCGAATATAGCCGTATCGATGGAGAAATGAAGGACGGCGTGCTGGAGTCCGGTGTCGTAACCGAAGAGCGTCAGCCGAGAGGTGCGGTCATGCGAGAGTTGACCCGCTTGTTTGAACTGCGACTTCAGGTAGAAGATCAATCCCAGACAAAACCCCTCGACAACCATAATTCGCGGGAGAGGCTGGCCCCGGATTCTCCGACAGTTCTACCACTGCGCATCACCCCATTCGCTTCCGCCAGCAAGTTCCAAAGCGTCGACCTCCAGGCGCTGGTAGACTCCGACCGTGGGAAGCGGTCCTGGCAGGCTCTGGAAGCGGAGCTAAAAGGCCATTGGGCAGCAACGCGTATGTCTCGAGACCAGTGGGAGCGCACCGGCGGCAAATTCGAACTGTGGAAGGCTCAGGAAGTCAGTATCGCAAATGTAATCTTCCGTTCTCCGGTGGTGGAGGGTCATGTTCGGCCTGTCGTTTTGACTACGGACACTCCAGAAGTCACGATTCCCATAGGCCAGGATTGCACTGTCCTGCATATCCTAGGCCAGGTTACTTTTGGAACAGGATATCCCCTCACCGCCGCGCCTGACCTCTTCGGGAACATGTCCGTCGTCAAGAATGGCCAATTTGGCGACACGGCGGCAGAATACACACTGGAATTCGCGGACGGAAAGACTCAGATCCTGCCCGTGCGCCAGGGAGTCGAGGTTGCCCAGGCAAATCGAATCTACGGAGCCAGCCGCATCCTGCCGATCGCCACCTCCACCCAGCCGGTGCTGGAATACATTAAGGATGTCGTCCGTGAGCACTATCAAGTACTGCTATGGTCGATTCGCACCGACCAAGATCGGCTAAAAAGCTTATTCTGCAAGTTGGCTGAAGGGCAGAACAATCTGTCAGTCTTTGCTATCACAACCGAGAGAATTTGCAAGCCTGTGCGCTCCAAGTGCTGACCATGCCCGATTCCGCGCGGTTGGTGTGTGCAGGTTGCCCGCAAATAAGAGGTTGCCACGCCGTGTGAAACTCGGACACTGCACGAATCAGTTAAAGCCGCAGGTCACAAAGGACAGAGAATCCTATGAAGCCATTTGGATGGTTCGGCAAATTTGGCCTTGTTCTGCTTTTGAATGCCGGAGTTTGGGCTGCGCCTGTCCACTTGCGATGCGAATACCGAATCAATCCTCTGGGTATCGACAAGGCCGCGCCGCAGCTTTCCTGGCAAAGTGACAGCTCTGCGCCGAACTGGAAGCAGACGGGGTATCAGATTTTGGTCGGAAGCAGCGAGAGCGGACTTTCGGGCAGGGCTGATATTTGGGACAGCGGGAGAGTCGACTCCGATGTGTCCGTCGGCATTCGATATGGCGGCCCAAAGTTGCTTTCGGCGCGCCGGTACTTCTGGAAAGTGCGGGTCTGGGATACGAAGGGTGAAGCATCGGAATCAACGGAGACTGCGTGGTGGGAGATGGGATTGCTCGACCGCGCAGATTGGCAGGCGGAATGGATTACACGGCCGGATCCGGAGTTTTCCGAGGACCGTGGCGCGATGAACTGGATCTGGTTGGCGGGACAGGATCCTGTAGCGGTCGCGCCTAAGGCCGAGGCTGCGTTCCGCACCACAATTTCGTTAGCGTCGCTGCCCAGAGATGGCGTGCTGTTTCTGATTGTGCGGGGGAGTTATCGGGCCACGGTCAATGGGCATCCTGTGGTGAGCAAGAGCGAATGGAGTTCGTTCGATCGCAAGGATATTTCTGGATTGTTGCAGGCGGGGAAGAACGTGATCGAGGTGAACGTGACGGCTCCATCGGTGCCTGAAGACGGGCCGGGAATGGACGCCAAGACGGTCCAAGCGGCGTTCGCGGGACTGATAAAGATTACCGCAGCGGATGGGAAAACGACGCGCGTGGTGACTGGCAGCGGTTGGGCGGCGCGGTCTGACGATAAGTCCGGGTGGCAGGCTGCGAAAGTGTTTGGCAATTTAGACGATAAGAGGTTGGGAGCGCAGCCTGGGCCGCTCCCGCAACCGGCTTCGTACTTCCGCAAAAGCTTTGCGGCGGCGAAAACGGTGAAGAGTGCGCGCCTGTTTGTTACGGCGCTGGGAAGTTATAGGGTTTATCTGAATGGAACGCGGGTTGGGAGCGATGTGCTGACGCCGGAGTTTACGGACTATCGCAAGCGGGTGCTGTATCAAACCTATGATGTCACTGATTTGCTGAGGACTGGGCCGAATGCAGTCGGAGGAGTATTGGGCGATGGCTGGTACAACAGCGGGCTGACGTGGGTAGGAATGCACTTCTTTTCGCCACCGAATCGACTGCTGGCGCAGTTGAACATTGAGTTTGCGGATGGCACGAGCCAAACCTTAGGGACTGACGGATCGTGGAAGACGGCGGCGTCGCCGATTCTGCATTCGGAAATCTATGCGGGCGAGACGTATGATGCGCGGCGCGAACTGGCGGGGTGGGATCTGGCCGATTTTCATGATACGGGATGGCAGAGTGCGGTGGTTGCTGAAGTTCCGCCTTCGACGGTGCAACTGACCAGCCAGAACACCGAGCCCGTGAGAGTCATTGCGAACATTGAGGCGAAAAAGGTGACTGAGACTGGCGACGGAACCTACGTTTTTGATATGGGGCAGAACATGGTGGGCTGGGCGACGTTGAGGGTTTCGGGGGCCTCGGGGACGCGGGTGAAGATGCGTTTTGCTGAAATTCTGAATCGGGACGGCAGCATCTACACTCCCAACCTGCGTAACGCTGACGCCACAGATTTGTTCATTCTGCGCGGGGGTGGTCCGGAGTCATTTACGCCGCTGTTTACTTTCCACGGATTTCGTTACGTCGAGGTGACCGGGTATCCGGGAAGGCCCGGGCTGGACGCCTTAACCGGCGAAGTGGTCAGCAGCGTGAACGGGGCGCCATCGGGGCAACTGACAACCTCCAGTGCGCTGGTGAACCAGATGTGGACGATTGGAACCTGGGGGCAACGTGGGAATTATCTTAGTATCGCCACCGATTGTCCGCAACGCGATGAGCGGCTGGGCTGGATGGGGGATGCGGGTGTGTTTTGGAGAACGGGCGCTTACAACTACGATGTCGCAGCGTTCTCGCAGAAGTTTGTTCAGGACATCATGGATGCGCAGACTGCACAGGGCGCCTTCACGAACGTGTCGCCGGATACTTTGCCTTTTGACGGAGACAGCACGGAGGGAGCGGCTGCGTGGAGCGAGGGGAATGTGGGCGCGCCAGGTTGGGGTGACGCAGGCGTGATTGTGCCGTGGACGACCTGGTTGCAGTACGGAAACAGGTCCGCAATTGAGGATAACTGGGATGCGATGAAGCGCTGGTTGAGCTTTATTCAGGAGCGCAATCCGGATTTTCTTCGCAGGAAAGGCGTTGGGCCGAATTTTGCCGACTGGCTGGCGACGGATCCAAACACCAATAAGGACTTGCTGGCAACGGCCTACTGGGCTCTGATTGCAAACATGATGGCGGACATGGCGAGAGCTACCGGGAGGGCGGAAGATGGCCGGCACTACGACGAAGTTGTGCAGAGTATTCGGAGTGCGTTTCAGAAGGAGTACATCAAAGATACCGGAGAAGTAGGCACGGGTACGCAGACTTCGTACGTCGTCGCGCTCTACACCAAGATGGCTCCGCCCGCGATGGAGCCGCTGCTGGTGGACCGATTGGTGACGGATATCGAAGGACGCGGGTGGCATCTTTCGACGGGATTTCTGGGGACACCGTTCCTGCTCTTCACGTTGTCGGATCACGGGCGGACAGATGTTGCTTATCGACTCCTGCTGAATGACACCTATCCGTCGTGGGGATACATGTTGTCGAAGGGTGCGACGACCTGGTGGGAGCGGTGGAATGGCGACACAGGGGATCCGTCCATGAACTCCTATAACCACTACGCCTTTGGTTCGGTGATGGCATGGGTGTATCGGTATGCGGCTGGGATTGATACGTCGCTGGATGCGCCGGGCTTCAAGCGGATTGTGATTCATCCGCATTTGGATTCGAGGATGCCTTCGGTGCGTGGGGAATATGATTCGGTATACGGGAAGATCGTTAGCGAGTGGAAGAATGAGGCCGGTTCGTTCCAGTTGAAGGTCACGATTCCGGCGAATACGGCCGCGAAAGTGGTGTTGCCGGCTGGACAGGTGTCGAGTTTGGATGGTGCGAAGGTAGAGAGCAAAGTTGACGGCGGGGTACAGGTGGTGGAGGTGGGTTCGGGGGAGTATGGGTTTGTCGTGAAGTAGCCGTTGTATAGAGCGTGGAACATGCAGCCGGTCAAAAGCAGGTCCCTCCACTCCGCAGTTCTTAGCCATGCGAAGCAACTGTTACGTTGGGAATGACAGGCGTACTGATGTATATGACTGTGGCGGTGAAAGATGGTCTATCGTCTCCCCGCGTAAACGTGTACTCTCAAGCGGTAATGGAGGCTTCGTATGAGCGTGCAGTGGCAGGAGCAGGTGGCAAAAGCGCTCGATTCCTTCCGGGTTGAGCTGCCCTCCTGGGGATTCACCAACACGGGAACTCGCTTTGGCAAGTTCATTCAGCCTGCTGCCGCTACGAATACCGCAGAGAAACTTTCGGATGCCGGTTTGGTGCATGCGCTGACTGGTGTTTGCCCGACTGTGGCGCTGCATGTGCTTTGGGATTTTCCGGAGGGCCTGGCGAGCGCTGCGGAAGTGGGGGAGATGGCCAAGCGCAGCGGGGTGAAGCCGGGATCGATCAATCCCAATCTTTTTCAGGATCAAATTTACAAATTTGGATCGTTCGGCAATCCCGATGGGGAAAAACGTGAAGCTGCGATGCAGCATGCGTTCGACAGTGTCCGAATTGCGCAACAGACGGGGAGCCGGGATATTTCGCTGTGGTTCGCGGATGGCTCGAATTATCCGGGCACAGCGAATATCCGTCAGCGGAAGAGCTGGTTTGAAAAGGGGCTGGCAACGTTGCATGCGGAACTGGCGGCGGATCAGCGGATGCTGGTGGAGTACAAGCCGTTTGAGCCGGCGTTTTATCACACGGATATTGCGGATTGGGGAATGGCCCTGCTGCTTTCGCGCGCTGCGGGGCCGAGAGCCAAGGTTCTGGTGGACACTGGGCATCATTATTCGGCGCAGAACATTGAACAGATTGTGGCGTGGCTGCTGGCGGAGAATATGCTGGGCGGGTTTCACTTCAATGACCGGCGTTATGCCGACGACGATTTGACGCTGGGGTCGATCGATCCTTACCAGGCATTCCGGATCTTCCACGAGATTCGATTTTTTGAGTGGGAATCCGGACAGAGCGCGGACATTGCTTACATGGTGGATCAGAGCCACAATCTGAAGGGTAAGATCGAGGCCATGATTCAGACGGTGACGATGGCGCAGGAATTGTTCGCGAAAGCTGCGTTGGTGGATCACGCAAAGCTGGCGGAGGCGCAGAAGTCGTGCGAGCTGGTGGCGGCGGAGTCGCTGCTGCAAGATGCGTTCGCGACGGATGTGCGTCCGGCGATTCGGGAATGGCGGACGTCGAACGGACTTCCGGCGAATCCGATGGCGGCATTCCGCGAGTCTGGATATTTGGAGCGTATTACGCAGGAGAGATCTTCGCGGAACACCAAGAATGTTTCCTCGTATGCCTAGTGCTGACGGACGGCGGCAATATCTCGCATTGGATTTTGGCGCGGAGAGTGGTCGCGCCGTGCTGGCGCATTTGTATTCGGGCGTGATAACGACGGAAGAAATTCATCGGTTTCCGAATGAGCCTGTGGAATATGGCGGGAGCCGCCACTGGGATGTGGCGCGGTTGTGGCTGGAAGTGCGGCGGGCTTTGAGCAAGTTGGCGGAATTTGAGCTCTCGGGAATTGGAGTGGATGCGTGGGGCGTGGACTACGCGTTGCTGGGGGAGCGTGGCGAGCTTCTGCAGAACCCTTATTATTATCGTGATTCGCGGACGGATGGGGTGATGGAGGAGGTGTTCGCCCGAGTTCCTCAGGAGGAGATTTACGCTGCGACTGGGATCCAGTTCATGCAGATCAATACCCTATATCAACTGTATGCCGCGGTACGGGATACGCCGGGCGTGTTGAATGCCGCGCGTCAGATGATTATGATTCCGGATTTGTTCCATTATTGGTTAACTGGGACGGCGGTGTGCGAGTTTACGAATGCGACTACGACGCAGATGGTGAATCCGGTGACGCGGAATTGGGCTACGAACTTGATGGAGAGGCTTGACCTGCCCGCGCGGCTTCCGGCGAGGATGGTGGAGCCGGGGACAGTCGTCGGTAATTTGCGGTCCAGTATTGCGGGGACGCTGCCGCTTTCTCATGCTCCGGTGATAGCGCCGGCTACCCATGATACTGGTTCAGCGGTGGCCGCGATTGCGGCGCGGAATGGCGTGGCGTTTCTTAGTTCGGGAACTTGGTCGCTGTTGGGTACGGAGTTGGACGCGCCGGT
>Ga0080027_10000211_pt1 | contig 26488 bp, 16 predicted proteins | sample OrgsoiDNA2013046_FD_70962 | JGI IMG/M metagenome (GOLD analysis project Ga0080027, IMG submission 70962) | Permafrost soil microbial communities from the Arctic, to analyse light accelerated degradation of dissolved organic matter (DOM) -... | ecosystem: Environmental > Terrestrial > Soil >... | reverse complement strand
CGATCGACGCCGTGATGCGGGGCAGAGGCGTCGGCGTCTGGCGGTGCTCGGGATCCGAATCGAAGAACTTCGCCCCCGCGATGGCGTTGCGCAGGGTTTCGGCGGTCTGGCTGCCGCGGGTGAGATCGGCGCCCGGAAGGATCACGACGAACTCGTCGCCGCCGTAGCGGGCGACCAGCGCGGCCGGCGGCGCATTTTCGGCCAGCAGGCGTGCCACCTTGTGCAGCGTCCAGCTCCCGGCCAGGTGGCCGAAGATGTCGTTGACCGCCTTGAACCGATCGAGATCGATGAAGAGCATCGCCAGCTCGGTCCCCTCGCGGTCGGCGCGCGTGATCTCTTCGGCGAGGCGGGTGTGGAAATAGCGGCTGTTGGCGAGGCCAGTCAGATCGTCCATGCGCGCCTGCGCCCGCGCCCGGATGGCGTCGAGCGCGTTCTGGATCGACGACGACATGTACGCGGCGAAGATGCGCAGCAGCTCCTTGTCGCGCGGCGTGTACGGCGTCCCCGAGCGCCGGTTGGCGAGCTGGAGGATGCCGCAGATCGATTCGCCCACCACGATCGGCACCGCGACCAGCGACCGGATCGAACCCAGCTCGGCGGTGAGAGAAAGCAGCGGATCGTCGGGCTCGAGGCGATCGGTCTGCGCCGGGCGGCCCGTGGAGTAGACGCGGCCCGAGAATCCCTTGTCGCTGGGGATCCGCTTGCCCAGCACGTTCTCGACGCCGGGGCCGAAGGCCGCGATGTAGGTCAGGCGCGGCGCGGGGGCGCCGGCCAGCTTGGCGCGCGGATCGTCGAGCAGGATGCCGCCCGTCTCCGACGGCACGAAGTCGTTCGCGCGTTCTAGAATCTCGCGGAGGGCGGCGTCGAGGCGCACGTCCCAGTGCTCGGTGTCCGGGTCTCGCCGCGCGCGCACGAAGAACCGGGTGATCTCCTCGGGCGAGAGCGTGAAGATCGGCCCCGGCGGAACGACCGGGGTGGGCACCGAAAGCTCTTCCGTGCGGCGGATCGGAACGTCGGAGCGTGGGGCGTCGGGATCGGCCATCGCGGCCTTCCAAGGTTACACGACGTCGGCTGCCTCGGGGTCGAAGGTCGTCCGGTAGGCGGCGCGCAGGCGCACCCGCCGCTCCAGATCGGCGATCACGATCTCCGCCACGTCGACGCCGTAGAGGGCGGCGATCGCGTGAATGCCGCCGGGGGTAAAGACGTTCAGCTCCAGGATCCGATCGCCGACGATGTCGACGGCCACGAAGTAGAGGCCGTCGGCCAGCAGCTTGGGCCGCAGGATGTCGCAGATGCGCGCCTCGACCGGGCCGAAGTCGCACTTGCCGCGCATCGACGCCCCCGCCTTGGCGCCGTTCGCGCCGGTGACCGCGCGGCGGCGATAGATCGCGACCCGCTCCCCGACCCGGATCGGCTCCGCGTTGAGCAGCAGCAGACGCTTTTCTCCGTGCTCGGCCTCGGGCAGGTATTCCTGCGCCAGCGCGTAGCCCTGCTTGGTGACGGCGGTGATGATCTGGTTGAGGTTCGAGACCTGGCGGCGCCGCAGGTAGAACACGTGCTCGCCCCCGCGGGGCGCCAGTGGCTTGAGCACCGCTGGCCCGTCGAGCTCGCGCAGGAAGGCCTTGAGGCGGGTCTTCGAGCGCGACACCAGCGCGCGGGTGCGCACGTCGGCGGGAAAATCGGCCAGGTACATCCGGCTGCCGGCCCGGCGCAGACCTTCGGGATCGTTGACCACCAGCGTGCCCGCCAGGCGCAGCCGCCAGCCGAAGTCGATGAGCGGCGCGCCGGGCCGCACGTCGCCCTCGCCGATCGGGTTGTAGCGGAGAAAGACCACGTCGAATCGGCCGAGGGTGTCTTCCTCGACCACCGCCTCCTCGGAGGCGAGCGCCCGCGCGTAGTCGGCCGGCGTCGCGTAGTCGCCGGCGCGGACCCTTGTCGTCGTGCCGAGGACGTTGTTGTCATCCAGAAAGGACAAGTCGTCGACGGAGACGAACCGGACCTCGTGCCCGCGCCGGTGCGCGGCGAGCGCCAGGTAGACGCTGGTAAAGGCCGGTTGCTGATTGTGAACGTCTGCGACGACGAAGCAGATGCGCACGGATCCCTCTTTTCAGGCGCTGGATGTGGCAAACGCCTGGCGGTATTTTCGCAGGATCTCGCTGAGCCGGTCGAGGGGAAGCGCGGGGGCGACGTGGCCCGACTGGCCGCGCATCTCGTCGGCCATGCACAGCGCGTTGACGATCGCCTCCTCGGTGCACTCGACCGTCGCCTCGTAGAGCGGGTCGCAGGCCTCGTCGAGCAAGACCTCGAGCGTCGCAACCATTTTCGACGTCTGGCGGGGAACCACGTTGGCGGTGGAGAACGCGACCAGGATCTCCCCCGAGCCGTGCGCGGCGAAGGACCCCGTACGGCCGATGCCCAGCGCGGCCCGCTTGCACAGACGCACCAACTGGGACGACAGCATCGGCGCGTCGGTCGCGATGATGGTGATGATCGAGCCGGCGTTCCGCTCGCGGCGCCCGGCCACGAAGAGCGGCTCCAGCACCTCGCCCACCGGCGCGCCGTCGACCCGCAGCGACCGCATCACGCCGAAGTTCGATTGCACCAGGATGCCGACGGTGTATTCGTTGCCTTCGATGGTGACCCGCCGCGAGCTGGTGCCGATGCCCGCCTTGAAGTCGCAGGTGATGAGCCCGGTGCCGGCGCCGACCGAGCCCTCGGCGACGCGGCCCGGGGTGGCCTGCTCGATCGCGCGGTAGACGTGCTCGGAGCGGACGTGCCGGCCGACGGTATCGCTCAGCCAAGAATCGTCGCACTCGCCGACCAGCGGGATGACCACGTCGTCCTCACCGCCGATGCGCGGCCACTTGCGGGTCATCCATTTGACCGCGGCGTCGGAGACCTTGCCGACGGCCATGGTGTTGGTGAGCAGGATCGGCGTCTCGAGGAGGCCCCACTCCTGGACCTGCGTGATCCCGGAGACTTCGCCGGCGCCGTTGAGCACGAAGCCGCCCGCGACGACACGGTTGTCGAAGATGTCCGCGTGCGGGATCACCGCGGTGACGCCGGTGCGGACGGGGCCCTTGCCCACCTCCAATGGCCCGTCGCCGATGATGACCGTCGCGTGCCCGACGCGCACGTCGCCGACGTCGGTGATGGCGTTGTGCTCGCCGATCGGGAAGCGCCCGATGGAGAAACCGAGCTCGCGGAGCCGCGCCCTCATTCCGGGCCCGGCGAGGGCGGCAAGGTGCCGTTCGCGACGGTGGGCGTAGGCGTTCGTTCGCCGCCGTTGCCCACCGCGCCGCCGTTGCCCGCCGCGCCGCCGTTGCCCATCGCGCCGCCGTTGCCCACCGCGCCGCCGTTGCCCACCGCACCCACCGCGCCGCCGTTGCCCGCCGCGCCGCCGTTGCCCGCCGCGCCGCCGTTGCCGGGGGATACGACCGGCGGCGGGAAAGGCGCCGGCCTGACCTCCGCCGATCTCGTTTCGTTCTTGCTCTCGGTCTTGGCCTCGGTCCGCGCCTCCGTCTTGGCTTCCCGACGCTTCTCGCGCAGCCGCTTGAGGCCCCCCTCGAGGATCTCGCCGATGAGGGTGCGGTATTCGATGCCGGCCGCGCTCGCGATGAGGCACAGATCGGAGTACCCGGGCGTGAGCCCGGGCAGCGGATTCACCTCGATGACGTAGATGTCCCCCTTGGGCGTCACGCGCAGATCGACGCGCGCGACGTCGCGGCAGTCGAGCGCGGCGAAGGTCTCGCGGCAGACCCGTTCGATCGCCTTGAGCTCGGCCGGCGACAGCTGCGCCGGGCATTGATACGAGACGTGCTTCTCCCACTCCTGCTTGATCTGAAAGTCGTAGACCGGACGCTGGTTGGACTTGTCCTTGAACAGGATCTCCATCGGCGGCAGCACGCGGGGCCGCCGGTCACCCAGCAGGCCCACGGTGAACTCGCGTCCCGGAATGTAGACCTCGATCAGCGCCGGCTGGCGGTACCGGTCGATGAGCTCGCGCACCACGGAGCGCAGCGCTTCTTCATCGTCGACCACCGAGGCCGAGGCGCTCACGCCTTTGGACGAGCCCTCCTGGTTCGGTTTGACGATGAGCGGGAACTTGAGCTTGGACGACAGACGCTCGCGCCCCGTCTCCATCACCTGGAACTCCGCGGTCAGGATGCCGTGCTGCAAGAGCACCCGCTTCGACAGCGCCTTGTCGAGCGCGATCGACAGCGTCGCGGCGTCCGAGCCGGTATAGGGGATCCCCATCAGCTCGCAGAGCGCCGGCACCGCGGCCTCGCGGTTGCGTCCCGCCACCCCCTCCGCGATGTTGAAAACCAGATCGACCGGCGTCTCCATGAGCAGGCGCGGCAGCTCCGCGTCCGCCTCGAGCAAGGTCACCTGTCCGTAGCCTTCCAGCGCTTCCCGGATCGCGTCGATGGTCTCGGGCGCGTCGTACTCGGCCTCGCTGTCGTTGCCCGCCTTGGGGTCGACGCGCTTGACGTTGAAGGTGAACCCGATGCGCAGCGGATCGGCGGGCCGGCGGCGGCGTGCGCCGGGCTTGACGACCAGCCCCTGTCGTTTGGCCGCGCTCTCGACGATGGCGTGCAAGGTCTCGGCGTAGTCGAGCCCCTCGCGCGCCGTGGCGGCGAACAGGCTGGCGCCCGGCTCCAGCGACGGCAGCGCGTTGACCTCCAGCAGATAGATGCGCCCGTCCTCGCCGATGCGGAAGTCGATCCGACCGATGTCGCGGATCCCCAGCACGCGGGCCGCCATCTTCGAGATCGACCGCAGGCGCGAGACCACGTCGCGCGGCTGCTCGGGGGGGCAGCGCACCTGCACCTTGTTCGATTCGGCCGACTTGAGCCGATAGTCGTAGAGATTGAAACGGCTGCGCGCCGGCGGTTCGACGATGTAGTCGACCGGCAGCAGCACGCCCTCGTCGCCGCGCCCTTCCAGGAACGGGACGGTCACGTCGATCCCCGGCACGAACTCCTCGACCAGCACGCCGTTCGGGTAAGCGCGCAGCGCGCGCGGCAGGATCTCGGCCAGCGCGCGCGCGTCGCGCACCACCGCGTCGTCGGCGATCCCTTTCGACGAGCCCTCGTAGTTCGGCTTGACGATCACCGGCAGCGCCAGGTCCAGCGTGCCCGGATCGCGCAGGCGCCGAAAGTCGTCGGGTGTGATGAGCCGCCCCCGCACCGTATCGATTCCGCGCTTGGCGAGCACCAGCTTGGTGAGCCACTTGTCGAGCGTGACGGTGAGGACGTAGGCGTCGGACCCCGTGTAGGGGAACCCCAGCTCCTCGAACAGCGCCGGGTAGAACGCCTCGCGCGCGCGCCCGCGCCGACCCTCCGCCGAGTTGAAGATCAGATCCGGTCCGTAGGATTCAATCCGCGCCGCCAGCCGCGAGGCGGGGCCGGTCACCTCGATGTTCTCGACCTCGTGGCCCCCGGCCCGCAGTCCGGCGGCGATCGCGTCGACGGTCTCGACGCTGTCGAACTCCGCCTCGTCCTCGCTGTCGGTCAGCCTCAGATTGTGCGTGAACGCGATACGCATGGGGGGTTGGCCTTTACCCTAACAGGATTCCGCCGCGACCACCGAGCGCTTCCGCGACCTTCTCACCCAGCTTTTTGAGATCGTCGCTGGGGCGGACCAGATAGGCGTCGACACCCGCGGCGAACGCCTCCTGCACGGAGTCGTAGGACGGATAAACCGTGTAGAGCACCGACGCGCAGTGCGGGAGCAGCTGCTGCGCGTGCTCGATCACGCGCAGGCCCGAGACGCCGGGAAGGTGGCGATCGGCGATCACCAGATCGAAGTGGTCGCCCTTGAGCAGCGTGAGCGCCTCGTCGCCGTCCTTGGCCGCGGTCACGTGGTGCGCCTTGCCCAGGTACTCGGCCAGCAGCTGGCGGCGCGGCCCTTCCACCTCGACCACCAGCACGCGTCCGGCGCGGCCGCCGGTCCGGGTCGGCTTGGGACGGGAGAGCTGCTCGTCGCGGCGCGAGAGCGCGCGCCGTATCCGAAACCGCAGATCGTCGACGTCGCGAATGGGCTTCTCGATGTAGTCGTGCGCGCCGATGTCCATGGCCTCGATCGCCGAGTCGTACGAGCTGTAGCCGGTGATGAGCACGATCGCGGGCGACGGACTCAAGGTGCGCGCGACCCGGAGCACGTCGAGGCCCGAGGCGCCCGGCAGGTTCTTGTCGGTGAGCACCAGATCGAAGCGCCGCTTCTGCATGAGATCGATCGCCTCCTCGGCGGAGGCGGCGGTGGTGACGCGGTAGCCGCCGCGCCGGAGCGCCTCGCGCAACACCGTGAGGACGACCGCCTCGTCATCGACCACCAGCACCTCGTGACCGGTGGGCACGACGGCGGTGTGCGCCTGGGGCGTCGCCGCGTCGGCGATCAGGCGCGCATCGATGTCGCGCTGCGGGGTCGAGGCCCGCGTCCGTTCCACGCCGGTGAGGATGCCGTGGCGGGCCAGCGTCTCGACGATCTTCACGCCCAGCGCCTCGCCGTGCCGGCGGGCCGCCGCCGAGGCCGCCACCCGCCCCAGCAGATCGAGCGTGGCCCGCGGAAGATAGGCCCGGGCGCCGCCGTAGATCGCGCTGGCCAGACGCTCGGCCGACGGCGCGGCGTCGACCAGCACCAGCGCGGCGCCGATCGCGCGCGTGCGCGCTTCGCCGAGGCTCCGGTCGACGGCGTCGCCGGCGCCCAGGCCGATCACGGCGGCGTCGGGGTTCGGCTCGTCGCCGCGCGTCCCCGCGGCCTGGGCCAGCTCCGGATCGCCGAACACGACGATGGCGGGATCGCGCTTGCTCTCGCGTGCCAGCTCCTCGAGCGCCGCGGCGAGGGTCGGTTCGACCGCCGCCAGCTCGGCCTTCACCCCCGCGAACGCGTTCAGGACCAGGACGCCGCGGGTGCGCGCCCGCCGGAACCCCGCCAGGCGTTTGATGTGGGCGCGCAGAAGCGCGTCGACCGCCGGCAGCGGCCGCGGCAGCACGGCGGCCACCTCGCGGCCGAAGGCCCGACCGCAACGCACCGGATCGCCGTCGCTGATGAGCACCAGGTCGGTGAACGGACGCAGCTCGCGCGATGCGGCCAGCGGATCGCGGCCGGGGTACGAGTCCTCGACGCCGGCCTCGAGGTCTGCGGCCGGTAGGTCCAGGATCGCGAGGTCGAACGACTCGTCGGCGAGACGCGCCAGCGCGCCCGATAGCGAATCCGCCTCGACCACCAAGCCCTCGGTGGTCAGGGCCGCGGCGACGCGCGGCAACTCACGACCGTCCCCGAGGGCGACCAGAAAACGTTCCTGGCCACCGCGCGCGGCGTTCCGTAGAGCTTCCAGCGGCCCGCGCGGGCCATCGGCGTCTGCCATCGAGCGGTGCGCATTGTACCTCATGTGGGGGCCGCGGGATCGAGTGCAACGGGGACTCCGCCGTGTGAAAATGGGATCCAGGTAGTTGGAGAACGTCCGTCGTGTCGGAACGCGACCTCATTGTCACCGATCGCGACCGCGCTGCGGCCTGGGACGAAGCAAACGCGGCACCTGCCGAGAGCGCGGCCGAGCCGCCGCGCGGCGGTGTCGTCGGGTGGCTGGGAACCCGCCTCGAAACCGTCGTGGCGCGGGTCATGGAGGGATTCGGCCGGCGCCCGACGCCCGGAGGCGCCGACGCGGAAGACGCCTTCGCGCTGGTGCGGACGGGCGGCGCGATCGCGCGCTGGATCTCGTTTCCGCGCGGGGTCCGCTTCGCCACCGCCGCGACGTCGTCGGTGGCCGCCGCGCTGGCGGCCTGGGGAATGATCGCGATGGCGGCGGACGATATCGGGATCGCGGCTGCGGCGGCCGGCGCCGCGGCGGCGCTGGCGACCGCCTGGGGACCGATCGGCGTCCGACTGGCCAATCGGATCCACCGTCTGGTGGTGGCGCGCCGTCTTCACCGGATCTCGGAGCTGCGGGGGATGGCCGATGCGCGATCGGTCGCGGTCCGCGGGGTGGTGATCGCGCGCCGCACCGCCGCCTCGCCGCTCGACGGTCGCGCGGCGGTCTGGTCGCTGACGCGGTTTCGCGGTGGCACCTGGCTGTCGCGCAGCTTCTTCCACGAGACGGGGTTCGACTTTCTGCTCGACGACGGTTCGGACGAGCCGATCTGGATCGAAGTCGCCGGCGGGATGCTGCTGGACCGGTTTCCCGCCGATGAGCGGGTTCAGTTCCACAACACCACGCTGCTCGAGCTGGACCACCCCTTTCTCACCCGCTTGCGCCTCGATCAGAGAGAGCTGTGGGCCTCCGAGATCGACATTGTCCCCGGCGACGCGATCGAAGTGGTGGGACGCCTGTCGCGACGCCTCGATCCGACCGCGCGGTCGGAGTCGGGACGAAACCCACCCCATCGGCGGGCGCTCCAGTCGGGCATCCGCGTGCCGGTCTTGATCAAGAAGATCCGGGAGCCCGACGCGGCGCTCGGGCGTGTCCGCCGCCTTGCCGCTCAGGCGCCGCCGGTGCTGTCGCCCGGGGAGCCGCCGCTCCGCAAGTTTTGAAAGCTGGCGCCGGCTTTGCAATCATGAGCATCGTGGCGGCTGAATTGCCGCCCGGGGTCACCACGATGAAGAGGTTCCTGACCGTTCTCACTGTTCTTGTCGTTCACACCGCTGCGGCGCATGCGCAACAGTCCGATCCGGCGGCCGTTCCGCCGCCACAACAGCTCCCGCCGCCTCCTGCGCAAGAGCCTCCGCCGCCTCCTGCGCAAGAGCTTCCGCCGGCCTATGCCCCCCCGCCGGGGTATGCGCCGCCTCCGGCCTATGGCACGCCGCCGGCCTATAGCGCCCAGCCGACGTACCCGCCGCCGGCTTACCCACCACCCGGCTACGCGCCGCCCTATCGGTATGCGCCCTATCGATATGCGCCGCCGAACTACTACGCTTATCCGTCGGCGCCGCCCCCGCGGAACGTTCTCGATCGTCCCTTCACGCTCGGCGGCGGGATCGGATTCGGTGGGCTGGCCTTCAACGATCAGCGCGACGGAACGAGCGCGCACGAGACCGGCATCTCGTACACCTTCCGGCTCGGGATCGGGCTCTGCCCGGGATTGCTTCTGCTCTGGGATGTCGAGGGCGCGGTGGTCGATCACGGCGGATCGCGGGTCGAGCAGACCGCCAACCTGGCGGCGCTGCAGCTCTTCGTGACCCGGCGGCTCTTCCTCAAGGGGGGCTTCGGGATCGCGGAAGGCAATCAAGACAACTTCGCCACCCAGTGGGGCGCCGCCGGGATGGGCGGCCTTGGCTACGAGCTCGTGCAGGGGTGGAATTGGTCGTTCGACGTCGAAGCGACGGTGACCGGCGCGCACCTCAACAGCAACGGCATCGATCAAACATGGACCAACTGGTCCCTCCTGAACTTCGCGTTGAATTTTTTCTAGATCAGAACGTCGGCTTTGGCTTCGGCCCGGACGCGGCGATGGTGGCGGGGTCGAAGGCTTCGAGGACGGGGCGGCCGATGGCGCCGGGGGTGGGTGGGTAGCCCAGCGCCCACAGGGTGGTCGCCGCGGTGTCGACGGTGCTGATGGGGCTGCCGATCCGATGTCCCGCGCGGACGCCGGGGCCCCAGGCGATCCAGGGGATCAGGCGATCCTCTTTGATCTTGCCCGAGTGGTTGTGGCCGTGGCCTCCGTGATCGGCCGAGATGATGAAGAGGGTGTCCCGATCGAGCCCGGCCGCCGCGGTCGCGTCGAGGAGGGTGCGGAGGCAGCGGTCGGTGTGCCGCACGGCTTCGAGCTGCGGGTTCGACATCCAGCCATCCGAGTGCCCCAGATCGTCGGGATCGGAGAAATGAATGAACTCGATCTGCGGGCGCTTCTCGACCAGGTACTGGGCGGCCTCCTCGACGACCTTCTTGCAGAAGTAGCCCGACCGCGAGAACACGTCGACGGAGCCGGGGTGCGCGATGTGCTCGAGTTTTTTCTTTCCAACGAACGCGGCGGCGCCCATGCCGCTCTGCTCGGCGGCGTCGAAGATGGTCGGCACCTGGATGTAGCCCCGCTCCGGCTTCCACGAGTTCCAGTAGAGGCCGTGCTGTTTGACGTCGAACCCGGAGAGCATCGCCGCGTGCGAGGGGAGGGTCGAGGCGCGGCGAATGGTGCGGGCCTGGAGCGAGTAGGCGGCGTGCTTCAGGATCTCGGCGTGCACCGGCGGCAGGACGTTCATGAGCGCGTCGGGGCGCAGGCCGTCCTCGCTGATGATCACCACATGCTGGATCCGGAGCCGCCGCGGGGGCGGCGCCGCTGGCGGGACCGAGACGGTCGGGGACGGCAATACGGCGACCGCCGCGGGCCGCGGCGCCGCCTGTCGGTGTTTGCATCCGGAAAGCGGCAGCGCGAGCGCGGCGGCGCTGAGGACCAGCGTGGCGACCCGCGTCGCCGCGAGAGCCCGAGCGAAGACGCCAGAGCCTTCGACGAAGCGCTCGACGAAGGGTTCGACGAAGCGTTCGACGAAGCGTTCGACGAAGGGTCCCACCACGACCAAGCGTAACAGACGGTCTTGCGCCTTTTCCAATTTGCCTTAACCTAGCGGCATCCGAACGTTTCGTCCGCCGCCGGCTGTTTGTCGCCAGGCTCTTCGCTTTCCGCGCTTCGCCGCTCTCTGCGCCCTGCTGCTGGGCTGCGCCCATATCGAGGCGCGCCCGTGTACGAGCGACAAGGACTGCAAGCTCAACCGGCTGTGCGATGCCAGCCGCTGCGTCTGGCCGGCCGATGCCTCACGCTCGGCGGGTACCGGAAGCTCGACCGCCACGGCGTCGCTGCCCCTTCCCCAGTATGCGGTCGAGCCCGCGCAGGCGATGTTCCGCTTCGGGCCGACCCATCGGGGTCGGTCGCCGTTCGTTCTCCCGGCCATCAAGCCGGCGATCTGGTGGGCCTTCCAGACCGGCGGTCCGATCGTCTCGTCGCCCGCCATCGCGGGCGACGGCTCGGTCCTGGTCGGGTCGCAAGACGGCAAGCTGTACGCCCTCGGTCCCGACGGGACGCTCAGGTGGTCGTATGCGACGGGGGATATCATCTTCAGCTCGCCGGCCGTGGCGCACGACGGGACGATCTATATCGGTTCCGACGATGATCACCTTTACGCGGTGTCGCCGGGGGAGGGGAAGCCGCGCTGGATCGTACAACTGGGCGCCTGCCCGCAACGCGTCGGGATCGGGCCAGAGGCCAGCCGCTGCGACGTCGACGCCGGGCCGACCATCGGTCCGGACGGCGTGGTCTACACCGGTGGGGATGGCCTGGCCGCCATCAATCCGGACGGCTCGCTGCGCTGGCGTTTTCCCACCAACGGGCACGTGTCGTCGGCGCCGGCGGTGCTGCCGGACGGAACGGTGGTGGCGGGCTGTCAGGACGACGTGCTCTACGCCGTCGGGGCGAACGGACAGAAGCGCTGGGATTTCCGGGCCGGTGGCGACATCGAGCCCGCGCCGGCGATCGGCGACGACGGAACGATCTACATCGGCTCCGACGATCACAAGCTCTACGCGATCTCGCCCGAAGGGACGCTGCGCTGGGCCTTCACCACCGGCGCCGACGTTCGTTCGTCGGTGGCGATCGGTAACGGGATCATCTATTTCGGCTCTTTCGATGCCCAGCTCTACGCCGTCCACCTGGACGGAACGCTGGCCTGGTCGTTTCGCGCGGGCGATCGCATCGTCTCTTCACCGCTCATCGACGCGCACGGCGCCATCCTGTTCGGCTCGCAGGATGACCGCCTTTACTGTCTCGAGCCCGACGGCCATCTGCGCTGGTCGGTGGAGCTCGGCGGCGACGTCGACAGCTCCCCGACGCTCGCGGCAGACGGCACCATCTTCGTGGGCTCGGATGATCACAACCTCTACGCGTTACGCGCGCCGAGCGGATCTCCGCCCATGGGAAAACCCTAGAGGAACATGACACTGGAAAATCTCCCCTCCGGCCCGAGCAACTCGGGCCCATCGGCCCGGACGCTATCCGGGCGAATCAAAATTCACCCCGCCGGCTACGGCTTCGTGGTCCCCGACGACAAATCCGAGGACGTCCACGTCTCGGCCCGCAACCGTGGCGCGGCGATGGACGCCGACACCGTCGAGATCGAAGCCTGGCCCGGTGTGCGCGGCATCGAAGGGCGGGTGCTGCGCGTGATCGCGCGCGGCCGCGCCAAGATCACCGGCCAGCTGGCCCGCATGGGGCGACAGCAGGTGCTGCAGCCCGACGATCCGCGCATCACCGGACCGGTGACCCTGAGCGGCTCGATCCCCGAGGCGAAAGACGGCATCGCGGTGGTCGCCGAGATCACCCGCTACCCCGACGTGCCCGACGGTGCGATCGAAGCGAAGGTGCTCAAGGTGCTGGGCGATCCCGATGACCCGCGCACCGAGGTCGAGAAGGTCCTGGCCTGCGCCGACGTCGACGAAGTGTTTCCGGAGGAGGTCGAGCGGATCGCCGCCGGCCTCGCCACCCTTGTGCAGCCGGGCGATCTGGCGGACCGGGCCGACCTGCGCCACATCCCGTTCACCACCATCGATCCAGAGACGGCGCGCGATTTCGACGACGCGGTCGCGATCGAGCCCTTGCCCGGCGGCGGGACGCGCCTCTGGGTCGCCATCGCCGACGTCTCGCACTACGTGCGCGAGGGATCGCCGGTCGACGCCGAGGCGCGGCGGCGCGGCTGCAGCATCTACCTGCCGAGCCGCGCGATCCCGATGCTCCCCGAGCCGCTCTCGGCGCGGATGTGCTCGCTGGTCCCCGAGGAGGATCGCCTGGCCATGGTGGCGCGCATCGATCTCGACAAGCAGGCGCGGGTCACGGGGCGCGATTTTTGCGCGGCCGTGATCCATTCGCAGGCGCGCTTCGATTATCCGGGCGTGGCGGCCGCGCTGGGCGGCGACACCCGCGGCAAACGCCGAAAGTACGAGCCGTTCCTGCCGGCGCTGCGGGCGATGGATTCGCTGGCGCGGCAGATGCGCGTGACCCGCCAGGCGCGCGGGGCGCTCGACTTCGATCTGCCGGAGCCGTTCGTCGAGCTCGACCACGACGATCCGCGGTTGGTCCGCGCGATCCGCAAGTCGCGCCGCGATCCCGGGGAGCGGCAGGCCTACTCGATGATCGAGGAGTTCATGCTGGCGGCCAACGAGGCGGTGGCCGTTAGCTTCCAGGAGCGCAACGAGGACACCGTGTGGCGGATCCACGACGCGCCCGATCGCGCGCGCCTGGAAGAGTTCGCGGTGCTGGCCGAGCACTACGGCATCGCCATCGACGTCGACGACGCGCGCACGCCCAAGGGTCTCAAACGGGTGCTCGACCGGCTCCACGGCCACCCGGCCGAGAAGGCGCTCTCATTCCAGTTGCTCCGTTCGCTCAAGCAGGCGACCTACGACGTGGCGAACATCGGCCACTTTGGCCTGGCCTCGGCCGACTACCTGCACTTCACCTCGCCGATTCGCCGCTACCCGGATCTGATCGTCCACCGCCTCTTGAAATCGCGGCTGGCCGGGCAGGGTAAACCGGCGGGCGGCTTCAAGGTCGAGCCGGTCGACAAGGTCGCCTTGCAGAGGATGGCCGCCGAGGCGTCGTTCTCGGAGCGCCAGGCGATGGAGGTCGAGCGCGAGGTGATCGATCTCTACCGGGCGTTCTTCATGCGCGATCGGGTGGGGGATCAGTTCGAGGGCACCATCTCCGGCGTGGCCGGTTTCGGCGTCTTCGTGGTCGTCGACGAGCCCTTCGTCGAGGGCCTGGTGCGGGTCGAGGCGCTCTCCGACGATTTCTACCTTTTCGATGAAGCGTCCTGCCGCCTGGTCGGGCGCCGCTCGGGGCGTTCCTTCGCGCTGGGCGACACGGTGCGCGTCGAGGTGCAGTCGGTCAGCGTGGTGCGCCGCAAGATCGACTTCGCGCTGGCCGACCACCTGGCTCGGCATCGCGGGCGCGACCAGCGGCCCGGTGGCCGCCGCCGCCGCGGGGGCGGGGCGGATCGGCCGGGGGCTGCGGGGCGATCGGGCGCGGGTGCGGGTGCCGGCGGGCGTGATCGCCGGTCGAGTCCAGACGCCCGCGGCAACAAGGGCCACGGCAAGCCGAAGAAGCGGGGTCGATGACGATGACGGTGACGACGGCGACCATCCGCGAGCGGCTGGAAGACGAGGAGGAGCGGATCCTCTCGCCCTTCGCCCAGAAGAGCCGCGCCAGCAAGGGGCGCGCGCGGCCCGAGCCGCTCGATCCGGTGCGGCCGATCTTCCAGCACGATCGCGATCGGATCATCCACTCCAAGGCGTTCCGCCGGCTGGCCGGCAAGACGCAGGTGTTTCTGGCGCCCGAGGGGGATCACTACCGCACGCGCATCACGCACACGCTGGAGGTGGCGCAGATCGCGCGCACGGTGACCCGCGCGCTCGGTCTGAACGAATCACTCACCGAGGCGATCGTGATGGGCCACGATCTCGGCCACACCCCGTTCGGCCACGCCGGCGAGAAGGTGTTGGCCAAGCTGATGCCGGATGGCTTTCACCACGTCAAGCAGTCGATCCGCGTGGTCGAGAAGCTGGAGCGCGATGGGCAGGGGTTGAACCTCTCGGTCGAGGTGCGGGACGGCATCCTCAAGCACTCGAAGGGCAAGGGGCACATCATCTCGGACAACCCGAACCTGATGGCCATGACCCTCGAGGGACAGATCGTCCGGATCAGCGACATCGTCGCCTACGTCAACCACGATCTCGACGACGCGGTTCGCGGGCGGGTCGTCGATCCGGCCTCGGTCCCTGCGTCGATTCTCGCCATCCTGGGCCAGACCCACGGCGAACGGATCGCGCGGATGGTGAACGACATGGTGTCGGCGTCCCGGCTGGAAGAAAAACGCCAGATCCAGATGACCGACGAGGTGCTCGACGCGCTCATCGCGCTGCGCGATTTTCTGTACGAGACCGTCTATGAGCGTCCGGAAATTCGCGGCGAGTTCGAAAAAGCGCAACGGATCATCAGCGAGCTGTGGGCGTACTTCAACACCCACGCGGACGAATTTCGCGCCCGGCACTGGCCCAAGGGGATCCCGGAATCCGATGGCCTGCCGCGCGCCGTCGCCGACTTCATCACCGGCATGACCGACCGCTACGCGCTCCGGGTCTACGAAGAGTACTTCCTGCCCCACCGATGGCCGGTCTATTAGAACAGGAACCCTCAAAGGGTTCCTGCGACCTCCCGCGAAGAGCTCCGGCGGGCGAAGCCCGCCTACGCTCACGCGATACGTTTACAAACATATAACGGCGACGAAACCCGTCGTTAACCGGTGCTGGGCTAGGGTGAGCTCGGCTTCGATTTCTCACTCTCACTGAGCTCATACATGCGGCTGGTCGGATCCGGTTTGCGCGTCATGGTGGTCACCCTCGACCCGGGGCGGAACGCGTCGCAAACCGACTCTCCCGCGGCGCTTCTCCGCAGCTTGGGCCACGACGTGACGGTGGTCGGCTACGACCTCGCCGAGCTGGATCCGCGGGCGGCGGTCGCGGACGTCGCCGTCGTCGAGGCGGGCGAGCACCTGGAGATCGGCCGGCACGCCATCAAGCGCCTCCGCCAGCGCCCGGATCTAGTGGCGGCGAGGATTCTTCTTTGTCTCGAGGTGGCGCGCGTCTCGGGCCTCGACCCCGAGATGGGGGCCGACGACTTCATCCTGATTCCGATCAGCGCCGACGAGCTGGCGGCGCGCCTGCGCCAGCTGCAGGCGCGCGACAAGCGCCCGGGTGCGCCGCTGCAGGTGCGCTACGGCGACGTCATGCTCGACTGCGAGATGCGGCAGGCCTACGAAAGTGGCCGCTCGCTCGGTCTGACGCCCTACGAATTCCAGCTCCTGCGTTTTCTGGCCGACCGGGTGGGGCGGGTCTTCACGCGGCAAGAGCTGCTCTCACGGGTCTGGGGCTACCGCCACGTCGGGCGCGTGCGCACCGTCGACACGCACGTCCTCAACCTCCGCGCCAAGCTGGGCGAGCTGGGGGAGCGCCTGCAGTCGGTTCGCGGGATGGGCTACAAGCTCCAGCGCGCCGACATCCCCCTCACCGCCGCCGCCAGCGCGGGCTAGTTAGATCGATCGCGTCGGGGGAGGGACGGCTCCGCCGGCCCGAGCCCATCGCGGGAGGTCGCAGGAACCCTCCCAGGGTTCCTGATTTGATCGACGGACGGCTTTGCCGGCCCGAGCCCATCGCGGGAGGGGTTGGGAACCCTCTCAGGGTTCCCATCTAAATCGCGGTTGGGGGGACGCGGCGGCGGACCAGGCGGGCGCGGCGGAAGCGGAAGAACATCTTGGAGACGTCGAACGAGCCAATGCGCAGCTTGCGGACGATCTCGCGCAGGGCCTGCCGGCCATCGACCTCGGCCAGGACCGCCAGCTCGTCGCGGGTGAAAGTACCCCGCGGCAGATCGGCGATCTTGTCCTCGTTGCGGATGAACACTTCGTCGAAGCTGGGGATCTCCCGCTCGATCACCCGCCACTCGTCGACGCGCCGGTAGCCCTCCAGCAGCATCCGGTCGACGTTGATCTGCAGCGCCGCCGCGCGGGCGTGCGGCGGCAGCTCGGCCGTGCGGCGGAACTGGAAGAAGCCGGTGTCCCACCGCAACGTCTCGTAGGCGAGCTCGCTGGTCTGGCGGACCATCGCCTGCGTGAGCGCCTCCTTGCTGATGAGTCCGCCGTCGACCAGAGCCGCCCCGAAGAGCGGTTTGGGCCCCGGTGTGCGCGCCCGTTCCTCGACCAGGCGGGCGATGGCCTCCGCGCTGACGTCGCCGCTCTCGACCGCGAACCGGCCGAGCAAGAACTCCTCCGCCACGCCGACCGCCGCCGCAAAGTCGACCCGTCCCCCCTGGAAGAAGAGCTCGACCCGCGCCTGCGTCTGCGTGTTGACCACCCGGAGGATTCCGGTGTGCGTCTGCTCGGCCAGCATTTCCAGGATCTGGCTCATCGAGATCGTGCCCAGATCACCCGCCAGCGCCGGCGGCGCGGGATCCTGCGAGGGCCCCACGGACAGCGCCAGTGCCTGGTCGACCGCGGCGCGGGCGGCGGCTCCGGCGCCAGCCGCCGGGCTCCGCGCCCCGAGCGGCTGAGCCACGCGGGACACCACCGCGACCAGCGCCTCGGGCGAGAACGGCTTGCCGATGGTGTCGACGACGTTCGAGGCCTTGGCGAACCGGGCCTCTAGGTCGTCGGCCTGCCCGCGCGCCGTCATCACCACCACCGGTACGTGTCCGAGCGCCGCGTCCGCAGCGAAGCGCCGGCAAATTTCCGCCGCGTCTCGTCCCGGGATGAGGCCGTCCAGGAGGATGAGGTCGGGAATAGTGCGCGCTTGCCGCACCAACGCCAGGCCCGCCTCATCGTCTGCGGCTGAGGCGACTTTGTAGCCGGCTTCCGTCAGCGCGAGCTCGATCACCTTCAGAACTGTTGGACTGTCGTCGATTACGAGCAGGTATTCCCCCGCCATGTCTGGCCTCCATCCCTTGCCGGGATCAGAAATTATACGAGGAGCGGCAACCTGATAAGATCCCCCACGCAAGAAGACTCCTTTCGGGCCGCGCCCCGCGGGGGCTCGGTTCCAAAGGGCCTTCCGGCGGCGCGGTCGCGTGACATGAACGAATTCCCGCGCCGCTTCGGTCCCTACGTGCTGCTCAAGCCGCTCGCCCGCGGCGGTATGGGCGCGCTGTACCTTGCGCTCTCTGGCCCGCAAGACAGCGCCAAGCTCTGTGTCATCAAGACCATCCTGCCGCATCTGGCCGACAAGGAATACCTGCAACGCTTCCGGGACGAGGCCAAGGTCGTCGTGCGCCTCTCGCACGGGAACCTGGTGCCGGTGTTCGATTCCGGACAGGTCTCCGGCGAGATCTACCTGGCGATGGACTACATCGACGGCCGCGATCTACGCGCCACCTGGAACCGCTGCGCCAAAAAGGGGATCGCGTTCCCCATCGACGTCGCCGCCCACATCGTCAAGGAGCTGGCCCGCGGCCTCTACTACGCGCACAACTTCGGCGACATCAAGCTGGTGCACCGCGACGTCTCGCCGCCCAACGTGCTGCTCTCGTACAGCGGCGAGATCCGGCTGACCGACTTCGGGCTGGCCTCGTCCACCTTGAAGATCGAGAAGACCGCCCCCGGGATCATCTACGGCAAGGTCAGCTACATGTCGCCCGAGCAGGCGCGCGGCGAGCCGATCGACGGACGGACCGATCTCTACGCGTCGGGGATCATCCTGTGGGAGCTGCTGACGGGACGGCAGCTCTTCCCGTCGGGCCGGAGCCCGGGTGCGCCGAAGGATCAGCACACCTCCGAGGAGCTCTTGCGCCGGGTACGTAACCCGGAGCTGGTGGCGCCGTCGCGGCGCGCCGGGCGGGTGCCGGCGGAGCTGGATCGGATCGCGCTCAAGGCACTGGCGCCCGATCTCAAGGACCGCTACGCGAACTGCGAGGATCTGCGGCACGATCTGGCGCGATTCCTCGCCCAGACCTCGCCGGCCACGGATTCGGGGCGCGTCGCGAAGTTCCTCAAGGAGCTCTACGACGAGGACATCGCGGCGGAGCGGGTGGAGCGCGAGCAGCTCATCATCCAGGCGCGCGACTGGTACACCGGCAAGCACGCGCTGCCGATCTCGGCCAAGACCGAGCCGCTCGAGGCCGACCCGAGACCGGCGCTGGCCAAGCTGGCGGCGCAGGTTTCGGATTCGCTGCCCTCGGATCCGGGGCGAGACAAGAAGCTGACCGTCCCCGACGTCGGGCCCCCCGACAGCCCGCCGGAGAGCGCGCCCGATTCGGGCGCCAGCTCCCCGGGATCGGCCTCGGTGGTCGGCACGGTGGTCGGCGGCCGCTACTACGTCCGCCGCTTGTGCGGCGAAGGCGGGATGGGGCGCGTCTTCGAGGCCGAGCACATCGACATTGGCCGGCGCGTCGCGCTCAAGATCTTGCACCCGGCCTACAGCCAGACGCCGGATCTGGTCGAGCGGCTGCGCCGCGAGGCGCGCGCGGCCTCGAAGATCTCGCACCCCAACGTCGTCGACGTCTTCGATTCGGGGACCACCTCCGACGGCGCGTTCTTCTTCGTCATGGAGTACCTCGAAGGGATCGAGCTCGGCGAGCTCATCTACCGCGAGGGGAAGCTCGACATCCGGCGCGCGCTCCACATCGGCGGACAGATCTGCCGCGCGCTGCAGGCGGCGCACGACGCCCGCGTCATCCACCGCGATCTCAAGCCCGAGAACGTCCTCATCCTGACCCGCGACGGACAGAAGGACTTCGTCAAGGTGCTCGATTTCGGCATCGCCAAGAGCGGCGAGATCGACAACCTCGACAACGAACGGGACAGCCACGGCGACATCCGGCGGCGCCTCACCCACCCGGGCATGACCATGGGCACGCCGGAGTACATGGCGCCCGAGCAGGCGGCGGGACGGCCGGCCGATCCGCGCTCGGACATCTACGCCGTGGGCGGGTTGCTCTACGAGATGCTCTCCGGAAAGGCGCCCTTCGAAGGGGCGAACTTCATGGAGATCCTCCACAAGAAGGCGACCAGCATGCCGGCGCCGCTCTCGACCTTCCGGGACGACGTGCCGCCAGCCCTCGAGTCGCTCGTCATGCGGTCGATGGCCAAGGAGCCCGACCAGCGGCCGCGTTCGATGGACGAGGTCGCCCGCGAGCTCAGCGCGCTGTCGGACGCGCTGTTTCCGGGTCTCGGCACCATGCCGGCCGCCGATTCGGAACAGGTTCCGCAGTTCGGCGTCCTGGGCGCGCTCCGGGGCGGCGCCGCGCAGGCGAGCGGACTCTTCCAGCGGGTACGCGGCTTCAAGGTCGCGCACGTGGTGATCGCCGCCGGCGGGCTCCTGGGCCTCTTCGTGGCGTATCTGGTCGTGAGCCACCATTCCCGGCAGACGAGCCTGCCTGCCCTGGCGCCGTCGGTCTCGTCGGGCGGCGCGAAGGCCGCACGGCCCCCGGCACCGCTGCCCGCGACCAGCACGATCGCGACGCCGGCCGCGGAGAAGGAGGCCCCGGCCGCCGGAGACCAGGAGGCGCCCGCGACCGAAAAGGACGGCACGGGGCGTACGGGCGACGACGACGCCACGCCGAAAACCAAGATCGCCCTGCACGCGGGCCCGTCGCCCGCCGAGAACAAGCACCTGCTCGACGACGGTCAGCGGCTGCTGCGGGCCGAGAGGTTTCCCGAGGCGCGCGAGATCTTCGAGAAGGTGGCGAAGGGGAAGTCGAAGTCCGACCGTGTCTCGGCGCTGTTGGGCCTGGCCGAGATCTCGTTCCAGGAGAAGAACTACGCGGACGCGGTTCGGTCCGCGACGCTGGCGATCGATCGTGGCGGCGGCGTCAAGGCGCGCGTGCTGCTTGGCGACGCGCACTTCCGCCTGAGCCACTACAAAGAGGCCGCCCAGGCCTATGGCGACGCACTCAAGCTGGACCCCAACAACGCCAGCGCCAAGAGCGGTCTCGCCCTCGCCACCAAGCGCATGTAGCCCGCGAGTTGGGTAGACTGGCGGCGTGTCGGTCAGCCGCCGCTGGTGGGTTTCGTCGATCGCGGTGCTGGCCGTCGTCGGGACCGGGCTGGCGGTGCGGTCCGAGCGACGCGCCATCTCGGCGGACCTGGATCGGGCGCGGGATCTGCACGGGACGGGTTTCGTCGGGTCGGTCGCTTGCCGGCGCTGTCACGTCGACCATTACGCGAGCTGGTCGCACACCTTCCACCGGAGCATGACGGCCGAGGCGTCGCCGGCCAGCGTGCTGGGCGATTTCTCGGGGGCGACGCTCACGAACGATGGCGTCGCCGCGCGCATGGACCGTGACGCCGACGGCGGTTACCGCATGACCTTTACCCGGGCCGGCGCGCCGCCGCGGATCGCGAAGGTCGTCCGCACCGTCGGCTCGCGCCGCTATCAGCAGTACCTGGCGCGGGACGGCGACACCTACTGGCGCCTGCCGGTCGCCTATCACGTGGAAGAAAAGCGCTGGTTCCCCATGACCGGTGCGTTTCTGTTTTCAGATCCGGACCCCGATGCGCCCGCCGAATTGCCGGCCGCCACGCCGGATCGGCCGGTGTTCGGCGGGGGCGACTTCGATCGGCACGTCGCGAGGTGGAACGACAACTGCGTTTTCTGCCACAACGTCGCGCCGAATCCGGGGCGCGATCGCGCGACCGGATCGTTCAACACCTCCGTCGCGGAGCTGGGCGTCGCCTGCGAGGCCTGCCACGGACCGGGCGCCGAGCACGCGAGCCGCAACGCGGATCCGGTGCGGCGCTATGCGCTTTACGCGGCACCCCGCGCCGATCCGACCATCGTCAACCCGTCCCGCCTGCCGCCCACGCGGTCCGCCGATCTCTGCGGTCGGTGCCACGGGCAGCGGATCGCCGACGAGGTGGCTCCCTTTCTCGAGCACGGCGATCCGTTCGTCCCCGGTGACGATCTCGCGCTCGAAAGCGCGCCGCTCTGGCGAGACACCCCCCTGCACGGCGATCGCGAGGCCTTCGCGGCCCGGTTCTGGCGCGACGGAACGGCGCGCCTGACGGCCTACGAATACCAGGGGCTGCTGCAATCGCCCTGCATGATGCGCGGCCCCCTCACCTGCACCAGCTGCCACGGCATGCACGAGGGCGATCCGCGCGGACAGATGCGGGTGGGGCTGACCGGCCGCACGGAGAACCGAATGTGCACCCACTGCCACGCCGCGCTCGCCGAGCCCGACGCGGTCGCGCACCACACCCACCACGATCCCGCCGCCTCGGGCGGGTCCTGCGTCAGCTGCCACATGCCCCGCATCGTCTACGGGGTGCTCGACGTTCATCGGAGCCACCGGATCGAGATCCCCGATCCGGCGCGCGCGGCGTCGGGCGGACGCCCCGACGCCTGCACCACCTGTCACGTCGATCGGACCGTCGCGTGGGCCGAGACCGCCGCGCGGGCGTTCTGGGGCGGCGATCGGTTTCCGGCGTCGGCCGTGGTGGCGGGCGGCTCCTCGCCTCGGGAAGCCATCCTGGGCGGCGAGCCGGTGGCGCGCGCGGTCGCCGCCGACGCGTTCGGCCGGGCGCCGCCGCCGATCGCGGGCGACGATCGGGCCCGCCGATTGGGTATTCTGCTGGACGTGATGGCGCACGATCGCACCCCGGCCGTGCGCCACCTCGCCTGGCGGAGCCTGCGCAGGTTGGCGGCGCCGGGCGCGCAGCCGGGCTCGGGCCTCGGCGCCGACTACGATCCGTCCGGCACGCCGGCGGAGCGGGCGCGCGTGGTCACCGGCCTGCGCGCCGCGCTGGGGGCGGTGACCGAGCCGGCGCGGGCCGAGCTGGCGGCGCGTCGCGATCCCGCGCTCGATCTGGATCTGGAGATCGGGGAGTGACCGGTGAATCGCAGACGGCGCGAACGGCGCGAACGGATTGACGGCCCGCTCGCGTCCGCGGCCCTAATGCCTTACGATCACCGGTTTACGGCACGATGGCCGAGACTTATCCTTACAAATTCGGCAAGTACATCCTGCTCAAGCCGATGGCGCGGGGCGGCATGGGTGAGATCTATCTGGCGGCCACCGGCGACGTCGGCTTCCAGAAGCTCTGTGTCATCAAGAAGGTGATCGCCGAGAAGACCGATCGCGTGAAGGCGAACCGGTTTCTCGACGAGGCCAAGGTGGTGCTGCGGCTCGCGCACGCCAACCTGGTTCCGACCTTCGACGCCGGCGAGGTCGATGGCGAGTTCTTCATCGCGATGGAGCTGGTCGAGGGGAAGGATCTGCGCGAGATCTGGAACCGCTGCGTGCGCACGCGGACACGCATCCCGCTGGACGTCGCGCTGCACGTCGGCCGCGAGATCGCCCGCGCGCTGGCCTACGTGCACAGCAACGGCGATCTGCGGCTGGTCCACCGCGACGTGGCGCCCCCCAACATCCTGGTCAGCTACTTCGGCGAGGTGAAGCTGACCGACTTCGGCTTGGCGCGCAGCGTGCTCAAGCAGGAGAACACCGCGCCGGGGGTGGTCTTCGGCCGCGCGTCGTATCTGTCGCCCGAGCAGGCCCGCGGCGAGATCGCCGACTCGCGCACCGACATCTACAGCCTGGGGATCGTCCTGTGGGAGCTGGTCACCGGGAACCAGTACCTGCAGCTGGCCAACCTCGATCCCGCCACGGCGATGTCGCTCGTGCGGCACCCCCGCGTGCAGCCGCCGTCGTCGAAGGCCCCCTGGATCACCCCCAACCTCGACGCGCTCCTCATGAGGGCGCTGGCGCCGGCGCGGGAGGATCGCTTCCAGTCGGCCGAGGAGATGCGCAAGGCGCTGTCCGAAATCATCGCGCAGATCTCTCCGCGCGCCGACGCCGAGCGCGCGGCGGATTTTCTGCGCGGCCTCTACGGCGCCGCCATCAAGGAAGAGCGAACCGAGCGCGAGCAGCTCCTGGCCGGCAGCGCCGCGTTGTTTACGCCCCCAGCCCCGGAACGCCCCTCGGGATCGCGCCTCGCCGTACCGCTGGCGACGCTCGAGCTCGGGAGCACCCGGCTCCCGTTTCCAAAAGAGGAAGACGACGCGCTGGGGGTCGATTTCACCGGACGGGTGATCGACAGCCGATACAAGGTCCTGCGCAAGATCGGCGAAGGGGGGATGGGGACCGTCTACGCGGGCGAGCACGTGGAGATCGGCAAGGGGGTGGCGATCAAGATCCTGCACCCGGCCTACTCGACCCAGTCGGATCTGGTGGAGCGGTTTCGGCGCGAGGCGCGGGCCGCGTCGCGCATCGGCCACCCCAACATCATCGACGTCACCGACTTCGGCTCGACCGAGGACGGGTGCGCGTACTTCGTCATGGAGCACCTCGACGGGATCGATCTGGCCGACGTGCTCTCGCACGAGCGGCGGCTGGCCTCCGGTCGCTGTTGCCAGATCGCCATCCAGATCTGCCGCGCGCTGTCCGCCGCCCACGCCGCCGGCGTCATCCACCGCGATCTCAAACCGGAGAACATCTTCCTGGTCGCGCGCGACGGTCAGGCCGACTTCGTCAAGGTGCTGGACTTCGGCATCGCGCGCAGCATGGGGCGGGCGCGGCGGCTCACCAACCCGGGCGTCGCGATGGGGACGCCCGAATACATGGCGCCCGAACAGGCCGAAGGGGGCGCCGTCGATCACCGCAGCGACATTTTTTCGGTGGGCGCGCTGCTCTACGAGATGGTCACCGGCTCGCCGCCGCAGCGATCGCGCGACAAGGAGCTGATCCCGCCGCGCGGGATCAAGGCCGACGTCCCCGAAGAGCTGGATCGGATCATCGTCCGAGCGCTCGCGCCGGAGCCGGCGCTGCGCTACCAGAGCATGGCGCAGCTCGAGTACGACCTGGTGAAGTCGATCTTCGGTCGTCCGCGCGCGGTAGCGGAGCTGCTGGGCCTGCACGAGCCCGAGGCGCGCGGCGTGGTGCCGATCGCCGAGGCGCCGGCCTTCGACGTGGCGTCGACCGGTTCTTTCGCGCGGCGCGACGCACCCGCGCGACGCGCGGCGACCCCGGGCTCGCCGGCGACCGCGGCGCCGCGCGGGACGGCGATCGTCTCGGCGCGGGGCGGCTCTGCGGCGGACCGGGGCCGGAGCGTCTCGCCCCCGGTCGATCTTCCGGGCTCACCGTCGGGCGGGCGCCGCATCTTGAGCAGCTTTGCGGTCCTCGCGCTCTGCGCCGCGGTGGCGGTCCCGGTCTACCGCCACCTCCCCTGGAACGTGAAGGCACGCTCCGCGACGAATTTCGCCGCGGCCGCCACCGCCCCGCCGCCGCTGGCCGCCCACCCCGACGCCGATCCGCGCGTGCAGCGCCTACGCACCGGCGTCGCAGAGGTCGAGCGGATGCTGGGTGCCGGATTCACCGGCGCGCAGCTCCCCGGGCTGCAAGATCGCTTGGGTCGCCTGCGCGCCGACGGCGGTGCCGCCATCGCCGATGCGCTGGCGGAGCGGGCCAAGGCCCAGCTGGTGAAAGCGGCGGAGCAGGAGCTCGACAGCGGCGCAATCGAGGCCGGCGTCGCGCACTACCGGATGGCGCTCGGGTTGGATCCGCGCGGTGGCGGCGAAGTGACACTGGCCAAGGGGTTGCGGGGGCGGGCCTCCGCCGCGCTTTCGGCGGGCAAGGGGGCGGAGGCCATCCGCTGGGCGCGCGAGGCGATCTCGCTCGACGGCAGCGACGCCGCCGGCCACGCGCTCATGGCCGACAGCCTCCATGCCGTCCACCGGGACCAGGAGGCGGTCTCCGAGTACGGCAAGGCGATCGCCGCCCAGCCCGGCGATCGCGCGTTCGCGCACGGGCTCGAGCGCGCGCAGCGGGCGCTCGACGCGGGCGACGCGACCGCCAAGCACGCCCACGCTTCGCACGCGAAAAAGTCGACCCAGACCGCCGAGCCGGACGGCGCCGCCGAGCCGTCGCCTTCCGAGGAGGCGGCCGCGCCCTCGGTCGTCCCACCTCCGGGCGCCGCGGACCAGGCCGCCGCCGCCAAGCCCGACCCGGGCGACGACAAGGCGGAGCCGTCAGCGCCGGCCGAGTCGGCTCCCGGCGAGCAGCATTAGCTGCATCGCCAGGGCCCGATCGCCTTCGATCTTGAGTCGTCCGTCCAGGAGAGGCTGCATGGGGGGAATGGTGCCGGCGCGCAGCCCCTCGAAGGTCGTCCCGTCGATGCGCAGCGTGGTCCGCGGTCGGCCCGCGCTCACGCCCGCCTTGCCGAAACCGACGTCGAGCGCCCAGCGTCGCCGGCGCTTCCCTTCGATCTCGAGCAGCAGCCGGCCCGAGATCTGGCGCACCAGATCGACGTCGCGCGGATCGATCAGCAGCACATCGCGCGCGGACGCGCCGCTCGGCAAGAGCTGGGGGAGATCGGGATCGGGCGCGCCGAGCGCGACCCGCAGATCGGCGACCGACAGCCGGATCCAGAGGTCGGGCGGCGCGCGCCCAGGGGTCGAGACGACCAGCCGATCGTCACTGGCGGCCAGATCCCAGCTGCCGCCCCCCGCGCCCGAGACGCTGACCCGGATCACCGGCGTGTCGGCGGGCGCGTGCTGCTCGGCCGCCGCGAAGGCCGCCGGCAGCCACCGCTCGAACAGCTCCGACGGCGCGATCTCGGGCGGCGGCCGATCCCAGCTCTGCATCGCAGTGGGGCGACTATACTCCGCGCCGGCGATGATGCGTCTTCACTCCAGTCTCCGTCTGGCGGCGGTGGCGTCGTGGCTGGCGGTGTCGCTTCTGCGCGCCACCCCGGCGCGCGCGCAGCAGAGCGATCCGCAGCTGCGCCCCACCCGCGGCCCGCTCATCACCGGCGCCGCGCGCGCGGGAGACGCTGACGCCACCGCCGTCGAGCTCAACCCGGGCGCGCTCGGCCTGTTGCCGGCCGGCGGCCTCGAGATCGTCGGTGCCGACGCCGCCGACGGGACGGTCATCCCGCGCCGTGGCGCCGGCTTCTACTGGGGCGCGCCGCTCTTGCCGCACAGCGCCCTCGGCCTCGGCCTCACCCGCGTCGGCGGCGCCAGCGCCGC
>Ga0080027_10000210_pt1 | contig 26669 bp, 23 predicted proteins | sample OrgsoiDNA2013046_FD_70962 | JGI IMG/M metagenome (GOLD analysis project Ga0080027, IMG submission 70962) | Permafrost soil microbial communities from the Arctic, to analyse light accelerated degradation of dissolved organic matter (DOM) -... | ecosystem: Environmental > Terrestrial > Soil >... | reverse complement strand
GTCTTGATTGCGGCGCTCATCCTGCTCGGCCGATGGCAGTGGGACGTCTCCAACTCCCAGCGCGGGAGTCTCCAGAACCTCCTCTACGCCTTTCAGTGGTGGGCGATGGCGATGATGGTCGGGTACGGGTGGTGGCGGCTCCTGCGGGACGACGCGTACGGGCGCCCATCCGTACCCGTCACCACCGCACGAGCAGTACTCATGACGGACGACGCGAGCTGGGAGTCTCTCGCGCTCGACCCGACCAGTGTCCGCAACTTCCAGGCAGGTGGCGCCGCGCCAACGGCGCAGGAGCGCGAGGCCGACCCCGAACTGGCCGACTACAACGACTACCTTTCACGATTGAACGCGCGCGCCGAGCGAGCCCGTTGAGTAACGCCACGAACATCCGCAACCAGACCTCGAGGTGTCCGTGTCGTTGAAGTCACCGCTCGACCGCTACCGGTTGCTTGCTTACATCGTCGGCATCGGCTTGATCACCTTGGTGTTCGTCGGTGTGCCGCTCAAGTACTGGGCACATTCGCCTGGCGTTGCCAAGTACGTCGGCACCGCCCATGGGTTTCTCTATATCGTCTACCTGGTGACCTGCCTCGACATCGGGTTGCGCTACCGGCTGCACCCGCTGCGGCTGCTCGCGTTGGCATCAGCAGGCTTCGTGCCGTTCGTGTCCTTCATCGCCGAGCGCAATACCACCGCGTACATCCGCCGTCGCCTCGCACCGAACATTGCACCGAACATTGCACCGAACATTGCGCCGGACGTCGCACCGAACGTCGCACCCGACGACGTGCCGGCTGACACCTAATGGCGCGCACTCGCCTCTACCGCAACGGCGTCCTGGAGAAGGAAGACTTTCCGATCGCCGAGATCTCCGATTCGATCAATGATCCGGGCGTCGTCGTGTGGCTCGACATCTGCGCAGCCGACGGCGAAGGGCTCGACGGGGTTGAGGAAGAGTTCGGCCTGCACGCCCTTGCCGTCGAGGACGCCTCGCACGAGCGGCAGCGCCCGAAGCTCGACCACTACGGAACACACCTGTTCCTGAGCGCCTACGCGGTCGCGCTCGACCCTACGACCAGCGAGCTGACGAGCAGCGAGATCGCGATGTTCGTGATGCCGAATGCGCTGATCACCGTGCGCAAGGACCACCGATTCGACATGTCGGAAGTCGTCGCCCGGTGGGACGCCACTCCCGAATTAATAAAGGAGGGTGCCGGATTCTTGCTCTACGGCGTCCTCGATTTCATCGTCGACGGTCACTTCACGGCGGTGCAAGATCTCGACGAGCGAATCGAATCCCTCCAGGACGACCTCTTTGACGACAGTCGTGACCGAGTGCGCGAGGTTCAGCGAAAGTCGTTCGATCTGCGCCGCGACCTCATCCTGCTGCGCCGCTTCGTCCTGCCGATGCGTGAAGTCGTCAACGGGCTGATGCGTCGCGATCTCAAGGTTGTCGGCGACGCGTTGATGCCCTACTACCAGGACGTCTACGACCACGTCCTGCGAGCCACTGAATGGACTGAGTCGTTGCGTGACCTCGTCTCCACAGTGCTCGAGACCAATCTGACGATCCAGGGCAATCGCATGAACCTCATCATGAAGCAGGTGACCAGCTGGGCCGCGATCATCGCGGTACCAACAGCGGTGACCGGCTTCTACGGCCAGAACGTGCCATTCCCCGGCTACCTGCAGCACTGGGGCTTCGCCGTGTCGTCCGTGGTGATCGTGGGGCTGTCAGGCTTGCTCTACTGGCTTTTCCGCCGCAAAGACTGGCTGTAGAACCCCGCGCTAGCCGCCGTGGAAGATGTTGACCGCGCGCGAGATCACCAGCGCGACGGTCACGAGCGAAATTGCCGACTGCACAAGGAAGATGGCCTTAGCCCACCGCGAGAGCGGCAGCGTGTCGGTCGGGCTGAACGCGGTGGCGTTCGTGAACGATGTGTAGAGGTAGTCGAAGAACGTCGGCTCCCAGTCGGGTGGCGCAATGTCCGGCTGCTGCATCTGCGGGAACAGCAGGTCGGGATGCTTGTGCAGCCCACTGGCTCGACTGACCGGGCCACCACGATCAAACTCCCAGTACCACAGCCCGAAAGCGATGACGTTGGTCGTCCAGATCGCCACACCTTCGAGGAGCAACAAACCGGCGTCGTTCGCTTTTCCGCTGATGATGGTGTGCACCAACAGGCCTGCCGAGACCGCGTTGTCAAGGCTGATCACCGCGATCAGCACAAGCACCGCGGCGCGCAACTTGTTCGAGTGTCTGACAATCCGGCCCGGGCTGAAGATGAAGAGACCGACCAGCAACAAGGCCTCGAGTATCGGGAGCAGATAGTGCGGCCGGACGGACAGCTTGGCTGGCAGCAGTGATTGCAGCGTGATCGCGGCTCCGGCGGCGACGCCCATCTGCCAGCGGTGCTCCCCCTTGGTCGGGCGCAACCACGCCGGCAGCAGGTCTTGTTCTACCTGGTAGGCGCCCTTCGCCTGCGCGATCAGCCGGCGCTCGAGGCTGGTGAAGGCAGCGGTGGTGGCCCCGACCACGTGATGGTGGCGCGGATCATTCGCGGCGGGCACCTCGTCGTCGTCCGACATGTCGTCCTTTCTGGCCAACCTCACGAACGGCCCTCAGTCTGCCGGAACAGTGCCGACCTGGGGATAACCCGAGGTCCACCAGCCGGAGCCGTCGGCCGCGACGGCGAACGCCTGGTAACCGACCCGAGATTCCAGCCAACTGCGCGCGGCGCCGCCCATCGCCAGCGCTGCGGTGGCGTAGGCGTCGGTTCGGATCAGATCTGCTCCGACCACCGTCACGCTGGCGAGTAGCTGCACCGGCCTACCGGTGAACGGGTCGAACACGTGGGCGCCGCGTTCGGCTGTTCCGGAGGTCGCAACCGCGCCGTCGCGGATGCTCACGACACTCGCGAGTGCATCTCGGTGCAACGGGTGGGCGATGCCGATCTGCCACGCAGTGCCGGATTCGGGCCCGCCCGCAACCTGCATGTCGCCACCACCGTTGACGCAGTGCCGATCAGAACCGGCGGCGCGCAGAAGTTCGCTGGCCCTCTGCACCGCCCAGCCCTTCACGACGCCGGTCGGATCGAGCCGGCCTCCGTAGGTCGAGCTGAAGTAGCCGTTGCTCTCGCCACCGACCTGGGCGCACAACTCGAGGACCTCGGCGACGTCACCGTCACAGTCAGCGAGCAGCAGCTCGCCACGGCCCAACCGCGAGATCTGACTGTCGGGTCGGTAGGTGCTGAAGACGTCGTCAACCCGATGCAGCCAGGTCACCGCATCGCCAACGGCTGCCCGCATGGCCGACCGTTGCGACTCGTCGTCAAACCGTAGGTCGAAGCTCACCACCGTGCCCATGACGTGCTCGACATGGACGAGCGGTGGGAGCACCTGGTCAGGCTTTCGAGGCGTCAATAGCCGCCTGCACGGATTGCGCGTAGGCAACGCTCGTGTACGTAGCGCCCGAGACGGCGTTAATCGCCGACCCTTGGGCCGCGAGGACTTCTTGACGCAGGATCGGGATTGAGAAGCTACTGATTTGGCTCGAGTGAGAATCCCCGTTGGGGACGCTGAGCTCGCCGACAGCGGTGATCTTGCCGTTCGTCAGCCTGATCTGTACCTGCACGACACCGAACACTCGGCGGCCTTCGCTAACCGTGACCGCGCTACCCGTCACGGTCTTCGTCACCGGTGCGGAGCTAGATGGGGTCGGCTTGACGGTCGGCTTGGCGGACGATGTCGTCGGTTTGGGGGAGGCCTTCGTCGGCGTCGACGTCGGTTTCGGAGTTGGCTTCGCGGCACCTGCCGACGTGGTTGCGGCCGCGGACGTGGTTGCGGCGGACGTGGTTGCTGCAGACGCCGCAGGGGCCGAACTGACCGGCGCCGAGCTGACCGGATCGCTGGCTGGCGCCGAACTCGCGGGGTCGGACGGCGTGCCGAGCGTGGCAGGTGCGAGCGCAGCAGCCGGTGGTGCCTTGACCGAGGCCGTCTTGAAGCTCAGCAGGACGATGAGTCCCGTGACCGTGGCAACAAAAACACCGAAAAAGCGGCGCATGACTCCTCCTCCCTGTTAGAACTCGAACGATTCCGTGTGGATGTGCTTGCGTGGTACGCCGACCCGCCGCAGCGCCGCATGTGCAGCGTCCATCATGCGAGGCGGCCCGCAGAGGTAGACGTCATGCTCGGTCACGCTAGGTACGACCGAAGCCAATCGGCGTCCGGTGAAGGGATCGGCCTCGCCACCTGGTGGGCCAACCAGGTAGATGACCCGTGCACCGCGCCACGCCGCGATGGCGTCGAGTTCACGGCGAAAGACGATGTCGACTTCGGTGCCCGCGCGGTACACCAACGTGAGGTCGCCCGGCCGTGCCGGCAACGTCTCGAAGAGCGCGCGCAGAGGTGTCACCCCGATGCCTCCCGCCAGCAGCAGGACCTTCCGCCGGGTGCGACGTCGCTCGGTGAGCGCGCCGTAGGGTCCCTCGGCAAAGACAGGCGTGCCCTTGTGCAGCGTGCGCAGTGCCAGCGAGTGATCGCCGAGCGCCTTCACGGTAATGCGTAACAACCGGTCGGACGGCGGTGCCGACAGCGAGTAGGGATGGGATTGCCACCAACTGCCGCGGCTGAAGAACCGCCACCGGAAGAACTGACCCGGCTCGGCGCGCAGGTCGTCGAGGTGATGGCCGGTTACGTGGACGGAGAAAATGCCTGGCGCTTCGGGGAAAACGCCCTCGACCACCATGCGATGCCGCACTGCTCCGCGGATCGGAACGACGAACCGGTACCAGAGCATGAGCGCGGCCACGCCGAGATAAAAGGCGCTCCACACAACACGCGCACTCTCATTCGCACTGAAGTCGAAACCCGTCGCGAACTCGTGACTGAACGACAACGCGATGGCAAGGTAGGTGTAGAAATGCAAGTGATACCAGGTCTCGTAACGCAGCCGGTTACGTGCGGCACGCATCGAGACGCCGGCGACGAGCAGCAGCAGCCCGAGCGCTGCGGTCGCCATCATCACGTCGGGATAGGTCGTGAGCAAAGTCCCCGTCTGGGTCAGGACAGATTGATGCGCGGTGACGGCGTATCCCCAGATGATGAGCAGCGTGTGCGCGACCGACATCGAGACGGTGTATCGCCCACCCATGCTGTGCCAGCGGGCCAGCCGATCAGCGCCGAGGCCACGCTCGAGCGCCGGCACTCGGGCCATGAGCAAAACCAGAACCATGATCAGGTAGCCGGCGAGCAAGCCGGTGATGCGGCCCGCATTCGTCAGCCAGTCACCGAAGGTGTGGATCGTTGCCGGCGTGTCGTGCCACCAGAGCAGGACGACGAGGGCAGCGCCGAGGGTCAGGCCTGCGAGCAGCAGGTCCGGTCGCACTCCGGCGCCAGTCGACGGCGTGGCCCTACGCCGGACACCCCGGTCGGGCAGCACGCTCGTCATCGCACCTCCAGCACGCCTTCTGACGCTCACATCGTGTCTCTAAACGGCCAATGGAGCCTTCGCGTTACCCCAGCATCGTCATCAACAAAGCTGAGCGTGAGCAGAGCGTGACCTGAAATTCGGCCCAACGTGCGTCGCTAGGGGAGCGCCTCGACCTCAGTGCGCAGCGTCTCAAAGGCGCCGAAGCGGGTCAGGCGGTCGAGCGCATCTACCAGCAAACCGCGCAACCCGATGTCGTCGCCGAGCGCCCCGAAGACCTCCCGCAGGCTGAGCATCCTCGTGACGACGGTGACCGGGTCGACCGCACCACCGAGAAGCTCGGCAATCCGCTGCGCTGCCGGATCATCGACCGGCAACGGCCGGCCGGCATCGTCACACCGTGCACTCACAAAGCGCATCCAGGCGGCGACCGCTAGCACACTGAGGCGCGGGTCGAGGCCCGCCGCCCGCAAGTCGGCGATCGTGCCCACGAGTCGCGCCGGCAGCTTCAGGCTTCCGTCGGTGGCAATCTGCGCCAGCCGGTGCCGCAGACCTGGGTTCGCGAAACGCTGGAGAAGCGCGAGCTGGTATTTCATGATGTCGAAGCCGGCGGGCACCGACAGGGTTGCGCGCACCTCGACGTCCATCAAGGTCTGCACATATGCCGCAACACCGTCGACCGCAATGACATCGGCGACGTACTCATAGCCGGCGAGCAGCCCGAGATAGGCGAGTGCCGAATGCGAACCGTTGAGGAGCCGCAGTTTCATCGCCTCGTACGGTGCGACATCTCGGGCGAGGGTCGCGCCGGCGGCTTCCCACGCCGGGCGCGCCGACGCAAAGGTGTCTTCGAGCACCCATTGCGAGAACGGCTCGGTCACCACCGAGGCTTCGTCACCGAGCGCGAGGTAGGCCGCGACATCGCCGCGATCGGCCGCCGTGGCCGAGGGCACGATGCGGTCGACGACGGTCGACGGGAACGTCACGTTGCGCGCGACCCAGTCGGCCAGTGCCGGCTGCTCGGCGGCTGGGAGCAAGTCGCAGAAGTCGCGGACCAGGCCTCGCAGCGTTGTGCCGTTGCCCGTGAGGTTGTCGCAGCACACCACTGTCAACGGCGCGCCACTGCCGCGATGCCTCGCCTGAAGCCCCCGCACCAACTGCCCGACGACGGTGCGCGGCGGCCGGCCCAGGGCGTCCGCCTTGATCTGCTCGTCATACACGTCGAGCCGGCCAGTGACCGGGTCGTGGCGATAGCCCTTTTCGGTCACCGTCAGCGAAACAATGTGCGTCATCGCGGCGGCGATCCGCTCGATGAGGGCACCTTGCTCATCACGGGCGAAGAGCAGCTCGCGCAGCGGGGCAAGTACCTCGAAGCGGGTGGCCGGGCCGCGCTCGACCACGGTGTAGAGACCGTCTTGCGGCGCGAGGTGGTCAAGCACGCCACGACTGCGTTGACTCACAGCACAGATCCCCCACGTCTTCGCACCGGCCGCGATCATCGCGTGTTGGGTGTAGACCGCCTGATGCGCGCGGTGGAACGCGCCCACGCCGAGGTGCACGATCCCAACGCTGAGGTCTCTCGGGTCGATCGGCGGCCTCGCCGCGGCTGGGATCTGATCCCACCGCGCGATGCTCAACCTGCGGGTCACATGGCTGCGCCGAGCTGCCACCGTGCAAACGGCGTCACCAGCTATGCACCGTGCCGTCGAGCAATCGGTTCACCGGCAGCGGCGCCGGCGTGTAGGGGTAATGCGCGGCAAGCTCCTCATCAATATCGACACCCAGCCCGGGAACGTCGCCGGGATGCAGGTAGCCGTCAGCGAACCGGTAGGCATGCGGAAACACCTCATCGGTTGCCGCGGAGTGTCGCATGTACTCCTGCAAGCCGAAGTTCGGAATAGCCAGGTCGAGGTGCAAGGCGGCCGCCATGCAAACCGGTGACAGGTCAGTAGCGCCGTGGGAGCCGCTGCGTACCTGATAAAGCTCGGCCAAATGGAAGATTCGGCGCAGGTGGGTGATGCCGCCGGCGTGCACGACCGTCGTGCGGATGAAGTCGATCAGCTGCTCGGTGATGAGTTGCTGACAATCCCAGATCGAGTTGAAGACCTCGCCGACCGCGATCGGCGTGGTGGTGTGCTGGCGGATCAGCCGAAACGCGTCTTGCGACTCGGCGGGCGTCGGATCTTCGAGCCAGTACAGCTGATATTCCTCGACCCGCTTCCCGAGGCGCGCTGCTTCGATGGGAGTAAGCCGGTGGTGCACGTCGTGCAACAGGTGGAAGTCGAAACCAAGCCTCTCGCGCACCGCTTCGAACAAACGGGGCACGTACTGCAGGTACTTTTCCGTCGACCAGGTCGCCTCGGTCGCGACCGCGCCGGCAATCGCCGGCTCGTAGAATAACTTGTCGTTACTCACGCCATAGGTGACAGGCAAGCCGGGGACGCCGACTTGCGCCCGTACGGCCTTGTAACCGCGCTCGAGGTAGCTACCCACCTCGTCGACAACCTCCGCGATGTCACGGCCGTTCGCGTGACCGTAGACGGTCACCCCCTCACGCGCCCGCCCACCAAGTAGCTCGTAGACCGGAAGGCCGGCCACCTTGCCCTTGATGTCCCACAACGCGGTGTCGACCGCTGCAATCGCCGTCATCGTGACTGGGCCGCGGCGCCAGTAGGCGCCCTTGTAGAGGTAGTGCCAGGTGTCTTCTATCGCCGCGGAATCGCGGCCGATCAACGCCGGGCACACGTGGTCTTGCAGGTAGCTCGCTACCGACAGCTCACGGCCGTTCAGGGTGGCATCGCCGATGCCGGTGACGTCGTCGGCGGTGGTGATTTTGAGCGTCACGAAGTTGCGGCCTGGGCTGGTCACGATCACCCGCGCGTCGACGATGCGGTTCATCGGCCCTGCTGTACCCAGGCGTGTTGCGGCTCGAGCCACGGGATCATCTGGCGGCCGTGGCCAGCCATCACCCACAGGTAGTAGAGCGAATACCCGGGCGCGGCCACCACCGGATGGTAACCGGACTTGATGATGGCGATGTCGCCGTCGCGCACCGTGCGAACGTCTTCGCCGTCGTCGTCGTAAACAAGCTGAACCCCAAAACCGCCTGGCGGATCGACCTTGAAGTAGTAGACCTCTTCGAGTTGCACCTCGCGCGGCGGCCGATGTGTGTCGTGCTTGTGCGGCGGATATGACGACCAGTTGCCCGGCGGGTTGATCGTCTCCCCAACGAGGAGTCGCCCGGCAGGGTGCTCGGGCCCGAGAATCGTGCGCACCCGCCGGGCCCAGTTCGCATCGCCGATCGCTGCCGATCGTTGGTCTGGTGGCCTGATGATGCGAGCCGTCGACGCCGGCTCGTCGGCTAGCGGCGCTGACGCAATCGCGACCGCGGCGCCACCACCACCAATAGCCGTTAGCCGCACCGAGCTGCTGGGCGGGACATAGACCGCGTCACCCGGGCCGTCGAACACACTGGCCCGCTCACCGGCCCGACCGAGCGAGGCGCCGTCAACCTCGACGTCGAGAACCCCGTGCAGAATCACCACAAGCGACTCGTCGACCGCATCCCACTCGACCGACCCACCTGCCTCGACCTCGGCCAGGTCGAGCCTAATGAGGTCGGTGTCCTTGCCAGGCGTAACGACGGTTCGCACTGACGATCCTTCCGTTCGGTGAGCTGGTTCAGCCTAGGGTGACCAGTCGGTAGCCCATCCCCGGCTCGGTGATCAGGCAGCGCGGGCGGGCTGGGTCGGGTTCGAGTTTTCGCCGCAGTTGCGCCATATAGACCCGCAGGTAGTTCGTCTCTGTCCCGTAACCCGGCCCCCACACGTCTTGCAGCAACTGCTTGCCCGACACGAGCCGGTCGGCATGCCTCGCGAGCACCTCAAGCAGTTGCCATTCGGTCGGCGTCAGCCGCACATCACCGCCAGTGCCGTTCGGGCCCAGCACTACCCGCTTCGAGGCAAGGTCGACGGTGAACCCCGCGGTCAGGACGACCGGCTCGTCAACGCCCGGCACCGCCCGCCGGGTCGCGGCCCGCAACCTGGCCAGCAACTCATTCATGCCGAACGGCTTCGTGACGTAGTCGTCGGCGCCGGCGTCGAGCGCCTCCACCTTCTGGAGTTCATGCTCGTTGGCCGACAACACAATGATGGGCACGGACGACCAACCCCGAATGCCCCTGATGACGTCGGTGCCCGCCATGTCAGGCAAGCCGAGATCCAAGATGACCACGTCAGGTCGTTCGCGGGCCATCGCAGCGAGGCCCGACGCGCCGTCCGAGGCCGTGGTCACGATGTAGTCGCGGGCCGACAAATTAATCCGCAGCGCGCGCAGAATCGCTGCTTCGTCGTCGATCACCAACACGCTTGTCACGGCCATTCGCTCCTATGTCCCGAATCAGAGCCGGCCGAACTCACCGGCAACTCGATGCGCATCGTGAGCCCACCCCCGACTGTTGCATCGGCGGTCAGCCGCCCACCCATCGCTTCCACGAATCCCTTGGTGACGGCAAGCCCGAGACCGACCCCGTTCCCGCCACGCTGCTCGCCGACCTGCTCGAAGGGCTGCACGATCCGGTGCCACATCTCCGGCGGAACACCCGGCCCGTGATCGACCACGTCAATCTGCACAGCTTCACCGCGATCACCAGGCACGGCGCGCGCAGCAAGGGTTGGTGGCTGGTCAGCCGGTGAGTACCGCAACGCATTCGCGACGAGATTGGCGAGCGCACGTTCGAGCAACCCGGGGTCCGCGCAAAAAAGCGGCAGATCCTCGGACACCTCGAAGCGCAACAATGCGCCGTCGTCAACGGCCTGGACGACGAGGGGTGCGACTTCTTCCAAGGAGATAGGGCGCACCGACAACTGCACGACACCGGCCTGAATGCGGCTCATATCGAGCAGGTTGCTGATGAGCGCGTTGAGTCGGTCGGCGCCTTCTTCGATGGTGGCGAGCAGATCGGCCTGATCTTGCGGCGACCAGCTGACGTCGGTCTGGCGCAACGTGCTGACGCTCGCCTTCACCGAAGCCAGCGGCGTGCGCAGGTCGTGTCCGACGGCGGCGAGCAGCGCGGTCCGGATCCGGTTGCCGTCGGCGAGAACCTGGACGCGGGCGGCTTCGGTGGCGAGCTGGGTCGCGACTTGTGCGCGGCGCGCGGCCAGCTGAACGACGCTGCTTACCGTCACCGCGACCGCAACGAAGAGCAGCAAGGCGAGCAGGTTCTGGGGCGAGTCGATCGTCCAGGTGTGCAGGGGCGGGGTGAAGAACCAGTTCAGCAGCAAGCTGCTCGCCACCGCGGCGACAACTGCGGGCAAGAACCCGCCGACCCTGGTAATCGCGATCACGGCGGCGAGGTAGAGCAGGAGCTCGTCGGCGAATGCCAGGTGCTCTCGCGCGGCCGCGAGGCACGTGGTCAGGAGCGGGAGCCCGACGAGCACGAGGACGAATGCGCCGACCAGTCGGCGACCGCTGATGCCCGATGCGTCACGGCGCACGAGGTTCCAGGTCACGACCCGAGTGTGGCCCTGCCGCCGCCAGGAGGCCCACCGCGGGGGTGATGACAGTGATCTTGACGATCTTGACGCTTCCTTGACGGCGCACTGACGCTAGGCGCAGCCGCTCCGGGTTATCGTCGAGTAAGTGATGACCACCTCCGTCGGCAGTGTCAAACGGCTCTTCGTCGGGCGACCCCTTCGCAGTCAGCAGCTGCACGACACCTTGCTCCCCAAGTGGCTCGCGCTCCCGATTTTCGCCTCCGACCCGATCTCTTCGGTCGCCTATGCGACCGAGGAGATCGTCCTCGTTCTCGCCGTCGGTGGTGGTGCCGCCGCCCTGACCTACGCCAAGAACGTGGCCCTCGCGGTTGGCCTGCTCCTGGTGATCGTGACGCTGTCGTATCGGCAGATCTGCCGCGCCTACCCGAACGGCGGTGGCGCGTTCGCGGTCAGCCTCGACAACTTCGGAGAAAATGCGGCGCTCACCGCAGGCAGCGCGCTGCTCGTCGACTACGTCATGACCGTCGCCGTATCTGTCGTCTCGGGGGTCGTCGCGATCACCAGCGCGATCCCGTCGCTGCATCGGCATGCCGTCGCACTGTCGGTCGGGTTCGTCGTCCTGTTGATGATCGCGAACCTGCGTGGCGTGAAGGAGTCAGGGCGCGCCTTCGCCGTACCGACGTACTCCTTCATCATTTTGACGTTTGTCATGTTCGGGGTCGCCGGCGCCAAGGAGTTGCAGGGCAACCTCCCCAGCGCCTCGACCGCTTCCCAGACGCTTCCCGCCTCGCATCTCGCCGGGCTAGCTTTGATCCTGCTGACCCTCAGGGCGTTCGCCTCCGGTTGTACCGCGCTTACCGGGGTCGAAGCCATCAGCAACGGCGTTCCGTCGTTTCGCAAGCCAAAGGCACGCAATGCCGCAGCAACACTGACCGCGATGGGTGCACTCGCCGTCAGCATGTTCGCCGGCATCACCGTCCTTGCGCTGCATGTCAAAGCACACGCCCAGCCGAGCGGCAACCCGTCAGTGATCTCCCAGATTGCCGCCGTCGCGTTCGGCCGACACGCGGTGCTCTTCTTCCTGTATCAGGCCGCAACCGCCGGCATCCTGATCCTGGCCGCAAACACCGCGTTCAACGGATTCCCGGTGCTGTCATCGATTTTGGCGCAACACAGTTACCTGCCACGCCAGCTACAGAAGCGCGGCGACAAGCTGGTGTTCAGCAACGGCATCTTGCTCCTTGGCGGATTCGCGATCGCGCTCATCGTCGGGTTCAACGCGAACATCGACAAGCTCATCCAGCTGTACATCATCGGCGTCTTCACCAGCTTCACGTTGAGCCAGGCCGGCATGGTGAAGCACTGGAAGCACAAGCTCGCCGACGCAGCACCCGGCGAGCGGCGGAAGATTCGCACGTCGAGGGCCATCAACTTCACCGGCGCGGTAGCAACTGCGGTCGTGTTGGGCATCGTGTTGTATGCAAAAGTGCCGGACGGCGCGTGGATTGCGATCGTCGCGATGGTGCTGCTCTTCGCCGTCATGAAAGGCATTCGTCGCCACTACACCGCGGTCAGCGCTGAACTCGATATCGACTCCGCAGAGAGCCCTATGCTGCCGTCGCGCAATCACGCGGTCGTGCTCATCTCCCGGCTGCACCTGCCCGCACTGCGCGCACTCGCCTACGCGAAGGCGACCCGGCCGAGCACCATTGAGGCCGTCACCATCAACTCCGACGATGGCGAAGGCAGCGAACTTCAGGCGCAATGGCAGGCGCGTGGCATCGACGTCCCGCTGGTCTTGCTCGATTCGCCCTACCGCGAGGTGACGAGGCCGCTGCTCGAATACATTCGCGGACGCCGTGGGCAGAGCCCGCGTGATGTCGTCACCGTGTTCATTCCGGAATACGTCGTCGGTCATTGGTGGGAGCAGTTGCTTCACAACCAGAGTGCACTGCGGTTGAAGGCGCGGCTCCTGTTCGAGCCTGGCGTCATGGTGACCAGCGTGCCGTGGCAGTTGCACTCGAGCGATCGGCTGCACTCGCCCTCGTCGTCCGACGACTAGCCCGCGTCACGCCGCGTGGGCCCGAGTTAGGCTCGGAGCAGATGTCACGCTCGCGAGGAGGCGGTTTTATGGAGTACACCCGGCTGGGCAACACCGGATTGCAAGTGTCACGCATCTCACTGGGATGCATGAGCTATGGCCAACCTGGCCGCGGCGGCGCCTCATGGTCGCTCGACGACGACGCGAGTCAGCCGTTTTTCAAGCAGGCCCTCGATGCGGGTATCAACTTCTTCGACACCGCGAATGTGTACTCCCTCGGCACCAGCGAGGAGATCACTGGACGGGCGCTCCTGAAGCTCGCACCGCGCGAAGACCTGGTGATCGCCACCAAGGTGTACAGCCGCATGCGGGAGCTGCCCAATGGCGGCGGCCTGTCGCGTAAAGCGATCATGACCGAGATCGACAACAGCCTGCGCCGGCTCGGCACCGACTACGTCGACCTGTACCAGACCCACCGCTGGGACTACGAGACGCCGATCGAAGAGACGGTCGAGGCCTTGCACGACGTCGTCAAAGCCGGGAAGGCGCGGTACGTCGGTGCCTCCTCCATGTATGCGTGGCAGTTCAGCAAGGCGCTCTACGTCGCTGATTTGAACAACTGGACCAGATTCGTCAGCATGCAGAACCACCTCAACCTCGCCTACCGCGAGGAGGAGCGGGAGATGCTGCCGCTGTGCCTCGATCAAGGCATCGGCGTGATCCCGTGGAGCCCACTCGCCCGTGGTCGGTTGGCGCGGCCGTGGGACGAGTCGACCAATCGCTCGGAGAAGGACGAGTTCGGCCGCAACCTCTACGGCGCTGCCGACCGACCCGTGGTCGACGCGGTCGGGCAGGTCGCCGATCAACGCGGCGTCGCGCGCGCCCAGGTCGCCCTTGCCTGGCTGCTCGCCAAGCCTGGCATTACGGCTCCGATCGTCGGCGCGACGAAACCGCATCACCTCGACGACGCGGTAGCCGCCCTCGACGTCGACCTCACCGACGACGAGATCGACTTACTCGAAAAGCCCTACCAGCCGCACGACGTCGCCGGATTCAGCTGAGGTTTTAGACCCAGCGGACAACGTCGGCGTGGTCGAGCCGAGGCAGTCGATCGAACCACGGGTCAACGCCTGGGTGGCCGTCGATTACCGTCTGACTGCCGCCGGTTTGGCGCTGCTACCCGCGCTCAAGGAACTGATGACATGGGCGACGAGCAACCTGCCCGCCTGAGCTAGCCGGTTACAGCGCCGCTGCGTAGATGACCGCGACCACGGCCGACCAGCCGGCCACACCCACTGCGGTCACCCGCGCGATCTGGTCCTTGCGGGCGAGCAGCAGCAGTTGCCCGACGACGATCGCTTCGTTTGCAGACCGTACGAACTGCACGTCTTGATTCCAAGCGACGCTGGTCGCGAGTAACGCAGCGAAGACCCACCCGAGCCGGATCTCCGGCGGCGCAATACTGCGCATCAGGCCGCTCGCGACCACGATGAGGAGCGCGAGTAGCAAAAAGCGTTCAAGGAGCCACACCGCGTCGAGTACGCCTTGATGGGTCGGCCCGATCTGGCCGGCATAGAGGAACAGCGTGCGCAGCGGGCGAACCAAGATGATGCCGACCTGCCCGTGGCCCGACCTGGTCGGCAGCGGCCCGCCCCACACGTGCTTCAGGTAGAACTGCCAGCTGATCTCGATCGCTGCCGGCACGCAGAGAGCGCCGACCTTGGCGGCGCTGGCGCGGCGAGGAACGCGGGTGCCCACCAGTTGGCCGACGCACCACAGCGCCATGCCGAACAACAGGACGAGCACCGTTTCGCGGCAGAGCACCGCGACTGTGAACGCACCGGCCGCCCACCACACCCGACCACGCACCCACCAGAGAAGACCGACAACGAGCCCCGCCGTCGCCATCGGCTCGGTGAGGTCGCGGGCCAGGGCCATCACCAGCGCCGGCGAAACTGCAAGGGCGACCCCCCACCACGGCGCCCGGTTCCACTGCAGTGCGAGTCGCGCACCGGCGAAGCCGAGCAGGACGAGCGCCACTACATTCACCAGCACGAGAGCCAACGATGTCGGTGCGCGCACCGCCTCACGTACCAACCAGGCGAGGACGGGCAGCCCGATGCGCTGCTGTCGGTACGACGGACTGTCCAGCGTGATGTGGAACTGGGTGACCTGACGGGTCAGCGGGTCGAGCGCGAGCCGGTAGTAGAACTGACCGTCGTATCCGGTACTGGCAGCGCGCACCGGCAGATCTCCCGGCGCACCTGGGTGCACGAAGGTGGTACCCGCGAGAGCGAACGACCCGAGATGCCCGCCATGAGTGACATCGCGGACGACGACGAAGGCCGCCGACAACCCACCGACCACCCCGGCAACCACGCCCGGTGTCGGCGGCAGTCTCAATCGACGATCGACGGCGGTGATGTCCGGACCCTAGTCGACCGCACAATCGAGCCAACCCCGACACGACCTACCGCGCGAGTGCAGCTCCGATCGCGGTAGTGACCGTGCTGATGTAGCGGTCCAGCTGGCCGCCGTCAGGGTCGTGCGTGGGATTGACCTCGGTCAGCACGATCGCGGCGAGACCGGGCACCGCGCACAGAACGCGGAGCACCTCACCTGCGTCGCTCAGCGCGACGCCCGTGCCGTAGTGCGGGAAGTTGCCCAACGGCAGATCGCCGGAATCGACGGCATCGACGTCGAAATGGACGACGACGGATGACGCGACCGCGGAGATCGCCGCAACCGCCTGCGCTGCCACCCCGGCCGGGTCAGCCCGCACCTCGTGATCGGCGAAGTGGAGAAGTGCTGGCCGCTGAGCAAAGACCAGCGCGTCAAAGCTGTCGGGATCGGTCTCGTCAAAGCCCAGCATGACCAGATGCTCGTCGTCCAGCATCGGCTGCGGCCCATCGAGGCGACCGAGTTCGGTGTCGGCGATACCCAGCAGGTGCGCGATGCCGGTCGCGTCGAGGATGCCGCTGCCAGTACGACCTGGCCCGCTCAGATCGGCGTCGCCGTCGAAATAGATCAACCCCGCGTTCCGATCGACCCGCTGCACGCCGGTCAACACTCCGAGGGTGAGGGTGCAGTCGCCACCGAGAACGATGGCCACGGCGCCGGTTCGGTGCGCCTCTTCGACGGCGTCGGCGACAGCCCGCGCGACTCGCAGCACCGCAGCGAGATTGCGCTTCGTCGGGTTAGCCGAGTCAACCGTGAAGACCTCGCCCGCGACGTCCCCGCGATCGTCGACATCCACGCCCGCCGCGACGAGTCGATCAACGAAGCCGCGGCCGCGCAAAGCAGCTGGGGCGAGGTCCTGGCCGGCGTGATGCGCGCCCGCACTCGACGGGACACTCAAGAGGACGGTTGGCGAACTCATCGACGCCTCCATGCCCCGACGATCCAAGGCCGCCTCAAAGGATACGCCGCATCGACGCCGCGACCACGCGTCGGTCGAGCCTGGCCCTCCTACCGTCGACCTCGCCACTCCGCGGAAGGCCTGCCAGGCGCGACCACGCGCGGTGCGCCCTCAGCTGGTCGTCGCCGCCCGGTAGGGGCGGAAGAACGCGCGCAGCTCCTCCGCGTAGAGCTCGGGCTCCTCGAACGGCGCGAAGTGCCCGCCGCGCGCGGGCTCGGTCACGCGTACGACGTTCGTCGTGCGCTCGAGCCAGGCCCGCGGCGGGCGGACGACATCGCCGGAAAAGATCGAGAAGCCAGACGGGACGTCGACCCGGCGGGCGAGCTGCGCGGGCGGGATCGCCGCGTTCGCGCGGTACATGCGCATCGAGGAGCCGATCGTTCCTGTCAGCCAGTAGACCGTGACGTTGGTGAGGATCTCGTCCTTCGTGAAGCTCCGCTCGATCTTGCCGTCGCAGTCGCTCCACGCACGGAGCTTTTCGACGATCCATGCGGCGAGCCCGGCCGGCGAATCGGTGAGTCCGAAGGCGGCGGTCTGCGGTTTCGTGCGATGCATCGCGCCGTAGGCACCCTCGGCCGCACCCCAGGCTGCGACGCCCGCGAGCCAGTCGCGCTCTTCGGGCGTGAGATCGGCCGGGTCGCCGGTGAAGATGGGCACACCCGCATCGGTGCGGTGTACGGCGACTACACGGTCGGGATGGTCGAGGGCGAGGTAGCGGCTCACGTGGCTGCCCAGGTCCCCGCCCGCGGCGCCGAACTGCCGGTAACCGAGGACGTCCATGAGCTCGGCCCACAGCCCGGCGACCTCGATGGAGTTGAGCGCCGGGCCGACCGGGTGGGCGGAGTACCCGTATCCCGGCATGTCGGGCACGACAACATCGAAGGCATCGGCCGGATCGGCGCCATGTCCCCCGGGATCGGTGAGCAGTGGGATGACTTTGGTGTAGCGCCAGAACGAGTCCGGCCAGCCGTGGCTGAGGATCAGCGGCAGCACGGGGCCGGCCGCCGCGGCGGCTCGGACATGCACGAAGTGGATCCCGAGGCCGCCGAGCGCGACGCGAAAGCGCGGGAGCCGGGCGAGCGCCGCCTCCTGCGCTGGCCAGTCGAATCCGTCCGCCCAGTAGGCGACGAGTTCGCGAAGGTAGGCAAGGTCGGTCCCGAGCGACCACCCGGCGTCCTCGGGCGTGTCCGGCCAGCGCGTCGCGCGCAGCCGCGCGCGAAGGTCCTCGAGCACCGCGGGGGCGGTCCGCGAGGTGAACGGCTCGGGACGGGGCGGGGCGTCCGGCACGGGACGCATCCTACGGTGCCCAGGTCAAAGTTCGGCTGGGGCCACCTCGTGCCCGCTCCAACGCCGGGCGGCCCACTCACGCGTGCTGCTACCTGCGCGCGGTCCTCCACATTTACTGCTACATGAACTGCTACCCGACCTCTGAAATGACTCAGCGGGCCCGCCCGATTTCAGCAAACCCGCTGGTCAGAAATGGTGCGCTCGGAGGGATTCGAACCCCCAACCTCCTGATCCGTAGTCAGGTGCTCTATCCGTTGAGCTACGAGCGCGGATGCACGCCAATCACTGGAGAGTGGCGGGCACTAGCGGGCAGTGCGCGGGCAATCCTACAGGTGGTCAGACGGGCGCTCCGAACACGATGTCGGACGCCAGCCGGGCACCTCCGACGACGCCGGCGAGGCCGCCCAGCTCAGACAGCACGATGGCCAGGTTCTCGGTCGCCAACGGCAATGACCGTCGGTAGACAACGCTGCGTACCTCGGCCAGCAGCGTGTGGCCGAGCCCGGCGACGCCACCGCCGATCACCACAAGTCCTGGGTTCACGAAGCTCACGAGGCCGGCGATAACCTGCCCCAGGCGACGGCCGCCGTCACGCACCATCTCGATCGCGACCGCGTCGCCCGCGCTAGCGGCGATGCCGACGTCGACCGCGGTGAGGCCGTGCCCGGCTGCCAATCGTTCGGTGAGGATCGGCGACCGATGTTCCTTCGCCGCTGCGGTGGCCTTCCTAGCGAGCGCAGCGCCACCGAAGAAAGCCTCGAGGCAACCGGTATTGCCGCAGGCGCACTGCGGCCCGTCGTCTTCGACCCTGATGTGGCCGATGTCGCCGGCGCTGCCGCTGACCCCTCGATGCACCCGACCAGCGAGCACGACGCCGCAGCCGATACCGGTGCCAAGCTTGATGAACAGGAAATCCTCGGCACCGCGAGCGACGCCGGCTTGTCGCTCACCCATCGCCATGATGTTCACGTCGTTGTCGACCACCACAGGGCAACCGAGTTCTTGGCTCAACAGGTCGCGGATCGGTACATGATGCCAACCGGGCATCAGCGGTGGAACCACCGGCGCGCCCTCCCGGAAGCTAACCGGACCCGGCACCCCTACGCCGGCCCCGAACAATTCCTGCGCGCCTTTCTCAGCACGGAGCTTGGCGGCAAGACCGACCGCGACGTCGAGCACAGCCGTCGGGCCGGAGCGGACGTCGCAAGGCTGGCTGACATGGCCGAGCACCCGAAGCTCGCCGTCGGTGAGCGCGACGTCGACCGAGGTCGCGCCGATATCGATCCCCAGAAAGCGCAGATCGGGAGCTAGCCTCGCCATCGTCGACCGGCGGCCACCACGCGAGAGCGCCGGGCCAGCGTCTTCGACCAGCCCTAGGGCCACCAACTGGCCGAACTCGATCGCGATCTTGGTGCGCGAGAGCACAGTGGCATCGCCAAGCTCCGCGCGAGACATCGGGCCGTTGTCGCGCAGCATGCCCAGCATTCGAGCCTGGTGCGCGTTTTCCGGCCGGGCGGCGACCCGCTTCATTTGCACCTCTCCGCACGCCATCTCAAGGGCTTGGCCGCTCATCGGTGGTCGTCATCGGGCTGAGCGCGAGGAAGCGTACCGTCCCAGAGCCGGTGAATGACACTTCGAAGTGCAAAAGTTTACCGAGCTTTCGTCTTTCAGATGACAAAGTGCCGCAGATAGCGAACGGATAACCGTCGAACCAGGCCGATCTTGTGCCCGAGAACGCTTGACGAGTTTGGTCGATCCCCCTAGTTTGTCGCGTCATACGCAAACGGTGCCAATGGGATCCATGACGGGGCAGGACGGTGATGTCGACGTGAGCGCCCCGCTCCTCGAGATGACCGGCATCGTCAAGGAGTTCCCAGGGATCCGCGCGCTCGACGGCGTTGACCTCGAGGTGCGCGCGAGTGAAGTGCACTGCCTGCTTGGTCAAAACGGCGCCGGGAAGTCGACCCTGATAAAGGTCCTCGCCGGTGCCCACCGACCGGAGGCCGGCACCATTCGCTGGCAGGGCGCAGATATCTCCTTCGCGTCTCCGCTGGCTGCCTTGCGCAGAGGCGTCGCGACGATCTATCAGGAACTTGACCTGGTCGACGGCTTGTCGGTCGCGGAGAACATCTACCTGGGTCACGAGGCGTCGCGAGGCGGCTTCACCCGGCGCGGCCAGCTCCGGGCCGATACCCGGGCACTGCTTGCCCGACTCGGCCACGCCGAGATCTCCCCTAGCCGTGAAGTCGGTCGGCTGTCCCCGGCAGGCAAGCAGATCGTGAGCATCGCCAGAGCGCTCTCGTACGACGCCAAGGTGATCGTCATGGACGAACCGTCCGCAGTACTCGCTCACGACGAGGTCGCCAACCTGTTTCGGGTCATCCGTGACCTGACAGCGACCGGGGTAGCCGTCGTCTACATTTCCCACCGGCTGGACGAGATTCGCGAGATCGGTGACCGCGTGACGGTGCTGAAGGACGGCCGCACCGTGGGCGCTGGTCTACCGGCGAAAACCACCCCGACCCGCGAGGTTGTCACTTTGATGACCGGCCGCGACGTCGAGTTTCCTTTTCTCCGCAGAACTCTACCGCCGGACGTCGACCGTACCGAGGTGCTCCGGGTCGACGGTCTGTCCCGTACCGGCGAGTTCCAGAACATCTCGTTCACGGTCCGTGCTGGCGAGATCGTCGGCATTGCCGGCCTGGTTGGGTCTGGCCGCTCTGAAATCCTCGAAACGGTGTACGGAGCGCGCCGGCCTTCGTCCGGCAAGGTCTCATTCCTTGGCAAACGGCTACGCCCCGGTGCTCTGCCCCATGCAGTCGCGACCGGCATGGGCCTCGCTCCGGAGGAGCGAAAAAGCCAGGCCCTGTTCATGCGCGAGTCGATCGCCACGAACATGACGGCAGCCTCGCTGCCGCACTACTCCCGGTTCGGCTTTCTCAACCACCGGCGGGAGCTCACGGACGCTAACCAGCAGGTGCGCTCTCTTGACGTTCGGCCACACGACGCCCGGCGTCGGGTGGTCACCCTCTCCGGCGGCAACCAGCAGAAAGTCGTCGTCGGCCGCTGGCTGCTGCACGGCTGCCGGCTCCTGCTGCTCGACGAGCCCACCCGCGGCGTCGATGTCGGTGCTCGTGCGGAGCTCTACGCGCTCATCCGCGGGCTAGCCGACTCAGGCGTCGGCGTCCTGCTGGTCTCCAGTGAAGTGCCCGAGGTGCTCGGTCTGGCTGACCGGGTGCTTGTGCTGCGCGACGGCCGCATCGTCCATGAGTCGCTGGCCGCCGAGCTCGACGAGTCCCAAGTGCTCGACCTCGTGATGCAAGGAAGTGCCGTGTGACCGACCAGTCGGTGCCTCCCGCCGAGGAGCAGGTGCGGGTGGAACAGGCAGCGGCCGACACGGCTGCGCCTCGGGTGACCGCGTTGAGCCGGATCAGTGAGGTTCGCAACCTCGGCTTAGTGGGAGTGCTGGTGGTGCTCACCACGATCGGCGGGATCAGCCAGCCGGATTCCTTCCTGACCAGGAGCAACCTGATCACTGTTCTCACTCAGGCCTCGGTCATCGGCGTGATCACCGTGGGCATGACCTTCGTCATCATTGGCGGCGGCATCGATTTGTCGGTCGGGTCGCTGATGGGCCTGGCCTCGGTATGGGCGACGACTGTCGCTACGCAGAACCTGGGCACCTGGGCAGTGGTCTTCGTCGCGCTGGTGGTCGGCGTCGGATTCGGCCTGGTGAACGGCGTGCTGATCGCGTACGGCCGGCTGGTGCCTTTCATCGCTACGCTCGCGATGATGGCCACCGCGGTCGGTCTCGCGCAGCGGATCTCGAACAAGCAGACCCAGATCCTCAACTCCGTCGCCATCAACAACTTGGCGACCAACAAGATCCTGGGACTGCCCCCGCTGGTCTGGATATTCGCGGCCGTCGCCGTCGTGGGCTGGGTTGTCCTGAACCGAACCACCTACGGCCGCCGCACCCTGGCCCTCGGTGGCAACCCCGAGGCCGCCCGGCTTGCCGGCGTGAACACCCGTGTGCACACCGTCTCGCTGTACGCGCTTTCTGGCCTATGTGCGGGCATCGGGGCGATCATGATTGCCTCGCAGACGACGAGCGGATCGAGCACAAACGGCGACGGCTACGAGCTGAATGCCATCGCCGCCGTGATTATCGGCGGGACGCTGCTGGCCGGCGGCTCCGGCACCCTGGTCGGCTCGGTGCTCGGCGTGCTGGTGTTCACCACGATCAGCAATCTGCTGATCCAGAACAATTTGCAGACCGAGGTCCAGAACATCGTCACCGGCGTGATCATCGTGATCGCGGTCTTGCTCCAGCGGCGCGGCAAGGAGGCTCGAGGCTAGCCGGCCGTCCGGGGCCGCATACGCGCGCGGCCGCGGCGCAACCCGAATTGCGCGCGACACTCCCGAACTCACACCGCCAAAGCAGCGACTTGTCCGAGTGCGATGGCGCATGCCTCAGATGAAATCGACCGACCACTGAAATCGACCGACCACTGAAATCGACCAACCACCTCGCGAAGGAGTACTGATGTCAGATCACGATGCCGGCCTCAACCGCCGGCATTTCCTGCTCGGCGCGGTAGGCGTGGGAGCCGGCGCGATGCTCACCGCGTGTACCGGTAACAAGGCCAAACCAGCGGCCGCGAGCACGTCCGGTGCGGTCGCCGCGCCGGCCGGAGCCGGGACATCGAACGACGCCCCCGGCACCACGGTGAACATCGGCTTCTCCTCGCCGGCCGCCGACCACGGCTGGACGGGCGCTATCGCCAAGGACGCGACCTCGGAGGCCGCGAGGTACAGCGATGTCAAGCTCCAGGCGGTGCAGGCCACCAACGACGTCGCTGCGCAGATCGCGGGAATCCAGACGCTGATCACCAAGAAGGTCGACGTCATCGTCATGCTGCCCTACGACGGCAAGCAGTTGACCCAGGTAGCACTGACCGCCATGCAAGCTGGCATCCCGGTGGTCAACCTCGACCGGGTGTTCGACACCCCGCGCGCATCGCGGATCTGGGTTGGCGGCGACAACTACGGCATGGGCGTCAGTGCAGGCCAGTACATCGGGACGACCCTGAAGAAGAAGGGTGTCAGCAGCCCGGTCATCGGCGAGATCGCCGGGATCGACAGCCTGCCGTTGACCCAGCAGCGCAGCCAGGGGTTCAAAGACGCGCTAGCGGAGTTCGGCTTTAAGGTCGGTCCGCGGCAGGCTGCGCAGTTCACCGCACAATCCGGGCAGTCCGTCGCGGCCTCCATGCTGGCCGCTACAAACCATTTCGACGCGATTTGGAACCACGACGATGACCAGGGCATCGGCGTGCTTGCGGCTATCACCCAGGCCCACCGGTCGGAGTTCTTCATGGTGGGCGGCGCCGGTTCGGCGAACGCGATGCGGCTGATCAAAGCCGATACCGGCGTCCTCAAGGCCACCGTGCTCTACCCGCCGACGATGGCCGCTTCGGCGATCCGGATGGCGAGACTGATCGCCCACAACAAGGGGATGTCCGACCTCGCACAGCAGGAGGTGCCGGCCTCGATCACCCTGTACTCGGCCACCGTCGACAAGACGAACGTCGACAAGTACCTCGCGCAGGGCTTCGAGTCCTAAGTACTGACCACCTCCACCGATCGGCCACGAAGGAGCAGATGACGCGGTGAGCGACACCAAGGCGGCCCTCGGGGTCGGGATGGTCGGCTACGCCTTCATGGGTACCGCGCACTCGCAGGCATGGCGAACGGCAGGTCGTGTCTTCGACCTGCCGCTCGCCCCGTCGATGACGGCGCTGTGTGGCCGCAACGAAGAAGCCGCCCGCGCCGCCGCCAGCAAGCTCGGCTGGAACTCCTACGAAACCGATTGGCGAACACTGATCGCCAGAGACGACATCCAGCTGGTCGACATCTGCACTCCAGGTGACAGCCACGCCGAGATCGCGATAGCCGCGCTTGAGGCCGGCAAGCATGTGCTCTGCGAAAAGCCACTCGCGAACACAGTGGCGGAAGCAGAAGCGATGGTCGCGGCTGCAGACGCAGCGCGGCACCGCGGCGTCCGGTCGATGGTTGCCTTCAACTACCGCAGGGTCCCGGCACTGGCCCTAGCCAGGTCGCTCGTCGCCGCCGGGAAGCTCGGGGTCATCCGGCACGTGCGGGCGGTTTACCTCCAAGACTGGATTGTCGATCCTGAGTTCCCGCTGGTCTGGAGACTGCAGAAGGACAGAGCGGGCTCGGGTGCGCTCGGCGACATCGGCGCACACATCATCGATCTTGCCCAGTTCATCCTCGGCGACGTCCTCATGGGCGTGAGCGCGCTGACCGAGACGTTCGTCAAGGAACGGCCATTGCCGGCGGTATCAAGCGGGTTGTCGGCAACGGGCAGCAGCGCCCGAGGGGCCGTGACAGTCGACGACGCGGTCCTGTTCATCGGCCGATTCGCCGGCGGAGCACTCGGCTCATTCGAGGCGACCAGGTTCGCCAGCGGCCGAAAGAATGCCATGCGGATCGAGATCAACGGGTCGGCGGGCAGCGTGGCTTTCGACTTCGAATCGATGAACGAGCTGTTGTTCCACGATCAGACCGAAGATCCTGAACTCGGCGGATTCCGGCGCATCTTGGTCACCGAACCCGGCCATCCGTATCTTTCAGCCTGGTGGCCGCCTGGGCATTTGCTCGGCTACGAGCACAGCTTCACCCACGAGATCCGCGATTTCGTCGAAGCGATCGGCACCGGTCAGGACCCGAGACCTTCCTTCGCCGACGGACTCCAGGTGCAGCGCGTCCTTGCGGCCGTGGAAACCAGTGCAGCTGCGGCGTCGGGTTGGCAGTCGATCCCCGCACCGGCACTCTGAAGGCACAGACACCACAATCCCCGCACCACTCCGACACCCGAGGAGCCTCATGCCCAGGCCCGTCACGCTGTTCACCGGCCAATGGGCCGATCTACCGTTCGAGGAGATGTGTCGTCTCGCCTCGGAGTGGGGCTATGACGGGCTCGAAATTGCCTGCTGGGGCGACCATTTCGAAGTCGACAAGGCTCTCGACACCAGCACAGGTGACGCCTACATACAGGGTCGACTCGATCTGCTGGCGAAGTACCACCTCAAGGTCTGGGCCATCTCCAACCACCTCGTCGGTCAGGCGGTGTGCGACTACCCGATCGACGAACGGCACCAAGTGATCCTGCCCAAACGCATCTGGGGGGACGGTGACCCCGAAGGCGTGCGACGCCGTGCCGCAAAGGAGATGGAGGACACCGCGCGAGCGGCGGCGAAGCTCGGCGTCAAGACCGTCATCGGCTTCACTGGCTCCGCAATTTGGTACACGGTGGCGATGTTTCCCCCGGTGCCGGCAGCGATGATCGAGCGCGGATATCAGGACTTCGCGGACCGCTGGAACCCAATCCTCGACGTCTTCGACGAGGTAGGCGTGCGGTTCGCCCACGAGGTACACCCGAGTGAGATCGCCTACGACTACTGGACCACGGTGCGCACCCTCGAGGCGATCGATCATCGACCGGCGTTCGGTCTCAACTTCGACCCGAGCCACTTCGTGTGGCAGGACCTCGACCCGGTCGGCTTTCTGTGGGACTTCCGGGATCGCATTTACCACGTCGACTGCAAAGAATCGGTGAAGCAGCTCAACGGGCGCAACGGGCGGCTCAGCTCCCACTTGCCGTGGGCCGATCCACGCCGCGGCTGGGATTTCGTGTCTACCGGCCACGGCGACGTGCCATGGGAACCGATCTTCCGAATGCTGAACTCGATCAGCTATGACGGCCCGATCAGCGTCGAATGGGAAGACGCCGGTATGGACCGCCTGATCGGTGGCCCCGACGCGTTGGCCTTCATCCGCAAGTTGACCCTGATCGAACCGCCGTCGACGGCGTTCGATGCGGCGTTCAGTTCGGACCACTGAGATGCCCGAGGACTGAGATACCCGAGAACTGAGATACACGAGCGGAGGCTCGGGGATTTGAACCCCGGATGGGCTTTAAGACCCAAACCGCATTAGCAGTGCGGCGCCATAGACCGGACTAGGCGAAGCCTCCCCGAACCCTTGCGGGTCCGCTGCTGTACCGGAGCAGGGTAGCGAACAACGGCGAAGCCGGACGACGAGGAGCCCGGCTCACCGGTCGGCCGAGCTAGGGTGACTGCGTTCCGCCGCCGTCCGCCCGGAGGTTGTCGTGTCCGCTGGGAACTCCCCGCACCCGCGGGCCGATCTCGCCGGTATCCCGATCTACAAGCCGGGACGCCGAGCGGTCGGCGCCCAGCGCAGCTTCAAGCTCTCGTCGAACGAGTCTCCTTACCCGCCGCTGCCGAGCGTGCTCGACGCCATTGCCGACGCGGCGCATCAGACCAACCGGTACCCCGACCTCACGGCGGCCCCCGTGGTGGATGCACTCGCCGAGAGGCTCGGCGTGCCGGCCGACCATGTCGTGGTCGGATGCGGATCAGTCGGGGTCGCCACCCAGCTCGTCGAGGCATTCGCAGGACCCGGCGACGAGGTCGTCTACGCGTGGCGCTCGTTTGAGGCTTACCCGATCATCGTGCAGGTGTCGGGCGCGACTTCGGTGCCCGTTCCGCTGACGGCCGCCGCCGGGCACGACCTCAAGGCGATGGCCGCTGCCATCACAGAGCGCACCCGCGTCGTCTTTGTGTGCAATCCGAACAACCCGACGGGAACGTCGGTGCGCCGGGACGAACTCGAGGCGTTTCTCGACCAGGTTCCCGGCGATTGCCTTGTCGTGCTCGACGAGGCCTACGGCGAGTTCAACCGCGACCCTGCGGTGCCTGACGGCGTCACGCTCTACCGCGCTCGCCCGAATGTCGCAGTGCTCAGGACCTTCTCCAAGGCGTACGGGCTGGCCGGCCTTCGCGTTGGTTACGGGGTCGCCCATCCCGCGGTGGCCGACGCGATTCGGATGACCAGCGTGCCGTTCGCGGTGAGCAGCATTGCCCAGGCGGCCGCGGTAGCCTCGCTGCGGCCGGCCGC
>Ga0080027_10000209_pt1 | contig 26671 bp, 12 predicted proteins | sample OrgsoiDNA2013046_FD_70962 | JGI IMG/M metagenome (GOLD analysis project Ga0080027, IMG submission 70962) | Permafrost soil microbial communities from the Arctic, to analyse light accelerated degradation of dissolved organic matter (DOM) -... | ecosystem: Environmental > Terrestrial > Soil >... | reverse complement strand
AGTACTGCACAACTGATTAGTTATGAATTAATATTAAGTTCTGCTATATTATTAGTAGTATTATTAACAGGTACTTTAAATTTAACATTTAATATAGAAACACAAAAAACAGCTTTTTTTATATTACCTTTATTACCTATATTCATAATATTTTTTATAGGATCTATAGCAGAAACAAATAGAGCTCCATTTGATTTAGCTGAAGCAGAATCTGAATTAGTAAGTGGTTTTATGACAGAGCACTCAGCAGTAATATTTGTATTTTTTTTTTTAGCAGAATATGCTAGTATTGTTTTAATTTGTATATTAACAAGTATTTTATTTTTAGGAGGTTATTTATTAAATGCTTCATATATAATATATATTATACAAAATATAATATATATTATAGATGATACTTATAATTATTATTTAGGATCTTTAGCTTATGATCCGTCAATATGATATACATATAAATATAGCTTATCATATTCTATATTTAATGGAATATTTTATAGTTTTTGATTATCTTTAAAGACTTGCATAATGATATTTGTTTTCATATGAGCTAGAGCCTCTTTTCCTAGGATACGTTTTGATCAATTAATGTCTTTCTGTTGAACGGTATTACTACCTCTAGTAATAGCTTTCATAATTTTGGTCCCTTGTCTTATCTATATATTAGAAACATTACCTTTTAATATAATTTTATAGTAAAATGTAATGTTTTGCTTTACAGATGTGTAAGGTGTTATGAAAATTGTAAAATGCAATTATGAGGGAAATAAATTAACAAAATGAATAAAATACATGTTATTAATATTATTACTATTAATACCTTTAATAGGTATATTTATAATATCTACAGCAATTTCATACAATATCTCAGATTTAAATACAAAACGAATAGCTTTAAGCATATCAATATTAAATTTAATTGTATCATTGATAATATACATATTGTTTGATTTTAGTAATAAACAATTCCAATTTGTACAAGAATACCATCAAGTAAATTTTTTTGATTTTTATTTAGGTATAGATGGGTTATCTATATATTTTGTATTATTAACAACTATAATAATGCCCATATCATTACTATCTAATTGAGCTTCAATAAATAAAAATATAAGATCTTTTGTAATAATAATATTATTGTTAGAAACTTTATTACTTGCAGTTTTTTTAGTATTAGATATACTATTATTTTATATTTTTTTTGAAAGTATTTTACCACCTTTATTTATATTAATAGGGTTGTATGGGTCAAGTAATAAAGTAAGAGCTAGTTTTTATTTATTTTTATATACATTATTAGGATCTTTATTTTTATTACTTTCAATAATTACAATGTCATCTATTATGGGTACTACTGATTTTGATGCATTATATAAAGTTAATTACAATTATTTTACTCAATTATTTTTATTTTACGGTATTTTTATAGCATTTGCAGTTAAAACTCCAACAATATTTTTAAATACTTGATTATTAAAAGCTCATGTCGAGTCACCTTTATCTGGAAGTATTATTTTAGCGGCTATAGTTTTAAAATTAAGTCTATATGGAATATTAAGATTAATATTACCTTTATTACCTAAAGCATCTATTAATTATACATATGTTGTTTATTTAATAGGAGTTATAACTATTGTATATGCTAGTCTAAGTACATTAAGAACTATAGATGTTAAAGAACTTATTGCATACTCTTCTGTATCTCATGCAGCTGTGTATCTTTTAGGTGTATTTAGTAATACAATACAAGGAATAGAAGGAGGTATTGTTCTAGGTTTAGCCCATGGTTTTGTTTCTTCTGGTCTATTTATTTGTGCCGGTGGTATATTATACGATAGATCATCTACTAGGTTAATTACTTATTACAGAGGTATAGCTCAAATTATGCCTTTATTTTCTATTTTATTTTTTATATTATGTTTAGGTAATTGTGGTGTACCTCTTACTTTAAATTTTATAGGAGAATTTATGTCTTTATATGGTGTATTTGAAAGATTACCTTTATTAGGTCTTATTGCCAGTTCGTCTATAGTATTTTCTGCTGGATATACTATATTTATGTTTAATAGAATAGCATTTGCTGGTTCATTTTCTAAATATTTTATGTTTAACATACCTGATTTGAATAAGCGTGAATTCTATATTCTTTTAACATTAGTTATTTTTACTATATTATTTGGTATATATCCTGCTTTCATATTAGATGGTCTCCATTATTCAGTCTCATTTTTAATATATGTAAATTATTAGCTCTATAATTTTTTTATAAATCTTTTTTTGATTTATAAATTAAATAAAAAATTAAATTAAATTTAATAAAAAAAAAATGAATTTTTCACTAATATTATTTATAATAGGTATATTAGGATTTGTACTAAACAGAAAAAATATAATATTAATGTTAATAAGCATAGAAATAATGTTATTAGCTATTACATTTCTAATATTGATAAATTCACTTAGCTATGATGATATATTAGGCCAAACATTTGCTATATATATAATAGCGATAGCAGGAGCAGAATCTGCCATAGGTTTAGGTATTCTGGTAGCATTTTATAGATTAAGAGGAAGTATTGCTATAGAATATAAATAATGTATTTAGCCATAATAGTTTTACCATTATTAGGATCAATAGCATCTGGTTTATTTGGAAGAAAATTAGGAGTAAAAGGATCACATATTATAACATGTGGTTCTGTAATAATAACAACGTTACTTGCCATATTAACTTTTGTTGAAGTAGGACTAAATAATATACCAGTATCAATACATTTATTTAGATGAATTGATTCGGAATCACTTAACATATCATGAGGATTTAATTTTGATACATTAACAGTTTCAATGTTAATCCCAGTATTAATAGTATCATCTTTAGTACACGTATATTCTATAGGATATATGAGTCATGATCCACATAATCAAAGATTTTTTAGTTATTTAAGTTTATTTACTTTTATGATGATTATACTGGTTACAGCAAATAATCTATTATTAATGTTTGTAGGTTGAGAAGGAGTTGGAATATGTTCATATCTTTTAGTAAGTTTTTGATTTACTAGAATAGCTGCTAATCAAAGTTCAATGTCTGCTTTTTTAATGAATAGAGTTGGAGATTGTTTATTAACAGTAGGTATGTTTGCTACACTATGATCTTTTGGTAATATAGACTATACAACAATATTCTCCTTAGCTCCCTATATGAACGAAAATATTATAACTATAATAGGTATTTGTTTATTAATAGGTGCTATGGCTAAAAGTTCTCAAATAGGATTACATATTTGACTGCCCCAAGCCATGGAGGGTCCTACACCCGTTTCTGCCTTAATACATGCAGCTACTATGGTAACTGCTGGTGTATATTTATTAATGCGTACTAGTCCTTTGATAGAATATAGTTCGACAGTATTGATACTTTGTTTATGAATAGGAGCTATTACAACTGTATTTAGTTCTCTTATAGGTTTATTTCAACAAGATATTAAAAAAGTTATAGCTTACTCAACTATGAGCCAATTAGGTATGATGGTTATAGCTATAGGTTTATCTTCTTATAATATAGCATTATTTCATTTAGTTAATCATGCTTTTTATAAAGGATTACTTTTTTTAGGTGCTGGAGCTGTGATACACGCTGTAGCGGATAATCAAGATTTCAGAAAATATGGAGGCTTAAGACCTTTTTTACCTTTAACATATACAGTTATGTTAATAGCTTCTCTTAGCTTAGTAGCTATTCCGTTTATGACTGGATTTTATTCTAAAGATTTTATTTTGGAATCCGCTTATGGACAGTTTTATTTTTCTAGTATCGTAATTTATTCTATAGCTACTATAGGTGCTATGTTTACTACTTTATATTCAGTAAAGGTATTATATCTAACCTTTTTAACTAACCCTAATGGACCTATAATTAATTATAAACAGGTGCATGAAGCTAATATATATATGAGTTTACCTTTAGTTATATTAGCTATATTTTCTATTTTTTTTGGTTATCTTACTAAAGATATCTTTATTGGGCTAGGTTCCGGATTTTTTGTAGATAATAGTTTATATATTCATCCTTCACATGAAATTATGTTAGACACAGAATTTGCTGTTCCTATTGTATTTAAATTATTACCTTTAATATTTACGCTTAGTTTAAGTGCTATAGCTATTATATTTTCAGAATTTATTGCTACTTGACTTATATATTTCAAATTATCAAAAATAGGTTATAATATTTTTGGTTTTTTTAATCAACGGTTTTTAATGGAAATGTTCTATAATAATTACATGACTGGTATTATACTTAAATTAGGTGGTCAAACTACTAAAATTATTGATAAAGGTTCGGTTGAATTATTGGGACCCTACGGATTAGAAAAAAGTTTGGTTAATTTAAGTAATAATATAAATAGTTTAAGTACGGGTATTGTTACTTCATATGCTTTGTATATTTTAGCTGGTTTAATTTTTTATATTCTGTTATTGTATTTTAATTTATTTAATAGCAGTTTATTAATAATAATAATATTTGGCTTAATAGGTATGAATGAATCTAGAGCAATTAAAATTTTAGAGAGGAAAATTTAAAAAGTTAATCTTTTAAAGTATATTTTTTAACTTAGATACATAATTTTTCGAATAAAGATACGTGCATATAGTATAGATTAAAAAAGTCTTAGGTAATTGATATATCTAATTAAGTATCTTCTAATTCTAATATATAAATGCCACAATTAGTACCCTTTTTTTTTATTAATCAGACAATTTTTACTTTTTTACTTCTAGTAATAATAATATACTTATTTTCTAAATATATATTACCTAGATTTGTAAGATTATTTATTACACGTATTTTTATAAAAAAATTATAATAAGTTAAAAAATATATTTTAAAAACACTAAATTAAGGTAAAATTATAATAGCTATATTAACATAAAAACGTAAATTTATTAAAAATAAATAAGTATATAACTAAAATGTATAATAATATAAATGTAACAATGTTTTTTAATATAATACTAAGTCCTTTAGATCAATTTGAAATTAGAAATTTAATAAATTTAGAATTAAATATATTAGGTAATATACAAATATCTTTAACAAATATAGGATTATATATAACATTAAGTGCTGCCATGATATTAATTTTAAACTTATTAGCTACTAACTATAATAAAATTATATCAAATGAATGATCTATTAATCAAGAATCTATATATTCAACTATACATAGTATAGTAATAAATCAAATAAATAGTAATACAGGACAAATATATTTTCCATTTATATATGGATTATTTATATTCATATTAGTAAATAACTTAGTTGGAATGATACCATATAGTTTTGCTTCTACATCCCATTTTATACTAACATTCTCTATAAGTTTTACTGTCGTATTAGGAGCAACAATATTAGGTTTTCAAAAACATGGTTTAAAGTTCTTCTCTCTATTTGTTCCATCTGGTTGTCCTTTAGGTTTACTACCTTTATTAGTATTAATAGAATTCATTTCCTATCTAGCTAGAAATGTTTCATTAGGACTTAGATTAGCTGCTAATATACTAAGTGGTCATATGTTATTAAATATTTTAGCTGGTTTTACTTATAATATTATGAATTCAGGTTTTATTTATATATTTATAGGTCTAATACCTTTAGCATTTATAATTGCTTTTTCTGGTTTAGAATTAGGTATAGCTTTTATACAAGCTCAAGTATTTGTTGTGTTAACTTCTTCATATATAAAAGATAGCTTAGATTTACACTAATTATATACGTCAAAGCTCTATTTGAGTGTAAATAATGTATTAATTATCCATTATGTACGTCTCTCATTATATGTTCTACAGAATCAAAAGCTTCCAAGACATTTAATTAATGAGCTAACTAAAAAATATAGAACAAATTTTATAATATAAAACCTTATAGTATATTATAAAAAGTTAGTTTTTAGAACTAAAATAAAGTCGTATAAGACATACACATTCATGTGTACAGAATCCTTGTTAAATTTTTTTTCTGATTTGTATCTTACCGTTCTCCGTACAAGCTTTTTCGAGAGCATCTTTACAATTGCCGCATTTAGTGCGTATGGAAACTAACCTGGTTAGTTTAATAGGTAAAACATTAATTTCATGCATTAAATATGAAAATTCGATTTTTTCATCAGGTATACTTCTAACTCCATAAATTTAGAATTTCAGCATCGCCTTTTCTCTTTAGGCACTACTAATTCTTACTGGTCAAGATGAATATTTTGAGAGAGAATATAGTATTACTTGGGTAAGACGTAACTATTTGTTTCTCTCTACTTTACAAAAAAATAAATAACATAAGAATTAACAACATAAAATAAAAATAAAAGTGAATATATAAATTACATATACGCAGAGATCCGAGCAGCAAGCTCATCCATATCATTTAGTGTCACCATCTCCGTGACCTTTATATACATGTATAGCATTATTAAGTCTAACAACCTCAGGCGTGTCTACAATGCATAATTATGTACAAGCAAGTATTGTACTGTTATTAGCTTTTATATGTGTAGTATACTCAATGTCATTGTGATTTAGAGATGTGATTTCAGAAGGAACTTATTTAGGTAATCATACATTAGCTGTACAAAGAGGATTAAATATGGGAGTTGGACTATTTATAGTATCAGAAGGGCTATTTTTTTTAGCTATATTCTGAGCATTTTTTCATAGTGCTTTATCACCCACAATAGAATTAGGAGCCACATGACCTCCTATGGGTATAATCTCTATAAATCCTTTTGAATTGCCCTTATTAAATACAGTAATTTTACTATCTTCCGGATTTACGGTTACGTATGCTCATCATTCTTTAATACAAGGTAATAGAAGTGGTGGTTTACAAGGTTTGATTTATACAATTATTTTAGCTATTATTTTTACAAGTTTACAAGGTATTGAATATACAGTGTCTTCTTTTACTATATCAGATGGAACATATGCTTCCTGCTTTTATTTTGGTACCGGTTTCCATGGATTACATGTTATGATAGGTACAGCTTTTTTGTCAGTAGGGTTATGACGTTTTTTAGCTTATCATATAACAGAAAACCACCATTTAGGTTTGGAGTCTGGTATATTATATTGACATTTTGTAGATGTAGTATGATTATTTTTGTATATATCAGTATATTATTGAGGTTCATAATAAAAAATATATAATAAAAAAATACTTTATAAAAGATTAAGAGCACTTTGAAGACAAAAACAACAAAGATATTAACAAAAAAGATGAACCCATTTATTGCAGATAAAAAGAAAAACAATTAAAATAATTATATTAACAATTGCCAAATAAAAATGTTAAATATAAAATTTGAAGGTCATAAAAAATAAGATTATGTAGGATAAATTAGAGGATAAATTTGGAAGATAAATAAAAATTTATTAAATAAAAGAAGGCCTAATAATTCATACCATGAGACCCAATAGTCAAGTAGTTAAGACATAATTTTTTCGTATTTATATACGTGGGTGCAAATCCCACTTGGGTTTAAAATACTTTATATTTTTTCTATAAGATTAATATGAAATATATATATCATTTACACCTATGAGGTCGCCTTAAGCATAATATACCTTAATAAAATTATACAAGCAGCTAAAATAATAGGAACAGGACTAGCTACAACAGGATTAATTGGAGCTGGAGTAGGAATAGGAGTAGTGTTTGGTGCACTAATAATAGGTGTATCTAGAAACCCAGCCTTAAGAGGTCAATTATTCTCATATGCAATCTTAGGATTTGCATTCGCAGAAGCAACAGGTCTTTTTGCTTTAATGATGGCTTTCCTACTATTATATGTAGCATAAACGTATAAAGAAAAAGATGAAAAAAAATTATTTATTTTTTTTTTAATATATAAAATGGCTGTAAATAAATAATATATTTTTAATTTATTCAAACCAAAGCCAACAAGAGAGAATAGTATAATGGTAATACAAAAAGCTTCAAACTTTATGTTCTTAGTTCAAGTCTGAGTTCTCTTGAGATCAAAGCATTAAAAATAATATATATTTTCTACTAAAAATAAAAGGTTCTTTAACTTAATTGGTAAAGTGCGTTTTTGATAAGGATGTTATTCAAGTTCGAATCTTGGAAGAATCATTTACTATTACGACAAACAAGCATTATATAAATAAATGTGTAAATAATAGCAAATATAATAGTAATATTCTTGGTATTGCTATTAGAGAATTGGCTGAGTGGTTTAAAGCGGTAAGCTTGAGACTTATTTGATTAAAAAATCACATCCGTTCGAATCGGATATTCTCTGCTAAATATATAAACGGGTTAGAGCCAGGTTGGTTAGGCGTCTCATTTGGGTTGAGGAATTGTTATGTTCAAATCATAATAACCCGAAAAACAAAACTATATATTAATATAGGGTTAATAACTTAACAGGTAAAGTACCTTCGTGTCGGGAAGGTAGATATCGGATCGTAGCCGATTTAACTCGTAAGTAAATAAAGGAAAAGTAGCTACTGGTAAAGCAAGATATTTGCTAAATATTGTGTATATAACACTTGGATGTTCAATTCATCTCTTTTCCGTAACTAAATAAAATTATATACAATATGTATATAAATATTAATTAATATTAAAAAAATATTAGTATTATTAAGACTAACATAGGGTCGATATAAAATATATTTTTAAATTTGATTAAACTTCAATAAAAGTATAAAAAGAAATTATTATGAAAATATAGCTATCTATTACAGAATAAAATGTAAGTATTATCTAGGATAAATCCTCATATTAAAACAAAGTGAATTGAAATATCTTATTAACTTTAGGAAAAAAAATCAAACGAGAATATATTAAAATACTAGGTAGACTAACCGCTAAATAATGAAGCAAACTCGATATGGATATAGCTTAATTATACAATTTAAAATAAATTTTTAAAAAATATACATTTGACTTAAAGATAATTATAAAACGTATAATAATATATTAAAAGTAATCATATACAGTGAAAGGTATATGTGTTATGATTAAATATATGAGTTAATTAGCAGATATAGTAAAATGGACTCTAAATCTATTTGAATAAAGGGGAACCTTCCTCTAAACCTAAATATAATAGATAAGCAATAGAGATAAGTACCGTGAGGGAAATACTCAAAATAGTAATTTTATAAGCAGCTCAAAAACATATTTAAAACATAATAAGAGCGTACCTTTTGCATAATGGGTCAGCAAGTTAAAATTAGATGCAAGCACAAATATCATTGGTCTCGTTCACCATAAATTACTAAGGATTTAACATTCACCTAATCCAGTAATTATATAATATAGTGCCTAGATAAACCAATTATAAATTAATGAAAAGTATCTAAATTTAGACCCGAAAACTAGTGATCTTACTATGATCAGGGTTATAAAAGCCCGAACGGGTTATCGTTGTAAAGATATCCGAAGAATTGTGGTAAGTAAGTGAAAGACAATACTGACTAGTATAGCTGGTTTTCCGCGAAACCTATATAAGTAGGTAATTCAAATAACATCTTAGCAGGTACAGAATTGTGATCTCGAACAAAAAATAAATTAATTAATCCTAATAAGATTAATACAAAATATATATTTTGTATATATCGGGGGATCGTGAAGATTTTATCGGAGAGTATTTGCACTCGGAAGGGCAAAGATGTATTTTGAATAATCGGACATAGTACGATAAGGTTGTATGTCCAAAGGGAAACAGCCCTAAACAAGAATTAATAAGGTTCCAAAATTATTGTTGAGTGAAATAAAGGAGGTTTTTATCGAATACAAACAGGAAATAGGCTTAGAAGCTGCCATTTTTTGAAGATCTCGTAACAGAGCACTGAGTTAAAATTAGGTAAGGACACTTAAAATTTAACGGATCTAAACAATATACCGAAATCTTGTCTATACAAATATTAATATTTAAATTATTATTGTATTGGGTAGCGGAACACAGGGTAAATCTCCAATATTATCTTTTTAAGACTAAAAGACAGATATCCCTAGAGATAATGCTGACATGAGTAACGATAAAGGAAGTGAACATTTCCTCGCCTTAAGCTTATGGTTTTTTTTATAACGGCCTCTAAATTATAAATTCAATAAATTAAAATATCTTTTTAATATAGGTATAACTGAAAAACAAAGTCGTACCCCACTATTATGTATAAAAATTATTCTTTCTTTAATTAATCTAATATTAATATACGTAATAGTATAAAGAAAAAAAAAATTATTATTTGATGAGTAAAAACGAAAGTAGTAAAGAAAGTACTACTAATTTTACAGTTTATTTATATGAAACCTTTTATAGTATAAAAGGTTCAGGAAAATTAAATAAATACTAATATAAGTATAATATTATAACTACTAAAAATTAAGTCCAATGTAGTTGGTAAATGATTAAACATTAAATAAGTAGCATAATATTTTTACTTTTATAACTGTACAAAAACCGTACCTAAAAACTATCACAAGTAAGCAAGTAGAGTATACAAAGGCGTTTGAGTGAACAATCATTAAGGAACTCGGCAAAATGACTACCGTAACTTCGGGATAAGGAGAGCCATTCCAAAGATTATTTTTTTAATTAATACTAATAAAGTTTTTATTAAAATAACTAATATTTGGAATAGGAAGCATATAGTAGTGTTGTACGACTGTTTAATTAAAACAAAGCACTCTGCAAAGAATAAATCAAAGTATTGAGTGTGATTTCTGCCCAATGTCAGTGCATTAACTGATTTTTCTTAATTGACTAATATAGATTAGGTTTTGATGGATATCCTGATGAATGGCGGCCTTACCTATGAGGGTCCTAAGGTAGCGGAATACCCTGGCCGTTAAATGCGGTCTTGCATGAATGAGTAAACGATACAACAGCTGTCTCAATGATTGGCTCAGTGAAATTGGAATAACTGTGCAGATACAGTTTACCTCTAGATAGACGAGAAGACCCTATGCAGCTTTACTGTTACTAGTGACGTTTATAATATGTTTATCTTTAGAGTATAAGGAAGTTGAATCACCCAATCAATACAATTGAAACACCTTTATCTATTCTATTATATCCTAATATTACTAGAAGACAGTTTATGCGGGGCACAGATCCCAGAAAAAGTAACTGGGTATATCCAAAGTTAAAAATGTAAATTAGAATATTACTAGATAATTAGAAATAAATATTTAGTGATTTACACATGTTTAAAATTTAAACATGTTAATTTAATTTGTAATTATTATATTCATAATTATCCATATACATTTGATTTAAATACGAAAAAATATTTTTAAGTAAGATTTTAACTATATTGTGAATAGTGGCAAATATTAAATTAATAATAAAGTATTTTTATATATTAATTTAAATATAAACAGAAAATATATTATATCATGTATAATAAAAAACAACTGTTAATATCAATTTTGCTTTAAAAGTTTAATGGCTTAATCTTGCTTTACTGTTTGACCTACACGTCTATCAGTCGCGTAAGCGGGGCATATGATCACAAGATACATAAAGGAAAGATCTTGGATTATTGAAAAAGTTACGCTAGGGATTATATCTTAGTCCTCCAATTTATTTAAATTATTGGTAATATTTGGGTAAATTTCAAGAACTACTATAAAATAGTATACTTGAAGCGAAGCTTATTTAAGCAAAAAAAATTACAAATTATTTGTAAAAATAAATAAGAACGTTCAACGACTATAAAGTGAGTATTGCTAACAATAATCTTTATATTGATACCTGACATTTATATTAACTATATATCATTACTTTAATTAAAATTAAAATTAAATTTAATGTAATAGACTTAAGTATCAATAAATACTTAAGCAGATAAAAAATATTAAAAATTTTATGTTTCCTTTAATATAACTTTTTATTGACCAGACATTTAAAATATGTTAAATATATTTAAATTAAAACTAAATAAAAATACTTTTGAACAATTATCAAAAAATACAGATTTAAATAAAATAAACGATATTAATTATTCTTCTCCTGCAACTAAAGAATGAAATAATAGTATTTATGCTTTTAATAAAAATACTTTAAATTTATTACTAGTAGCTAATAAATTACTAATAAGATTAATAAAAAGATATTTTAATTTATATAATCGTAAATTGGAGTTAAAAATAAAATATGACTCTTTATTTTTAAAAAATAAAATAAAAATAAATAAATCAAGAATATCTTCACACAAAATATATGTAAGTAATGGTGAATTTAAACACACTAATGATAAAATTAATATAAATATATATATATATAATAGACAAAAATATAATTATCTATTTAAATTGAGACAAATGAAGTTAATTTTAAAAAAAAAATTTGTGATTAAAAAATTACAAAAAATAAAAAAAAAAGCTTTATTATTAAATAAAAATATTGATACTAAATTATATAAATTTTATTTGCCTACAGACAATAGGTTAATATTAAATAATAAATTAGGTGAATTTAATAAACAAGATGTACATACATATAATAAATTTTTAAAATTTAAAAAAAATATAATTAAAAATTATATAACTAAATGTTTTCGTAAGGAAATATTACACTTACATTATAGAAAATTACTACTGCTTAATAATTTTAAATTAAAATATACTTTTTTAACTATATTAACTAATATATTAAAAAAAATATACAATAAGAAAATTGAATTAAATATAATTAATTTAAAATATTTTTATCTAAATAGTGATATATATACAGAATCTATAATAAACAAAATAACTAAAAATAGAAAACAATTAAAAAAAATTTTAAATAAATCTATAAGTAAAGTAAAAATAAAAAATTATTTTTATAAATACCCTGAAAATAGTAATAATATAAATAAATTATCTCTATATAATACTATTAAAGTTAACAATAAGAAACAAGAAATTACATTTATTAACAAAAAATCTTTTAATATATCATATGAAAAATTACTAGATCCTATTAATACATTATTATATAAAATATATAATAAATACATTGTAATAAGAAATAAAAAATTATTAGAAAAAACTATATTAAAAATTACTAAAAATAAATCTATAACAGGTGTAAAATTAGAAGCAGCAGGTAGATTATCTAAACGCCACACTGCTTCTAGATCTATGTTTCTAGTAAAATCAAGGGGTAATTTAAAAAATATGGACCCTTTTTTACCTGGTTCAAAAAGTTCAATAATAAGAGGTAATAATAAGTCAAATATACAGCATACTAAATTAAATTCTGTACTTAACATAGGAGCATTTGGTTTAAAAGGTTGAATAAGTAACAATTAATAATATGTTTTTTTGCTTTGCTTGATATATAATTAATAAAAATGGTGAAATAGTCTGAACCATTTTGCGAAAACTGGAAATGAAAGATAAAAAACTTTTAAATTAACAATTTTGAACAGGCTAATTGCGCCAGAGAGTACAAATTGAGTGCGCAGTTTGGCACCTCGATGTCGGCTTAGCTCATCCACATGAATGTAGAAATCATGAAGGGTATGACTGTTCGTCGATTAAAGAGCTACACGAGCTGGGTTTAATACGTCGTGAGACAGTATGGTTTCTATCTTCTAGAGGAACTTAGAGTAAAATAAGGACAGCCCCTTCGTACGAAAGGAGTTGGGTATGTTAACCTATGGTTTACCTGTTGTTAATTTAAATTGTAGGTATAGCGAAATCCTAAATACCTTGATTTTGATTTTTTTTACTTTTACTTAAGTAAATATATATAATAATTAGCATGGCAGGAAAGCTATGTTGATTAAAGATAAGCGCTGAATGCATATAAGCGTAAAGCTCACTTTATTATACTCTAATATGACGTAGTATAATACTACGACACATATAATATATATAAATATTTATATATATTATATATATAGGCTTTGGTTGTATAAGCACCAAGTACTAATTTTCTCATTAATACTAATAATTATATTTATCCTGTATAATATAAATATTATTTTTTACATAAAAAAAAATAGCCTGGTTAGCATAAAAGTAATGCAATCGTTTTGTAATCGATAGAAGTAAGTGCAATACTTGCACTGGGTTGTGTTTATATAATACTATAAATAGCTAAACATAATTTATTTATTTTATTTCTAGTTTTATATAATGACTATACATTACTAATATATATATATGTAGTTATAAACTATATATTAAAAAAAAAAGCCATTAGGATAGTCTTTTAATATAATACGTATTATATAAGATTAATTCTAATAAATATGGGTTCTTTATACTTAATATCTGAAACACATACAAATGGATACACATATGTTTATTTATATTTAATAATATTATTATCTATTATTTTTGGAATATTTATAATTATAAATAAAAACCCAATAGTATCAGTTTTATTTTTAATATTTTTATTTTCTAGTGTATCAATTTATTTGATAATGTTAGGTATAAATTTTATAGGAATATCTTATTTATTAGTTTATGTAGGAGCTGTTTCAATATTATTTATATTTATATTAATGTTAATAAATATAAGAATATCTGAATTAGTGAGTGACACAGGTAATAGTATACCTTTAGGAATATTTATAACTTTATCCTTTTTTTATCCTATATACAATATAATGACATATAACACAAATAATATTAGCCAAAATAATACAAGTCTCTCAAAAACTAATGACTCTCCAAACCAAATAACAAATATATTTAATTACTATAATGAAATATACTTTGCTACAAGTAAAAATTGAGATGGAACTTTAGCAGAAACAACACATATAACTAGCCTTGGTAATATAATGTATTCTAGCTACTCTATCTGGCTGCTAATAACATCTCTAATATTGCTATTAGCAATGGTGGGATCTATAGTTATAACAATAAAATAAAAAAGAAATTAGCTCAGTGGTAGAGCAACCTTTTTACACGAGGAAAGTCAGGTGTTCAACCCACCTATTTCTTATAACATATTTAATAATAAAAAAAACATAAATATGTTAAACGACACGTTAGTTTAATGGTTAAAATATTGTGCTACGGACACAATGATATAAGTTCAAATCTTATACGTGTTTACATAAAGTAAAAAAAAAGTAGAGTTTGATGATGGCTCTGAATGAACGCTCTACAAGTGCTTAACACATGCTAATCGAACGTCTAAAAATAAAAACTTAGAAGTGGTGTACAGGTGAGTATATAATAATTTGGCTACCTTAAAGTAAGGCATTAAAAATACCTTATAAAAAATAAAGAAAATTTTCGCTTTAAGATGTTAATAAATATTTTGGGCAGGTAGTAGTAAAGGTAATATCTTTACTAGCTAAAAACCCTAGTCGAAACTGAGAGGTTGATCGACCACATTGGGTCTGAAAAAACCCCAATGCGAATTGTACAGCAGTGAGGAATTTTGGTCAATAGCCTGAAGGCTGAACCAGCAACTTGAAAGAATTGATAATTCTAAATATAATATTGAACTTGACTATTTTATATTTATGTGTCTTGACCAAATCATGTGCCAGCAGTCGCGGTAATACATGAAAGACTAGTGTTATTCATCTTTAATAGGTTTAAAGGGTACCTAGACAGTAAGTATAGCCTAAAAAAGGAACATATTTACTAGAGTTTTATTAGAGAAGGTGGAATTTTTGGAGTAAAGATATAATTTGCTAAAACCAAAGAGACAGACAACGGTGAAGACAACCTTCTATCTATAAACTGACGTTGAGGGACGAAGGCTTGGGTAGCGATAAGGATTAGATACCCTAGTAGTCCAAGCAGAAAATTCTGAATGTCATAGACTAGATTTATTTTAGTCTATAAACGAAAGTGTAAGCATTCCACCTTGAGAGTAATGTGGCAACGCAGAAACTTAAATCATTAGACCGTTTCTGAAACCAGTAATGAAGTATGTTATTTAATTCGATGACCCGCGAATAACCTTACCACAATTTGTATATTATTTAATTAATACAGGTGCTGCATGGCTGTCTTTAGCTAATGTCGTGAGACTATGGTTAGTTCCAGTAATTAGCGTAAACCCTTATAATATTTTTATATATTATAGCTCTGTTCTTATAATGATATTGCATAATAGGGATCAAGACAAGTCCTCATGGCCTTAATATTGTGGGCTATAGACGTGCTGCAATTGCCTTTACAAAGGGATGCAATATTGTGAAATAAAGCTAATCCTTAAATTAGGTTAAAATGGATTGTAATCTGTAACTCGATTACATGAAAAAGGAATTACTAGTAATCGTGAATCATCACGTCACGGTGAATATAATCTCAGTTGGGTACTAACAACTCGTCAGGCGCTGAAAGAAATATGTGCAATAAGTTTGATTAAATATTTACCTTAATATTAATAATTAGATTTTATTCGTTTATTTATAATCTTCGTATGCATGATTTTAATTGGGGTTAAGTCGAAATACGGTTCGTGTAATGGAAATTGCACGGGATTTTTTAGCCATTAAAAAAATTTTACATAATATAATATATATATATTATATTATATAGACTTCTTTGCGGTTTTAGGTAAACCGGTATTTAAAATGAATTTAAATTCTTTTGGGTTCGAAACCTTCAGAGGTCTTACATTTATTTAATATTTATTTGTAATAAACTAGATATTATTAGTAATATTAATTTTTTTAATTAAAAACGATTAAACTATATATATGGACGAAACAATTTTCTTTTTAAATACTAAAAAGAAAATGTATACTTTACCAATATAAATATCACTGTTCTTATAAGGCTAACCATAAATAGAGAATAGTATAAGGATAACAAAAAACTTTATGTTATTAGTTCAAGTCTAAGTTCTCTTGGGTATAAACCCAAGATTAACGGCTATAGGTTAATGGTAGACCGTTCGTCTTCCAAACGAAGTATGTCGATTCGAGTTCGGCTAGCCGTAAAATGTTAATATTATCTTTATTCATAGTATTATTATCTATTTCTGTTACTATACGTAGGGATGTATCTATACTATTATCTAGAGCAGCCTTAATTTTAATGATAATTTGTTTAATGATTTCTATAGAAATCACGGATAACACTATCTTGGACAAAAGTATAGGAATTTTTAGTGGACTATTTAATAGCACTCCTTTAACACAAATATTCAAAACTTTTATTTATGGAATAACATCTGTAATATTACTTTTAACATCCTTCTTTCCTAGAAAATATAAATCAAATCCTATAATATCTAACATAGTAACACCTAATAGTTATTTAGCGTCCATTGTTAATAATAAAGGGTGATTTAAGGACACAATACATAAAGATAAAAAATATCTAAATACTTTTTTTTTAGGTATGATCTTTAATAAGATGTCTGAACAATTTAGAATAATAGAATATTCATTAATTATGTTGTTAGCTTTAAGCGGAGTAATTTTCTTAATATCTAACTCGGACTTAATTTCTTTATTTCTTTGTATAGAACTTCAAAGTTATGGATTATATTTAATATGTACTACATACAAAAATTCTGAGCTAGCAACATCTGCAGGTTTAACCTATTTTTTATTAGGTGGATTAGCTTCTTGTTTTATATTGTTAGGTATAGGACTTCTATATACTAATTCTGCAAACGTTAACTTAGATGGATTATATGTAATAAATAATTTATCCAATATAATAGACGAAAATTCAAATAATTGATATGAATCATATTATATATCATATAGTTTATTGATTCTATCTATAGGATTATTATTTAAAATATCAGCTGCTCCCTTTCATATATGATCACCAGATGTATACGATAATGTACCTACTATAGTAACAACTTTTGTAGCCATAGTACCTAAACTGTCTATACTAATAATAATGTTAGAATTAGTACACTATACAGGTAATATATACCTGGGTACAAATATAACCTGAACAGCCAGTTTATTATTAAGTTCATTCTTTTCACTTATAATAGGAACAGTATTAGGACTAAGCCAATCTAGAATAAAAAGATTGTTTGCATATAGTACCATATCACATTTAGGTTTTATATTATTAGCATTAAGTGTTAACACTATTGAATCTAGTCAATCTTTTATTTTTTATTTAATGCAATATACAATTTCAAATTTAAATGCATTTATATTAATGTTATCTATGGGTTATGCTTTATTTTTTTATAGAAGTGATAATATAGAATATAATAAATTACAAGAAAAAAATAATTCTCCTATACAATTAACTAATCAAATTAAAGGTTATCATAATATAAGTCCTATATTAACATTGAGCTTTACTATAACTTTGTTTTCCTTTGTAGGTATACCACCATTAATAGGATTTTTTGCTAAACAGATGGTTCTATCTAGTGCACTGGATAAAGGTTATGTATTTTTAGTATTAATTGCTATACTGACTAGTGTAATTGCTGCAGTATATTATTTAGGTATAATAAAAAGAATGTATTTTGATGAACATGATTATTTACCTTTTGAATTAAAAATGGATAATAATATAGAAAATTCTAATAAAACCATTTTAAAAAAAGATGATAATTTGTTAGATACAAATATTTACATATCTAATTATTTAAGTATCACTATATCAATAATAACCTTGTTAGTATTAATATTTATCTTAGTACCACAAGAATTTATGAATCTTTCTAATATATTAACGCTGGTACTTTATGTATCAAAATAAAGGAAGGGTCCGTTTGTTGGTTGACGGGTTGAGCTGTAAACTCAATGGCAATATGCTATCGGAGGTTCGAGTCCTTTTCTTCCTAAATACAACCAAATAGTCATGTTGTAGCTCTTATAGCTCAAAGGTAGAGCAAAATACTGTTAATATTTGTATAGATGTTCGAATCATCTTAAGAGCTTAATACAAATATAATTTATTAGGAATTATATTTAGGCGGTTTGGTGTAAAGTAACACATCTGTCTCATGAGCAGAAAATCTAGGTGCAAGTCCTTAATCCGCTTTTTATTATATATAATTTTAAACACAAAATAAAGGGTATAGCTTAATTGGTAAAGCAAGCTGCTCATGATAGCTTAGATGAGTGTTCAAATCATTTTGTCCTTAACTTAATTTATATTAATAAAAATTAATTTGTCCGAGTGCTGGAAATGGTAGACAGGATAATCTTAAGTATTATTGATGAGAATCATGAACGTTCAAATCGTTTTTCGGATAAAAATTTATTATAGGGGTTATAGTTTAATTGGTAAAACTACGATTTTGCATATCGTTATTTCAAGATCGAAACTTGATATCTCCAAATGAAGCTCGAGAAGCTCAATTTGGTTGAGCGGAACACTGAAGATGTTTAGGCTGTAAGTTCGAATCTTATCTCGAGCATGTATTATATTTATGGGTGTGCTGAAATTTGGTAACCAGGTTCTACTTAGGATGGAATGGTTCTTAACCTTACAAGTTCGAGTCTTGTCACCTATATATAATATATTTATATATATGTTGTTGACTAATAGGTAAGTCCTAAATTTTTGGTATTTATTTATGAGTGTTCGAATCACTCCAACATAAAATATTTTTTAGGTGGATATAGTTTAATGGTAAAACTACTATATGTGGCATAGTCTATCTTTGTTCAAATCAAAGTATCCTCCCTACTTTTATCTCTTCTATTAGCTTAAGGGTAAAGCAAAATACTTCTAATATTTAGATGTAAGTTCAAATCTTGCATAGAAATTAATTATTATTAATATAAATTATTTATTTAGCTACAATAGAGACTTTAATTTAATTGGTAAAATGTATGACTTTTAATCATTATAATAAGGGTTCAAATCCCTTAGGTCTTAATCCCTAATTAATTAATATAATACCAATCTTAAGATTAAATAGTGTAAGGGAGTAAAAAGTTAAATTGTTATAAAATACAACAATAACATAATACAAAATAATAATTTTTGTATTTTCTTTTGGGAAATACTTAGTTTTATAAATAACATTGTTAAGATAAAAAATCTTGTATATATACAATGATTATTAAATTTGCTAATCTAATTTAATATATATATATATTCTAACAAATTAGAAATAATCTAAAAAAAGATGAAAATAGCAAATAGTAAATAACAAAACGATATAATACAAATACACAATGAACAATATGTCTAACATAACTATGTGAAAAGAACGTTGATTTTTGTCCTCAAATGCGAAAGATATAGGAACATTATATTTAATGTTTTCATTATTTTCTGGTTTAGTAGGAACAGCATTTTCTGTTTTAATACGATTGGAATTATCAGGACCTGGTGTTCAATATATAGCTGATAATCAATTATATAACAGTATCATAACTGCACATGCTGTAGTTATGATTTTTTTTATGGTTATGCCCGCAATGATAGGAGGATTTGGGAATTTTTTACTACCATTAATGACAGGGGGTCCAGATATGGCATTCCCTAGATTAAACAATATAAGTTTCTGGTTATTACCTCCAAGTTTACTATTATTCTTATTTGCAAGTTTAATAGAAAATGGTGCTGGAACCGGATGAACACTATATCCTCCTTTATCAGGTTTACAAAGTCACAGTGGACCTAGCGTAGATTTAGCTATATTTGCCTTACATTTAGCAGGTATAAGTAGTCTATTAGGAGCGATGAATTTTATTACTACTGTATTAAATATGAGAGCACCTGGTATTAGATTACATAAGCTTGCCTTATTTGGATGAGCTGTACTAATAACAGCTGTTTTACTTTTATTATCTTTACCTGTATTAGCAGGTGCAATAACAATGGTACTAACAGATAGAAATTTTAATACTTCTTTCTTTGAAGTAGCTGGAGGAGGTGATCCTATATTATATCAACACTTATTCTGATTTTTTGGACATCCTGAGGTATATATATTAATAGTACCAGGTTTTGGTATAATAAGTACTACTATATCAGCCAATTCTAATAAAAGTGTATTTGGATATCTTGGTATGGTATACGCTATGATGTCAATAGGAGTATTAGGTTTTGTAGTTTGAAGTCACCACATGTATAGTGTTGGTTTAGACGTAGATACAAGAGCTTATTTTACTGCTGCTACATTAATAATAGCTGTACCTACTGGAATAAAAATATTCAGTTGATTAGCCACTTGTTATGGAGGATCAATACATTTAACACCTTCTATGCTATTTGCTTTAGGTTTTGTTGTAATGTTTACTATAGGTGGTTTAAGTGGTGTTGTTTTAGCTAATGCTTCACTTGATATTGCTTTCCATGATACCTATTATGTTGTAGCTCATTTTCACTATGTATTAAGTTTAGGTGCGGTATTTGCTCTATTTAGTGCATGATATTTTTGAATACCGAAAATATTAGGGTTAGATTATAATATTTTATTAGGTAAAGTTCATTTTTGAATTTTATTTATAGGTGTTAATGTTACATTTTTTCCTCAGCATTTTTTAGGTTTACAGGGAATGCCAAGAAGAATCAGTGATTATCCCGACGCTTTCGCTGGATGAAATTTAATTAGTAGTTTTGGTTCAATTATAAGTGTTGTAGCTACTTGATTATTTTTATATGTGGTATATAATCAATTAGTTGAAGGTAAAGATACAACAAGATATCCTTGAATTATACCTGAATTTGCTAGTGACATTTATCAAATTTTAGCTAGACGTGTTTATAATAGTTTAGAATGAGCACTAAATAGTCCACCAAAACCTCATGCATTTATGAATTTACCTGTACAAAATTAAAAATAAATTTTTAGAATTCCTAGTGCTCAAGTTCACCTTTTGGTTTTACTTGATTTCGTAGGTGTATTTTTAGATATAATTTCTATATATGCGAATTAAGCCGGAAGGCAATATAAAGTTTATTAGTATTTCTACTACTATAGTTATATGTAATAATAAATACGTTATATAACATAAGACTCGTATATTTGTATGTTAACTAAGATTAACATAAGGCCGATATATTATATACTTTTATAGCAAATTTATAGAAAATCAATATTTAAAAACCGAAATGTTAGTTAGTTATTTATTAATTACTAATTATTATAATTACTAATAGTTAAGTTACTTTTTTATGAAAAAAGCAACTTATGTTCCTCTAAACTTAAATTTCAGCCCAGTTGAAATTACTACGGATACACCTAGGCCTTGAGGTATCTATTTTCAGGATAGTGCTACACCTCAAATGGAAGGTATTGAAGAATTACATAACAATATTTTATATTATTTAGCAATAATAATGTTTGCCGTAACATGAATAGCGATATCAATAGTAAAAAATTATAGAGCTAATAAATCACGTATTGCTCATAAATACTTAAACCACGGTACATTAGTAGAACTAATATGAACAATAACTCCTGCTTTAATATTAATATTAATAGCTTTTCCTTCGTTTAAACTTCTATACTTAATGGATGAAGTTATCGATCCATCATTAGTAATTTATGGAGAAGGGCACCAATGATACTGAAGTTATCAATATCCTGATTTCTATAATGTAAATAATGATTTTATAGAATATGATTCGTATATAGTACCCGAGTCTGATTTAGAAATAGGTACATTAAGAATGTTAGAAGTAGATAATAGAGTAATAATACCTGAATCAACACATACAAGGCTTGTAGTATCTGGAGCTGATGTAATACATTCATATGCTTGTCCTTCTTTAGGTATAAAATGTGATGCCTATCCTGGAAGATTAAATCAATCTTCTGTTTATCTAAATCGAGAAGGAACCTTTTTTGGACAATGCTCTGAAATATGTGGTGTTTTACACAGCTCAATGCCAATAGCTATTCAGTGTGTAACATTGGAAAAATTTGTTGCGTGATTATTCAAACAGTAGCTATTATAGTACAAATTATATATATAAAGATATATCTTATTAAAATAGTGAATATGGATCGCATCCTTTACAACGTGAAGAAAATACCCCTAAATTTACTGTTTCATCCAAGTTTTAAAAACTTAAAGATGATTTATCCGAATCAACTTTGTTAAAAAAGTTTTTTTTGATTTGTATCTTACCGTACAGGTTTTACTAAAGTAAAGTATATAAAAACCTGATTAGTTTAATAGGTAAAACATTAATTTCATGCATTAAATATGAAAATTCGATTTTTTCATCGGGTAAATGGCTTGTTGTTACCTTATTTGTGATCTTTATTTTTAAATAAAACTAAAAGAAAAAACAAATATTAATAAAATTTTATATTTTAACTAAGATAAAACATGACACACGTAAATGAACATGCAAATTTAAATACAGTTTAACATTTACAAAATGACAATATCCATGATTACGCTATTAGTTGCTTAAATAGATTAGAATTTTTAATATCTAATAATTGAGTAGGTTTAGATAGTAATCTATGCCCATCCAATGATCTATTTGCGTTTCTATACATATCAGGGTTCGATGTATTTTAGCTAATCAGCCTCAACACTTGGAAAGAATTTAAATTATTCTTACTAGAATGGAATAAAAAATAATAAAAGTATAGTTATAACCTACTATTAATTAAATATAGAAAAATAAACTTAAACAATTAATATATTTAGGTAAAGTATAATTTCAATGAGAATATTAAAAAGTCATCCTTTATTAAAGATGGTGAATTCATATGTAATAGATTCACCTCAACCTTCAAACCTAAGTTATTTATGAAATTTTGGTTCATTATTAGCATTTTGTTTAATAATACAAATAGTTACAGGTGTAACGCTAGGAATGCATTACACACCAAATGTCTTGGAAGCTTTTGATTCTGTAGAACATATAATGAGAGACGTACATAATGGATGATTAATACGTTATTTACACTCAAATACAGCTTCAGCTTTCTTTTTTATAGTGTATTTACACATAGGAAGAGGTTTATATTACGGATCATATAAAGCGCCAAGAACTATAGTATGAACTATTGGAACTGTAATATTTCTATTAATGATGGCTACAGGTTTCCTAGGTTATGTTTTACCTTACGGGCAAATGAGTCTATGAGGTGCAACAGTTATTACTAATCTTATGAGTGCCATACCTTGAGTTGGTCAAGATATAGTTGAGTTCCTTTGAGGGGGATTTTCTGTTAATAATGCTACACTTAACAGATTTTTTGCTTTACATTTTGTACTGCCTTTTGTATTAGCTGCATTAGCTTTAATGCATCTAATAGCATTACATGATAGTGCAGGTTCTGGTAATCCTTTAGGTGTTTCAGGTAATTATGACAGATTATCTTTTTCACCTTATTTTATATTTAAAGATTTAATAACTATTTTTATTTTTATAATAATATTATCAATATTTGTTTTTTTTATGCCTAATGCCTTAGGAGACAGTGAAAATTATGTAATGGCTAACCCTATGCAAACTCCTCCAGCTATAGTTCCCGAGTGATATCTTTTACCATTTTATGCAATATTAAGATCTATACCTAATAAATTATTAGGTGTAATAGCTATGTTTTCAGCTATTTTAATAATATTAATAATGCCTTATACAGATATGTCTAAAATTAGAGGTATGGCATTTAGACCTTATAGTAAAATAGCTTTTTATGTTTTTGTTGCTAATTTCTTAATATTAGCTCAATTAGGAGCTAAACATGTAGAATCTCCGTTTATTGAATTTGGACAATTATCAACCGTTTTATATTTTTCTCATTTCTTAATAATAGTACCTATTATTACTTTAATAGAAAACAGTTTAATAGAATTACAATATAATAAACATTTAGGCTAAGATATTAATAATAACAGCGCTAGTTATGGCCTTTTGTCGCTTGGTTTTTAATAGAAGTTGAGTCAACTCCGATTTTTGATAATAAAAAATTAATTTTCATAGTTGAGACTTCTAAAATTTTTTTTAATGTAAAAAAAAACAATTAGTTTTTTTAATACCGAAAAATAGTTTTATATAAGTAAATATTAAAGTAATAGATTTATTGTTTTAATTATTAAAGTGAAATAAAATTATTTGAATTATATTTATGAGTGCTATAACTTTTTTTTTTTTATTTATACCTATATTGGCTTTATTATTATTAGTTATAAATTTAATTTTCGCCCCTCATAATTCCTATCAGGAAAAAGATAGTGTATTTGAATGTGGTTTTCATTCATTTTTAGGTCAAAATAGAACTCAGTTTAGTATTTCTTTTTTTATATTTGCACTTCTATTTCTTTTATTTGATTTAGAAATTTTATTAGTTTATCCTTATTTAGTTAGTGCCTACTCTAATGGTATATATGGTCTAGTTATAATGCTTATATTCTTTCTTGTATTAACTTTAGGGTTCGCTTTCGAATTAGGTAAAAATGCTTTGAAAATTGATAGTAGACAAATGTTTAGCTTTCATATTAAAAATAAATAAATTCTGTTAGTTCAAATTATAATTTGTAATTTTTTCTTAGCTTATTACTAGAACATAATAAAAGGAATATGTAGTAGATGGTTTTACATTTTGATTGCAGATCGAAAATATGAGGTTCGATTCCTCCATATTTCTATATAAGATATATATATCTTATATTTATCTAATTGGAAAATTACATTTGTAATATATAATAACAACTTAATAAAATAATAATTTATTTTATTATTGGAAAGTCCAGAGCTTTAAAAAGACATAAAATAATTAAAATTAAGGAATTTAACAGAAAATTTTTATTTATATATTAATGAGAAAACTAGTCTTAATAAATATATAATAGCGAACATTACCCCTATGTAGGGCTTTTTTTAGACAAATTTGTAAATACAGGAACTGGCTTATATATATTCTGTGTTATACAATATTTTTAAAATATTAAAACCCAATAGTTAAGTAAAGACATAATTTTTTTAAAACGTGGGTGCAAATCCTACTTGGTTTAAAATACTTTATTTAAATATAAAGTAATGAATATAATTAATGGTAGACCGTTTGTCTTCCAAACGAAGTATGTCGATTCAAGTTCGGTTAGCCATATTATTATAAGAATAAAATAAGTAATAAATTTAATAAAAAATTTTTATTACTAATACCAAATTAGTCTTTAACATAATAAATATGTTAGTAATTAATTAATAATAATTAATTTTAATAAAAATCACTTATTATTAACAATTGAATAAAAAAAAATGATATATGCACCAACAATAATATCAATTATTGAAACATTATTAGTCGTAGTACCAGCTTTATTAATAGTAGCTTTTGTAACAATTGCAGAAAGAAAAACGATGGCTAGTATGCAAAGAAGGTTGGGGCCTAACATAGTAGGATATTATGGTCTTTTACAGGCATTTGCAGATGCTTTAAAATTATTATTAAAGGAATATGTATCCCCAACTCAAGCTAATATAATTTTATTTTTTATAGGGCCTATAGTTACTTTAATATTTTCTTTATTGGGTTATGCTGTTATACCTTATGGACCTGGTTTATTAATATCTGATTTAAGTTTAGGTATATTATACCTATTAGCAGTATCTTCTTTAGCCACATATGGAATTTTATTAGCAGGTTGATCCGCTAATTCAAAATATGCATTTTTAGGTTCATTAAGAAGTACTGCACAACTGATTAGTTATGAATTAATATTAAGTTCTGCTATATTATTAGTAGTATTATTAACAGGTACTTTAAATTTAACATTTAATATAGAAACACAAAAAACAGCTTTTTTT
>Ga0080027_10000206_pt1 | contig 26921 bp, 16 predicted proteins | sample OrgsoiDNA2013046_FD_70962 | JGI IMG/M metagenome (GOLD analysis project Ga0080027, IMG submission 70962) | Permafrost soil microbial communities from the Arctic, to analyse light accelerated degradation of dissolved organic matter (DOM) -... | ecosystem: Environmental > Terrestrial > Soil >... | reverse complement strand
CCGTCCTCCGAGCAGGCGCTCGACGAGCTCGTGCGCCTCGCGCGCGCGACGCACCAGTGGGACGCCTACGTGCAGACGCTGTCGTCGACGGCGTCGCTCGATCGCACGCCCCCCAGCGGTCAGCACATCAGTCAGAAAGTCCGTCGCGACGTGCTCCTCCGGCTCGCGGCGACGTTCGAGACCGAGCTCGGCGACCTCGAGCGCGCCGAGAACGCGCTCGTGCAGGTCCTGGGCGAGCACGCGAAGGATCCGGTGGCGCTCGCGTCGCTCGATCGCATCTACGAGCAGCAGGGCATGTACGAGAACCTCGCGGCGACGCTGCGCCACAGGATCTCGATCACCGACGACACCGACGAGCTCGTCGCGCTGCAGCTGCGGCTCGGACGCGTCTACGCCGAGGCGCTCGACGACGCGCCGCAGGCGATCGCGAGCTACCTCGTCGTGCTCGAGCACCAGTCGCGCTCGGTGCCCGCGCTCGAGGCGCTCGAGCGGCTCTACTTCCGCGGTGAGCAGTGGCCCGAGCTCTACGGCGTCTACGAGAAGCTCGTCGACACGACGAACGACGAGACGACCATGGCCGACTGCTACGCGCGCATGGCGAAGCTCGCGACGGATGCGCTCGGCCAGCGCGAGAAGGCCGTCGAGCTGTGGGGACGCGTGCTCGACGTGCGCGGGGACGACCCGGCGGCGCTGGGCGGTCTCGCCGACCTGCACGAGCTCGCCTCCGAGTGGAAGGAGCTCACCGAGATCCTCGAGAAGCAGGTCGCGGCGACGTCCGATCCCGAGGCGAAGATCCCGATCTACAAGCGCCTCGGACGCATCTGGGGCGAGAAGCTCTCCCGCGAGCGCAACTCGCTCGAGAGCTGGCAGAAGGTCCTCGAGATCGATCCGCAGGACGTCGACGCGCTCCGCGCCCTGGCGTCCAACTACCGCAGCGCAGGCGCCTGGGAGGAACTGTCGCAGTCGCTGCGTCGCCTGATCCAGGTTGGACAGCTCGGCGGCAGCGGCATCGAGAGCGACGAGCTAAAGGAGCTCTTCGCGCAGCTCGGCGAGCTCGAGGGCGAGACCCTCATGCGCACGCAGGACTCGATCGACGCCTGGCGCGAGGTGCTCGAGCTCGATCACTCCGATTTCCGCGCCCTGGCGTCGCTCGAGCGCCTCTTCATGCAGGAGGCGCGCTGGGAAGAGGCGGTCGACATCCTCGAACGGCGGGCGGAGGCGCTCGCCAACCCTACCGAGCGGGTGGACGTCCTCATGCAGGCAGCGTCATTGTGGGCGGATAAGATCGGCGACGGCGGTTCGGCGGCACAGGTCTACGAACGGGTCCTGCAGATCGATCCCAGTCACCAGACGGCATCGATCGAGCTCGAGCAGCTCTATCGGCAGCGCAAGAGCTGGGTGAAGCTGGTCGATCTGTTGCTGGCGCGGACCGAGTTCGCCGCCGACGCGGCGGCGCGGATCGTGCTCCTGGTGCAGGTTGGCGAGATCTACGAACAGCAGCTGGACGACCGCGACAGCGCCTTCGTCACCCTTCAAGCGGCGTTCCGCGAGGACTACTCGAACGATCACGTCGCCAAGGAGCTGGAGCGTCTGGCGACGGCGGCGGACAAGTGGAACGAGCTCATCGGCGACTACACCCAGGTGGTGCAGGGGATCGCCGATCCCAAGCAAGCGGCCGATCTGTGGGTCAAGATCGCGCGCTGGTACGACTCGGCGCTCCGGCACACCGACTACGCGATCGCGTCGGCGCAACAGGCGCTACAGCTGGACAACGCGCACATCGGAGCCCTGCAGGCCCTGGAGGACTTTTTCCGCAAGCAGAAGAAGTGGACCGATCTGGTCGCGGTCCTGGCCCGCCACGCCGAGTGCGAGATGGATCCGACGTTGCGGGTCGACATCCTCTTGCAGCTGGCCGACACTTACGAGGGGCAGGTCGGCGACGCGACGCAGGCGATGAACGCCTACCAGCGCGCGCTCGACACCGACGAGCGCTGCATCGACGCCATCAACGCCCTCGAGCGGCTCTACCGCCGCACGCAGGCCTGGGATCGCCTGGTCGAGGTGCTGGCCAAGAAGTCGCAGGTGGTGAGCGACACCGATCAGGCCATCAAGCTCAAGCTCCAGGTGGGCGAGCTGTGGGAAGACCGGCTGGGCGACAACGATCGCGCCGTCGACGCCTACAAGGAGGTTCTGACGGTCGACTCACGCAACCTGGCGGCGCTCACCGCGCTCGACACGCTCTACGAGAAGACCGGGCGGATGGAGGAGTACGTCGAGAACCTCGAGCACCGGCTGGAGGTCTCGCCGCCCGAGGAGGATCGGGTCGCCACCTATCAGAAGATGGCGACGATCTGGGAGGAGAACTTCGCCAAGCCGGATCGCGCGGCCGAGGTCCTGGAGAAGATCCTTCTCATCGACGAGCGGAACGGCAAGGCCTACCGCGATCTCGAGCGGATCTACCGCCAGGAGCGCAAGTGGGAGCCGCTGGTCGAGACCTACCGCAAGCACCTGGGCGTCACCGTCGACGGGAACGAGCGGATCGAGATCTTCACCAAGATGGGGCAGGTCTACGAGCAGGAGCTCCGGGATCTGGACCGCGCGATTGACTCCTATAACGATGTCCTCACCGTCGAGTCCGAACACCTGGAGGCGCTGGCCGGCATCGCGCGCCTCTACGAAGAGACGGAGCAATGGGATCAGGCCGTCGAGATCATGCGGCGCCTCATTCGCGTGAGCGCCAACCCGAAAGAGAAGGTCGATCTCAACTATCGATTAGGAAAGGTGTTCGACGAGCAGATGAAGGACCCGGAGCCCGCCCAGGAGTATCTGGTCGAGGCGCTCTCGCAGGATCCGGCGCACGTTCCGTCGATGTTGTCGCTGCTGGGCATCTACAAGCGGCGCGGCGACTGGCAGAAGGCGGCGCAGCTCATGATTCGCGCCGAGGCGGCCACCGTCAACCCGCTCGAGAAGACCCGCCTGCTCCACGAGGCCGGCAAGATCTTTCAGGACAAGCTCAACGACGAGGCGCAGTCCGCGGATCTCTTCGCGCGGGTCCTGCAGCTCGATCCCGAGCATGTCGAGGCGGCCGAGCCGCTCTCGCAGATCTACTTCAAGCGCGAGGAATGGGCGCCCCTGGTCCCCATCCTCGAGATGCTCGCGCGCAAGGGCGACCGCAAGACCAACCGCGAGCTGACGCAGCTTTACCACCACCTCGCCAAGGCCGCCGATCGTCTCGGCCAGAACGAAAAGGCGCTCAAGTACTACAAGCAGTCCTACGACCTCGATTCGACCTATCTGCCGACGCTGGTCGACCGGGCGGGGCTGCTCTATCGCCTCGAGCACTGGGATGATGCCTTCCGGATCTACCAGACCATCCTGGTCCACCACCGCGACACGCAGAAGGACGACGAGATCGTCGACATCTTCTTCCGCCTGGGGCGCATCAAGCTCAAGCTCAACGAGCGCACCAAGGCGGTCAACATGTTCGAGAAGGCGCTGGAGATCCAGCCCGGGCACCGCGCGACCTTGCAGGCCTTGGTCGACCTCTACACCGAGGCGGGCGATTTCGAGGCGGTCATCAAGCAAAAGCGCGCCGTGATGGCCTCGGCCGCCACGCCCCTCGACGACAAGTTCAACCTCTCCGAAGAGATCGCCCAAATCTACAAGGACAAGCTCTCCAACCCGCAGAAGGCGATCGCGGCGCATCTCGAGGCGCTCAATTTCAAGCCGACCGATCGCCAGCTCCTGCACAACCTCCTGGACCTCTTCAGCGAGACCAAGCAGTGGAAGAAGGCGATGGAGATCCTCATGAAGCTCGCGGAGCTGGAGAGCGGCAAAGTCAAGGCCCGCTTCCTGGTCGCGGCGGGCAACATCGCCAACTACGAGCTGCATTCCACCGACGAGGCGGTCGAGCTCTACAACCAGGCGCTCGACGAGGATCCGGACGATCTCAAGGCCTTCGAGCGCATCGACAAGGTGATGACCGCCAAGAAGGACTGGAAGAACCAGGAGCGGAACTTCCGGAAGATGATCAAGCGCCTCGGCCAGGAGCCGGAGGGTGAGCGCAAGGCGACGCAGGTCGCCCTCTGGCACGGCCTCGGCGAGATCTACCGGTCGCGCCTCAAGGACTTCAAGTCCGCGACCGCTGCGTTCGAGGTTTGCGTGCAACTGGATCCTGACGCGACCCCGCGCCACCAAATCCTTGCCGAGCTCTACCAGCTCTCCGGACCGGAGTCCTACGACAAGGCCGTCAAGGAATACCGCCACCTCATCAAGGTCACGCAGGACTTCGGCCAGATGGCGGTCTACCTCAAGACGCTGCGCGGCCTCTTCATGGCCATGCAGCAGTACGACCGGGCCTGGTGCGTCGCCGCGGCGATGGCGTTCTTGCGCAAGGCCGATCCCGAGGAGCAGCAGTTCTTCGAGCAGTACCGCCCCAAGGGGTTCGTCCGTGCCAAGGCGCGCCTCACCGAGGATCTCTGGAAGAGCATCTATCACCCCGACGAAGATCGCTTCATCTCGCACATCTTCGCCACCGTCAGCCACGCGGTGGCGGGTGCGCGGGCCAAGGAGCACAAGGACTGGGGGCTCAAGCGCAAGGACCGGCGCGACGTCGCCACCGATCAGCTGCTCTTCAGCAAGGTATTCAACTACGTCAATCAGGTGCTGGGCGTGCCGCAGCCGGAGCTCTATCTGCGGCCGGAATCGCCGGGCGAGCTGGACATGGCCAACGCGCGGGAGAAAGCCCAACTGATTCCGTCGTTCGTGGTCGGATCGAGCTTGCTCCAGGGACGGCCCGAGAAGGATCTGGCCTACGTGATCGGCAAGCGGTTGACGTTCATGCGGCCGGATCACTTCGTTCGCTGGCCCACGGTGGTTCCGACGGTGGCCGAGCTCAAGATCGTCTTCCTGGCGGCGCTGCGGCTGGCGCAACCGAAGTTCGAGGTCAAGGCGGACGTCCAGCAGCCGGTCCAGCAGTACCTGGATCTCCTCAAGCGGTCGGTGCCGCCGCAGATGCTGGAGCAGCTGGGGGCGGTGGTTCAGCACTTCATCGCCGCCAAGGGCGAAGCCGACATCCACAAGTGGGCGAACGCCGTCGACTTGACGGCCACCCGCGCCGGTTTCCTGATCTGCAACGACCTGGAGGTCGCCATCCGACTGGTCCAGACCGAGCCGGTCTCGATCGGTGTCGCGGATCCCAAAGACAAGGTTCGCGATCTGATCTTGTGGTCGATATCCGAGGAGTATTTCACCGTCCGCGAGCACCTTGGATTGGTGATCGGCCAAGCCTAGGAGGATGGATTCTTCGATCGTTGCGCTCTGTGCTTCCGCCCTCGCCGCCGCCGCGGTGGGCGCCTGGCTGGGTCGACGCGTGGCGCGCCACCGCGCGGAGGCGATGTTGGCCGGGGTCCGGCAGGTCACGGCCGCGATGGCTCGGGCCGCCGCGGCCGAGTGCGCCGAGATCCTGCGTGCCGGGGAGATCGGCGGTCGCGAAGAAGCGAGCGCGCTTTCGGCCGTCGCCGAGGCCACCGGCCAGTCGCGCCGCGCAGAGCTGGAAGCGCGCCTCCGGCGCCTGGCCGAGCGGCAGGCCGAGCAGAGGCTCGCCGACACGCACAGCGTGGAGGTGGCCGCGCGCGCGGCGGCGGTCCGCGCTCGGATCGCGGTGACCGACGCCGAGGTGGCGCGCCTCCGAAGCGAAATCGCCGCTGGCGGTTTGGCGGCGCGGGCGGCCCTGGAGCGTGCCGCGGGTCGGTCGTCGACGGACGCCATCGATGCCATCCGGCAGGGCGAGATCGAGGAGGCCCGTCTCTCGGCCGCCCGTGGCGAGCGCGCGGCCGAGGAGGGGGCCCTGGTGGCCGCTGGCAAGGGCGCCAAGCGGATCATGGGGATCGCCATGGGGCGCTTCTTCGGCCACTATCTGACCGAGCGGCTCCACTCGACCCTGCCGCTCCCACCGGGCGAGGCGGGCGCGGCGCTGATCGGCCGCGATCAGGAGAACCTGCGCGCCATCGAAGCGGTGGCGGGGGTGACGCTGTCGCTCGCCGACCAGCACGACACGGTGCGACTGGAGGGCCTGGACGGGGTGGGGCGCGAGGTCGCGCGTCGGGTCATCGCCCGCCTTCTTCGCCAACCAGGCTCGGCGCGCGATCCGGCCGCCGTCACCCGCGTGGCCCAGGAGATCGCGGCGGCGCTCGACGCCGAGCTGGTCGAGCTCGGCCGCCGCGCGTTTTCGATCCTGGAGATTCCGCGGGCCCACCCGGAGATCGTGAACCTGGTCGGCCGGCTCAACTATCGGACCAGCTTCACGCAGAACCAGTGGAAGCACGCCATCGAGGCGGCGTTCCTGTGCGGGATGATGGCCGACGAGCTCGGGCTCGATCCCAAGATCGCTCGCCGCGCCGCCCTGATGCACGACATCGGAAAGGCCCTCACCCACGAGCTCGACGGCTCGCACGCCGTGATCGGCGCCGACTATGCCCGCCGGTTGGGCGAGGCGGAGACGGTCGCCAACGCCATCGGGGCCCACCACACCGACGAGCCGTTCGGGAGCGCCTATGCCTATCTGGTGGCCGCCGGCGACGCACTGTCGGGTGGCCGGCCCGGGGCGCGCCGCCAGACCGACGAGAACTACCTCTCCCGCATCGACGACCTCGAACGGATCACGCGGGGCTTTCGCGGGGTGGCCGAGGCGTTCGCCGTGCAGGGCGGTCGGGAGGTCCGGATCTACGTGCAAGAGGACCGCGTCGACGATCTCGGCGCCGTCACGCTGTCGAGCGAGATCGCCGGCAAGATCTCGCAGGAGATGCGGTTCCCGGGACAGATCCGGGTTACGGTCATTCGCGAGCTCAAGGCCGTCGAGGTAGCCAGCTGAGATGAACATCGTCATCCCACCGATCTTTTTCTACGTCATGGGGGCGGTCCTGGTGATAGCCGGCGCCGTGCGCGCCGCGACCCTCGGCCGTCGCAACGGCGAGCGCGAGCTCCTCGACGACACACCCGAGCGCGCCAAGGCCCGCCGGCGCCACCTCACCTTCGGCATCGTGTGGGTCGCGATGGGCCTGTTTCTGATCGCCTCGACCGCCGGCCTCCTCCGCATGCGGCATTGAGGACCCGCACTTGCGCGATCTCAGACCAAGATCGCGTCGAGCATAGACGCGCTTTGCGCGTCGGAGCTCATCGCGGGAGGCGCGGGACCCTTCGAGGGTCCCGATCAGATCGGTGGTTCGACTTCGAGAGGCGGCCCAGCGTCGAGGCCGGTGACCTCGATGCCGGCGGCCGGCGCGTTTCTCCGACGCTGCAGCCAGAAGAGCAGGGCGGGCAGCGCCACGATCGCGGCGGACAGGCAAGAGACCTCGCCGAAGATCGCCATCAGACCAAATCCCTGCAGCGCCTGGTTGCGTGCCGCCAAAAGCGATCCGTAGCCGACGATGGTGGTCCACGAGCAGAGCGCGACCGCCGCTCCGGTCGAGATCACCGCGCGTGCGACGTCGCGCTCCTCGCGGTAGCGGGTGATGACGTTGAGCGCATATTCGGCGCCGATGCCGAAGGTGATGGGGAGCGCGATGAAGTTCAGGAAGGTCACGTGGACCTTGGCCCAGCCGGCGCCGCCGACCATCAGCAAGACCCCCAGGATCAGCGTCCCCAGCGCGAACGCCGCCGCCGAAAGGGGCCGGATGGTGAGCGCGATGATGAAGAGCACCGCGAGCAGCGAGGCGGCGGTCGCGATCGGGCCGTCATGCAAGACCGAACGGATCATGGCGCCGAACACCACCGCCGATCCCGAGGTGGCGATCACCTTGCCGTTCGGCAGGTGGAGGTACTGCAGAACCGCGGCGATCTTCAAGAGATCGCGCCCGCTCCAGACCGAGATGCCGGTCTCGGGCGGATAGACCAGCACCACCCGCCCGACGGTGCCGTTTCCCTCCGTGAACGGCCGACGCGCGAACGCCGGCAGATCCAGGGGAACGAGCTCGCGCAGCCCGTCGGGCGGATCCACCTTGGCGATGTCGGCGCGCTCCTTGTCGTTCAAGATTGTCAGCGCCGGATCGTGCGTCAGCTTTCGAATCTGCTTGATGAGCTCGAGCTTGCGCCGCTGGACCTCGGGCAGACCCGGAAGCAGATCGTAGACCGTCACCACCTGGCCTATCACGTCGGGTCCGGGGAATTCGTGGTCCTGGCGGCGGATCGTCTCCTGGATCGGCTTCACCTCGTCGAGGGTATCGGCCAGCACGATGGTCGGCGACGGCCAGCGGCCGAACAGGTGGTCGATGCTCCGATTGAAGTGTTTCGCTTCCTCGCTGGTGTTGAGCTTCGCGTTCAGCTTGCCGAAGTCGTACTCGAAGGGGTCCTTCAGAAAATGACGAAGGCCGAAGGCGCCGGCGATCGCGAACAGCGTGAAGGCGGCGGTGACCAGGCCGCTCCGCCGCGCCACGAAATGCGCGAGCGGGCCAAACTCGATGGGCGACCGCAGCGCGCGCGCCGGACCGGCCGCTGCGCGGCGATCGAGGAGCACCAGCATGGCGGGCAGCACCGTGAAGGTGGAGAGCCAGCAGAAGAGAGATCCGACCGCGCCCATCACCCCGAATTGATAGAAGCCGCGGAAGCTGGTCACCATCAGCGACGCATAGGCGGCCGAAGCCGAGATCGCGGCCACCAGGGTCCCGCGCCAGACGCCGCCGAGCGCGCTCCCCAGCGCCTGGTTGGGCTCCTCGCCGCGCGCCCGATGCTCCTCGTAGCGCGACATGAGCACGATCGCGTAGTTGATCCCGTTGCCGATGATGATCGATCCCAGAAACGCGGTCGACGAGTTGAGATAGCCGAACGCCAGGTCCGCCACCGCGAAGGCCATGATCGCGCCGATGGCGGCCGGAATGCCGGTGAGCGGGAGCGCGCGCAGGCGGCGGAAATAGAGGCCGATCGAGAGCACCACCAGGCTCACGCAGATGACGGTGACCCAGAAGATGTCGCGCTCGACCGCCTGGCGGCTGGCGATGGCGGTCGCGATCGGCCCCGCCACGTCGGCGCGCATCGCGGGGTGGTAGCGGGAGGGAGGGTCCTCGTCGATCAGCCGGTGGGCGGCGTCGAACAGCGCCTCACCCGCGTGCTCGACGAAGAGACCCCCGGGCGGCAGCGCGGCGATCCAGACGTACTCGCCGCCGTTGCTGGTGAAGACGCCGCCCGGGAAGCGCTCGTCGAGCCCGTCGTGGCGCTCGAGGCGCTTCTGCATCTGGTCGATCGGCTCCTCCTCGTCGAGCGTCACGAAGAGTGGGTTCTTGCGCTTGCTGATCTCGTTGCGCAGGCGATCGCGAATCGATTCGAGGTCGTCTTCCGATACGAACAGCCACTTGTTCTGCTGGTAAAACTCCCGGAGGTCGCGAACGTTGTAGGTCGCCAGGTTCACGACCGTCGGCGGCAGCGCGCGCAGCTTCTGCGTCAGCGCCTCGGCGTAGCGGAGGTTCGCCTCGTGGTCGGGCGAGCGGACGCCGATCAGCAGGAGCGACAGGTCGCCCATCCGTTTTTGCGTGCGCGAGAGCGCCACCACGCCCGGATCGTTGCTGGGAAGAAGCTCCACGAACGCGGTCTTGAGTCTCAGCCGCGAAGCCAGGGCCGCGGCCACGATGAAGACCACGAGCGCCCCGATCAGGATTCGCGTCGGATGCGCGGTGACAAAGCGATGATAGCGGTCGATCCGAATGTGGCGAACGTGCCGGAAGCGGCGGGCGTGCGCTGGGGGCGCCATGGGCGCCGAACGTTAGCAAGGATTGCCCCCGCGCGGGAGCCGCATTTGCCTGCGGAGCTCATGGCGAAGGAGCGCCAAGAGGCCGCACGCAAGGAACACATGTATGTGTAGCGCGGGTCACCTCAACCACGCTTGCGGGTTTACGAATCACACCCGCACCGATATCCTTTGAGCATGGCTTCGCCTCGCTTCGCTTCGCGGGTCGCTTCCCTGGCGGCCCTGATCGGCGTGAGCCTCGTGCTCTCGCCCCGCTCGGCCCTCGCCGTGGGTGAGGAGGTCACGGACGTCCGGGTGCTCGACAACCAGCGCACGGAGGAATCGACGGTGCGGTCGATCGCCGGTGTCACCATCGGCGACACGCTGGAGGCCGATACGCTCGACGTCGTGCGCGAGCGGCTCAGCACGACCGGGCTCTTCGCCGACGTCAACGTCTGGTGGGAGCCGAACGGCGCCGGGGTGCGGATCAACATCTCGGTGAAGGACAAGTTCCCCTGGGCACCGCTCCCCACCGCGTCGTGGTCGTCGAACAACAAGGCGATCGGCGGCATCTTCGTCCACGGCAACCTGTTCGGGCGGGGCAAACAGCTGGTCTTGGGCGCCCGTTTGGCCACCATCGACTCGGGCGCCACGGTCGCCTACCGCGATCCGTCGCTGTTCGGGACCTGGATGTACTGGCAGCTCCAGGGCCTGGTGCAGCGGCAGGTGATCCCCGAGTACGACAGCTACGGCGGCGGGGGCACGCTGGCGAAGCCGATCGAGATTCGCGAGACGCGCCTCTTCTCCTACGGGTTCGAGCCGGCCTTCGGCATCGCCTGGTTTCGCCGGGTCAAGACCCAGGTCGCCTGGCACCTCGAAAAATTCGGCTACTTCGGCAGCGATGGGATCGAGGGATCGGACGATCCGATCACCGGCGCCCAACTGACCCAGGCGACCCAGCGCGGCACCATCGGCGTCGGACGGGCCGGTCTGTCTTTTGACTTTCGCGCGCGGGAGTTCGCGGTGCTGACCGGCCAGGCGCTCTCGGGCGCGCTCGACTACGCGGGCCCCGGTTTCGGCAGCGACTTCACCTACTGGCGGGCCGGCGCCAGTTGGGAGCAGGGCATCAAGTTCTTCCGGGCCCACAACTTCATCTACAGCCTGGGCGCGATCGCGGGCCACAACCTCCCGTTCTGGGGCGAGAACACCGCCGGAGGGCCCAACTTGCGCGGCTTCCTCAACCAGCAATTTCGTGGCGACACCCAGCTGTGGGGCAAGGCGGAATATCATTTCCCGCTGTTCTCGATCGGCTCGCTCGACTTCCGCGCGCTGGGGTTCTACGACGTCTCGGCGATCTGGTTCCGCGAGGTGCCGACCAACAACGTCGATCCGAGCGACCCCAACTACTTCCTGCGAACCACGCCCGACCAGCGCACGTTCCCCACCAGCCTTCAATCCGGTTTCAGCTTCAGCCAGAGCGTCCATCAGGACGTCGGCGGCGGTCTGCGCTTTTTCTTGCGCTCGGTCGCGGTGCCGCTCATCGGCTTCGACGCCGGCTACGGCATCCAGGCCAACAACTGGCAGTTCATCCTGGTGATCGGGGCCTGATCACGTTGGATTTGTCAGAAGGCGCCGAAGGATAGAATCCTCATCGGCTCTTCCGCGACGGCGCATGCGACGCACGAAAATATTCTATTTCATCCCCAGTCTCCAACAGGGCGGGACCGAGGGGCAGATTCTCCAGCTCATCCAAGATCTCCCCGAGCGGTTCGAGGCGGTGCTTTGTGTTTACAACGCCGACGAGATCTTCTTCGACGCGCGCTGCCCGCCGGGACAGCCCGCGCACACGTTAGGCGTTCGGCGGATGGGCCCGGCGGCGCTCGCCCGGTTGACCGAGATTCTCCGTCGCGAAAAACCCGACATCCTCCATTCCTTTCGGGACAAGGCCAACTTTTGGGCGCGGCTGGCGGCCATGCGAGCCAAGGTGCCGATTACCATCACCGCCTGCCGCAACCGGATGATGGAGCTGCGATACCTGGTGACCGAATGGGCAATGTCGCGGTTCAGTCGGCTGATCTTGGTCAACTCGATCGGTGTGAAACAGGAGCTCACGCGCTACGGACGGGTGCCGCCCGACAAGATTCGGGTCATTTTCAACCTGCTCGACATCCAACACTTCCGTCCCCCGACCGCCGCCGAGAGGACCGAGGCGCGCGCGCGCTGGAACCTCGCGACGGGCCAGCGCGCGCTGATCGTTCCGGGCCGGATCGGCCTCCAGAAGCACCAGCTGGGGATTCTCTGGGCGATGAGGCGGCTCATGCGCGCCGGAACATGGCCGGTGGACGCCGTGGTCCTTTTCGCCGGCCGCAAACGGGATCGACTGACCAGCGCGCTGGTCGACCGACTGGCCCGCGATCCCCAGCTGGCGGCTCACGTCCGTTTCCTCGGCGCGGTCAAAGACGTGCGGTCGCTTTACTGGGCTTCGGATCTGTTGCTGATGCCGTCGCTTTTCGAGGGCCTGGCCAACGCCGCGCTCGAGGGTTGCGCCTGTGGTCTTCCCGCGATCCTTTCCCACGCCGCGAACGTCGATCGCATCGTCGAGCCAGCCGTGACCGGATGGGAGGTGTCGACGGTACGGCTCGCTGCCCTGGTCGGGGCGCTCGATCAAGCGCTTTCGACCTCGGCAGATCGCCTGGCGGAGATGGGGCGCCGCAGCCTCGCGCACGTCGTGGCCCGCTTCGCCCCGCGCGAGCACCACGTCCTCGATCAGATGGTTGCTGTCTACGATGAGTTGCTCGGTGAGCGGACGTCCCCCTGAACCAGCCGACTCGGATCCGAACGTCGATCCCCGGTGTGGGAAACCTAACAACGGGCTGTCAGAAATTGAACAGATCGGCTGGTGGCATCCGAATAAATGCCTTTGATTTAACTAGCTTAGACGGCAGGAGCCCCTCTGGTACCCCGCTTGCTGAGTTCGGGGGATCATGCCGGGTCTCGTTTCAGCCGTTGTCGCTCCGTCGTTGGTCAATCCGTCCCTGTCGCCGTCGGGTGCCGCTCTTCGGCTTCCCTCCGGGGTTGCCCGGCGCCCTCCGCTGGCGCCGCTGTCGCTCCCGCGGGTGCTGCTCTGCGATCTGGACGGGACGCTCATCGACAGCATGCCGACGCTGGCCGAGGTCGCGTCCGAGGTGATGGAGGAGGTCTATGAGACGCCCGGCGTCCTCGCGCGGGAGCTCTACCTCGCGACCTGCGGGCTGCCGTTTGCCGGCCAGCTGGAGGAGATCTATCCCGGCGATCCGCGCAACCGCCGGGCCTCCGACCTGTTCGAGGGACGCAAGCCCGCGCGCTGCGGCGCTATTCAGATGGCGGGCGAAACTCGCCGGGCGCTGGAGAGCCTGCGGCGCGCCGGCGTGCGCGTGGTTGTCTCCTCGAACAACGGCAGCGAGAACGTCGACGCATTCGCGCGCGGCTCGGTCTTCGGGTTCGATCTGGTGCTCGGGTTCGGGAGCGCGCTCGCCAAAGGGAAGCCGCACTTCGATGCGACCTCGCGCATGTTCCAGGTGGATCGCCAGGAGATGTTGTTCGTGGGTGATTCGCTCCACGACGGCGAGATCGCCGAACGTGAAGGGGTTCCGTTCGTGGCCGTTGCGACCACCTTTTCGCCCGAGCGCTTCATGCTGCGCTTTCCGCACGTTCCGGTGATTCGGCGCTTCGCGGCCCTTCCGGAGCTGTTTCAGTAGGGGGACTTCGTGCAGGCGGTGCTGCTGGCAGCGGGACTCGGCAGCCGCTTGGGTGAGTTGACGGCAAGCCTGCCCAAGGCGCTCATTTCCGTCGGCGGTGAGCCACTGCTGGCCCACGCGGTACGTTTCGCGCAGGCCGCCGGCGCCCGCAGAATCATCGTGGTGGGCGGCTACGAGTTCGATCGCGTGGCGGCCGCAGTGGCCGAGCGCGATCTGCCGGTCGTCTTGCTGGAAAACGCCGCCTTTCGCGACGGGAACCTGGTGTCGCTTCTGAGCGCCGGCTCGCGCATCACCGAAGACTTCCTGGTCATGAACATCGACCACATATATCGGCCCGCCATCGCGGCGCTGGTGGCCGCCGACGTCGAAGAGGTGACGGCTTTCATCGACACCGATCGTACGCTCGGTGACGACGACATGAAGGTCGCGCGCGATGGGCGCGGGCGGGTGTCGCGCATCGCGAAGACGCTGACCGAATTCGACGCCGGCTACGTCGGGATGACCCGCGTCCCGGCGCACGCGGCCGCGCGGTACTGGGAGACCGCCGAGGCCGTTCTGGCTGAACAAGGACGGGCCGTTCACGTCGAGCAGGTGCTCGCGCGCCTGGCGAGGTCGGAGCGGCCACCGGTCTGCCGGGACGTGAGCGGCCACGGCTGGCTGGAAGTCGATCTGCCCGAAGAACGCGATCGCGCCGAAGAGACGCTCCGCCAAGGCGGCTGGTAATGTGCGGGATTGCCGGCGCCCTGGGGCCGCGGGAGGACGCGCCCCCACCGGCGGGGGCTGCCGAGCGCTTCGCGGCGGCCATGGTCCACCGGGGGCCGGACGGTCATGGGTTTTTCCAGCGCGGTCCAATCGCGATGGCGCACCGGCGGCTCGCCATCATCGATCTGTCGGAGGCGGGCCGGCAGCCGATGACCAACGAGGACGGACAGATCGCGATCGTCGTCAACGGCGAGATCTACAACCACGCCGAGCTGCGAGCCGATCTGGTGGCCAAGGGACACCGATTCCGCAGCGGTAGCGACTCCGAGGTGGTGGCACACCTTTACGAAGAGGTGGGCGCGCGCGTGCCGGAGCTCCTGCGCGGGATGTTCGCCTTCGCGGTGTGGGACGCCCGCAATTCGACACTGCTCCTGGCCCGGGACAGATTCGGTGAAAAGCCGCTTTTCTACGGCGAACGTCCGGACGGGTTCGTGTTTGCCTCCGAGCTGGGCGCGCTCTTGGCCGACGAGCGTACGCCCGCGAACCTTTCGCTTCCGGCGCTGGATGCCTATCTGGCGCTCCAGTATGTCCCCAGCCCCGACACGATCTACGAAGGCCTGAAGAAGCTGCCGGCGGGGCACACCCTGGAGATCCGCTGCGGCGGCCGACCGGTCGTACGTCGCTACTACCGCCCCAGCTTCCAGCCGACCCTGGCGCACCTCGACGAGCGGGAGGCGGCGGCGCGGGTGCGCCAGACGGTCGAGAAGGCGGTCTCCGACCGGCTCATGTCGGACGTGCCGCTGGGCGCGTTCCTGTCGGGCGGAATCGATTCGTCGATCGTGGTCGCCTGCATGGCGCGCGCGATCGGGGCGCCGGTCAAGACGTTTTCGGTCGGCTTCTCGGACGGGGGCCGCGCCGACAATGAGCTGCCATACGCGCGCTTGGTGGCGGAGCGCTATCGGACCGACCATCACGAGCTGATCGTCGAACCCGACATGGTCGGCCTTCTGCCCGACATCGTTCGCCACCATGGCGAGCCCTTCGGCGACACCTCGGCGGTGCCGATCCGCTACCTCTGCGGGCTGGCTCGACAGCACGTCACGGTGGCGCTTTCGGGCGATGCGGGCGACGAGGCGTTCGGTGGCTACCGGCGCTATGTCTGGGCGCACGTCGCCGATCTCCTGCTGCGTTTGCCCGGCCCGATCCGAGGCTTGGCGGCGAAGGCGCTGGGCGTGGTGCCCGGTGGCCCGGCCCGCTGGCTGCGCGAGTACGGCGCGCGGCTTTCTACCGACGAGGCGACCCGCTACCTGCGCTTCGTCTGTCATTTCTCGGCCGAAGAGAAAGGGGAAATCTACACGCCAGAGCTCAGGCAGCGGTTCGCGCACGACGCGACGGCGGAGGCGTTCGCCGCGCGTCTGCGCGAGAGCGCCGCCACCGATGTGGTCGGACGCTTGCAGGATCTCGACTGCGACACCTATCTGCCCGACGACATCCTGGCCAAGGTCGACATCGCCAGCATGAGTCACGGTCTGGAGGCGCGCGCCCCCTTCTGCGATCACGACGTGGTCGCGCTGGGCGCCGCCCTGTCGGGCCGCCTCAAGCTTCGCCGCGGCAAAGGAAAGTACATTCTCAAGCAGGCCTTCGCCGATCTGGTCCCGCCCGAGATCGTGGCGCGTCGCAAGAAGGGGTTTGCGCTTCCCATAGGGCGTTGGCTGTCGGGACCGCTCCACGGTTTCGCCCGCGATCTGCTGCTCTCGTCCCAGGCGCGGCAGCGCGGCCTCTTCGAGCCGGCCGCGGTGGAGGCGTTGCTCGAACGCCACCGGGCCGGCGAGGACCACGGTGAGCGGATCTGGAACCTGATGGTGCTCGAGACCTGGTTCAAGCAGATGATCGATGGCCGCGCCACGTTCGCCCGCGAGGTCGGCGCGCGCGCCGACGCCATCGCGCGCGCCCAGACCGCTCCCATGGCCGTGGCCCAGGCCTCATGACCACCGCGGCGCCGACCCGGCGCGAGGACGCGGCGCACGCGGCGCGCAGCGGAGTCTCGCAGGTGCTCGCGATGTTGGGGCAGGGGCTGATCCCGATCCACCGCATCCTGGTTTCGCGCCTGTTCGGCCAGACCGCCTACGGCATCTACCGGGCGGGGGCCGATCTGTGCGAGGTGGCGATCGGAGCCGGCATGGCCGGCGCCGACAAGGGCCTCCTCCGATTCGTCGCCGGGCATCGGGCCTCCGGCGACAAGGCCGAGGAGACGCGCGCACTCGGCACCGGGCTCCGCCTCGGCGGGGGCATCCTGCTGGCGCTCGCGGTCGCGCTGGCGCTGGCGGCCCCACTCTTTGCGCGGGTGTGGGGCAAGTCGGAATTTCGCTACGTGTTACCGATCTTGGCGCCGACGGTCTTTGCCGGTGGCGGTGTGCTGGTCCTGATGTCCGCCACGCTCGCGGCCAAGGTCACCCGCATCAACCTCCTCGTACGCGGCATCGCGGATCCGTTTCTGCTGCTGACGGCGACGCTGGTCGTGTACCTGATCCGGCCCACCGTCGGTGGCGTCGCGGTCGCGCACCTCTGCTCGTACGTCGCGCTGTTCGGCCTGGCCTGGGTGGGGACCGGCGTCGTATTCGGGCGGGGACGGATCCGGGAAGCCCTGCGCACCCGGACCGTGCCCGAGTTCATCCGTTTCGCGCTGCCGCTCGGCGCGTCCGGCCTCCTCAACAGCTTCTTCCAGAAGGTCAATATCTTCATCCTCAGTGGCTATTCGGGCCCCGTTTCGGTGGCGGTCTTCGCGGCCGCCGAAGAGCTCGGGCGTTCGGTGATCGGGGTGCGCTACGCGTTCGAGAGCGTCGTCAGCCCCATGATGTCGGAAGCCTTCTTTCGCCGAGATCGCGAGCGACTGCGCTACAACCTGGCGCTCATGACCCGCTGGGTCGCCTCGGCATCGGCGCCGATCGCGGTCACGCTGTTCGCTTTGCGGCCACGACTTCTTCCGCTCTATGGCGCGGGCTACGCGAACGGCGTCTCGGCGATGGGATTTTTGATCCTCGGCCATCTCGTCAACAGCGTCTTCGGGCTCACGCCCTACGTGATCGTGATGAGCGGACGCTCGAGCTTGTTCTTCTGGGACAACCTGGGGGCCGCGGCGCTGAATCTCGGCCTGTCGCTGCTGCTGATCCCGCGCTATGGCGTGACCGGCGCTGCCCTGGCGTCGCTGATCTCCATCACGGGGTTACAGGCGGTGATCACGGTGCAGGCCTATGTCCTCGAGCATGTGCACCCGTTCGAATGGGCGCTCGCCAAACCCTTCGTCGCCGCCGCCGTCGCATTCGTCGTGGAACGGATCGCCCTGGTTCTCCCGGCGCCGGTTTTCGTCAGCGTCGTGCTGACGGTCGTCGCGGGCGTCGTCAGCTATGCGGCGGTGCTGTGGGCCCTCCGTCCCGGCGAAGAGGAGCGCCGCTTCATGACCCGAATCTTGCATCGTCTGATCGGACGGGGTGACGCCCCGTGAGTCCCAACCAAATTGCGGCGCGATGTCATTGTCGCTATCGTGCGCGCCCAGGAGCCATCTCATGAGTACGGCGCCAGAAGGCCCATTGCAGCGGTCGATACAGCCGATGCAGCAGGCTGAATCCGAGAAGCGGTTCGAATTCGGTCGGAACTGGAGCCGCTATCTGCGCGGTCTGGACGAGGCGGCGATTGCGCAAGCCGAGCAGTCTCTCCGGAACTGGCTGGGCGACCTTTCGGGCCTCCGATTTCTCGATATTGGTTGCGGCAGTGGTCTGTTCAGCTTGGCCGCGCGGCGGTCGGGGGCGATCGTCCACTCATTCGACTTCGATTCGAACTGCGTCGGTTGTGCAGAGGCGCTACGGGCCCGCTACTTTCCCGGCGACCCGAATTGGACGATTCAACGGGGCTCGATCCTCGACCGAGCTTTCGTGGACAGCCTTGGCCAATTCGATCTGGTCTATTCGTGGGGAGTATTGCACCACACCGGGGATCTGAGCACCGCCCTCGATCACGCGGCGCGTGCCGTGCGGCCCGGCGGTCGGTTCTGGATCGCGATCTACAACGATCTCGCTCAGCTGACGGACGCCTGGACCGCGATCAAGCGTGCCTACGTCGCCAACGCGTTCAGCCGGAGCCTGGTGGTCGGGGTCTTCGTGCCGATGTTCTTCCTTGGCAACTTGCTCGCCGACCTGGTTCGTCTGCGCAGCCCACTGACGCGGTACCGCGAGTACCGAAAGTCCCACCGGGGGATGTCGCGCGTGGTGGACTGGTTCGACTGGCTGGGCGGCTACCCCTATCAGCCTGCACGGGCCGAGACTATCTTCGATTTCTTCCAGGCGCGCGGGTTCACGCTCCTCAAGCTGCGCACCGTGAAGGACTGGGGTAACAATCAGTTCGTCTTCCGCCGCGACGCTGCGGTCGCCGCGGTTCCAGGCTAACCTCGCGTCGTTTGGAAGCGCGCCGCCGGCGCGCGAGTCGTCTTTTCAGTGCCGGGTCGGGCCGCGCAAGCGCTCGAGGACCTCGAGATAGCGTGGCAGAACGGCCGGTAGCGAGTACGCCGTCTCCACACGCGTCCGACCTGCCGCGCCCACGCGCGCCCTGAGCGCCGGATCGCCGATCAGCTCGACCAGAGTTTCCTCCCAGGCGGCTTGATTCGGAGGCAGGAAGCCATCGACGCCGTCGGTGAGGACCTCGATGTTCGCGCCGACCGGCGAAGCCAGTCCCGGTCGCGCGAGTGCCATGTACTGCAGCAGCTTGAAGGCGCACTTGCCGCGCGCATACGGATCGTCGGGCAGCGGCATGACCCCGATGTCGATGCGCGCCAGATCTTCGACCTCCGTCTCCGCCTTCCAGGGAAGATATTCGGAACGCAGGGCCGCCAGCGACTTCGGTGGTGGGCGATCGGCAATGGTCAAGAAACGTGCGCCCGTTCGCTGCAGCGCGCGCGCGATCCCTTCTGTGGCCACCGCCAGCTGGCGGTAGTTGCCGGAGGTGCCGGTCCAGCCCACCACCACCTCCGAACCACGCGCCTGCCGCGTGGGGCGCGGCCGAAAGCGGTCGATGTCGATCGCCGTCGGGATGATGGTGGTCTTCTCCGGTGCGGCGACGAACTCCGCCAAGGTACGATTCCCCACGATCACATGGTCGACCAGGTCCACCATCGCTCGAATCTTGGAGCGGCCGCCGAAGTTCAAATAGATCGCGTCGTCGAAGTCGAAGATGGCGCGGCGGCCGCGTGTGACCGCCCGCTCGAGCCAGAGGAACGGCCACTCGAACATGGGCCGGTAGACGTAGATAATGTCGTCGTCGCGCAGCCCGCCGAGCTGGCCCAGGCGTGAGGCCAGAGCCGCCGGGTAGAAGAGGGGCCGAAAACGCCGCCAGGGGAGTGGCAAATTGGTGTCGCCGTAGACGCTGGGATGACAGGCTCGCGTCTCGCAGCGGATGCCGGCGGCTTCGAGCGCGGCGGCAACAGCGTAACCGCGCACCCGAGCGCCGGGAGCGACACGGCCCGGCAAGAAGAACACGACACGGCCCTCGGCGCTCAGGGTGCGATCCATAGCTCACTTCCGCGGGCGTCGCCACGCCACCACGGGCGTTCGCGTCAGCCGGCCAACCGCTACAAGAATCTCATCGACAGGCTCGCATTCTGCTAGCCTTCCCGCCCGTGATCAAACTGGAGCGGGAGCTCGAGATCGCATGCCTCGCGGCCCGGGAGGCGGGGCGGGTGATCCTGAGCCACTACGGCAACCCGGACATCGTCGTCGAGACCAAACCCGACGCGTCGCCGGTCACCATCGCCGACCAGGCGGCGAACGCCACGGTGCTCGAGCACCTCCGCGCCGCCTTCCCCGACGACGCGTTCCTTTCCGAGGAGTCTCCGGACGACGGGTCGCGGATCGGCCGGCGGCGCGTCTGGATCATCGACCCGCTCGATGGCACCCGGGATTTCCTGGCGCAGACCGGCGACTTTTCGGTGCACATCGGCCTCGCGATCGACGAACAGCCGGTGCTGGGCGTCGTCTACCAGCCGGTGCGGCAGGCGCTCTACCACGCCTGCCAGGGCGCGGGCGCGTTTCTCGAGAGCAGCGGCACCAGCACCCGGATCACCACCTCGCAGAGACGCGAGCCCAGCGAGCTGCGAGTCGGCATCTCTCGCCTCAACCCCGACGAGGGGCTCGGCAAGTGCCTGGCCGCTTCGGGCCTGGCGCCGCGCGCCGTGGCGATGGGCGCCTCCGTCAAGCACATGGCCCTCGCGCGCGGCGATCTGGACGCGGTCTTGAATCTGTCGCCCGCCGAGCAGGAATGGGACACTTGCGCGCCGCAGGTGATCCTCACCGAAGCCGGGTGCACCGTCAGCGACGGCGACGGTCATCCGTTCCGATACAACCAGGCGGATCTCTACCGGCGGCGCGGCAGCGTGGCCAGCAACGGTCTCTGCCACACCCTCATGCTCCGGGTCATGGCCCCGTGCCTGCCCGAGATTCCGCTCCCCTGACGGCGCCGGGCGCAACGGTCGAGCTTTTGGGACCGTCGACCTTTCGGCAACAAACCTGAAACAATGCGAGGCCCATCACGGCCCGAGAATGCCGGCCCATCACGGCCAGAGTCAGCAATCTGACGAAAGACATCCGATCCGCGTCCTAACCAAGTCGTAGGTCACATCCGCGGAGCGTACGTGACGCCTCGTATTACCCTCACCGTCGGTATTTCGCCTTGAGTAAGGGCCGAATGAATGGCATTGTAGGCAACCTCCCGGGCGGGCTTACGGTGGCGACAATAAGTAATGATTAACGGCGCGACAGAGTTGAGTCCGGTGGCCAGAGCGGCGGCTGTGTTTTCGGGTCCGGTCAGCGTAGCCGCTCGCACGACGGTCCCAGTGATCCTCTCCGCGACCGCCGCGGAGGCGACGGGCGCGCGGATGCAGGTTGGTGGCCAGCGGGTCGTCGATCGCGCGATTCGGCAGCTCGCCCGTCTGCGCGACGTTCATGTGGTCGTGGTCGACGATGGGAGCATCCCGCTGCCGCGCCGACTGCCTCGGAACATGGAGCGACGGACCATCGAGGCCGACGGTGATCTCGAGGCGGGGATGGAGCGGCTTCGCACCGAGCTCGGGCCGGAGACGGCGATGGTCGGCGCGGACGTGGTTTGGTTGCAGCCAGGGCGTTTCGACAAGGGGACCCGGGTCGTCGACGCGGCCTCGCGTCACGCCGCGAACGATTCGGTATTTTGGGACGCGGAGCGCGAAACCGTCGGTCTGGTCGACCGGTTCCTCAACCAGAAGATCTCCTCGCGCCTGACGCGGCTCCTGTGGGTCCACCTGCCCGTCGCCCCGGCGTTCGTGACGCTGCTGGCGGGATTCGTCGGACTCTATGGCGCCTTGCTGGTGGCCAGCGGGACCTGGTTGGGCGTCGCCACCGGGTTCGCCGTGCTGGAGAGCTACGTGATCCTCGACGGCTGCGCAAACGACCTTGCGCGCGTGCGGTTGCACCAGACGGCGCTCGGGGCCTGGCTCGACACCGCGGTCGGCGATTTCGTCAACGTCGTGACGATCCTGGCCGTTGGTCTCGGACTCTGGCATCACGGCGGAACCATCCTCGACATGAAGATGGCGCTCGCCGCCGCGGGCATGACGTTGTTCTATGTGGCGGTGTGCTACCGCGAGCTGATGCGGCAGGGCGAGGGCGACGTGATGAAGCTCCGCTGGTGGTTTGCCTACGGCCAGGCTCTCAAGAACGTGAGCGGCGCGGGCAGCAATTCAATCAAGACGGTCATGCTCCTCGGCCGGCGAGACTTCGTGATTCTGCTGGCGATCGGGCTGGCGTATTTCGATCAGCTGCCGGTCGTTCTGCTCTACCTGCTGATCATCGGCATCGTGCGCGCCGCGGGCGCGCTCGGTCAGCTGCTCACGCCCGACTGGAGAGTTCGCCCACCCGCGTGACCGGGCAATGTCCCCGACCCCGGTCGGTGATCGCGATCGACGGTCTCGACGGCAGCGGCAAGTCCACTTTCGCGGTCGCGCTCGCCGCGGCCGCCCTAGCCGCGGGCCAGCCGTCGGTGGTTCTGCACGTCGACGATTTCCGCCGGCCCGTCGACTTCGAGGGACAGAGCGCCGAGGGCGAGGCCATGCTCTACTACGATCGCTACTACGACTTCGCCGCGCTCGACGGGGCGCTGGCGGCGTTCCTGAACGGCGTCGCCGACGGCGCCATCGCCCTGCTCGAGGGGGTTCTCGTGTTGCGCGCGCGCCTTGCCGCGGGAGCTCCCTTGATCGTGCTGGAGGTCAGCCCGGCGGAGGCCCGCCGGCGCATCCTGACGCGCGACCGGGCCAAGGGCCGAGCGGACCAGGAGATCCTCCGCAGGATGGAACGCCGCTACTTCCCGGCGCAGGCGCGCTACCGCGCCGCATTCGATCCCGTCGCGCGTGCGGACGTTCTGGTCGACAACGACGACTGGACCCGCCCGCGCGTCTTGCGACGGGCCGACGCGCGTTTTCCGCCGCAGGTCGTCCCCGGCCTCGATCGCCTGCTGACGGCGGGTTAACCTGACGCCCGAGACGATGTCGGCCTCGGTGGTCATCGCAGCAACGCGCGCCGAATCGCCCGGAGCGGCGATGACGATCGCCGGTCTGACGGTGATCGATCGCGCCCTCAAACAGCTCGCGATGTCGCCCGAGACGCGGGTGGTGATCGTGGGCGACGGATCGATCGCGCTCCCGTCACCGCTGCCCGCGAACGTCGAGGTTCGCGCCGTCGCCGCAGACGCGGCCGTCGCGGCGGTGGCCGAGACCGCCCGCGAGCTGGGCGCGCACGTGGTGGGTGCCGACGTGGTGCGGGTCGATCGGGCGCGCTTCGACGGCGGCCTCCGGGTCGTCGACGAACCGGGCCGCCGCCTGGCGGAGGACGCGGTGTTCGCGGCGCTCTATCGGCCCGATCTCGGCTTCGTGGCGCGCCGGTTGAACAAACCCATCTCGGTGCGCCTCACCCGATATGTCCTGGTGCGCACCGCCATCACGCCCAACCAGATCACGCTCTTCGCCGCGGTCCTGGGGATCGCCGGCTGTGGCCTGGTGGCGTCCGGGCAGTTCGCCGCGATCTGCGTGGGATTCGCGCTCGAACAGCTCCAGTCGATCCTCGACGGGTGCGACGGCGAGCTGGCGCGGGTCCGATTTGCCCAGTCGAAGCTGGGCGCCTGGCTCGACACCTTCGTCGACGACGTGCTCAACGTGCTCATGACCGTCGCCACCGGCGTCGGGCTCCATCGCGCGGGCGCCGGCAGCTGGGCGGTCGCGGTCGGCTTCGCCGGGGCCGCGATGCTGGTGCTCTCGAACCTCATCATCGTGCGGGACATGCGCCGCCAGAAGGCCAGCGGCGACCTGATGGACATGGTGTGGTGGTTCTCTGGGGGGCGCCGTCTGGCGGAGCTGTCGGGCGGCGGCGGAAAACCCAGCATCGGGAGCATCCTCTTTCAGCTGGGCCGTCGTGATTCAGCCATCTTTCTGTGGCTGCTCTTCGCGCTTTCGGGGTGGCTGGTGCTGGTGCTGATGATGGCCGTGGTTATCGCCCTTTGCTGGTTCGTCGCCAGCGTCGTCCAGCTCGTCACGGCCCCGGTCACGCCCACCTGACGGCTTCGCCTTGCGCGGGGCCAGGCGGCGCAATAATGTCTACCGCCCCGGCTTGCCCCGGTTCCCCCATGTTCGGCCTCGCCAAAAAGATCTTCGGTACCAAAAACGCCCGCGTCATCAAGGGGATGCGTCCGCTGGTCGAGCGGATCAACCAGCTGGAGCCCGATCTCAAGAAGAAGTCGGATGCGGAGCTGCTGGCCAAGACCGGTGAATTCCGGCGCCGCATCGAGCGGGGCGAGCCACTCGACGACCTGCTGCCGGAGTCCTTCGCCGTCTGCCGCGAGGCCGGTCGCCGCGTGCTCGGCATGCGCCACTTCGACGTCCAGCTCATCGGGGGCATGGTGCTTCACCAGGGGAGCATCGCCGAGATGAAGACCGGCGAGGGGAAGACGCTGGTCGCGACGCTGCCGGTCTACCTGAACGCGCTCACCGGCAAGGGCGTCCACCTGATCACGGTCAATGATTACCTGGCCCGCCGCGACTCCGAGTGGATGGGGCGGATCTACAAGTTCCTCGGGATGTCGGTGGGGATCGTGGTTCACGGCCTCTCCGACGCCGAGCGGCAGGTGAGCTATCGCTCGGACGTCGCCTACGGCACCAACTCCGAATTCGGGTTCGACTACCTGCGCGACAACACCAAGGACTCGATCGAGCGCTACGTCCAGCGCGAGCATAATTACGCGATCGTCGACGAGGTGGACTCGATCCTGATCGACGAGGCGCGCACGCCGCTCATCATCTCGGGCTCGGCCGAGCAGTCGGTCGATCTCTACCAAAAGGTCGACGCCATCATTCCGGGGCTGCGCAAGGACATCGACTACACCGTCGACGAAAAGGCACACTCGGCGATCCTGACCGACAACGGCATCGAGCGGGTCGAGCAGCGCCTGGGCGTCGGCAACCTGTACAACCCGGCCAACATCGAGTGGCTGCACCACGTGACCCAGGCGCTCAAGGCGCACACCCTCTACAAGCGCGACGTCAACTACCTGATCGACGACGGGTCTATCATCATTGTGGACGAGTTCACCGGCCGGAAAATGCCGGGGCGCCGCTGGTCGGACGGCCTGCACCAGGCCATCGAGGCCAAGGAAGGGGTCGAGGTTCAAGAAGAGAACCAGACCATGGCCACCATCAGCTACCAGAACTACTTCCGTCTCTATAAAAAGCTGGCCGGCATGACCGGCACCGCCGACACCGAGGCCGAGGAGTTCCACAAGATCTACAAGCTGGGCGTCACGGTGGTGCCGACCAACAAGCAGATCCTGCGCGCCGACGCCGACGACGTCGTCTACAAAAACGAACGGGGCAAGTTCCGCGCCGTGTGCGACGAGATCGAGGACTGCTACAAGCGCGGTCAGCCGGTCCTGGTCGGCACGGTGAGCGTCGAGAAATCCGAGGTGGTCGCGTCGCTCCTGCGCAAGAAGGGGATCACGCACAGCGTGCTCAACGCCAAGCAGCACGAGAAGGAAGCCTTCGTCGTCTCGCAGGCGGGGCGCAAGTCGGCGGTCACCATCTCGACCAACATGGCGGGCCGCGGGACCGACATCATCCTGGGCGGCAACGCCGAGTTCATGGCGCGCGCCGAGGTCGATCCCGAGAATGCCGGCAAGCCGGGCCACGAGCTCGACCCGGACAAGCAGGCGGCTTACGACGAGGCCTACGCACGCTTCAAGGCCCAGTGCGACGCCGAGAAGCAAGAGGTGCTGGCCGCCGGCGGCTTGCACATCCTCGGCACCGAGCGGCACGAATCGCGGCGCATCGACAATCAGCTCCGCGGCCGGGCCGGTCGCCAGGGGGATCCCGGCAGCTCGCGCTTCTTCCTCTCCTTGGAAGACGACCTCATGCGCATCTTCGGCGCCGAGCGGATCACGGGCTTGATGGAGCGCCTGGGGATGGAAGAGGACGTGCCGATCGAGCACGGTCTCATCAACCGCGCCATCGAGAACGCGCAGAAGAAGGTCGAGGGCCACAACTTCGACATCCGCAAGAACCTGCTCGAGTACGACGACGTCATGAATCAGCAGCGCAAAACGATCTACGCGCTGCGCCGGCAGGTGCTGGAGGGGCGCTACGCGCCCGAGCCGACCGAGGAAGACAAGAAGCGCGGCACCGTGATCGAGGTGGAGCTGCCCACCGAGTCGGGCAAGCACACCGTGGCCAGCATCGCCGCGGTGATCCGCCCGGTGCTCGCGCGCATGGCCGACGCGCTCGGCGAGCATCGCGTTCCGGATGCCAGCGCGCCGGGGGGCTTCGTCATCACGTCCGTGCCGGTGGACCCGGCGCACCTTCGCTCGCTCATCTATCGGGATTTCGGGGCCTACCTCGATGCCACCGGCATCCTCGAAGATCGGACCGCGACCCTCGATCGTCTGGCCGACGAGGTCGCTTCGTCGATGATCCAGCAGCGCGAGCGGTTGCTCGATCTCAGCGAAGAGATGATTCATTTGATAGTCGGTGAGCACTGCCCGCCCAACAGCCACGCGGAAGACTGGGATCTCGGTGCGCTGAGATCTGCGGTCAAGGAACGCTTCGGTTTCGACCCGACCATCGACGCCAGCCAGGCACTCGAGCGTGACACGATGGCCGAGTCGCTCTGGAACGAAGCCGAAAAGGTGATCGAGGCCCGCGAGGCGGAGTTTCCGTTGCACGTCCTGCTTCACTACGCGCGCCTGTTCTATCTGGAGGAGATCGATCTGCGCTGGATCGAGCACCTCAAGGCGATGGAAGCGCTGCGCGAGGGCATCCACCTGCGCGGCTACGGCCAGATGGACCCCAAGCAGGAGTACAAGAAGGCCGGCTACGTCATCTTCGGCGAGATGATGGAGAACATCGGTCGCAACGTCTGCGAGAAGCTGTTCCACATGCGCCTCGCGCGCAGCCCCGACGCGCCGAGCGCCCCCGCCCCGACGCCCCCGCCCGCGCAGCAACGCCGCCCCCGAAAGGTCATCGAGTCCGGCGGCGGATCGGGGGCCGCCAGCAGCGACGGCGATGCGGCGGCCAAGACCGTCGACGACGGCGCGGCGCGGCCGGTACGGCGAAACGAGCCCAAGGTGGGCCGCAACGATCCCTGCCCCTGCGGCAGCGGGAAAAAATACAAGAAATGCCACGGCCTCAACGCGGCGGCCTGAGCGTGGCCACGGCG
>Ga0080027_10000205_pt1 | contig 26975 bp, 27 predicted proteins | sample OrgsoiDNA2013046_FD_70962 | JGI IMG/M metagenome (GOLD analysis project Ga0080027, IMG submission 70962) | Permafrost soil microbial communities from the Arctic, to analyse light accelerated degradation of dissolved organic matter (DOM) -... | ecosystem: Environmental > Terrestrial > Soil >... | reverse complement strand
CGAATCTCGAGCGGCTCCTCACCGGCCAGCGTGTCAGGGCGTTCGGTCGCCACGCCGCCGTCGATGTGCAGCACGCGACGTCGTTCGGTCACCCGGCCCATCGGTCCAGAGTATCGGCGTCCGGCCGACGCCGCGGTGGCTCAGCTCGACGAGGCCGCGGGCGACCCGATGACCCCCGGGGGTGCCGAGTCGGGTACCGGCGCCATCGATGAAGGAAGGCCCGGCGTGACAGTGACGAGACGGTTGTACGGCGTCGAGACAGCGCTTTTCCCTGGTGCCGCGTAGGTCCACGTGACACCAAAAGTGATGGTCGTCGACTTCTGCGGGATCACCGAGAGCGAGAACGACTGGCTGCGGCCCGGCGCCAAGGTGCCCACGGTGCACAGCACATCCCCAGCGACGGCCTGGCAGGTGCTCGAGTAGCCGTTGTATTGAATCCCACCGCCATCACCGGTAAAGCCGACGAGAACATCGAAGCTGCCTCCGTGGGTCGCCACCGACCCCTTGTTCGTCACCTTCATCACTACGGTTGCAGGCGTGTAATCGCCGACCGACGCCGGAGCCGTGACGCTCACCGAAAGCCCACCTCCGGTGGTGTGCGTTGACGACGGCGGCTTCGCGCCGGGCTGCGGCAACGGGACCAACGAAGGTGACGTGACTGGCGATGCGGCAGGGGCGGCCGGCGGCGAGCTGCTCGGTGGGCCACTCGGAGTTGCACTGGTCACCAGACCATGCCCCGGGGTGATCGGCGAATTCGACGAGGTGGCCCGCCACGTGTGAACCCCGACCGCGGCGGCAACCACGAAAGCCGCCGCGGTCAGGACACTCGTGGTCGCGTGCACCTGGCGCCGACGACGCGCGCCCGCAACGACGGCGGCAAGCCGGTCGGGACGCGGCTGCGGCGCCCTCTCCGCCAGCCGGCGCAATCCATCGGACACGGCCGCGGAGATGGCGTCGGACTGCGCCGGATCGAAACCTTCCGTCATGACCCCTCCGTCCTTTCCCGCAATACCGTGACGGTCGGACGCCGGTCCGCGACCGTTTCCTCGAGCGCGATCCGCAAGCGGGCAAGAGCCCGCGCGTTCTGGCTTTTCACGGTGCCCGTCGAGCACCCAAGTAGCGCCGCGACCTGCGCCTCGGACATGTCTTCGTAGTGTCGAAGGACAACGACCTTGCGCTGCCCGTCGGGCAAGCTCCGCAACGCTGTTGTCAGCCGGTCGTGATCCGCGAACGTGTCAGTGGCATCAGCGACCGGGACGTCGACGACCTCATTGGTGGTTGTTTCGCGGCCACGATGGCGCCGCCACCACGAGGTGCGCGTATTGAGCATCACGCGGTGCACATAAGCCATCGGGTCGTCGTCGCGAATCGAGGCCCATTTCGGCAAGGTCTTCTCCAGTGCCGCCTGGACGAGGTCTTCGGCAGCGTGCTGGTCGGCGACGAGAAGCCACGCAAGCCGAAGCAGGGATCGTTCGTTAGCCCGAACGAAGGTGGCGAAGTCGACGTCGACGACTGGCACTGCGCCCCCCTTCGGTGGTGTCGTCAGGGTAGACGCAACCGGGTGGCGCCAGGTTGTCAGCGGCCGCGGCGGAGTGTGCGCCAGGCCACAGCCGTAGCGTCTAGGTAATTCACTCGGAGGAGACGCCAGCTCATGAAGGAACTCGACGGGTGGATCACGACGGTCTGTGCAGAACTCGGGCTCGACCCGGCGCTGGCCGCGGGCGTCGTCCTCGATGTCGTCCTCGATGTCGCGCGCGACGTCGCGCACGGGGTCGCGCGTCCTGCAGCGCCGGTGACCACGTTCCTGCTCGGGCGGGCCGTCGAGGCCGGCGTTCCGCTCGACGACGCTGCGGCGCGGATCAGCCGACTCGCGGCGGGTTGGCAGTCGGTGTAGTCGGTGCAGTCGGGGCCAACAGCTCCGTAGTGCCGACGAGAGTGCGGGCGGCGGCCAACTGCTCGGGGGTGTCGCAGTCGAGCGCTTCAGCGCCGCGCGCCGGGATCTCGATGACGTTGAGCGCCTCGGTGAGCGCGCGCACCGACGCTGCCTGCCAGCGTGCTCCGAAGGCTTTGCGGCGTAGCGCCTCCGTGCGGTAAGCGGCGAGCAGCGGCTGGCGGCGGGCGCCCTGGTCGATGAGCATCGCCGCGTCGGCGCTCGGGTGCGCGGCGAGCGCATCGAGCAGCCGCGGCACCGCCGTCGCCGCGAACGGGACGTCGGCGGCTAGCACCACCACCCGCGGCGCCGCCACGAACGAGAGACCGTGCACGATCGCAGCGGCCGGGCCCGAACCGGGCGGGTGCTCGGTGGTGAACGTGATGGCGCTGCCCGGGCCCCCCACTGCGGTCGGACGTCGCGGGCCAACAACCACGATCCGCTCGGCCGCCGCCACCGCGGCAAGAACGCGGTCGAGCAACGGGACTCCCCCGACCTCGAGCCCGGCCTTGTCTGTCGCCGCGGGCCCCATTCGCGACGCTGCCCCGCCCGCCAGCACGATCGCATCGAAAGCCATTGCCCGAGGCTATCCTCGGGGGGTGACGTCAAAGCGCTCCCGGCCCCCCGACGAGTCGGCCAAGATGACCGTCGGCAAACCGAAAACGTGGGCCGCTGGCATCCCGGGAATCGCGACCGCCATGTCAGATTCGCTGCACCAGATGGGCCCGGCCCGCACGATGAGAACCCTGCGCGCGCTGAACCAGCGCACCGGCTTCGACTGTCCGGGTTGCGCCTGGCCCGAAGGCACTGACCACCACCTCGCCGAGTTCTGCGAAAACGGCGCCAAAGCGGTTGCCGAGGAAGCAACCCTGCGTCGGATCGGTTCCGAGTTCTTTGCCCAGCACACCGTCGACGACTTGCGCGCGCAGAGCGACTATTGGCTCGGCCAGCAAGGCCGGCTCACGCATCCGGTCATCATGCGCGAGGGCAGTCGGCACTACGAGCACATCGAGTGGGACGTCGCATTCGACCTCATCGCCGCCGAGCTGACGGCACTCGCGTCACCCAATGAGGCGGTCTTCTATACGTCGGGCCGCACCAGCAATGAGGCCGCGTTCGCCTACCAACTGTTCGCCCGCACCTACGGCACGAACAATCTGCCCGACTGCTCGAACATGTGCCACGAGTCAAGCGGCGCTGCGCTCACCGAGACAATCGGCATCGGGAAGGGGAGCGTGCAGCTCGAGGACCTCTCCAAAGCCGACCTCATCATCATCGCCGGCCAGAATCCGGGCACCAACCACCCTCGCATGCTGACCTCGTTGGAGAAAGCCAAGGAGGCCGGCGCGCGCATCGTGGCGGTCAACCCACTTCCGGAAGCAGGCCTGCTGCGGTTCAAGAATCCGCAGCGGCCGCGCGGCATCGTGGGCAAGGGCACCGAACTCGCCGACCTCTTCGTGCAGGTGAAGGTCAACGGCGATCTCGCGCTGTTCCAGGCACTCAACCTGTTGCTGCTCGAGGCCGATGACCGCTCCCCCGGCACGGTACTCGACGACACGTTCATCGCCGAGCACACCGCGGGGTTCGCCGCGTTCGCCGCAGCTGCGCGGGCACTCGAGTGGGGCGACGTCGCCGACGCGACCGGGCTTACTCGCGCCCAGATCGAAGAATTCGCTGCGCTCGTGATGAGTTCCCACAACATTGTCGTCTGCTGGGCGATGGGCCTGACCCAACACAAGAACTCAGTGGCGACCATCCGCGAGATCGTGAACTTCCTTTTGCTACGGGGAAATATCGGCCGACCGGGCGCTGGCGTGTGCCCTGTGCGTGGCCACAGCAACGTGCAGGGCGATCGCACGATGGGCATCTGGGAGAAGCCAAAGCCGGAGTTTCTCGACGCACTCGCGACAGAGTTCGGCATCGAACCAGCGCGAGTACACGGCTTCGACACGGTCGGCGCGATCCGCGCCATGCGCGATGGTGCAGCAAAGGTGTTCGTCGGCATGGGCGGCAACTTTGCGGCGTCCACGCCTGACACGGCAGCGACCCTCGCCGCACTCGAACGGCTGCGCCTCAGCGTGCACGTGTCGACAAAGCTGAACCGCTCGCACACGGTTGTTGGCGAGATTTCCCTTATCCTGCCGACTCTCGGGCGCACTGAGCACGACCACCAGGCCAGCGGCGAGCAGTTCGTCAGCGTCGAGGATTCGATGGGCATCGTGCACTCATCAAAGGGCGTGCTGCCACCGGCGTCCGGCTCGTTGTTGAGTGAGGTGGCGATCGTCTGTCGGTTGGCGCGCGCAGTGCTTGGTGAAGACCACGTCGTGCCGTGGAGCACATTCGAGCACGACTACGACCGCATCCGTGCATCGATCGCTCGCGTCGTGCCCGGCTTCGACAACTTCAATGCACGGGTAAGGGTGCCGGGCGGCTTCACGTTGCCGCATCCGCCGCGCGACTCACGCACCTTCACGACGGCGAGCGGGCTGGCCGAGTTCACCGTGAACGACCTCGTCGTCGTGCGGCCCGGCGTCGGGCGGTTGCTGTTGCAGACCATCCGCTCGCACGACCAGTACAACACCACGATCTACGGACTCAACGATCGCTATCGCGGCATCCATCACGGTCGTCGGGTGGTCTTCGTCAATCCGGCGGACGTCGAGTTGCTCGGTCTCGCCGACGGCGACCTCGTCGACCTGGTCAGCGAGTGGCTCGACGGCACTTCACGGCGCGCTCCGGTGTTTCGGGTGGTGGCATATCCGACCGCCCCGGGCTGCGCCGCGGCGTACTTCCCTGAAACCAATGTGCTGGTGCCGCTCGACAGCACCGCCGACGTGAGCAACACCCCGACCTCGAAATCGATCGTCGTACGGCTCGAACCGGTCGGGGAGTCCGCTACGCCGGTCGGTTGATCTTTAAAGAAGGCCTAAAGCAATCAGCCGTGCGACCCGACATCTAATGCATGACAACCAGGGGAGAGCCGGCTATGTCAGCGATGGCGCAGCGCCTCCAGCTTCAGCGGCACGATCGGCACCGTCGGGACGCTGCCGACGATGGCTTCACGCTGATCGAACTCCTCGTCGTCATGATCATCATCGGCATCTTGGCCGCCATCGCCATCCCGATCTTCCTGAGCCAGAAGCAAAAGGGATACGACACCCAGGCCAGGCACGACATCCACGGCGCCGCACTCGCCGAGGAGAGCTACAACGCCGACTTCGCGACGTACACGGCGGCAGCCGTTTCGACCACGCCGCCGGCTCTGCTGGCGGCTCAGGGCTTCAAGATGTCGACCAAGACGATCGACGTCACGGCCTATACCTACCCGATCGGCTCGGTAACCGGCGGCTCGACCACGCTCGCCCAGCCCGGCGGCTTCTGCCTCAAGGTCACCTCCGGCTCAAGCAAGGTCTTCTACTACGCCAGCTTTGCTGGTGGATTCACCACCACCGCCTGCTCGTAGTAGCTCCCTGACGTCATCCCGCCAGCCGGCGCCGACTAGCGTGGCCGTGTGCGGCTCGTTATTGCGCGATGCAGCGTCGACTACGTCGGCCGGCTGACAGCTCATTTGCCCAGCGCGCAGCGGCTGATCCTGGTGAAGGCCGATGGCTCGGTATCGATCCATGCTGACGACCGTGCGTACAAGCCGTTGAACTGGATGAGCCCGCCGTGCACGCTCCAGGAAGCACCCGGCGTCTGGACCGTCACCAACAAAGCCGGCGAACAACTTGTGGTGACCATCGACGAACTGCTGCACGACTCGAGCCACGAACTCGGCGTCGATCCGGGACTGGTAAAGGACGGCGTCGAGGCGCACCTGCAGGTACTGCTCGCCACTTTTCCAGGCGCGCTGGGTGACGGCATGACGCTGGTGCGGCGCGAGTACCCGACCCCGATCGGACCGGTCGACCTGCTGTGCCGCGATGGCCTCGGCCGCAGCGTGGCCGTCGAGATCAAGCGGCGAGGCGACATCGACGGAGTCGAGCAGCTCACCCGGTATCTCGAGTTGATGAACCGCGACCCGCTGCTGGCGCCGGTGCGCGGGATTTTCGCGGCGCAGGAGATCAAGCCGCAAGCGAGGGTGCTCGCGATCGACCGCGGCATCGAGTGTGTGACCGTCGACTACGACGCCTTGCGCGGCGCCGACGACCCCACCGCCCGCCTCTTCTGATTGCCGGCACCGACCACTTCGCATCCCGAGTGGTCGTCATGACGCTCGAAATGCCCGGAATTCGCAGCCACCAGGGATGCGAAGAGGTGAAGGGCGCGCCTCTTGCGCGGTAGTGTGCAGTGCGCAGTAGAGTGCAGTGCACACGAGCTGCCGACCCGAGCTGCCGACCCGAACCCAGGCCGGACCCACCACCTTCGCGGAGGACACCTGATGGACACCACCCAGCTGCTGAAGGGGGTGCTCGACCTTGCGGTACTTGCCGTTCTCAACGAACGCGACGGCTACGGCTACGACGTTGTGCGCCGCCTGCGCGAAGCCGGCCTCGAGGACGTCGGCGACGCGTCGGTCTACGGAACGTTGCGGCGGCTCTTTCAGGCGGGCGCGCTCAGCTCGTACGTCGTGCCGAGCGAAGAGGGCCCACATCGCAAGTACTACGGACTCAACGATCACGGCCGCTCCGTGATGGCGTTGTCAGCCAAGACCTGGGTCGGCTTCGCCCAGACGATGGACCACCTGCTCAGCAAAGGAGCGGCAGCATGAGCGCAACGACCGCGTCGATTGAGGTTCGGGACTATCTCGCGGCCGTGAGTCGTGAACTCGCCGACCTTCCCGCCGCCGAACGCGACGATCTGCTCGAGGATCTCGACAGCCACCTGCACGAGGTGATCGCTGACGGCGAGGGATCACTCGAGCAACGACTTGGTCCGCCCGAGGCGTATGCCGCCGAGCTTCGCACGTCTGCCGGCCTCTCGTCGTCCGATCGATCGACCGCGAGTCTGCTGCATCGTGCGGTCACCTCGTTGAGCGCGAACACGATCTGGCGGCGCACCGCCGAACACCCATGGACTCGTGCGACGCTCGAGTTCCTTCCGCAACTTCGGCCGGCCTGGTGGATCGTGCGCGCCTGGCTCGCGGTCAATGTGATCGCCGGCGTCCGGTCGCTCAACACCAACGGATTCTCGGGATTCGGCAACTTCGGTCACCGCTTCGACCTGGTGCCGCAGGTCTCGAGCACCAAGTTCGTCGGCGTGCTGCTGCTCGTGCTGGCCGTGCCGATCTCCGTCTCGATCGGACGTCGCACGTTGCGCGGCGGCCCCCGCTGGCTGGTGCTCGCAGGCAACGTATTTGCCGCGATCCTGGTCGTGCCGGCCATCGCCGCGCTCGGAAACGTGACGACCTACATGCAGAGCGGTCAGGCGGTCCCGACCGATGGACTGTTCGACAATGGCAGCCAGGTGACGAACATCTATCCCTACGACGCGCAAGGTCGGCCACTCGACCACGTGCGACTGTTCGACCAGAACGGGCAGCCGATGCTCGGCGTCAGTGGGAACTCCAACGACTTCCAGGTCGGCGTCACCCCAGGGGCGGCAATGGCAACGGCAGCACCGAGTGCCAACCCGAACGACTTCCCACTCCCGAACACAGTGACGATTTACGGCCCAGACGGGACGCCGACCACGACCGTCCTGCCGCGGCCAACCATCGTCGTGCCGGCGCTGCCGAACCCAGCTCCGACACCTTCGGCGGCACTGTCGTCGTCGCAGCCCTAAGCGGGCGGACGGCGGCTAGTTCACCCGGCTAGTTCACCCGGCGGGGTCCGGCCGGCGCCAGCATGGCAACCGGCTGCGAATCGGCCGCCAACCGCAACCGGTCGAACACCGCGACGGCGGCAGCAGACTCCCCCGTCGCCGGCGGGTTGACGCCGTACGTCTCGCGCTCAAGGAGCCCCACTGCGGCAGCAACGTCAACGCGCGAGGCGACGACACCGCCCAGGCGCCGCGCGAACTCCTCAAGACTCTCGGTCGGTACGCGGGCCCGCTCCACTCCATGCAACGCCGCGTCGAGCCGCAAGTACGAGGCGAGAATCGGGCCGTCGCTCACCAACCCGCGATCCACACCGGCAAAACGACGCCGCCGCCGCAACCATCGACGTCCGACCGCACACAGACCGAGACCCGCGATACACCCGAGCGCGATGACGCCGAGGGCACCCCAGCGTCCGGCCGGCACCTGGTGCCAGAGTCGTTTCAGCGACGCATCGATCCGTTGGCGCGTCGACGGCGAGCTGACCTGGACGACCGAACCGGCGGTCGGGTCACTGCTCACCCACCCGATGCCCGGATAGAAGACCTGCACCCACGCATGCGCGTCGGCTCCGGTGAAGACGCGCTCGCCAGGATCGGCCGTCAGACTGCCTCCGACGTACCCCGTGACAAGGCGCGCCGCGATTCCTTGGCTGCGCAGCATGACAACGGCTGCGGTCGCGAATTGCTCGCAAAATCCCACGTGCGAAACAAAAAGGAAGTCGTCGACCGCGTCCTCACCACGTGCAGGTTGAGGTGAGTTGAGGGTGTACTTCTCGTGGGTGCGCAGATAGTCCTCGACCGCATTCACCGCATCGAACCGGCCGCCTGAATCCCGGGTCACCGACGCGGCGAGTGCAACCACCCGGTCGGGCAGATCGGGCGGCAGCGCACGCCATTGCACGGCCGCAGCGGCTCCGGTCGGCGGACGTGCGCTCGCGGCGGCCAGCGCAGCGTCCGACGTATCGCCGGGGAGTGCCGACACCACCTCATACGTGTCCGATGTCGTCTTACCGGCCGGGCCGCCGTCGATGTACGCGGTGCCATCGTGGTCGATGGCGACGGTGCCCGGGCCGGTATAGCTGACCGGGCGTCCGGGCCCGACGACGACATCGAGTGGCGTACTCGCCAATACCCGCACCAGATACCTGCGCGAAAACTCGGTGCCCGACTGGGTCGGGTCAGCGGGTGCGGTCTGGGTTTCGTTCGAGGCCGAGGCCCACGGAGTCAATGGCCCAGCGGCCGACCACCGCGTGCCGTCGAAGTCGCTGAAGATCGCGGCTTGCCAATACGTCGGTGACGAGGCCGGCGCCTCGAAGACGGCCGCTGTACTGAGCGGGCCGCGTAGCCGCAGGTCGAGCGAGCTGGCGCCGGGGTTGCTCGTGCTGCGCGCGCCACCCGCCGAGCCCGAAGCGCCAGAGCCCGAGCCTGGGGCATTGCCCGCACCCGACGAGAACCGGCCATGCGCGCTGAGGTGGCTGCTGTTGGGCAGCACGAGGAACACGACGAGACCAACAACGGTGGCGAGCGCCACCGGAACAACGCAAGCCCGGACGATCGCACCGACACCTCCCGTCGATGCGACGTCTGCAGCTTCCATGAGCGACCCGCGATGCAGCAGCCCGGCGGTGACCGCGATCGCCGGCAACGCGACGAGCACCGGGAACAGCAGGGTGACGTCGCCGGCAAACGCAGCGCCCACCGACAGCATCACGATGACAATCGCGCAGCCGAGCGCTGCTTCACGACGCGTCTGCAACGCAAGAACATGCGCAACCTGGACGACGAGGAGCAAGGTTGCGAGAGCAGCGGCCTTCGAATTGGCGTCGAAAGTGTTCACCCGGCCGAGCACCACGACGGCACCCAGCATGATGATCACGATCGCGACCGCTTGGCGCGGCGCCATTGTCATCTTGAACTTGCCCGCGCGCGCGCCAGGAGCAAGCTTCGGCAGCGGCAGGTGCACGGTGGCGATACCGATGGCGAGCAGCGATACCAACGCGATCAGGTCGGAGCCCGGGCTCAAGACCGGCATCACCGCAAACTGTGCGGCGACGCCGGCGACGAGCAGTGCGATACGAGCAGCGCGCGCGTTCAGTGCCGACGCGCGGGCCGACGTGGCGACGCCAGCCGCGCTCATCGGCCGCCGACGATGCTGGCGAGGTCGAGAACCTGCACGCCTGCGACCGCCGCGGCAGTCTCGACGTAGTGACGAAATCCGGCAGGTACATCCGCACCGACGAGCACCAACAGCACTCCACCTGAGCCCACCTTGTCGAGCAACCGGTCGACGGTTTCGGGCCGCGGAACGGCGACCGCGCCCACCGCAGCGAAGGTGCGGTGCCATGACGCCAACGTCAACGACTCAATGCGGTACGGCAACTGCGCTCCGCGCTCCAGCGTCGGCACCACCACGACCACGCCGTCGCTCATCGACTGCACGGCGGTTGAGGCCGCGAGCGCAACGCCCGCTTCGAAGCGCGGTTCACCCGACGACCCAGCAGTAAGCACACCGACGGTGCCGACCGTCGGTTCGCCGTAGTCGAGGACGGCGAGCCGGCCGGTGCGAGCTGTCGACCGCCAATGCACGTGACGCACCGCGTCACCCGGCCGCCATTCACGCACCCCGCGCACGTCGAGCCCTGGGCCCATCGGGCCGAGTCCGTCGAGTTGCGCGCCGAGTACGCGTGGCAGGTCGAGAGGGGAAACAGCTGATGGGGCAACGAAAATTCCGGTCGAGTGCGTCGTCAACCGGCTCGACGTGAAGAAGCCGAACGGTGCGATCACGTCGAGCAACAACGTCGCCGACGGCGCGAAGCCACGACGCAGCGGTTGGCAATCGACCGACACCGCCACCCGCTCCCCCGGCCCGACGGGGTCGACGTAGACGAACACCGGTGCGACGAGCAACGGAGTGGCCGGCAGTTCCGAGGTGATGCGCAGCGGCGGGCTCGGTCGCTTCCTTGTGTTGTGCACGACGACCTCCACCGCGAATGACTCACCCGCGATCGCCTCCGGTTGGCGATGCACCTGCACGATCACATCGCTGCGCCGTCGGACCACGGAGAACCACGAAACACCGAGCAGACCGACGAGACCCGCACCGACGACTTGCATCCACACGCTGCCGGTCTGGCCGGCGAGCGCGAACATCAGGCCGGCGCCACCGGCGGCAGCCCACCCGTTGGGGGTGATCCGCACCCGCCGCACGTCGGCGGAAGGAGCGACCCGGTCAGCCACGGACCGGCACGGGCACCGACGCCAGCACCTCGGCGACGACTGCACTCCCGACGCCAAGCGCGTCGAACCCTGCTGCACCAGGACCGTTGGCGTGGGCGATGGCCCCGCGTTGCAACACCACGCGATGCCCGAGCACATAGGGCGCGAGTACCTTCACGTCGTCCGGCACCACGAACTCACGGTCATAGATCAGCGAGCGCGCCTGCGCGCACCGCACGAGCGACAACGCGGCCCGCGAGCTCGCACCGATGCGCACCGACGGGTGACGGCGAGTGGCCCGCACGACACTCAACGCAAAATCCAGGACGCCGTCGGCCACGTGCGTACGCCGCACCTCGGCCTGCACCCATCGAAGGTCGTGCGGTGACACCACGGGTTGCAGATCGTCGACCGTCGGGCGCAGCAACTGCTCGCGCACCACTTGGCGTTCGGTGGCCAGGTCGTTTTCCCCCAGAGTCAGGGCGATCGCGAACCGGTCGAGTTGACCCTCGGGCAACGGGTAGGTTCCGTACTGATCGGTGGGGTTCTGCGTTGCCACGACGAAGAACGGCTCGGGCAGTGCATGCCTGACGCCGTCGACGGTGACTGCCCCTTCGTCGAGTGCTTCGAGCAACGCCGACTGCGCGCGCGGTGTGGCGCGGTTCAACTCGTCGACGAGCAACACGTGCGCGAAGACCGGCCCGGGGACGAACACGAAACTGTGCTGGTCGGGATCCCACATCGCCGAGCCGGTGATGTCGCCGGGCAGCAGATCGGCGGTGCCCTGGATCCGCCGGAACGTGCCCCCGACCGAGCGTGCAAAGGCGCGCGCGAGCGTGGTCTTGCCGCTGCCGGGAACGTCCTGCACCAGGACGTGCCCGCCCGCCAGAAGCCCAGCCGCGACCAATTCCACCGCCGGACGACGTCCGTGCACGACATGCTCGACGTTGCCGATCAGCCGGGCTGCCACCGCGGCGGCGAGCACCCGCGACGTCGCCGGCTCATCGGGCAGCGCAGCGAGCATCGGGCCGGTCGTCATACGGTCCTCCGGATCGAGGGGCAGCATCGCGCGAGCGAGCAATGAGGGGGCAGTGAGCGGGCAGGGCTCCCTTGCTTCATCGGCCAACTGACCGCCCTCATGAAGGGCTCAGTGGACGAAGTAGAGGAAAGAGATTTGCGCGGTGGTGAGCGTGCTGAGCCAAACGGTTGCCTCGTCCAGCGAGCCATTGAACGGGTAGTTCAGGTTGTCTGCCGCCGTGTTCGTGGGCGCGTTGGCGCCGGTCCAGTCGCCCCCCCAGCCGGCCAGGTTGCCACAGCCGACCCGCCAGAAGCTGGCCTTCGTCTCGGTCTCCGACACCGTGTTGGCGTTGGTGGCGGCAACCTTGCCGTCGATGTAAAGGGTCATGCCCGTCGTCGTGCTCATGGTGGCCGCAGCCATGTGCCAGGTGCCATCGTTTAGGCCGGCCACCGAGCGGATGGCGGTGGCCGCGCCGGTCCAGACACCGAACCAGACCACGCCGTTGGGGTCCATGTAGAGCATGCGGTCGTACTGGCCGCCCGCGCCGGAGCTGTCCGAGATTCCGGTGCGGTTGTTCTCGAGACCGATCAGCTTGCCGCCGGTGTTCGACGTGGTCTTGAACCAGATGACTTCGCTGTAGAGCATCGGGCCAGGCACCGCCATTCCGGCGGCGCTGGTCGTGTAGATGCACGAGGTGTTGGCGGCCCGCCCGGCTGCATTCGTCTGCGTCACCGCGAAGTTCCCGATCGTGGTGTCATCGGGAGTCGCCCCGGTCACCCGCTTCGTGAAGGTCGAGTTGTAGGTGCCGGTGCGGCCGTTGCCCGACGAGTCGGCGGCGGTGGTTGAGGCCGCAAGGTCGTCGAGTTTCCAGTACAGATACGGGCCCAGGTTGTTCGTCTCGGTGGTGTAGCTGAAGGTGCCGACATTCCAGCTGTCGGACGTGTTGAAGGTGGTCGCCGAGAAGGCGGCGTGCGCGGCGGGCAGCACCAACGCCAGCGACGCCAGCACTGCGCACACGGTGCGACGGGTGAGCTTGCCGGCGAACGTCTGTGCATTCGCGATTCGGGTACCGAATTGACGAAGCCGCGCGAGGCGAACTCGCGCGGATTTCTTGAGTTTCTGCGGCATCGTGGGCGGGGCGGTGGCCCGCTCGGATCGATCCGAGCTGTCCGGGGCGTTAGGCACATCGGCCTCAGGCACATCGGCGTCCCGGACATCGGCGTCCGGGAGGTCGGCGTCCGGGAGGTCGGCGTCGCGACCCCGACGCGGCTTCCTCGCGGCTGGCGGGCCGCCGTCGTTTCGGTCATCGGTCTCATCCTCGAGGGCGTCCTCCGGTAGCACCGGGTCGACGTCGCGCATGACGAGCAGCGCCGCGAAGAAGATCGAGGTCGCGAGCAGGCCGAGCTGAAGCCACTGACCGTTCTGCGCCCAGATCAGCGGTAGACCGACCCACCTGACCAGCAGCCGGCCGAGACCGATGACCCCCGACACCTGGAGGTGCACGCTGTCGACCGACTGGTTGGCGTCACCCTTCGTCGTCAGCGAACCGTCGGCATTGATCTGGACGACGCGGTGCGACTTCACTTCCCCGTTGCGCGCGAGGTCGGGGTCGTGAAAGACGGTGACGCGACCAAGCAACTTTTTCGGGTCGTGCTCGGGCGCGGCGAGAATCACGTCGCCGACTTTGATGCGGGGGGCCATCGAGCCCGACTCGACGACGTAGGGCCGCCAGCCGAACAGCAGCGGCAGCAAGGTGACCGCGAGACACCCGGCGAGGAACCACAACCAGGTGCGGCCGACGAAGCCGCCGAACAAACGCCAGTTGCTATACGCGCGCGGCTGCGGTGCTGCTGACGCAGGCACCTCAACCGCGACTTCGGTAGCCACCGGACGTCCCTTCGGTTTCGTGCATTCGGCTCAAACCGCCGCTAGCTCCCGAGCCCCGTGGGTACGGGGCTCGGGAGCCGGCGGTTGTTCAAGATGCGGGAATCAGGCGGCCTTACTGGACTTCCCACGTGAAGGCAGCGGTGGCCGTCTTGCCCATGAGGAGCGAGTCGGCGGCGGTGCCGGCGCTGACGAACGTCCAGACCACCTTGTAGGCCTCGAGGACGGTGCCGGTGGCGATCGCGGTGGTGCCGGTCGCGGTGGCGTAGGTCGTCGGGAAGGTCGACAGCGGCTGGTTGGTGGCGACTGTCGTGACACCTGCGACCGGGAAGCCGGCGCAGCCGGCGAGCACGTCGGCCCCGGTCACGGCCTGCGTCACGGTGAGCTGAATCTGGGCACCGAGCGACGGGCTTGAGTCAGCAAGTGAGCTCTCGTACATGGCCAGCGTGCCGGCCGAAGTTCCGATGCTCTTCACGGTGAGGCAGGTGGTGCCGGTGGCGCCAGGCTTGAGGTTGTTGCCACCGAAGGTCGCGCTCGTCGACGCGGAGTACGCGGCGGTGCCGCCGTTGTTTGTCAACGCGAGCTGGCCAGTGGCCCACGCGTTGTTGGTGTCGACGGTGGTCGCGGAGAAGGCAGCGTAGCTGCCCTGCCATACGAGGAGGCCAGCGGCCAAGAGGCCGAAAGCCGGGGCGGTTGCACGGACGACGCGGCGCCGGCGCTCGGGCTGCTTGGACATGTGTTTTGCTCCCAGGTAGTGGTGGTCTTGGCGAGTTGTTCGGTGTAAACGGGCGACGACTTGATGACTTAGGTCACGAATGTGACCGGTCGGTTGATGTCACCTGGCGACTGGCCCAAGGTCCTGTCAGTGAAAGGGCCCCGCACCGACAGTGCGAGGCCCTTTCCGGACAAACCGTGCTTTCGGTTACTGCTCTTCCCACGTGAAGCCGGCGTTGACGGTCTTGCCCATCAGCGCACTGTCGCCCGCGGTGGTACCGGTGCTGACGAACGTCCAGACCACCTTGTAGGCCTCGAGCACGGTGCCCGTCGCGACTCCCACGGTGCCGGTTGCGGTGGCAAAGGTGGTCGGGAAAGTGGTGAGTGGCTGGTTGGTCGCGACTGTCGTGACACCCGCGACCGGGAAGCCGGTGCAGTTCGATAGCACGTCAGCCGCGGTCACCGCCTCGGTGACGGTGAGCTGGATCTGGCCGCCGAGCGACGGGACCGTGTCGGTGAGCGCGCTGCGGTACATGGCCAGCGTGCCCGCGGAGGAGCCAACGCTCTTGACGGTCAAACACTGGGTGCCGGTCGTGCCCGGCTTGAGGTTCACACCACCGAATGCAGCCGTCGTCGATGCCGAGTAGGCGGCCGTACCGCCGTTGTTCGTCAGCACAAGGTTGGCGGCCGACCACGCGTTCGTGGTGTCGACCGTGGTCGCCGAGAAGGCGGCGTAGCTGCCCTGCCAGACCAGCAGACCAGCGGCGAGCAGACCGAGTGCCGGAGCGACGACACGAATGAGGTGACGCCTTGGCTCAGCTGTTTGCGACACGGTGCACTCCAAGGTGAGTCCCGGGTGAGTCCAGGGTCAGGGTTGTCTTGGAGTCCCTGTTCGGCGCGAGTTTGCCAAGCCTTGACTCATTGGCAGCGGAAATGTCCAGACGGTGGACGGATGCTGGGAACCGACCGCCACGAGCAATCGGTCGAACACATCGACAGCGGCTGAAACCTCCGAAACCGTCGGCGGTCGCACCGAGTAACACTCGCGTTCGAGGCATTCCAGAGCGGCCGACACTTCGGCGCGAGCCGATATCGGACCCCCAAGGCGGCGGGACACTTCACGCAGTGTTTCGTCGGGTTCGCGGGCTTGCCCAGAACCGAGCGCGGCGTCGAGCCGCAAGTAGGCCTGCAGTGTCGGACCATCGCCCGGTCGGCGGGTATCCACGGCTGCAACGGCGCCCGCCCGCGGCCGCCACCGGGCGAATATCCGGAGCAGCACCGTCACCACGGTCGCGCCCACCAGGATCAGCACCAGCCAGCCGAGCCGCCCGCCTGGCACCGCGCGTACCACTGACGGGTGATGAACCTTCGGGGTCGATGCGACCGCGGGCTTCGTGGTCACGACGGTCCCCACTGGCAGCACGGGCAGCACGGAGGTAGCCGTCGGGTCACTCGCCACCCATCCGGTGCCGGGGTACCAGACTTGAATCCAAGCGTGGGCGTCGACGCCACGCATCACCCGCTCGCCGGCTTCGCTGGTCAGATCGCCGTGGCTATATCCGGTCACCAGCCGGGTCGGAATACCGACGCTGCGCAGCATGACGACGGCCGCGGTCGCGAACTGCTCGCAGAACCCGTGGTGCGACCCGAAAAGAAAATCGTCGACCGCGTCCACCCCGACGGCTGGCACCGGTGAGTTGAGGTCGTATGTCTCGTGCGAGCGCAGATACTCCTCCACTGCGGTCACCGCGTCGTAACGAGTCCCCGCAGGGCCGGTGAGTTGGGCGGCGAGAGCACGCACGCGCGACGGCAATCCCGCCTCGACCGCCGTCCACTTCGGATCGGTCGGATCTGCCGAACCAGTGCCGGCGGCTGACGTCAGCACGGCAGCCGACGCCGCAGCATTGACCGAGGTCACCGCGTACGTCCACGGCGGCGCGGCGCTGGCACCGGTCAACCGCGACGTTCCGTCGGCGTCGACGACGGCGCGGCCAGGTCCGTTGTACGCAGTCGCCTGGCCCGGTGCGAGCACCACATCGAGCGCTTGGGCCGAGAGCACCCGCACGGTGTCGGTCCGGGTCGGCGAATCGGGCGCGGGGCCGGTGGGCGCGGCCGCGGCGACACCGGTCACTGTCCAGGTGGTGCCGTCGAACGTGTCGAACACGGCGCCCTGCCAGTAACTCGGTGCGGTCACCGAGACGGCGAATACCGCGCCGTCCGACAATGCACCACGCACGCGCAGGTCGAGGCTTCGCGCTCCCGGATCGTTGCCCGCGCGACCCTGCGAGGCAGCGGTCCTGACGTACCTCATGTCGGTGCGGGTGCCGAGACTGGTCGAGTTCGGCAGGGCAAGGAACACCAGCGTGCCAATCACGACAGCGCTCGACGCCGGCACCAGGAACGTGCGAAACACCGGTGCGCCGGCACCGCCGACGACGTCGTGCATGCGCGCAAGGACCGTGCCGCGTTGGAGCAGCGCAGCCGTTGCGAACAAGGCGAGCACGCTGGCCACGATCGGGACCCCGGCGGCGGCCGTCGTAGCGAATGCACCGGCAGCTACCAGTATGGCGACGACGATGACCGCGCCGAGCTTGGCATCGCGGCGCGATTCGATCGCCATCGCCTGCGCCGCTTGCACGGTGAGCAGCAGCACGCCGATCGGCACCGCCATCGAGACAGTGCCACCCCATTGCAGCGACCCGACAATGCCGACGCAGATCTCGACAAGAATGACGCAACCAAGAATGCGGCACGCTGCCAGGCCTCGTGGGCTCAACCGGCGCCGCGCCGGCCCGGACCGGGCGGTGACAGACCGGGCGGTGACGAAACGGCGCCGCGCCGACTCGATGCTGATTCCCATCAGGACGAGAGCGGCAATCGGGTAGACGCGTGAGTGCGCAACGGTCCACATCGCCCATTGCGCCAGCAGGCCAGCACTGAGCAGCGCGGCCCGGGCTGCGTCATCGACCCGGCGCAGCACGGCGTCCCGCCGGTTCATTCGTCCATCACCCTCGCGCCGGCTGCTGCCGCCGCGCGCCGCACGGCGACGCGCCATTCCGCCGGGACCGAAGGTCCGTTGGCGAGCAGCACCTGGCCGCCGTTGGCGGCACCGCGCAGCGCACGTTGCAGCGCCGCTTCGGACAGCGGCTCGGGCACGTCGGCGCGGGCGAGCAGTTCGAGCAACGACGCCTCGGTGCGGGCTCGCACGCAGCCGCCGTCAGCTCTGGCGATGAGCACGGTGGTGCGCCGGCGCAGCGCCAGGCTGCACGCACTGGCAGCTCTCGAGATTGCGGCTTCGAACGTCGCTTCCCCATTGCGCCCCACGATGAGCACGACCAACGCGCCACCCGACACCTGCTCGCGTTCAAGAACGCTGAGCCGTCCGGTGCGTGCAGTCGAACGCCATTGCACGTGGCGGGCCTGATCGCCGGGTCGCCAATCGCGCACGCTTCCGGCGTCCGCCCCTATCGTGCGGATCGACGCACCGCCGCCCTCGCCACCAGCGACGCGCGGTGCCGAGGCGGTGGCGAGCAACGGCAGCACAAGGAGTTCACGGGAGACAGGTACCACGACGTACCGGGAGAAGAAGCCAAAGGGCGCGGTCGCGTCGATGCGCACCTCACTCGCGGCGAGCACGCCGCGGGCGACCGGCGTCCGGGTGGTGCGCACGACGATCTCACCGCCGGCCTTGAGACCGTCGACGAAAGCTGCGTGCGGGGCTACCAATCGGCGACCGGTGAGCCATCGATGCCGGACGACGAAAGCTCGGGCCGGCCGACCGCTCAGGTTGCGCACGACGACGGCGGTCTCGAACGGTTTGCCGACAACAACTCGGTCGGGCAGGTCGATCCTCACCTGAAGACGCAGCGGTCGCCACACGGCGAGCAGCGACGCGCCGACCAGTCCAAGCAACGCGCAACCCAGTAGTTGCGGCCAGACAGCGCGGGTGACATAGGCGACCGCAAAGAGCGCGGCAGCGCAACCGATCGGAAGCCAGGCGGTGCGAGCTACCGCCAGCCGCGCGTCAACCGGCGCGCAGGCAGGAACATCCACAGCGGTGCCCACGGGTGTTTGCACGACGGCCGATCACGCCCGCAGCGGCACAGCCACCGCGGTCAAGATGTCGGCGACAACATCGCCACCAACCCCGACACCGGTATCTGCGCCGCGGTCACCGAGGACGCCGTCGGACAAGACGAGCCGGTGTCCGAGCACGCTGGGCGCCAAGATCTTGACGTCGTCAGGCACGACATAGTCGCGGCCGGCGAGCAACGCATGCGCCTGTGCGCACCGCACCAGCGAGAGGCCGGCCCGCGAGCTTGCGCCGACCCGAAGGCTCGGGTGCGAGCGGGTTCCTTCGAGCACCGCAAGTGCGAAGTCGAGGACGGCGTCCGCCACGTGCGTGCGGCGCACCTCAAGCTGTATCCCGTGCAACTCTTCGGGCGACAAGACCGGCTGGAGTTCGTCAACAGTTGCGCGCAAGAGCTGCTCGCGCATCACTCGACGCTCGGTCGCGATGTCGTTCGCGCCAAGGCTCAGCGCGACGGCGAAACGATCGAGTTGTCCTTCTGGCAAAGGGAAAGTTCCGTACTGGTCGGTCGGGTTCTGGGTGGCGACGACAAAGAACGGCTCGGGCAACGGGTGCCGGATGCCGTCAACCGTGACGGTCGCTTCGTCCATGGCTTCGAGCAGCGCCGACTGGGCGCGCGGAGTCGCCCGGTTCAGCTCGTCGACGAGCAGCACGTTGGTGAACACCGGACCGGGAACGAAGATGAATTCGTGCCGGGCCGGATCCCACATCGACGATCCGGTGATGTCGCCGGGCAGCAAATCGGCGGTGCCCTGAATACGCCGGAACTGACCGCCGATGGAACGGGCCAGCGCCCTCGCGAGAGTCGTCTTGCCGCTTCCGGGCACGTCTTGCACGAGCACGTGACCACCGGAAAGCAGACCTGCGACGACGAGCTCCACCGCCGAATGGCGACCGTGCACGACCTTCTCGACGTTGCCCATCAACCGGGCGCCGAGCTCCATCGCGTGGGCGCGGGAGGCATCCGCCTCGTAGGCGGGCATGGCGCCGGGCGCCATCGCGTCGAGCAGCTGGCCGGTCATGCGAGCCTCCGGTCGGTCGGGCAGTCCCGACCCCCATCGGCCGCGCAGTGGCAGTTATGAGGTTCCTGTGACCACGCTTAGCTCGCGCGGGCGGCAGCTGGCACCGTGATGCCGGCGCCGGACGCCACGATGTCGTCGTCGTCGACCACCACGATCTGGTCGATCACGTCGACCACGTCGACCACCACGACCTCGTCGGCCGCCGTGGACGAGCCGTCGATGGTCAGCACCCGGTTGAGCCGGGTGACGGCGAGCACCCGCGACATCCGGGGCGGGACGCCGGTGAGCACCAGTCGACGACCGGTTCGTTGTGACTGGCGGTGAATGCCGACGAGCAGCCCCAGCCCGACAGTGTCGAGTGCGCCCATCTGGTCGAGGTCGACGACGAGGTCGTCGGTGCCAGGGGCTGCGAGGAGATCGGTGAGTTCGGCACGGATGGTGGCGGCAGTCGTGACGTCGAGAGCGCCGAGCACCCGAAACGCTGGCATCGGATCCCCCCTCGTATGTCTCATAGTGCGGTCTGTCTCGTCGGTGCGCGCGAGCGACATTCAACTGAATCGGGGTAATCAAATCCCGCCGCTGCCCGATCACCCCGCCGCGCCGATGGCCGACTCTGCTGTGCCCGCATCTCCTATGACGCAGCAACCGGCCGCCGGGTTGCCCTAGCAGGGTGACAAATCCGGCAAGAATCACGCACTCGACACGCCGGAGTTTGCGCAATCGTGATCTTTACGCCATTTCCCGTTAAGCGGACCCCCCGGTGCCTTACCCACCGTAGTCGTAGAAACCGTGGCCCGACTTGCGACCGAGCCGGCCGTCGGCGACCATCTGCCGCAGTAGGTCGGGTGGCGCGAACTTTTCGTCGCCGGTCTCGGCATAGATGGTGCGCGCGGCATGCAGAATCACGTCGAGGCCGGTGAGGTCGAGTGTCGCGAGCGGTCCCATCGAGTGACCGAACCCGAGCTTGCACGCGATATCGATGTCAGCGGGCGTCGCGATGCCCGCGTCGACAAGTGCGACCGCCTCGTTCAGCAGGGCGACGAGCAACCGCGAGGTGACGAATCCCGCGACGTCATGCTCGACAACGACGCACGTCTTGCCGAGGGCTTCGGCGAAGGTGCGCGCGCGGCCAAGCGTGTCATCGGACGTCGCGTCGCCACGCACCAGTTCGCACAGTGCCATCATCGGCACCGGCGAGAAAAAGTGAGTGCCCACCACTCGATCGGGACGTCGCGTGGCGGCCGCAATCTTCGTGATCGGGATCGCTGTGGTGTTCGTGGCGAGCACCGAATCAGCGTCGGCAAGCGCGTCGATCGCTCGGAAGACATCCCGCTTCACATCGAGCTCTTCGAACACGGCCTCGACGACGATCTGCGCACCGGCGATCTCGGCGAGCTCGGTGGTGGTCACGATGCGCGCGCGGGCAGCTGCGGCGTCCGGTTCGGTAAGGCTCTTCTTGCTGACGAAGCGAGCCTGCGAGGCGTCGATTGCGGTCATCGCACGGTCGAGTGCGGCGCGCGTCGTGTCGTGCAGCAGTACGTCGTAGCCGGCCTGCGCCGCGACCTGTGCGATGCCGGCGCCCATCAACCCAGCCCCGATGACCGCGACCCGGCCCGCTGCCACGCTTAGTGCCCGAACCGCAAGGCACCGGGATCGGGCTCGCGCACGATGTCCGCGCCCAGTGCCTGGAGCTGCTCGACGAAGCCGGCGTACCCACGGTCGATATGATGCAGCTCGCTGACCGTTGTGACGCCATCGGCCACGAGTCCGGCGAGCACCAGGCCGGCGCCGGCTCTGATGTCGGTCGCCTCGACCGGCGCGCCGGAAAGTCGTTCTCGACCGCGGATCACCGCGTGATGCCCGTCGGTGCGAATGTCGGCGCCGAGTCGGACCAGTTCCTGGATGAACCGGAAGCGGCCCTCGAACACGTTCTCGGTCACCATCGCGGCGCCCTCAGCGACCGAGTTCAATCCAATGACCATCGGCAGAAAGTCGGTCGAGAAGCCGGGATACGGCAAGGTCACGACATCGACCGCCGATGCGCGACCCTCCATCTCGACGTGAATGCCGTCGTCAAGTTCGCTCACTGCAGCACCGCAACCGACAAGACGATCGAGCACGATCTCGAGATGCTCGTGCCGGGCACCCCGGATCGCGATGTCACCCCGCGTCATCACAGCGGCCATCGCGAACGTGCCGGCGACGATGCGATCGGGCACGGTGGCGTGACTCGTCGGCGACAACGCCGTGACGCCCTGGATCTCGATCGTCGAACTACCGGCACCATCGACCTTCGCGCCCATGCCTTGCAGCATCCGCCCGAGGTCGACGATCTCCGGCTCGCGGGCCGCATTGTCGATGATGGTCGTGCCGCGCGCGAGAACGCCGGCCATCATGAGGTTCTCGGTTGCGCCCACACTCGGAAAGTCGAGCCACACCGTCGTCCCGACGAGACCGCGCGGGGCGCGCGCGATCAGGAAGCCGTGTTCGCTCTCGAGTTCGGCACCCAGTTTCTGCAGGCCGGCCACGTGCAGATCGAGGCCGCGCGAACCGATGTTGTCGCCGCCCGGCAGTGCGACCCGCGCTTCGCCGCACCTCGCGAGGAGTGGACCGAGCACCGCGATCGACGCGCGCAGCCGGCGCACCAGGTCGTAGTCGGCCTCGTGCCCGATCCTGTCGGGGACGTCGACGAGCAGACGTCCTGGGGAGCTGTCGACGTCGCACCCGAGCCGGCGCAAGAGCTCGGCCATGATGTCGACGTCGAGGATGCCCGGGACCTGGGTGATGGTGGTGCGGCCGGGCGCGAGGAGGGCCGCTGCCATGAGCTTGAGCACGCTGTTCTTCGCGCCGGTGATGAAGACCTCACCAGCCAGCCGAGCGGCCCCCGCGACCCTAATTCGCTCCATCGCCGCATGCTAGCCGGGGAACCGCGCGAACGCTGCCAGGCTAGGCTCCGAGCATGCCTGTGCATCTGACTCGTATCTATACCAAGACCGGCGACGACGGCACCACGGCGCTCGTCGACGGCTCCCGTACGTCGAAGGCCGACGCCCGGCTGATGGCATTCGGCGACTGCGACGAAGCCAACTCGGCCCTGGGCGTCGCACTGGCGTTGGGTGGCCTGCCTGACGATGTCTGCGCGCTGCTCGTGCGGGTGCAAAACGACCTGTTCGACGTCGGAGCTGACCTCGCGACCCCGGTTGTCGAGAACCCGCGCACCGAGCCGCTACGCATTCTCGAAGCCGACATTCGGCGGCTCGAAGACGCGATCGATCAGTACAACGCGCTGCTGCCGGAGCTGGCCAGCTTCGTGCTGCCAGGTGGCAGCGCCGGGGCGGCCCTGCTGCACGTCGTCCGCACGATTGTTCGGCGGGCCGAGCGACACACCTGGGCAGCGCTGCTTGAGTTCGGGCCCGCGGCGAGTCCGCTGCCGGCGCGCTATCTCAACCGGCTATCCGACCTGCTGTTCGTGCTCGCGCGCTACGCCAACACCGCGACGGCCGGCGGCGGCGGCGATGTGCTCTGGACGCCCGCCGGCAGCCGGTAATTTTGGTGGCTGACGACGAGGCGCGGCATCCGCCCGAGGCTGATGCGCGATTTCTGCTTGCCAATGAGCGCACGCTTCTTGCATGGGTGCGAACGGCGTTGACCATCATCGCCGGTGGTGTCGGTGTCGAGCAGTTCGGTCACGTCGGGGGCCGGCGTCCGATCGCCGTTGTGCTGATCTTGTTCGGCGCGTTCGCGGCAGCGGCAGGGACGGTTCGCTACCACCGCGCCGACCGAGCCATCCGAGCCGGCCGGCTGCCGCACGCCGGATACGCACCGACGATCGTCGCGGTCTCTGTCGTGGGGATCGCCGTCGTGTTGTTGGTAGCGGTACTCACGTGATCGGACAACTTCAATCTTGCCTCTGAAGGTACGCTGCCCGGAGAATAGCCAGTGATCCCGCACCGCTCGTGATCCGCAGGGAAGGTTGGGACGTCGTCTCGATGGCTGCAGACCCGGTTATATGGACGGCACTGGGAGAGACTGACCTCTTCTCGTCGCTTCGCGGCCGAGCACTCGACGCCATCGCTTCGCAAGCGAAGCTCGTGCACCATCCTGCGGGCAAGCAGATCACCACAGAGGGCAGGAGCGGCATCGGCTTCCATCTCATCACGGCCGGCACCGCAACCGTCAGCGTCGGCAACACCGAACTGGGCCAGATCGGCCCAGGAAAATATTTCGGCGACATCTCGCTGATCGATGGCGGCCCACGCTCGGCAACGATCACGACCGACACCGAGGTCACCACGATCTTCCTCCCGACGTGGAACTTCACGCCGATTCTGGAATCTGAGCCTGAGGTTGCCCGCGCACTTCTTCTGGTGATGTGTGCACGACTTCGAGCGGCCGAACAGCGGTAGCCGCAGGCACTCTCGCATCTGGACTATTCACCGGCAAAGTGGGCGGCATGACGAACTCGACGAGTGCGGCTGCCATGCCGTCCGACTCGGCTTCCCTCTCGGTTTCATCAGCGTCGCCCGACGTCGCGCCCGCCGACTCCGGGAACGGCACCATGCTGGCGATCCTGGTGATGGCACAGTTCATGGCGTTGCTCGACGCGAGCATTGTCAACGTGGCGATCCCGAGCATCCGCGCCAACCTCCATGCGAGCGGTGCCGGCCTGCAACTCGTGATCGCGGGCTACACGGTGGCCTACGCGATGCTGCTGATCACCGGTGCGCGGCTCGGTTCGCTGGTCGGCCACAAGCGGCTGTTCATCACCGGGCTCCTGACCTTCACCGCGGCGTCCCTGTTGTGCGGCGTCGCGCCGACGACGGGCGTACTCATCGCCTCGCGCGTAGTCCAAGGCGTCGGCGCCGCGGCGATGGTGCCGCAAACGCTGAGCATCATCCAAAAGCAGTTCACCGGTGCCAGCCGCACCCGCGCGATCAGCGTGTACGGCGCGGCACTGTCCGTTGGCGGCGTCACCGGCCAAGTCCTCGGCGGTGTGCTCGTCGACCTCAACATCGGCCACACGGCGTGGCGTGGGGTGTTCTTCGTCAACGTGCCGGTTGGCGCGGTGGCCGTGCTATTGGCCGTGCGCAAGCTGCCGGCGGACGCCGACGTGAAAGGTCGCATTCGCGATGGGCTCGACCTCGTCGGCCTTGTCACGGGCTCGGCGGCGGTGCTGCTCCTTGTGCTGCCCTTGGTGCTCGGCCGCGAGCAGAGGTGGCCGCCGTGGACCTTCGTGGCGTTGGCCGGCGGTGTTGTGCTCGCCGTCGTATTCGTGCGTGCGGAGCGGGGGGTCGCCGATCGTGGTGGCCGCCCGCTGCTCGACCTCGAGGTTGTGCGCAGCCCCGGCCTGCCGAGCGCACTCATCGCATTAGCCGCCGGAATGGTCGCGTACGGAGCCTTCCTCTTTGTCTTCGCGTACCACCTCCAGTCGGGCCTCGGCGAGAGCCCGATCCGAACCGGACTGACCTTCGCGCCGGCCGGTGCGGCGTTCGGCCTGGTGGGGTTCTTCTGGCGACGGCTGCCGACCGCCTGGCACCCGAGTCTTCCGGTCGTGGGTTTTGCGGGCGCGGCGATTGGCTATCTCCTTGTTGGCCTCGGGCTGCACGACGGTTCGAAGGGTGGTATCTGGCTGGTTCCGTTGATGGCGATGCTTGGCGCCTTCATGGGTGCCTCCTTCAGTCCGCTGCTCACTCACGGGTTGGTGCGCGTGCCGCCGGCCCGCGCGGCTGATGCCAGCGGGCTGCTGACGACGGTATTGCAGTTGTCACTTGTGCTTGGCGTTACGGTCTTTGGTGATGTGTTCTTGAGCTTGAGCGGCCACATCGGATCGCACCCGTCGGCTGTTGCATTCGGAACGGTGTTGTTGGCACTGTGCGCGGTCTCGGTCGCCGGGTTGCTCGGCGCCGTGCCGTTGTCGCGCAGCGTGCGTCGTGCGGTGCGGGCAGCGGCGTAGGCGGCGTGCGCCTTCAGGTTGCGTGATCCACAGGTCGTTTTCCCTTAATCCACAGGTGTTTTCTACCTGCAGGTTTTGTCAGTTGCAGTCGGTAGATTCATCCGTATGAGTTCGGCTGTTGCTGATTACCGGCATCCCGCTGTCGATGCGGTCGCCGCCATCGATGCTGCGCTGACCGAGTTGGCAACGGCGCCGCTGTGGTCGATGCCGGCTGCCGACGTTGCGCGGCTGGTCATCGCGGTCGAGCGAATCGATCGGCGGCTCCAAGCGGCGAAGGTCGAACTTTTCGCGCAGGCCGATCGCAGCGGCGCCGCGGCGCAGACCGGTGCGTCGTCGACTGTGGCGTGGCTACGTGACGTCGCCGACGTGCCGGTGCGCGTTGGCCGGGCGCGTCTCGCGTAGCATCGCGAGCTGGCGAACCGCGCGATTGCAGCGACTGCGTTCGGTGCCGGCGACATCGGGCTCGATGCGGCGACCGCGGTCTGCGCGGCGATTGGGGCATTGCCGAGTGGGGTCCCGGCAGCACTGAATGACGAGATCGAGCAGCTCCTCGTCGATACCGCGCGCGAAGAAGGCACGAAGGCGGTCGTGCAGCGGGGCATGGAGATCAGCCATCGCTTCGATCCAGACGGTCTCGAGCTTCAGGAGCAGATCGCCAAGACGCGCAGGTGGCTCACGCTCACCCAGAATCACGATGGCACCGTGGGCTTGCGCGGCATGCTCGACAAAGAATCCGGGGCGCTGGCACTCGCGGTGCTCAGCCCGCTGGCAGCTCCGGCACCGGCGACCGACGGCATCAGCGATACGCGATTTCCCGGCCAGCGTTACGCCGACGCGTTCGTTCAACTCTGCCAACTCGCGACACCTGCGTTGCCTGATGTGCGCGGTGAACGACCGCATGTATTCGTCACCACCACACTCGAGTCGTTGCAGAACAAGATCGGCTGCGCACTTGGCACCCTCGACGGCCAGTACCATCTCAGCCCTGGCGCAGTCCGCCGCGTCGCGTGCGATGCCAACATCATTCCGGTCGTGCTCGGCACCAACGGCCAGCCGCTCGATATCGGTCGCGCAACGCGGATCATTCCGGTCGCGATGCGGCGTGCGCTCGTCGCCCGCGATCAAGGATGTGCGTTCCCCGGCTGCGATCGACCCCCAAGTTGGTGCGATGCACACCACTGCAGGCATTGGGCCAACGGCGGCCGAACTGCCCTATGCAATCTCTGCCTCTTGTGTGTGCACCATCACGACGTGGTGCATTGCGACGGCTGGAACATCGAGATGATCGACGGCTTCCCGTGGTTCATCCCGCCCCCATGGCTCGACTCCACCTAGGCGCCGAGACAGAACAGCCGGTTCCGCATCCGCCAACTCGATCCGTAAGGCGG
>Ga0080027_10000204_pt1 | contig 27053 bp, 27 predicted proteins | sample OrgsoiDNA2013046_FD_70962 | JGI IMG/M metagenome (GOLD analysis project Ga0080027, IMG submission 70962) | Permafrost soil microbial communities from the Arctic, to analyse light accelerated degradation of dissolved organic matter (DOM) -... | ecosystem: Environmental > Terrestrial > Soil >... | reverse complement strand
GACAACAGTTACTGATTTTTATAAAATACTATTGCCGCTGGTTGTAAAAATAGGTTGCGGACATTCCCAGTTATGGTTGCCGGCATGGGTATGGAAGGATTCAGCAGTCGGTTTTTTACCGCTCAGATTATTTATTGATAAGGGGAGGGTTTATATACTGCGCAATTTAAGTTCTGATACCACAGTGAAAATCTCTTTGGAAGTCATGGGTATAAACGGCCTAATGATTACCGATCTGCTGGATACTATGAAATCATTTATTTCAACTGACGGTAGCAATGTTTCTGCTAAAAGGGATTATTTAAATACCAGCTGGTTTAATGGACTATTGGCAATAGCCCTTGATTTTCCGAAAGAATATCGCGTCGATGTAAGGCAGACAATATGGGATTCCGTTTATCAGGAAAAACTTCCTGCATTAAGTCTGGAAACCTACAATAGAGTTGAAGCCTGGCCGCCTTCAACACCAAAGTTTCTGATAGACTCTTTATATAACACGGGCATTCTTACGATCCGCTCTTTTGCTTTCTATGATAGTGTTGCTGGTTTTCGACACTTCATCGACAGCTTTTTTACGAAAGTGAAACAACAGCACATTCATTCCGTTATCCTGGATCTGAGAGACAATAGTGGGGGAGATCCTTTTTGCAGTGCATACTTACTGGCTTTCCTGGCTAAGACGCCTGTAACTTATTACAGTGAGCCATATGGACAATACGGTGAACTCGCGAAACCTATACCCCTGGCTGCAGATCATTTTGAGGGAAATCTTTACACCTTAATTAACGGGAACTGTTTTTCCTCTACGGGACATCTCTGTGCACTGATGAAATATTATCATTTCGGGAAATTTATAGGATCGGAGACGGACGGCACTTATACATGTAATGATAACAGCGAGATAATATTCCTAAACAATACCGGGATACAACTCAGAATAGCGCGAAACAGTTTTAGTGTTGCCGTTAAAGGAATTCCAAGATTCAAGGGAATATCACCTGACTTTCCGGTGGAGACCACGCTCGAAGACAATATCGCTGGCAGAGATTCGGCGAAGTCATTCGCACTCGGTCTTATAAAAAATGAAAACAGGCTATAACACAAAAGGACTTTGTCCCTCAGCCAGGGTTACTTCCTTTATTTCAACAATTGAAACTATTTGGTTTACAATTGCAGTTAATAAATCTTTTCTGGTAAGTTGCTGTGATTGTGACATGGTATTTGATCAATTAAGAAATGAAGCAAAAACTCCCTGTCATCGTTGAATCACGTGACCGTACTTTTTGTATCGGGAAGTAACCGTGGCAAATATGTGACTCATCTTCATTTTTCAACGGCCAGGTCTTTACTTGATTTACTATTTACTTTTTGTACCAGTTCCTGGAATTCCTTCCTGGAATATTTATCAAAAGCACCATTCTCTAAAAATCCTTTCAGCTTTTTAATCTGAGGTTCGCCATCAAGTTGTTTTGTGAAGTGGTAATAGCCGCTACTCAGCAGGAAATAGGAAGTTTTCTGGTCCTGCAGTTTACTTGGTACAACAGTAAATTCCGCTCGCAATATGTCTTTACCCTTTAAATGTGTATACAGATGATCTTTCGACATGAGTTGTTCTGTTTGTGATGTGCTATCCGATTTCATTATCCGGGTGGCATTGAGAACAGTAAATGTACTTTGTTGTTCCTCAGAAAAATCCATTCCTGCATAATCCAGCGACCAGAACATATAAGCGGTTTGCATGCGTATTTGAATATGGTCTTCGTTTTTGAAATCAACCAGATTTATTTCCATAATCATATCTCTTTCCGCAGTATTTCCAGGGGTAGCAAAATAATCAATGTATTTCCAGTGATCGCCCTGTTTTATTGAGACCAGTAGTGGTAAAGTCTGGTTAATCTGCCATTGTCCCATTTCTTCAGGATCAGCGGCATCTTTCTTTCTTGTCCAGGTAGCATAATAATTTCCAAACAGCGATTTAAAGTCATGAAATAAATACCCTGACCAGTCAGTATTTTTAGCCCTCAACACTAATTTACCCGTGCGGGCGTTTGCGGGTTTTTTAAAATCAAGAATAATGTCGCTTGTATTCTGATCCGAACCCTGATTGGTGAACGAATAATATGAACCATCGCGTTCACTTACTTTATCAATAACATCCTCCGCTGAACCTATCATTGCCCGTTCGGGTGCATGTGGCTTTTGAAAAACGACCACTCTGCCATGCCGGTCCAATAAGACATTGTCGTCATTATGATGGGTTATTTCAATCAGTTTTAATTCGTTAATGATTTGCTCTTCACCTTCCACATTTCCGATGCGCAAACTCATTTTATTATTAGAGACATAATTTGCCTGAAGCGGCATATAATCAGTTCTTTCAAGGGAAGCGTAAATGGCCCCGCTATATAAACCACCATTAAATTCGGTCTTATTGCCATAACAAGCATATACCTGCGGACAATTACAAGAATTCGAAACACTGACTACAGCGACGATAACCCCGGTAACCCCTAAGGTAATACCCACGATACTTATTACCCTTGACTCATTGGTTGCGCTTTTATTCAATCCATAAACATCCATCCGGGTTATGTCAGTAAGTGGTATGCTAACGCGCGCATTACTATCAACGGAAATGCCGGAATAAAAATGCACTTCGTATAAAACGATATTCTTCCTACTTACGCGAAAGCGATTATTATCACCATGTTTCGGATCAAGGTAATTTGTATGCTCCTTGGGCAATGCTCCGGTCTTCCCCTCCAATATATTATTAGTCACTTTTATATTGGTTAAAGAATAATTTCCATGTTGTGAATGCAGTATGAAGTATTTATCGGCTGACTGTAAATCCTGAATGGTGGCTGCATCAATTTTGCTGGTGCTATTGGGTTGATAATAATGCAGAAAGCAACTGCTTAAACCAATAACCTGTAGAATAAGAATAATTAATATCGGTTTTCTCCGCTTTCTTGTAATGATGCAGATGGGGAGAAAAACATTCGGCAAAATGGAACTTACCCAGGTCAGTAAAGATTTCATGATGTTTGGTTATGAGGTGAACGGCAAATGTTTATTAATAATACGAAACCATAAAGGGGGAATTAATGCCAGGCAGATCATGGTTGTATACCCTCCGGGTAATTCTGGTGACTCTTCATGTTGAACGAGCTTGTCGTATGCATGATCCGGATGCATATGATGTTCTGCATGTTTTTCTATTTGAAATAGATTGAATTCCTGTTGTGAATGGCCCGAATTCCATGCATGATGCACAGAAATTTTCTCAAATTTGCCAGTAGCAATTTCTTTTCTTGCCAGCCCGTAATGCTGCAGGTAGCTTATCATGTGTAATAAAAAGATGGCCACGCAACTTTGAACTAAGTAGAAAAGGCAGCCGGGGGACCCTAAAAAGACAAATAGCATGGTCCAACATAACAAGTGGAGACAACTAAAAACATACATTTTGTTTTTGAAACTAAAAAATAAATTCCCTTTTCTTTTCAATCGTTTTATTTCTATTTCCCAGGCGTTGAAATAAGTGCCCGCGATACTTCGTGGAAGGAATTTATAAAAGGATTCACCACGACGGGCGGTTTGCGGATCTTTGTTTGTGCAGGCATAGAGATGGTGGCCGCCAATATGCTCCACGCTTAAATGGAGGTAACCATTGATGAGCAGTAATAGTATTCCGCTTATCTTTTCAGGTAATTCCCGGCGATGAATGAATTCATGGGCCAGGGTAAAACCTATCACACCATTAACCGTTCCCAGAGATATAGCCAGGCCTATTATTTGATATGTATGGAGTAGTGATAATCTGGTAAGTGACCAGGCGAACAGGAACAATAAGACCGGAACCATGCTTAGGCTGACCAGCCGTGATTGAAAATGATTGACTTCAGTATGTTTAGGTAATTCTGCCTTTTTGCCGGTTTTTCTTATAATACTTAGCAGAGGATGAATAATAAAGCAGCAGGCTGGTGTGAGTAAAATCCACCATCCGCCTTTGCAATACCCGATTATTACCAGTATGGGCAGAATTAGTAGGCTTAAATACTTGTAAGCTTTCATATTATTTGGTTTTCAGGCATGCATTAAATGAGCCACAACCTTTTTGTTTCAGATGGTGTATGTTGATACTGAGATTATCATCTAAAGCGGAGAATAATTTATGTCGGCAAAAGGGACAACTATGAACATCACCGTCGGTATCAACATATACATAATCTTTTCCGGATCCGGCGCAACCCACCCGGCGGCTGTAATATCCGTGGTAACTGATGATTGGGAATTGAGTCAGTGAATCATCAGTATAATTCATTTGTTCATAGAATTTCTCAAGTATTTTGATTTGTGAGCCGGTTAAAGTGACTGGCTGATTGTTATACCGTCCAACGGCCTTAGGTTCCAGGATTTGAATAAAAGATGCGTTCATTTCTTTTGCCAGCACAGCATACCGGAGCAAATTTTCTTTACTGATGAATGATTGTGTTGGACAAATGGAAAAACAAATAGCAAGCCCTGCTTCGTGTGCGCATGCTGCGGCATTCAGTGCTCTTTTAAATGAACCTGGTATACCCCGAAAACGATCATGGGAATCTTCTTCGCAATGATCTAAGCTGATGGTGATCCCTGTTAAACCATACCGTTTTAATTCCCGCGCTTTTTCTTTATTTAAATTGTAACCGGATGTAAGTATCCAGAAATCGGTTCCTTTTTTTGCATGATCCAGTAGATAGAGAATATCACTGAAACGGTTCAATGGCTCTCCGCCGCTGAGCTGTAATTGTGTAATACCTAACTGTTGAAATCGATGAACAATTTCCAGCAGATCATCCGTTGATAATATTTCAGGCTTATTCAGATTATCCCATTCACAACAATGCTCACATTTGAAACCACATTTTTTAGTGATTCCAAATAATAAAGTATGAATGCTGTTGTTATGGATTCCTTCATTATTGTTTTTTAATTGATGTATAATATACCTGTTAAATGCAATGGAAGGCCAACCAGGCGCATTATAGGTAAAGAAAAAACGATTGCCCACACCTGCTAATTTGTTCAGGTGATTCCCGTTACGGAAATTATTTCTAAAACGTTTTAAGTTTCTGGTGGCAGTGATGGCTGAGAAAGGATTTTTGAATGTTTTGAATGCCAGGATTAAAATAGTAAGCCAGATAAATCCTTGGATAAATCTTTGTTTAACTCCTCCAAAGACGGGCACTGCGGGATCTCTTTCTTCCTGTCTTTTATTAAAACTATTTATAGCCACTGCTTTCCACCGGTTATCAACAATTGAAGTTGATGGCATAAATGATTGGTTATTTAGGGGTGAAGTATTCGCAGATGTTCGTGATTTATTAGTTATCTGAAGTTATTTCAACTCCAGTTTCAATCATAATCGGTTTATACTTCAATTCAGCCGCAACTGGTAATATTTGGCATAATTACATGGAAGCTCACCCGTAAAGATTTTATTTTTGTAAATTATCAGTATGCTGAAGCAGCCTTTGGCGTTATCTGCAATAGATTTTAATGGGGTTAGTAACATTTACTAAAATCTATTTCTTCGAAAAAATACTGCAGGAATTGTTTTTGTCTAATAAACCTTTCGCGTATGGATCTTCCGCCTTGATTTATCACCTATCCCTCATCGACTACTCTCTCCATTAATCTCTGAATAAAATCCTTTTCCGAAGGAGAACTTGTTAGTTTGAGCGTCTCCGTAAAATATATTTTTGCCAAAGCATAATGGCCTTCTGCAAAATAAATTCTTCCGAGGCTGGCATGGAGAAGATAGTACTGGGTGAAAAAAGGCTCTGTCTCCAGCTTATGAAGTATTGCAAGTGCCTCATTCTTTTGCCCTGCATAATATAAAGCAATGGCATAATTCAATTCAACAAAAGGATTGGGATTGATTTTTAGCAGGCGATTATAGAGTATGGTGATCGTCTTCCAATCGGTTGCTGCAAAATTTTCCGCGCTGCAATGAATGCCGGCGATAGAGGCTTCATAATGGTATGCTGAAATCATTTCCCCTCGTGATAGCTCTAAATGGACGAACGCTAATTGTATAAGCTCCTTGTTCCATGAAGTCCTGTCCTGTTCTTCCAGGTCCATCAGTTCACCATGGATTCCAAAGCGCCCCTTGAATCGTGAGGCATTGAAAAGCATCAATGCATATAATGCGGATGTTTCTTTATTGCCAATAGTGCTGTTTAACAGGGCACGGGTCATTAGTAACCCCTCTTCGCATAATTCTTCCCTTATCAGTTCCTTTCCCCAGGAAGATTTATAACCTTCATTAAAAATGAGGTAAAGTATTTTATGAACAATATGTATTCTCGATTCCAATTCTTCCACGGCTGGTTCAAAGAAAAGAATTTTTTCATCCTTTATTTTTTGTCTTACCCTGACTAATAATTTGTCAATGCCGTCAACCGTCATTCCAAGAATTTTCGCAATCGCCTCCACTTTCAGGTTAATTACATACTTTAGGGTGATCACCACCTGAACTTTTGGAGAAAGATCAGGATGCGCGCAGGCAAACAATAAAATCAACTGATGATCATCCAGGGGAAATTTTGATAATGTGGGATCACTCGGATGAATGGCTTCATCAATGAATAGTTTGCTGAATCTTTTGCTTTCTTTTATTTTGTTCAGCGCCTTGTTTTTACAAACCCGGAACAGCCAGGCAGCAGGATTAACGGGTAAGCCATCTTTTTTCCATGATATCAGTGCGGCTGAAAAGGAATCCTGCACGAGGTCCTCCGCAGTTTTCAGGTCAATGTCATTAGAGAAACGAATCAGGGAAGATACCATTTTTCCAAAGTGACTCTTATATAATTGATCTGCCTCAAGGCGAACTTCATCCATCAAGCAGCGTCTTGTTTAATGTCATTATAGGCCTGACTTCCAATACCATCTTATCCTGCATTACCAGCGGACAAGTCTGCGCAATGGAAGCCGCCTGTTCCAGGTTTTCGGCCTGGAGAAATATATACCCGCTGATGCACTCTTTGGCCTCAATAAAAGGGCCATCGGAAAGCACATTGTCCCTGCTAACGTATTTTCCTGCGGTAAGCAATGGTTCGCCGCCGGTGTAATTTCCCGATTCTGACAATGATTCCACCCACTTCATCATTTGACGTATGCCCTTATAGTGCTCTTCCTGGCCGATCTGTTTCAGCATGTTTAAATCTTCCCTTACCAGTAATAAAAACTTTTCCATATTTTCTATATTTTAAAATTAACACATTTCGGGACCGTATTGAAACGCCAAATACATTTATGACAGTTTCAATATTATCGAAAGTCGTACCTGTTGTCTGGAATGTTGACAATGGTGAGTTTGATTTCCGTACGGCCTCCTTAAAATATATTAAAAAAAATCCAGGTCAATGTCCGGAATCCGGCATCCCGGGTGTCTTAATAATATGAAACAACAAAAAATCGGGGTCGCCCTGGCAAAAAATTGCCGGCGGCCTTTGTCGTTCGTCGTCATTGTATTGGTCTCCATCCAAAGTTTTGGTCAGAAGTCTGGCAATTGGAAGCTTGAAAGGATGCCGGCCGGTCTGGAGACGGACTTCGCTTTAAGTGCGCTTCCCCGCCATCTGCGCGACGCTGCCACGGTTTATCTGCTTGATCCGAATAAGGGTTATTATATCGCACATCAGGGGACAAATGGGTTCTCAACTTTTATCAACCGCACCGATTGGGAATGGGCTGAATTTGTACAAGACAGTTATGCTGCTATTAGCTATGATGCAGAAGGTTCAAAAACATACCTGCCGGTTTTTTTTGCTGTAGCAGAAATGAGGGCCACAGGAAAATACAGCCCATCGCAGATAAGGGATACTATTCTGAAAAGGGTGAAAGATGGAACGTATAAGGTTCCATCACGGACAGGTGTCTCTTATATGCTGAGTCCGCTTTTGCGCACCCATGTGGATTCCACCAGCGGAATTGTTAACATGGTGATGCCTCATTTTATGTTCTATGCACCCAGGGTGGATAATACGGATATTGGCGGGGTATGGGATGCTCATAGTCCCTATGCAATAAATAGTGGGCCCATCTTGGATAAAGAACATTCCATTTTTAACTATATCATACTTCCTGCCGGAGACACGGAAAAAGCGGCAATCATGAAAGAGAACAAAGATCTTTTGAAAAGATTGGCAGAATACCAATCCTGCCTCAGGATTGAACCAACTGCCGACAACCATCATCATTAAGCCTGTCGGTTTAACGAATAGGAGTTTAATTGAATGGCTTACGGGGATTGTTTCTACTATCCCCGTCTTTATTAAACTGTACGTAAAACGATCGACGAATTGGGATTAGAGCCAGTATTTGGTATATTCGAATCCTAATGTATTATATTGTATTCGGGTTTTTTTACATGCTTTCCCTCCTGCCGATGCGTATATTGTATATCATTTCGGATGGAATATACCTGGTTGTTTATTATGTATTTGGCTACCGGAAAAAAATAGTGATGAAAAACCTCGAAATAGCTTTCCCGGAAAAATCAAATGTAGAGCGGGCTAAAATAGCCAAAGCGTTTTATCATAACCTTCTTGACTCCTTTATAGAAACCATTAAATTAGTAAGTGCTTCCAGGCGTTTTCTGGAGAAAAGGGTAACTGCTAACTGGGAAGTGCTTGACCCTTTATTTAAAAGTGGTAAAAGTTGCCAGCTTCACCTCGGACATACATTTAACTGGGAATGGGGCCATCATGTGCTGAGCAGCCACACAAAATACCAGGTACTTGTAGTATATATGCCTCTAAGCAATGCTGTGTTTGAAAAATTGATGTATAATTTGCGCGTTCGACATGGAAATAAATTTATTGCTGCAGGCAATATGAGTAAATCTATGGAAACATTTAAAGATACCCGATATCTCCTGGGCCTTGTTGCTGACCAGAGTCCTGGTAACCTCAATAATGCTTACTGGATGAATTTTTTTGGCAGGCCCACGGGTTTTGTGTCAGGTCCGGAAAAAGGAGCAAGAATGGGTAATTTGCCAGTGTTGTTTACCTATATTATTAAACCTAAGCGTGGCTACTATCATGCCTTTTTAGAAGTAGCGTGTGAAGACCCGTGTGCAATGAAGGAAGGAGAACTCACTTTTCTATATGCTCGTTACATGGAAAAAATAATACGCTCGAATCCTGAAATGTGGGTATGGAGCCATCGGAGATGGAAACACAGTTGGGATCAGGCATATACAAAGAATTGGATCGGAGAGTACTTACCCGGTAGTGAATAATAGGCTCTATGGTAGGATTGTTGCATATATATATTGTTAATTCCATTACATCAACGTAATCAACAAATCATGGATAAAATACAAAAGCTCGAATTAATGGATAAGATGCAACGCGAATTGAAAGATCTCGAACAAAGTCAGACGGCTGTCCTGAAAAAGGTCTCGCAAATTGCTGCACACAATATTACCCTGGGTGTGGAACTTTTAGATCAGAAACTTCCAGACCTCCAGGAGACGATGGACGCAAATGTGGCGGCCATTTCCGAAATTTCGGAAGCATTTGAAGCCTATAGAAACAAATTTTTCAACGATAATAAAATGGGCACACAACTGGACCCTACCGCCTGACTCTTATTTTCTTTTATACCCGCTCTGGTCAGTTAATCCGTCAAGCCAACCGCAAGACCGCAACTCCTCACCAACTTCCTTCCATTCATTAAGACAAATTTCCTGTGAACGATAGCTGCCCAGTTTATAAGGGACTTGCGCTGCAACCCCTCAATTTACCCGGGCAAGTAGAAGAAAGTGTTCATGGTTCATCACGCTTCGGTGTATTTAATATTTTCAGGCTGGACTATAAACACTACGATGGTGTTCCAAGAATAAATATCTACCTGTTGAGAATACTTTTCACTTTGATGTTTCTTTTTGTTACCTACGATTCCTGTACACATATTTTTAATCATACGGGCCCCTGGGATAACGTTATTGCCGCAGCCTGGTGTATGTGGGGCTCGTACTCCGTTATATCCTTTATTGGAATACTCCGTCCCCTCAAGATGTTGCCTATCGTGTTATTTGAGATAGTATACAAATCTGTTACTAAATCCTGTTTCCTCTAAGGGTTTTTATTTATCCGGAGCGAGTCTCGTTTCCCGCTACATTCGCACCAGGTTTTTCGTAATCTGGCATCGACTTTACCCTCTATAACTCATTTAGAATGAATGACTTGGAAAACAAATGTTTTCTGGCACCATAGTTGTTTTTATATATTGAACACATAAATAATATGCTATGACGAACTCCGAATCTATTGAAAAACCATCATCGCTACAGGTTGGCGAAACAGTCATCATCTATTTAATTGCGGTAGTGCTTTTGACAGGCGTGATGGTTCTGGCCTTTTTGAGTTGGCAGGGATAGTAGGATGCTACAAAACCCGTAAGAATTGCGCGATGGTCATTTCTATATTGAAAGTGATCATGCCAAGTTATACGCACGTTTCCTACGAGGACGCGGGTTGTTACATTATTCTTTTTGCCTAATGTTGCTTTTCGAATTTTACCACGCCATAAGCGCGGTCTTTAGTAGCCTTTTTGAAGTTTACCACGACGACAATCACCTCACCACAACCGCCAATCTATCACCTGATTCTCATTCCGTGATGTGGGTACCGGCATTCCACTGGTGAGTGTAATTACTCTTTGGTTAACATATTTATTAAGCTCCGATACGGGTATTGTAGAGTTTCTATTCATCAACTCTAATATACTATATGTAAATACTCCATTCTTCAGGTCGCCTCTCTCCAGTGCAAACTGGGTTCCTGTAGCAGCTGAGATTATTGTTGCGCCGGTACTGCGACCTACATTTACAAATACCTCCTGCATTAGTTCAAAACCATTCTTTGTTCCGAGTCTTTTATTAGTGGTATCAACTAGCACGATCACTCCTTTTTTTGTGCTATACAACAGAACCTGTAATATACTCTTTGCCATACTTCTTCTTAAAGTTGCGCGCCAGGTCGCGAATATCTTTTACGCTCCAACTTAGTTTGTAGCGGCTATCATTAAAATGATCAATACCAATTCCTATAAAGTATAGTCTCTCTGTTACCGATTGCGGTGCCGAATATTTTACATCTAAGGGTATCCGGTAACTTTCTAAACATGACCCGTGCGGAGCGTAAATGCCTACACAATATAAGTCATTCTAAAAAAACTTAACCCGGAGTGAATTACAACGAAAGAAAATGCTCCTCTAAATGGATTGAATTCCGCGGCGCCGCAATTGCAGGAATTAATAATTGATATAGAGATGCTTTCCGTTGATCCATTAAAGAGTCTTATATGTAAATTTCTGCCCACCTACGGCAGCCTCCGCCATCAGCCCGCTGAGATCCTGGGTAAATACAGCGACACCGTCTGCGTATTTGGCATTCGCTGATGCGCCTGATTTGGCGGCAACTGCTGAAACCTGACCAGTGAACTCAACTTTGTTTTCTTTAAACCGGTCAAGGGCTTCTTTATTATCAAAAAATATAACTTCCCGGTAGGATTCTCCACCTACCTGTGCGCCTACTGATATTTGCGCCATTTTTGCCGTGCCAATTGTTTTGCCTTTTTCATATACAACCCCGTTACCGCCCGATCCACCTATTATGATGGCGCCCTTGCCAATTTTTGGAAAGATGACATAGCCATAGGAATCATTAAAAAATTTAGCCATGGATGCATCTGTTTTTACTAAATCCGCCTTTGCTTCCTTACTTTGAGAAATAAGCTTTTCTTTTTCCTTATCGTCCTGGGCCTTCATGGAATGGGGCAGGAGAAAAATGGCCAATGCAAATAGTGCCAGTCTGATTACGTTGTTCCTTTTCATAATTGTATTTTTATGTGGTTTCAAATAATGCTTATCAGATGGATGTTGTTTTTATAGCACAAAATCAGACGCACCCATTGGAAGACTCACCTTTATCAAATACTATCAAATACCGTTCCCGTATGACGGTAACACAGTGATTCCGTATGATATGGTATCATGCGAAAGGTAACCATTAAAAAACCCGCCGATTCGGGAAATATCATTTCCATCCTGGTAGAGTCGGTTTATTGAATTAATTTAATTGTAACTTATGAACCAGGCAATTTGAAACCTCAAGCGGGATTTCGGGGCTCAAAAATAAGAAATGGAGAAAATTATGGTACGCTGCTTAATTATATTTTTCATTGTACACTGTGCTGTACCCGGTTTTGCGCAAAAGATTGATTCTATAAAATATAGGAATGGCTTTCTCTATTATCATGAATACGGAAAAGGGGAGACGGTAGTTTTATTAACAGGTGGGCCAGGGAACAATTGCTCGCAGCTTGCTGACATGGCCGCGAAATTAAGTACAAACAACCGGGTAATCTTATTAGAAGAAAGAGGAACAGGGCTTTCCATACCCGACCCACTTGATTCAAACACCATCAATCTACAAACTGCAGTTTCTGACTTAAACTTATTATTAGAACATTTAGGTTTAAAAGAGGCCATTATATGTGGCCATTCCTGGGGCGCAACATTAGCTTTGTATTTCGCTTCCGCTTTTCCTGAAAGAGTGAAGGCCTTAATTATCATAGCTCCAAGTTCATTGCTGATGGGCAAGGAACTGCGTCAGACCATTCAGTTTAATAGAATAGCCAAATGGAGCGAAAAGGAAAATAAACGAATGGAAATATTAACCCGAAAAATGAATAATGATGAGCTTACATATGATGAAGCCAAAGAGTACAGGTATCTGATACTTTCGGGATTTGTTGCCAATATAGAAAGAATAGACAGCTTGATGCCATATATGGACGTTCCGCGGAATCAGAAAACACAACAATTAATTTTTAAAGACGTAGCGAAGTCAAAAATTGATTTAAGAACATCATTGATAGCATTCAAAAAGCCCGTCTATATTATTGATGGCAGACAGGATATTCTGAATTTCGCTGACTATGAATTTAAAATATTGTTTCCTTCCTATGAATTACACTGGATTCAGGACTGTGGTCATTATCCCATGTTTGAACAACCGGAGGCATTTTATAATATTATATTTAACATTCTTGCCAGACAACGCTAAAATGATGTGATGTTATCGCGTCATAAATCAAAAACTGATATAAACTACTCAGCCCGTGCAATAACACTGGTCATTGCGCTGGTAACCGTCAGCTTTAAATGTATACAGGCCGCGTTGGCAAATCCCGTGAATAGTCTGAGAGTGGAATAGCATTTTTCTCAGACTATTCCGCATTCAAACTCTTTGCCGGGTTCGCCCTGGCAGTACGAATGGTCTGTACACTCAGCGTGATGAGGGCGATCGCGATCATGCCGATACCACTGGCCGCGAAAATCCACCAGCTTACTGACGTACGGAATACAAAGTCTTCTATCCAGGCATGTATGGCCCACCAGGCCAGGGGCGTGGCGATCAGGAAGGCGAGGGCAACGAGTTTGATGAATTCACCGGAGAGCAGGGTCATGATCTGGACCACCGATGCACCCAGCACTTTGCGGATACCGATTTCCTTTGTGCGTCGCGTGGTGGTATAGATCACCAGACCAAGCAGGCCCAGGCAGCTGATAAAAATCGTCAGGCCCGTGGCCCATCGCAACAAAGTGGATGTCTGCTGCACGCCGCCGTAAGCATTGTTTATGCTTTGATCCAGAAATTCATATTTGAATTCTTCTCCGGGATAAGCGGCCATAAACCTTTTTTTCATTTCACCGATGATGGATGGCCAGCGGGTCTGATTCCCCGACAACGAAGCCAGCATAACATTGCTATTTTCTGCAGAGCGAATAAGGGCCATCGGGCCAATTTTGAAACTCAGTGGATGCGCATGAAAATCCCGGAATACTCCTACGATCGGGACATTTTTTTCGTCCCACTTCACCATGATGCCAAGCGCCTCTGCGGGTTGTTTAAAACCCAGCATATGAAGGTAGGTTTCGTTGATCAGGATCTCGCTGCTGGTATCTGCCGGCAAAAGATCCCTTCCGGCGGTCAGTGGAATCTGTAACAGGTCCAGGTAACCGGCACTTCCCGATTTTAATTCTACGACAGAGGTCAGCACCGGGCCTTTAACCGGGCTATAGTCCATGTTGGAAGTCCACCAGCCATAGGAAGAGGGCAGGTCGTTGGACATGACGGTTTTTTGTATACCGGGTATATGATTCAGTTCACCGAGGACATATTTTTTATGATCGACCGATTTATCGGATGAAGGATAGTTAATGCTGAGAATGGCTTGCTTCGAAAAACCCAGTTCTTTACTCAGCATGAAATGGATCTGTTTGCTGACCATCACCGCGCCAATCACAAAAAACTGGGCGATCACAAACTGAGAAACGGTCAGTCCTTTGCGCAACCAGGCCGTACGGGTTTGATTCGTTCCCGCATAGGCGCGGTTCTTCAATACCTCAAGTGTATTCGAAGATGACAATACCCAGGCGGGATAGAACCCCGCGAGCAATGTGACAGATACCAGCAGGATCAGCAGGAAAGTCAATACGAACGGGCTCGTGAAGGAGAACTGAACGCCTTCAGGAATAAACGAAGTAAAGAGATTCAGGATCGCGGGCGTGAGCAGGAAGGACAGGAGGGTGGCCATCGCGGTGATGAGAAATGTTTCTCCCAGGAACTGTGTGATCAGCTGACCCTGCGAACTACCCATCGTTTTGCGCACGCCGATCTCTTTGGCGCGCTGCGCCGCATTGGCCGTAGTCAGATTGATGAAATTGATGCAGGCGATGGTGATGAGAAATGCGGCGGCCATGATCAGACCCAGCAACATGGATTTATTCGCAAGGGGCGAATCGAATGTCCCATAGAAAGGGTTAAAATGAATATCCCCGAGCGACTGCAGACGATAGGTCATGGTATAATGATTCTTCTTCGCATCTTCGCCCAGGTTCCTGTCAAAAATGGCTTTTAATCTTTTCTCGACCGATGCCTGAGTTGTGTTGCTGCCCAGCTGCAGGTAGAGTTGCTGATCGCTGGTGGTAGAACCCCATTCGGTCCAATACATACTTTTTTGCAGGCGGGTATTCTTCAGGATGCTGTTCATAGATATGAACTCCAGGAAATTAAAATCCGTATGGCCCTGCTGATCAAGGTCGGCTACGATACCGGATACCTGTGCGGAGATGGAATCATCATATACGATCTGCTGCCCGATCATATCCACAAAAGAGCGCGAAGGGAAATACAATTTTGCCCGGCTCTCGCTGAGGACCACCTGACCCTCCTTGCTGGTGGCGGACCGTTTATTGCCCGCGATCCAGCGGTAAGGCAGAAGATCAAAATAATGCACATCGGCGAAAATAATATGCTTTTGATTTTTAAAAATTGCGGGTTTCGCGGAAGGAGCATTATGTAGTGAAACTTTCTCCGGATTATAATAGCGGAAGCTCACGAGGTTATCGATGCCGCTGAGATCCTTGCTTATTGCATCTGCAAGGGGTGCCGGTATGCCGCGGTTATGGCCGGGTTCACCCGAAAAGGAATAATCGCTCACCACACGGAAGATACGGTCTGGATTTTTTTCAAAGCGGTCGAAACTATACGAGTATTGTACGATCAGAAAGATCACCAGGGAGGCACTGATGCCGATGGAGAGGCCCAGTATATTGATCGTCGAAAATATCTTATTGCGTCTGAAATTCCGGAGCGCTACGACCAGATAATTTTTGAACATGGCAGGGTTTTAAATCATAGTTTGGAATCCAAGGGCCATGCCATAAACAAATTGACTGCAAATCAATAATTTGTAAATCTCCCCTTTGCATAACTGTCCGGAAACTGAAGTGCAGTTGTGCGGTTATGATACATTCCTAAATGACGTCCATTTACTGTCTTTGTAGTTACGCGGTTCCTGTTACACGATTTCTCCATTTGGTGAGGTTGACACTTTTGAACATCAGCCAAAGGCCGGTGGATAATTCGCCGATAGATCACGGATTATTTGGTTTATTCATCCATCAGAAAATTATATTACCGGTTTGGCCGTAAACATACCGCGGTAATATTTTCGGTAAGCCCATCCCAAAAAGACATTGGGCACCATCAGGGTGACGCCCATCGGCCAGCCCGATGGCACCAGGATGGTATGAAATAATAAAACATTCAGACTGATCGGGAAAAGTACAACCGCCGAGAATGGAGCGTATCGATCAATGAGCAAGGACAAACCGCCCAGGATCTGAATAATTTTCATCATGGGATAGATATAACCCGTGCCTTTGAGTCCGGCGACAAGTGCTCCCGGTTTACCCGTATGGAGGGGTTGATAAGGAATGAAATGCAAAAAATAATCGAGTCCGAAAACCAGATAAACAAACCCCAGCAGGCAGCGGGTAATCAATACCCAAGTTTTAAGGTCTTTAAACAAAGTAAAGTTTGATTATTTCGAAAATATATCTTTTTCCCACTTGCGAAATTCATAATATTTGCCTTTGGGCTCTCCAGTGCTGCCATTTATTCTTTTTTTCTTTGGCAAATAATTTTATTTACGATATCAGATCTAAAGTATGATAATTTTCCGTTTATATTATCTCTTATGCCTGACTATGCCCTGGACGTGTCTTGTAACATATGTGGATAAATAAAATAGACAGACATGTCTGTTTTTATAAAAAATGTATTTATGTTTGCGTCCGGAATGAAAAATATGGATGCCAGAAGTAGAATAGTGGAAACCGCGTCCCGTTTGTTTTATACACAGGGGTACAACAGCACGGGAATTAACCAGGTGATAAAAGAGGCGGAAGTGGCTAAGGCCAGTCTTTACCAATATTTTCCCTCCAAGGAAGATTTGTTAGCTGAATATCTTAAGGAGACCGCGGCCACCACTAACGAGATGCTTCGATCCGTTTGTGACAAATATAAAACGCCACGGGAAAAAGTGATGGGGCTTTTTGATTTTTTGCTGCAATTCACGAAACAGAGTGAGTTTAATGGTTGTAATTTTTTAAACATTGCAGCCGAAGTCCCCGAAGGTCATGCGGCTGTCAGGGCATTAATCAAAAAGCAAAAGAATCAGATTCGCAATTTGTTTGCCGGAATTATGAAGCCGATTGGGAAGGAGCAACTGGCTGATGAACTATACCTGCTTTTTGACGCAGCGCTTGTTTCAAGCAAAGTATACAGGGATGGTTGGCCAGTAAAAACAGCAAGTAAGATAGCCGGAAAATTGATTTGATTTTTTTAAATAGTAATAGACAGACCGGTCTGTCTATTACTATTTAAGCGCGAACCTGTCCGGTCTTTCGCCGGGAATGGTATGGATTTTTAATTTAAAAACTGGTGGTCCTGTTCCTGGACTAACCGCTAAAACAAAAAAAATGAATAACAAAAGAATCAGCTACAAAACACTGGATTTGGATGGCCTGCATATATTTTATCGTGAGGCAGGCGATAGAGAAAAGCCAACAATTCTCTTGCTGCACGGATTTCCATCTTCTTCGCAGATGTTCAGGGACCTGATCAACGATCTCGCCGATAATTATCACCTCATTGCACCTGACTATCCCGGCTTCGGTCAGAGCAGCGCCCCTTCCCCGAAGAATTATCTTTACAGTTTCGACAATCTCGCTTCCACCATCAACCATTTTATTGACGCGCTGGAATTAAAAAAATTCACATTGTACTTACAGGATTACGGCGGACCGGTAGGCTTCCGTATAGCTTGTCAGAGACCATTCCTGATCCAGGCATTGATTATTCAAAATGCAAACGCATACAATGAGGGACTTGGAGCTGCTTTAAATCCATTGATTGAATATATACAATACCCTAACAATGATACGGAGAAGGGCGCCAGAGGTTATTTAAGTCTGGATGCTACTAAATGGCAGTATACCGATGGAGCTGAGGATATTTCGAGAATCTCTCCTGATGGGTATATTACCGATCAATATTACCTTGACCGCCCCGGAAATGATGAAATTCAGCTCACTTTGTTCCGCGACTATGGAAGCAACCTTCCCTTGTACGAGGTCTGGCAGGAGTATTTCAGGAATCACCAGCCTGCAACGCTGGTAATCTCAGGCAAAAACGACAAACTCTTTACAGCTCCGGGGGCGGCGGCTTTTAAGAAAGATATAAAAGAAGCGCAGATCAGTTTATTAAATGGAGGCCATTTTGTTCTGGAAGAACATCATGATGAGGCTGCGTCTATAATCAGGTCATTCCTTAAGGAAAAGGGTATTAAATAGTATTTTATCTCTGCTGCACATGACTTCTGGGCCTCCGGTAAATACCGTTTGGAAAATGAATTTTACCGAACAGCTGACGGATACCGCCAGTAGATGGTTCATTTCCCGGTTAATTTACTTGTTGCAATAATTTCGCCATCAGATTTAAGCCGGTCAGTCGCATCATTGACCAAATTTAACAAACAGATATTGAGTTTATGAAAAATTTTATTATTGTGGCCCTCACCTTCATACTCGGAGGCGGGGCCTTCGCAAATCCGATTGGAAAGGTAAACGGGAATAAAATGACCTGCGAACCGAAATCCGGAAGACCCGTAACTTTTGCCAACTACAAAATTTTCATTTCGTCCATAGGTAGTCTGACTATTTTGGATACCCCTGCAACAAGTGGAATCCTTGTCCCGGATACTAAATATATTAATGCCAGGGCCCTTAAAGATTTTCAATCCAGGTTTGGCGATACCACCCAGGCTTTGTGGTATCCAGATGGTAATGGTTTTTCTTCCTATTTCATGAAAGATGGCTATAGTGACCGGGTTTATTATAATAAAAAAGGCCGCTGGAAGTATTCGTTGATTTACTTTGATCAGGACAAATTTCCGGAAAACCTGAGGAGGATAATAAGATCCAATTATAGCGCTTTTGACATTGATATAGTGGTAGAAGTCCGGACAAACTATGGTACAGCATATATGGTTTACCTTGGAAACAAATTAAGAATCCGCGTTTTAAAAATGAGCACGGAAGGTGAAATGGAAACCATTACGGATTTGGCAAGGAGATAGAATGAAACCCGGCTGGTGATGGAAAAAACCCTAATTGTGTCACCAGGGCAAATCGATCAGGAATTCCCCAATGTTCAACGAGCCGATCATTCTCAATTCTAGCGATATCCATTACATCGATGACAATTTCTTTTCCTGTCGGTTCATATCCCATAAATGGACCGGTATGCGTACCACTAAATTTATAATGAACCCAAACAATATCTCCGTTTACAGAATAATTTATCAGTGTGTATTTTCGATCTGAAAAAGCCCTCTCGAGGCCCAGGATCGCTTTCTTCAACACTTCTTTTCCTCCTTTCAGATTATCCTGGTGCTCAATCCAGTTGTCAGTTATCAGTTGATCGATCACATGCAGATTGGCATTGCCAAATCCCTTTTCAACTACCTGTCTCAATACATTTAATTTGTTGCTTCCATAACTCGTTTTTTAAGTATGAATTCGAATGTATCCCCTGCTCGGGATTTATTGTCCCAGAAATGACCAAATCCCGTGCCTGGCGTATAAAACCGGCATCACTGAAAACCATGATATTGAATTGGCGAATATAAAAATCTGCAGGAAATTGGGTAGTTTTGTTCTTTCTAATCAGCAACGGATGATTGCAGAAAAATATAAAATACTACGCGAAAAGCGGCTTCCCGAAAGCTTCTCTGTCCCGGATGCTTTCTTCATTCCGGATGAAAATAAAAATCCTTTCTGTGTTTTCATGATCTCCTGCCTGGGAGCCGACCGGTTTCTCTATCTCGATGACAATTTTTTTGAACTTACGGGTTATACGAATGAACAGTTCAGGAAGGGAGGCATGGATTTCTGGTTTCCGCTGATTAACCCGGAGGACATGCAACAGGTTTCCACCAGGATCATTGAATCGCATAAAGCGATGGCGCACTACTCCGCCGGCGAAGCATATCCCGCCCCTTTGGTATTGGAATACCGCTTCAAACATCCGGCTAAAGGATGGGTCGGGCTGCGTGACACGCGCTATCTCGTTTCTTTTACCGAAGAAAAAGTCATCGACCAGGTGCTCTGCCGATTCGACCGATTAGCAACGGATTCAGATGAATGGGGGGAACTGGACGACTGGGTTCGCAAAGAAAAATCCTGCACTCGGCTTTTGGAAGTGGCCATGGTACATGAGAGATCGAAAAGTAAAACATCCATTGAGCCAGGGAAAGCTACGTCGATCCCAGACAATCCGTCCTGGGTTACGCTATTAACCCGACGCGAAAAAGAAATCCTGCACCTGATCAGCGACGGACTCTCCACGAAGATGATTGCCGACCGCTGTCATATCAGTATCCACACGGTTGAAACACACCGCCGGCACCTGCTCGAGAAAATTCAGGTACGCAATTCTATGGAGCTCGTGAAAGAAGCGTCCAAGGTATACTGGCTCTAAAGCCTCCGGAATGCAAAAATCATGGTTTTCACTGATTGTCTGGCTTCGCTTTTCGCCGGAGCTTTGCACTATGAATACAAATACACTTAAAAACTACTGGCATACCCTTGTGATTGGCGGGGGGCAGGCGGGTCTGGCGACCGGCTATCATCTGAAAAAAATGAATATCGATTTCCTGATCGTCGATGCAGAAGCCCGTACGGGTGATGCCTGGCGAAGGCGATGGAATTCATTAAGACTGTTTACACCGGCATGGAACAATGGCCTGCCCGGCCATCCCTTCCCTGGAAATCAAAATTCTTTTCCTACCAAGGATGAAGCAGCTGATTTCCTGTTTGAATATAAAGAGAAGTTTGAACTGCCTGTATTGTATGATAGCCGCGTGATGATGGTTAAGAAACTAAAGAATGGTTTTCAGATCATGCTGAAGGACCGAATGCTCGAAACACAGAACCTGGTGATCGCCACAGGCAGCTATGCGATTCCAAATATACCCGCCTTCGCAAAAGAACTGAATGGATGCATACAACAATTACACTCTTCTTATTATAAATCACCAAATGATCTGACGGAGGGCAATATACTCGTCGTGGGTGCGGGCACTTCGGGATTCCAGATCGCATTGGATCTGCTACAGGAAAAACGAACCGTTTTTATCGCGGGCAAACCCACGGCGCAGATTCCGGACTTTGTGTTTAGATATTTCGGAAAGCAATTCGTATGGATGAACAAGCATATTCTGAATACCAGTACACCCATGGGAAGGAAATTCCAGGCCAGGATCATGCAGGGCAAAGGTGCGCCGCTGATCCATATCTCGCCGGAAGCAGCGAAACGGGCCGGCGTGAAAATCGTGGAGCGATTGAAAAGTGTGCAGGATGGCTGGCCCATTACGGAAAGTGGCGAGAAGATTCAAGCATCTGCCATTCTCTGGTGTACCGGATTCCACTCCGATTATTCCTGGATGGATCTGCCAGGTGCGATTGCGGCTAACGGATATCCCGCAACAGCCCGTGGCGTTTCGTCGAACCACCCGGGACTATATTTTGTGGGCTCGCAGTTTCAGTACTCGCTCACGTCCACCTGGCTGGGCGGCGTGGGCAGGGATGCCGGATATATCGCAAATCATATCCGTGTAAATAGAAAATCAAATTATAAAAGCCGTGAAAAAACCTTAGCATGACACCTGTGATGATCGCCTTCGATTACTGGGAAGGAAGGCTCCTTTCCTCGTTAAATAGCGAATTGTTTGTGACAGAAGGATAACTTGAAACAATCTGCAGCGCATCATCAAACCTTTTTAACCGCAGGTTGTGCTGTAGTTGTTGCAGGTGAACCCAGGCATACGCTTGCCTGGCGTCATCGTTTGCTAAATTGATTTTACCCGCCCACATCTGATCGTGAAATGCACTAAAATCTGTTTTGATCAAATCCATATCAATGGATTTACCGGCAGCGGAGACTAATAACATAAAAAAGGTGAAGTAAGACATGTGAAGCACCTGACGCATTAGGAAAAATCGCGCATGTTGGTACTCGCTGGCTTCTTCACCAAAATAGCTTTCGAGATAATCTTTTTCTTCCTGGTCGCTTCTGACTACAAAATTCGCGATGATGGCCAGGTCTACATACTGGTCGTTTAAAAAGACAGATTCCCAGTCCACGATCCAGGCCCTGTTTCCATCATAGAGAATATTCTCCGGTTTCAGATCGTTGTGACAGGCTACCCATTCTTGGCGGTTGCGGGGATAGACGGTTTTTATATTCGCATATAAGCCGAATAGTTCGCTCGTCAAATGATCGGGCAGGATTTTCGCATCCTGAAATTTTTTAATGGCTCCCTCTACAAAGTCAAGCCAATTCAACCGGAAGGGAAAGGGAGGCAGTGCATGCAAACGCTTTAGTAGATTAGGGAGCTTTTCCCTGGCTTCATGGATTGGGAAAGGCCTTGCTTCAATAAAATCCGTGATGGAAATTCTATCCTCGATGCTCTTGTACCAGATGCGTGGGCAAATCCCGGCTTCTGCGGCCGGGGTCATGCAGTTAAAATGGTGTGTGGGGTCGGTCATAGCATCGGTACGGGTGATGATCTTAAGCAGGTAGGGCTTTCCCAGAACATCTATTCGAAAAACAAGAGCAGATGAAAGTCCGGTGGTCAGCTGACTGATGTCTTCGAATTCACTTACTCCGAATGTTTCCTGCAGGGCATGTATAACGGCCGTTTTTTTTGCTTCCGGAATCATAAAGAAATTTTATTTTAGGGATCAAATATATATAGGCTTTTATGCTTTCTGCAACCTCAAAAAATATATTTTTTTCGATGAACTTTATTAAGAAAATAAGTGTTGACCATATATCAGCCCATTACTTTTGAGCTGTTTAATTCTGTGGGAGAAACTGTGTGATACATGGCCGACACTTATTTTCTTAAAAAAGTTCGCCCAGTAAAATATATTTTTTGAGGTTGCAGAAAAATATCACAAAAAAAGCTTAGCTTTTAGTACTCTTACTTTTATTACCGTAATTGTTTAATTTGTCAATCCTCCCTCTGCGAATATTAAATCCACGGTGCAGAATTGATATGAGAAAAGAATTGGCCACCGGGGAATTGAATTAGATCCAGCATTTTCAATCCATACCGGAAACTACAACCTCCCATCAGGCACTTGCGTCCACTTGTAATTTTAAATCTTTAAAATTATAATCTATATGTTTAATAAATTTAAGCGATTCGCCAGACCAGCTTTCCTATTTAGCTGCTTATTATTTTTTTTCTCCAATAAAATATTTTCCCAGAATAAGGACCTGAATAAAATATTCAATGACTATTACCAGGAGCGGTTGGAACTCTTTCCTGTATTGGCAACATACGCCGGAAATCCACTGTATAATGATCTGTTGCAAAACGACGGTTCTTTGGAATATATAAACAGGCTTCATGCATTCTATCTGAAATATCTGAAGGAGCTTTCTGTTTATAATCAAACCAAGCTGTCTTTTTCAGACTGGATTTCCTGCCGGATTTTGAGAGAAACCATGGAAATGGAATCGGAAGCGCTAAGCTATCACCCCGAGTATATGCCAGTGAATCAATTCATATCATTGCCTCCAAACAGGACTCCACCATTACCGATCATGATGGGTTTGTTGGGGTCCGGTACCGGCGCGCAGCCATTTAAATCGGTCAAAGATTACGAGAACTGGTTAAAACGGATCAAGCTTTTCACCATATGGGTTGATACGGCCATAGGTAATTTTAATAAGGGTATTACAGCGGGTATCGTTTTGCCGAAGGCGCTTGTTCTAAAAATGATACCACAATTAGAAGACCTTGCTCAGGAAGACACGAGCCGGAATCTTTTTTTTGGACCTGTGAGGAACTTCCCGATGGATTTTACAGAAGAAGAAAGAAAAAAATTATCAGCATCTTATTATCTCACTATTACAACGGAATTGATTCCTGCCTATAAAAAGCTCGCCTTATATATTAAGAAAGACTATCTGCCGCATGCCAGGCTCAGTTCCGGATACAATGATCTGCCAAATGGTGCGGCGATGTATAAATTCTATGTTCACTACTTCACCACCACCAACAAGTCACCCGATGAAATATACCAGATTGGTTTGAAGCAGGTTGACAGCCTGCATGCCGAGATGGAAAAAATTAAAATTCAGACTGGCTTCACAGGTACGCTAACCGAATTCTTTAAATATCTCGAAACGGATCCCCGGTTCACCCCGTTTAAGAATCCGGAAGAAGTGTTGGATGCCTACCGGGCCATTTATAAAAAGATTGAGCCCAATCTGCCGATGTTATTTGGCGTGAAACCCAAAACGGCATTTGAAATAAGACAGACGGAAGCATTCAGGGCTGCTTCTGCAGCGGCTGAGTATTCTGGCGGGTCATTGGATGGAAAAAGGCCTGGAGTTTTTTATGTGCCGATTGTGGATGCCGGAAAATATTATTCGTTCAGCATGGAAGACCTTTTTATGCATGAAGCGATCCCGGGTCATCATTATCAATTTTCTTTACAGAGAGAGGACACCACGCTACCTCTTTTCAGAAGGATTTTAGTAATATCGGCATTTGGCGAAGGATGGGGATTATACTCAGAAACCCTGGGCAAACAATTAGGATGTTATACAGATCCTTATCAGTATTTTGGCTCCTTACAAAACCAGATACACCGCGCCATCCGGCTGGTGGTTGATGTAGCCCTGCATACGGGCAAAATGAACCGGGAAGAGGCGATTAAATATATGCTCGAAAATGAACCGGAATCCGAACAGAGCGCCACAGCCGAAATTGAACGTTATATGGCATTTCCCGGGCAGGCACTGAGCTATAAAATGGGGGAGTTAACGATTGAATCGATGAGAGAAAAGAGTAAGGCAGAACTGGGAACAAAATTCAGTCTCCGAAATTTTCACGATGCGATTCTCAAAGGCGGCTGCATGCAATTGGACATTTTTGAAGACTATATGGAAAACTGGATGAAAACACAAAAATAGAACGATAATTCGTTATTAATTCCTCCCAAACTCACTGGAAATGACCTACAATAAGTCTTGACCGGGGCACACAAATCTATAAACATGAAAAAACAACTATTCTTCTTATTGACTTCTTTTCTTTTGAATCAAATTCTTTTTGGCCAGCGTACATTTATTTACTGTGGCAAACTGATAGATCCCAAATCCCTGACCGTTCAAACAGAAATGACCATCCTGATATCAGGAAATCTGGTATTGGATGTTCAGAAAGGGTACACTGTTGCGGGGTCAGGTGACAAGCAAATAGATTTAAAGAATCGCACAGTGATGCCGGGCCTTATTGATACGCACGTACATCTGGAGGGTCAAACTAGTCCGGATTTTTTCATAACCAGCAGGCTCCTGGATAATCCGGCGGATATTGCATTCAAATCGACTGTTTACGCAAAAACCACGCTGATGGCAGGTTTTACAACTGTCCGGGATCTGGGTGGTTTTACAGGAGTGAATATTTCCCTGCGCAATGCGATACAGAAAGGGATCGTTCCGGGACCACACGTATACACCGCGGGAAAGTATGTTTCGTCAACAGGTGGTCATGGCGACCGTACCGATGGATTTCGTCTGGATCTTATGGGAGACCCGGGCCCGATGCAGGGTGTTGCGAATGGTAAGGATGAATGCATAAAAGATGTGCGCCAGAGGTACAAGGAAGGCTCCGACCTGATTAAAATCATGGCCTCCGGAGGCGTCTTGAGCCTCGAAAAGGATGGCACCGCCCCGCAATTTTCAGAAGAAGAAATGCGTGCTATCGTAGAGACAGCCAAAGACTGCGGTATGCGCGTAGCCGCTCACGCCCATGGTGCAGAAGCGATTAAAAGAGCGATCCGCGCCGGCGTTACATCTATTGAACATGGAACTTTCATGGATGATGAAGGAATTGAGTTGGCAAAGAAATATAATGTATGGTTGGTCCCTACAATCATTGCAGGAAGATCTTCATCTGATTCTGCTAAAATACCCGGCTATTATCAACCACGTATTGCTGAGAAAGCAATTGCTATAGGTCCTCAGGAACAAACCAACTTTAAAAAGGCATATAAAGCAGGTGTCAAGATTGCGTTCGGAACGGATGCAGGCGTATATGCCCATGGTAAAAACTGGCTGGAATTTGTATATATGAATGAAGCCGGCATGCCACCGCTCGAAACGATTCGTGCGGCGACCGTAAGTGCCGCGGAATTAATCGGCATCAGTGATAAAGCAGGAAGTATTGAAAAAGGAAAATGGGCGGATATTGTCGCTGTTGAAGGTGACCCAACGCAAGATATACACGTGATGGGAAATGTAAGGTTTGTGATGAAGGAGGGAATCGTTTATAAAAATGAATGATATGATTAAATTACCGGTCCTGCACTAATTCTTCTCAAACCCACTTGAATCGGTTCATGGAGGATGTTATTCCTGAATTGTAAAAAAGGAAAAACTTGTGCTAAAAAATATTAAACAAACGCAATGAAAACCATACTCATATTTGTATCATCACTTGATGGCAAGGTAACAAAATGGGGGGAGCCACATGTCCGTTTGTGGTCATCCCATCAGGACCAGGATTATTATAAAAAGATATGGAATGAATCACGGCTAATCGTTATGGGGAGCAATACATTTAATGCTGATACATTTAACCCCTCCGCAAGTCATCAAATGATTGTCATGACCAGTCATCCTGATAAATATAAAAGTCTTGGGATTCTCGGACAAATTGAATTTACAAACGAAACCCCTGTTGAGTTAACTTCCCGCTTTACTATCAAAGGCCATCAGCAAATGCTGGTCATTGGAGGCCCGCATATTGCCACTTCATTTTTAAAGGAACAATTGATAGATGAATTGTGGTTAACGATTGAGCCTAAGATATTTGGAACAGGGGATAATTTTGCAACAGGCGCAAAACTGGATATTAATTTACGCCTGATTCATAGCGAAAAAGTAAATGACCAGGGAACATTGATTACCAAATATGCTGTGCTGAAGAAATGAAAACAACAAAAGTGAATTATTGTCGTGCCTGATTATTTTTTAAGGGCATCCTGAGTAAAGTATCCAGCT